>Ga0209808_1001726_pt1 | contig 11316 bp, 12 predicted proteins | sample GraSoiAngelo_157_FD_186171 | JGI IMG/M metagenome (GOLD analysis project Ga0209808, IMG submission 186171) | Grasslands soil microbial communities from the Angelo Coastal Reserve, California, USA - 14_1009_16_20cm (SPAdes) (version 2) | ecosystem: Environmental > Terrestrial > Soil > Grasslands ...
GCCCCGAGCACGGCCGCCGCCGGCGTGGCTGGCACCGCGGCCGGCGTGCAGGTGATCGGTGGCCCGCGCACGGAGGACGTCGAGCGCATCGTGGACATCCTCACGCAGGACCTGGGGCTGCCGCTGCCGGCGGGCACCCGCGTCCACGTCTACACCACCCGCGAGGCGTTCCGTCGCGGGCTGGTGAAGGACGCGGCCATGGGCGAGGAGGGCGCGGACGAGCTGGCCGCGTTCGCGATCGGCATCGCGCGGCCGGGACGCGCGCTGCTCAACGGGCGGCTCGCCGGCGGCGGCGGCGGCGAATGGCTGCGGCTCGTCGCGCACGAGCTGACGCACGTCGCGCAGTTCGAGCTGGCGGGCGGCGAGGGACGCGCCGAGCAATGGCTCGCGGAGGGAATGGCCGAGCACGTCGCGTTCCAGGCGCTCGAGCGCCTCGACGAGGGCTCGCTGGCGATGCACCGTCGGGTGGCCCTCGTGCGCGTGCAGCGGCAGCCGGCATTCGCCCACGGGCGGCTCGATCTGAGCACGCTGGGCTCGCCGCGCGACTTCACGCTGCGCCATCAGCGCGAGGGTTCCGTCGAGACCTACCACCTGACGTTCCTGCTGGCGGACTACCTGATCGAGCGGCACGGCTTCGGCGCGATGGTCGAATACTTCAGCCGGCTCAAGCGCCAGCCCTCGGAGGCGGCCTTCCTGAGCGCCTTCGGCGATTCGATCGCGACCTTCGAGACGCAGGCCCTCGCCCACCTCCGGTCCGTCACGGCAGAGACCCGCCAGAACTAGCGCATCGGCCTCCAGCGGGAGGGGCGGTCGGGCTGTTTTTCCTCGTGCGCGCGGCCCTCGCGCGCCAGCTTCTTCAGGTGCGACTCCACGGACAGCGCCGCCACCGGGTGCAGCACGGGCGCCACGTCGACGTAGATGCGCGCGACGATCGCGGGAATCGTCTCGACGCCGTCGGCCAGGGCCTCGAGGATCTGCCGCTCGCGCAGCATCCGGTGCTCGAGATACTCGGCGATCTTCGCGGGGCCGTCCTCGATGACGGGGCCGTGCGCGGGATAGATCCGCCGCACGTCCATCTGCTGCAGGCGCCGCAGCGAGTCGAGATAATCGAGCAGGTCGCCGTCGTCCGAGGGGATCACCGTCGTCGAGCCGCCGAGGATCACGTCGCCCGTGAAGAGCGCCTTCTCCTCGACGAGGTAGTAGCAGAGGTGATCGGAGGCGTGACCCGGCGTGTAGACCGGCACCAGCGTCGCGCCGTCGCCGTGGACGGTCTCGCCGGCGCGCAGGTCATCGATCGGCTCCGGCAGGTCCGCATCCTTGTGGCGCATCTTCGACACGCGCAGCCCCTTGAAGCGCGCCCGCAGCGAGCCGACGCCGCCGAGGTGGTCGCGATGGCGATGCGTGAGGATCACGCGCGACGGCTGCGTCCAGCCACGCTGGCCGAGGTAGTGCTCGAGCAGCGGGACGTAATCGGGCACGCCGGCGCCGGTGTCGATGAGGATCGGATCGCGGCGGCCGACGAGGTAGGTATTGGTGCCCGGGCCCGTCATCATCCCCGGATTGAGTCCGAGTACGCGACCGACGACGTCGCTCGGCGTGGCGGTGGTCGGAAAGGGCGCGGCCATCAGCATTGGATCATACGCCGAGGTACCGATGCTGCACGTCCGGGCGCGCCCGGAGCTCCACCGAGGTGCCGTCCCACACGACCCGCCCCTTCTCGAGGACGTAGTGATGATCAGCCAGCCGGGTCACGGCCTCGACGTGCTTGTCGATCAGCAGAATCGACAGGCCGCTTTGCTTGAGACGCTCGAGACAGCTCCAGATCTCGGCGCGGACGATCGGCGCCAGCCCCTCGGTGGCCTCGTCGAGGATCAGCAGCGCGGGGTTCGTCATGAGGGCGCGACCGATAGAGAGCATCTGCTGCTCGCCGCCGGATAGCGTGCCGCACAGGCTGCGGGCGCGTGCGGCCAGGTGAGGAAACATGGCGAACACGCGCTCGACGGTCCACGGCCCGGCCGCGCGGCGCCGGTTGGCGGCCGTGGCGACAAGGTTCTCGCGCACCGTGAGATTCGGAAACACCTGCCGCCCTTCGGGCACGAGGCCCAGGCCGGCGCGGGCGACGCGGTAGGCCGGCAGGCCGTGGAGCGCGCGTCCGTCGAAGTGCACGCGCCCCGCCTGGATCGGTACGATGCCCATCATCGCGCGGACGGTGGTCGTCTTGCCCATGCCGTTGCGACCGAGCAGCGTCACCAGCCGGCCCGACGGGACCTCGAGACTGATACCGAACAGGACCTGGCTGAGGCCGTAGGCGGCCTCGATGCCCTCGAGCCGCAGCGTCACGCCGAGATCTCCTCGCCGAGATAGGCGCGGCGAACCTCGGCGTTGGCGCGAATCACCTCCGGCGCACCGCTGGCGATGACGCGGCCATAGACCATCACGCTGATCCGGTCGGCCAGCGCGAAGACGACGTCCATGTCGTGCTCGACCAGGACGATCGTGTGCCGGCCGCGCAGCGCGCGCAGCAGGTGCACCATACGCTGCGACTCGTCCGCCCCCATGCCGGCGACGGGCTCGTCGAGGAGCAGCAGCCGCGGCCGGGTGGCCAGCGCCATCGCGACCTCGAGCTGGCGCTGCTCGCCGTGGGCCAGCGTGCCGGCCAGCACGTCGGCGCGGTCGCCCAGCCCGACCTGCTCGAGGGTCGCGCGCGCCGGCTCGCGCAGGGCCCGCTCCGCCCTCGCCGGCGTCCAGAAGCGGAAGCTGTGGCCCGCGTGAGCCTGCACGGACAGGGCGACGTTGTCGAGCGCAGTGAACTCCGGAAAGATGCTCGTGATCTGGAACGAGCGCGCCAGGCCGCGCCGCGAGCGCGTCGGGCCGGGCAACCCGGTGACGTCCTCGCCGGCGAACCGGATCGTGCCGGCGTCGGGAGCGAGGTCGCCGGAGAGCTGGCCGATCAGCGTCGTCTTGCCGGCGCCGTTGGGCCCGATGATTGCCAGCGTCTCACCCTCGGCCACGTCGAGATCCACACCGTCGGTGGCCACGAGACCGCCGAAGCGCTTGGTGAGGCCGCGCACGGCCAGCAGCGGCTCAGCCATCGCGCGCGATCGCGCCGGGCAGCAGGCTCCAGAGGCCGCGGCGCGCGTAGAGCACGACGAGGACGAGCAGCGGACCCAGGACGACCTGCCAGTGCACCGTCCACGCGGAGAGGATGTCCTCGAGCAGGAGGAAGACGACGGCGCCGAGGACGGGGCCGTACAGCGTGCCCATGCCGCCGAGGATCACCATGACCATGATGTCGCCCGAGCGGGTCCAGTGCATGTAGCTGGGCGTCAGATACTCGGTCTGGTTGGTGAGCAGCGCCCCCGCCAGTCCGCCGACGGCGCCCGCGATCACGAAGGCGGCGAGCTTGTAGCGGAACGTCGAGAAGCCGATGGCGCGCATGCGCGGCTCGTTGGACTTCGCGGCGCGGATCACGACGCCGAAGCGCGCGTGAACGAGACGGTGGCCCAGCGCCAGGAGGGCGACGAGCACGCCGAGGACGACGTAGTAGAAGACGTAGCCGTTCGTGAGGTCCACCACGCCGCCGAACTGGCTGCGCCGCGCCAGCCGCATGCCGTCGTCGGCGCCCCACGCATTGATGGAGATGCCGAGGTAATAGAGCATCTGCGCGAACGCGAGCGTGATCATGATGAACGACACGCCGCTCGTCCGCAGCGACACGGCGCCGATGGCCAGCGCGGCCAGCCCCGACAGCGCCATGGCCAGCGTCCACTGCACGAGGCCGCTTTCGATGCCGTAGAAGGCCGGAATCGCCACGGCGTAGGCGCCGATGCCGAGGTAGGCCGCGTGGCCGAAGCTGACCATGCCGCCGAAGCCCAGGATGAGATCGAGGCCGACCGCCGCGATGGCGAAGATCATGATCCGCCGGAACAGATCGAGATAGAAGGGCTGGTTGGCCAGCGCGGCGACCACGGGCACGAGGCCGAGCCCCAGCAGGCCGGCCACCAGCGTGAGCGCGCGCGCCCGGGAGCGCATCAGCCGCGGACGGCGGGGAACAACCCTTGGGGGCGGAAGAAGAGGACGGCCGCCATCAGGATGTAGATCAGCATCGAGGCGAGCGCGGGGCCGGCGTTGTCGGCGGCGGAGGGCCCGATGACGCTGCTCAGCGTCGGCTTGAGGAAGGCCCGCCCGAGCGTGTCCACCATGCCCACCACGACCGCGCCCGCGAGCGCGCCGCGGATCGAGCCGATGCCTCCGATGACGATGACGACGAAGACCTGGATCAGGATCTCCTCCCCCATGCCCGGCAGCACGGCATAGATGGGCCCGGCCATGAGACCACCGAGCGCGGCGAGCGCGGCGCCGAAGCCGAAGACCACGGTATAGAGCAGGCGGATGTTGACGCCCAGCGCGGCCACCATCGTGCGGTTGCTGGCGCCGGCGCGGATGAGCATGCCGAGGCGCGTGTGGGTGACGACCACGTAGAGCAGGAGCGCGACGGCCAGTCCGACCAGGATGATCACGGCGCGGTAGGCCGGATACCGGATGCCCGGCAGGAGCTGGATGTGCCCGGACAGCGCGCGCGGCACCGTCGTGAACAGCGCCGCCCGTCCCCACACGATGGCGACCGCCTCGTTGAAGAACAGGATCAGCCCGAAGGTGGCGAGGACCTGGTCCAGATGATCACGCTCGTAGAGCGTGCGAAGCGCGATCACCTCCACCAGCATGCCGACGACCAGCGTGGCCGCGAGTGCCCACACCACCGCCACCACAAAGGACCCCGTCCAGTTGAAGGCGGCGGTCGCCAGATAGGCGCCGACCATGTAGAGCGAGCCGTGCGCGAGGTTGACGAGGTTCATGATGCCGAAGACCAGCGTGAGGCCCGCGGCCATCAGGAACAGCATGACGCCGAACTGCAGCCCGTTGAGGCATTGCTCGACGACGAGAAGCCAGTTCAACGGGCGAGTACGCCTACCATTTCATCGGACACTCTTGGTAGTAGGCGTCCTTGTGGTTCTCGAAGACCGTCTTCTGGATCTGCATCTCGATCTCCCCGCTGGTACCCTTCACCGCCCGCAGCAGGTAGAAGTTCTGGATCGGGGTGTGGTTGACGTTGAACGTGAACGTGCCGCGCGTGGAGCGGAAGTCGGCCTTGCGCATGGCCGCGACCATGCCCTTCTTGTTGCCGAGGTCGCCCTTGACCGCGCGTACGGCCGAGTCGATCAGCAGGATGCCGTCGTAACTCTGGGCGCCGTAGAACGACGGCGTGTAGCCGAACTTCTTCTTGAAGTCGCCGACGTACTTCGCGTTCGCCTCGTTCTTGAGATCGGGACTCCAATAGCGCGTCTCGTAGTTGCCGAGCGCCGCCTCGGCGACCGCGGGCAGCGAGATCTCGTCGACCGTGTACACCGAGTAGAGCGGGATCTGCTCGCGCAGCCCGGCCTGGGCGTACTGCTTGAGGAACTGGATGCCCATGTCGCCGGGGTAGAACACGAAGACGGCCTTGGGACTCTTGCCGCGCAGCTGGCTGATCTCGGCCTGATAGTCCTGCTGACCGAGCTTGGTGTACACCTCGTCCACGACGCGGCCTTTGAAATAGCGCTTGAAGCCGTTGACCATGTCCTTGCCGGCGGCGTAGTTCGGCGCCATCGCGTAGACGTCGGTGAGGCCCTGGTCCTGCATGTACTTGCCCATGGCCTCGGGCGTCTGGTCATTCTGCCACGACGTCGTGAAGTAGAGCTCGTTGCACATCTTGCCCGACAGCTCGTGCGGCCCCGCGTTGGTGCCGACCATGATGGTGCCGGCGCCGGTCACCGTGGGCGCCACCGCCAGCATGACGTTGGACCAGATGATGCCGCTGACGAAGTTGACCTTGTGCTTCTTGAGCATCTCGTCGGCGAGTTGCTTGCCGACGTCGGGCTTGCGCTGGTCGTCGCCGTAGATGACCTCGACCTCGAGCCCGCCGACCTTGCGCCCCAGGTGATCGAGCGCCAGCTCGACGGAATCCTTCATGTGCTTGCCGATGATGCCGGCCGGGCCCGAGAGCGAGGTGATGAACCCGATCTTGACGGGCTCGGCGGCGCGGGCGACCTGGCCCGCGAGCAGCCCCGCCACGAGACCGAGAACCACGCTGAGCCTCAGTGCACGCACGCTGACCTCCTTGGGTTGGCGCGGAATTCTAGCATGTCATCGAGATGACGTAGTTGCCGCTGCCCGACGAGGGCCCGTAGGCGTGCACGGTGGCCTCGAACCGGCGGCCCGTCTCGATCAGCGCGCCCAGCATCATGGCGAGGTGGCGCCCGCCCATCTCGGGCTCGGCGGCCTCCGCGTATTCCGGCAGCCACGCCCACGCCTTGTCGTAGTCGCCGTCGGCGAGCAGCCGCGCGAGGCGATGATCGAGCTCTTGTTCCGCCGCGCCCGGCCACTGCTCGGGCCCGCGCACGAGCTTGTGCGACACGCTGCCGCTGGCCACGAACGCCGCGCGCCGCCCGAGCGCCGCGGCCGCCCGGGCGATGTGGCGGCCCCACGCGAACGATTCGTCGAGATTCGCGGAGAGGCACACCGACACCGGCACCGCCGCGATCCGCTGCGCCCTGTCGAGGTAACACACGAGCGGCATGACGGTTCCGTAGTCCAGCGGGTAGTGCACGTCGTTGGCGAGCGTGCACGGAAGGCCCGCGGCGCGGCCGCGCTCGATCATCGCGGCCGCCAGCTCGAAGTCGCCGGGGAAGTCATACGCGACGCCATGGATCAGCTCCGGCGCCTCCTGCGCGGTGAGCACGCCCGCGTGGCGCGGCGTGCCGTCCACGACGGTGGGAAACGTCGCGATCAGGTGGCAGGAGTTGATCACCATGACGTCGGGTGCGAGCGTGGCGACGTGTCGGCCCTGGGCCACGAGGCCGTCGCGGACGGCCTGGAAGTTCGGATGCGCGAGCGTGCCCGCGAACGCCGCGTCGTAGGTGCAATAGCGCGGCGTGTGCACCGAGAGATAAACGCCGGCCAGAGCTGACTGACTCATGGTGCCCTCTCGTAGATGATGCGGCCGTTGCGCACCGTGTAGTGCACGCGTGCGAGCGCGCGGATGTCGTCCTCCGGCCGGCCGTCGACGACGACGACGTCCGCCGCCATGCCCGGCGCCAGCCGCCCGGTGCGCGCGGCGACAGCGAAACGGGCCGCGGGCGCCGTGGTGAGGGCGGCGAGGATCGCCGGATACGACAGCCCGGCGCCCCGCAGCGCGACGTACTCGTCGGTGGGATCGTACTCGGTCATGTACCCGACGTCGGTGCCGAACAACACCTGGCCGCCGAGCGCCGAAAACATGCTCACCTGCTCGCGGGCGTTGCCGATGACGCGCTCGACCACCGCCGGCGGCAGATTCGTCTTCGCCAGCTCGTAGGCGAAGAGCTTGAGTGTCGGAATCAACGCCATCCCGCGCTCGTGCATGAGCGGCGGGAGGGAGCGGTCCCACGAGCGGCCGTCGAGCTCGGACGGGAACGTGTGGGCCAGGATGTCGACGCCGCCTTCGATGGCGGCGCGCGCGCCGGCGCTGTTCGATGGGTGCGCGATCACCAGCTTGCCCCGCCGGTGCGCCACGGCCACCGCGGCACGCACGACGTCGACCGGCATGACGACGATCGCGTCGGGGCGCGCCCATGACCCGGTGAAAAGCTTGACGACGTCGACGCCGGCGTCGAGTTCCCGCTCGACGATCGCGGCCGCCTCCGAGGCGGACCCCGCCTCGGGAATCCGGGCCGGCAGGACGTAGTAGGGACTTCCACCCGCCGGGGCCAGGCTCGAGCCGGCGGTCAGGATCGAGGGTCCGGGAATCTCGCCCGCCTCGATACGCATCCGCAGGGCGAGCGTGTCGCGCAGGAACGAACCCGTGTCGACAGCGTGGACGACGCCGCGTGAGGTGAGCATCGTGCGGAGGGCCGCCACCAGCGTCGCCGGCGGCGCCGACTCGGCCGAGCGGAATGCCGGCTCGGTGAAGTGGACGTGGCTGTTCCAGAAACCCGCGAGCACGGTGGCCCCGCCGCAGTCGAGCATGCGCGCGCCCGCCGGCACGCTGAGCCGAGACCGGGAGCCGACCGCCGTGATCACGCCGTCATCGATCAGCACCACGCCGTCCTCCAGGGCGGCACTCTGGGGATCCGGCTGGACGCGGCCGCCGACCAGCGCGAGCGGCGCCGCGGCGCTCGTCGGAGCACGATCCGGCGTCGGTATCATCACGCAGGCGGCGATCAGGGGGACGATCGCCAGCGCGAACGCGCCTCGGATCATCGCGGCACCCACGCGATGGCGTCGATCTCGACGTTCACGCCCTGGCGCGGCGCCGCCGCCTCCACCGTGGTGCGCGCCGGCTGCACGCCCTTGAAGTATTCGCGAAAGACCCGGTTGAACGTGTCGAAGTCCTTCATGTCGCGCAGGAACACGCCGACCTTCACCACGTTGGCCAGCGACGTGCCCGCGGCCTCGAGGACCTTGTTGACGTTGTCGAGCGTGACGCGCGTCTGCTCGGCGAGGTCGTCGGAGACGACCTGCCTGGTGACGGGGTCGAGCGGCCCCTGCCCCGACACGAACACGAAGTCGCCGCACTTCACGCCCTGGGCGATGGGCGACTCCTGGCCCTCCGAGAACCCCGTCTTCGGCGCGGCCTTCGTGAACACGATTTCTGGTCTCACGCGGATCCTCCCTTGAGCTTGCGGGCGACCTCGTCCGGAATCGGCTTGGCGGACAGGCGCGCGCCGGGCGTCGCCGGCCGTGCCACCCACGCCCGGACCTCGAAGCCGGTGGCGCAGAGGCGCTCGCCGACGGAGATCGTGTGCTCCATGCGAAACGTCGTGTCCTTCACCCACGCGACGGCCGAGCGGATGGTGAGCACGTCGCCGTAGCGGACGGGCGAGGCGAACCTCGAGCCCGACTCGACGATCGGCACGCCGATGATCTCGTACTTCGGGAACGCCTCCGGCCACGCCAGCCCGAGCGAGGCGAAGAGCGTCTCGCAGCCGAGGTCGTACCACTCGAAGAAGCGCGGGTAAAACGCGATGCCGGCGAGATCCACGTCGCTCCAGCGGACCTGGATGTTCGTCGCGTGCGCGGCGAGGCCGGCTCGCTCGGTCATGTCCGTTCGACCCGCGCTCTGAGCACGAAGCGCTGGAGCTTGCCGGTGGCCGTGCGTGGCAGCTCGTCCACGAGCACGATGCGCCGCGGCCGCTGGTGCGGCGGCAGCCGGTCGGCGGCCAGCACCGCCAATTCGTCCGCCAGCCGCTCGCCGCGCGCGCCGTTCCTGGCCACGACGAACGCGAAGGGCTTGATGAGCCCGCCCGACTCGGCGGCGCCGACCACGGCCGCCTCGGCCACGGCCGGGTGCGCGAGCAGCACGCGCTCCACGTCGGCCGGCGCCACCCACTGCCCGGCCACCTTGAAGACGTCATCCGCGCGACCGTGGTGATGGAAGAACCCGTCGGCATCTCGCGTGAACAGGTCGCCGGTCCTGAACCAGCCGTCGACGAAGGCGCGGCGCGTGGAGTCGGGATGGTTCCAGTAGCCGGAGCTCGCCGACGGCGTGCGCACGTGCAGGATGCCGGGCGTGCCATCGGGCACGGCGGCGCCATCCGTCGACAGCAGTCGGGTCTCGGTGCCCGGCACCGGCGTGCCCGCCGAGCCCGCGCGACTCGCCCCCGGCCGGTTGGAGAGGACCATGAAGATGGTCTCCGTCGCGCCGAGCCCGTCGAGGATCTCGACGCCGAAGCGCGCGCGCCAGCTCTCGTACACCTCCGCCGGCAGGCGCTCGCCCGCGGACACGCAGGCGCGCACCGAGCGGAACGTGTCGGGCGGCAGCGCGGCGCGCAGCATCCGCGCGTAGAACGTCGGCACCGAGAAGAACAGCGTCGGCCGGAACGCCGTCACGGCGCGCGCGACGGCGTCGGGCTCGGCCCAGTGCTCCTCCAGGTACGTGCACGCGCCGGCGAAGAGCGGGATCAACAGCGCGTTGCCGAGCGCGTAAGCGAAGAACAGCTTGGAGGTCGCGAGCGTCCGGTCCGCCTGCGTGGCGCCCAGCACGTCGATGGCGTAGTGCCGGCACGCGAGCAGGTCGCGATGCGCGTGGATGGCCGCCTTCGGCCCGCCGGTCGTGCCCGACGTGTAGAGCCAGAAGGCGCCGGCCTCGCCGCTCACGGGCTCCACCGCGAGCGTGTCCGACGCGCGCGTCTGCAGCGTTTCCAGGCTCGTGGCATCGCCGCCGCCGGCGACGATCACGTGCGCCAGGTGCGGCAGCTCGCCGAGCTTCGGGGCGAGGTCGCGCAGCCGCGTGGCGTCGGTGACGAGCACGCGCGCGCCGCTGTCGGCGAGCATCGCCGCCCAGTCGGCGGCGGCAAGCCGGGTGTTCAGCGGGACGGCCACGACGCCGATGCGGAGGGCACCGAAGAAGACCGCCGCCCACGCGAGCGAATCGGGCAGCAGCAGTGCCACGCGCTGCCCGGACGCCAGGCCGAGGCCACGCAGCGCATTGCCCGTCCGGCAGGTCAGCGCGAGCAGATCGGCGTAGGACGTCGTCGCCTCGGCCGTGACGACGGCGGGACGCGCGCCCCCGCCGGCGGCGACGTGGTCGTCGAGAAACGAGGGCACCGCGTTGGCCATGGCCGTGTGGACGGTCACAATACCATCGGCGGCTGGCGCCGAATGCTCCGCACCAGGGCCACCTGCCAGACGATGAAGACGACGAGACTGAGGACGACCCAGACGCCGGCCGCGCGCCAGTGGGCGGGATCGGCGTCGAGCAGGGCGTCGCGGCCGTCGGCGGTGGCGAGGGCGACGTAGGCGATGGCGGCGTAATGTGCCAGGGCCAGCGCGATCAGGTAGCGGACGGAGACGACGCCCGCGCGCACGACGTCCGCCACCGCCGCGTAGACGAAGTGGAGCGCGGGCGCCACCACGAACGTCATCCACCCGATGGAGCTCACCACCAACAACGGCGCGTAAAGGATGACGAAGGGCACGTAGTTGCCATGGCCGTAGCCGGCGGCGAAGAACATCATGACCCAGAGCGCGAGCGCGAAGGGCACTGTCAGCGCGACGGCGCGAAACCTCCTCAGCGATTCCATCGTCCGGCCCTCCAGTCGAAGTCCTTCCAGAATTGAAATTCGATGCGGTCGACGATGCCGGTGAACTTCTCGCGATTGTCGTCGCAGGCGGCCCACAGCTCGTCCACCGACCCGAACTGCGCGATGTACGCCAGGCCGTACTCGGCGGGCTCGGCCATGGCCATCTCATCGGCGCGGAAGCGACGGTAGCCGTCGCCCGGATGGATCCAGAAGCCCT
>Ga0209808_1001728_pt1 | contig 11312 bp, 7 predicted proteins | sample GraSoiAngelo_157_FD_186171 | JGI IMG/M metagenome (GOLD analysis project Ga0209808, IMG submission 186171) | Grasslands soil microbial communities from the Angelo Coastal Reserve, California, USA - 14_1009_16_20cm (SPAdes) (version 2) | ecosystem: Environmental > Terrestrial > Soil > Grasslands ...
TTGGCGTACGCGAATTTCAAGGCGACGACGTCGGCCAGGTGCTCCGATTGCTCGCGCGCCAAGCTAAGGTCAACATGGTTGTGAGTGATGCCGTTACCGGAACAGTAACGATGCGCTTGGAAGATGTAACCGCGCTTCAGGCGATCTCGATCATTGTCAAAGCCAAAGGGCTTTTCATGGATAAGATCGACACCGTCTATTACATCAAGACCGCGGCCGAGCGGACGGCTGAGCCCACTGAAACTGACAATTATCAATTCAGCTACGCGCGCGCGAAGGACGTTTCGCCGCTGCTTGCATCCCAACTGGCGAGCAAAGATCCACCGCAGATCGACGAGCGCACCAACACCATTTTCTTCCGCGAAACCCGCAGCAACATCGACAACATCAGGAAAATGCTGGTGCAGATCGATAAACCGACCAAGCAAGTGATGATCGAAGCGCGGTTGGTCGAAGTGACGGCAGATCCGGTGCAGGCCTACGGAATTAACTGGGCCGGAACGGTAGGGAGTTTTTCGGCCCCAAAGCAGGTTACTTACGGTGGCTTCAATGCTGTGACCCAGCCGAAGCCGGGCGAAAATATTCCAACGAATGGCTTGGCCCTCGGCGATCAATCGAATCACAACTTCTTCGGCGGCCTGGGACAGTTGTCCGGCGTAGCGAACAGCGCGTTCGCAATTTTATCGGTGCCGCAATTTTCCGCGACGTTACAAGCGTTGAATGAGGATTCAGACGCCGAGTTCCTCGCCAATCCGCGGGTCGTGACGGCCGATAATCAACAGGCAAAGATTGAGATCCTTCGTAATCAGCCAGTGCCTCAGTTGAACTTCAACGAACAAACGGCAACCGCCGTGTTCGGCGGTTTTCAAGACAAAGTGTTCGGGAACACTCTGGTGGTCCGGCCATCAATCAACAAAGACAATTTCATCACCCTGTCGGTAAAGCCCGAAATCAGTAACAAGGTAACGGATTTTGATTTCACGTTTAATGGCGCAGTCGTCAAGAGCCCGATTATCGACAAGCGCTCGCTCGATTCCAGCGTTCTGATACGGAGCGGCGACACTCTCGCGATCGGCGGGTTGATTTCCGATCAAGTGAGCAAATCGAAAACGAAGGTGCCGCTACTGGGAGACATTCCAGTGCTGGGCTACGCGTTTCAAAGTCACGCCAATGAGCGCCACAAGCGCAATTTGCTGATCTTTGTTACGCCAACGATCATCGACCAGCGCTATGGGACTGGCTTGGAAGACCAGGTTTCCGGGCTTCATCACGCCGGCGAGGAATATGCGGATCCGAACGGATGGCGGAATAACGCCAAGGGCGCGGTGCGCTTAGTCCCAACGTCGCATCGTCAGCTCGCGGCCGATTACGCCAAGCCGGGATCGCCTCCAGCGGTTGAGGAAGCTGCCCAAGTCCAGTTTAAGAGCGACGTAAAAGATCGCGACGAATAAATTTCGGAATGTGGGGTTGAGAGGGGGCGGGCGCCCGCGAGGGTCCCGCCCTCTTTGGGTCTTATCGCCCTAGGTAATCCTTTAAACGCGCGCGCAATTCCGTTCGCGCGCGAAAGAGCAGACTCTTTACTGCCGGCACGGACAGATCGAGAACGTCCGCAATTTCTTCATAGCTCAACTCTTCGTATCGTCGTAGCACGATCGCCATGCGCTGCGTTTCCGGAAGGAGCGTGATGGCTTTTTCAATCGCGGCCTGTAATTCGGCTTGAAGCAGCGTTGCGTCGGGGGTGGCCGTTGCCTCGTCCTTTAACGGTATCTCGTCCGCTTCTGGTTCGATTTGCACCGGCAGATGCGGATGACGCTTGGCCCGGCGCATTTCGTTAAACACTAGATTGCGCGTGATCTTCAGCAGCCAAGTGGTGAACTTCGCGCGCGCGACGTACCGCCCGGCGCTTTTCCAGACACGGATGAAGACCTGCTGGGCGATGTCTTCCATGTCCGAATTGCTACCGAGCATGCGGGCGACGGTGCCGGCAACTAGGGCCTGGTGGCGCTCGATCAGTTGTTCAAGCGCGGTAGCATCCCCGCCTGAAACCAATCGCATCAGGCGGACGTCCTCGGCGTCATCCTCGGATCGCACCGCTACTTCGGGATCGGCCATTGATAAACAGACGGTGGTTGATGGGCGCGGATTCGAAGGTTATTGCGTTATGCACCGGCACGCCGTTTCCGCCGCCCCCCGCCCAGTGCTTTTTGTTGCAACTCGTGAGTCGTCTGTGCATGGTAGGCCATAGATTTCCAGCGTCGGCTCCGGATGAATTACACACTTATTCCAAAGGAACTTAGACCGATCGCTGAGAAAATCGAGGCGGCCTCGCGTATTTCGGAAAGCGACGCTCTCATATTGTATCGCTCAAACGATCTTAACGCGCTCGGAATGTTGGCCAATGTCGTGCGCGATCGAAAGAACGGAAATTTCGCCACTTACATCCACAATCGTTACATCAACTACTCGAACATCTGCGTCTTATCGTGTCAATTTTGCGCGTTTGCCGCCAAAAAACGGGACGCTCATGCCTTCGAGCATGCCGTCAGCGAAATTATTCAGGCGGTAGCGGAAGCGCTGCCGCTCGGAATTACCGAAGTGCACATGGTCGGCGGTTTGCATCCGACCTTGAAAAAGGAGTGGTATCTCGATCTGTTGCGCGGATTGCGCGCTCTCGATCCTGATTTGCACATCAAAGCCTTTACGGCGATCGAAGTTCGCCATCTCGCCCAGCGAATCTTCAAGATGTCGATCCCCGAGACGCTCGAGCTGCTTCGCGAAACCGGATTAGGATCCATCACTGGCGGTGGCGCCGAAATCTTTGATGCGGAAGTGCGAGACCGCATTTGCCGCGGCAAAGAAACGGCCGAGGAATGGCTCGATGTTCATCGGATCTGGCATCGGATGGGCGGCCGCAGCACTTGCACCATGCTATACGGTCACATTGAAACGCTCGAACAGCGCGTCGATCATTTGCGACAACTACGCGGGCTTCAGGATGAAACCGCCGGCTTCAGCGGTTTTGTTCCGTTTGCCTTCGAGCCGCAAACCACAGTGCTTGCTCATATCAAACGCGCCTCCGCCATTGAGCAACTTCGCAATCTGGCCGTCAGCCGGATTTATCTCGATAACATCGACCATCTGACTGCTTATTGGGTAAGCTTGGGTCTGCCGCTGGCGCAGGTGTCGCTCAGTTACGGGGTAGACGATTTGCACGGGACGATCATGGAAGAAAAGATTTTCCATATGGCCGGCGCGACCACGCCGCAGCAGCAAAGCATCGCTGCACTGGAGCACGCCATTCGCGAGGCTCGACGAATTCCGGTCCAGCGCGACAGTTATTACCGGCATCTCAAAAGATCGACGTCGAGCCGACCGCGCTCTGAAGCGGAGCTCGCCTGCGCCTAAAGAGTGCAGGATCGACAACCGCTAAGAATTGGCTGCGTTAAATATCTCAACGCGCGTCCGCTCATTCTCGGCGGCCCAGCCGATGTTGTGCTCGATCATCCATCGGTTCTTTGCGCGCAGCTTGCCCGCGGTGAGCTCGACGTCGCGCTCGTTTCTAGCTTCGAGTTTCTCCGGAACCCGATTTACCGGATCGTAGATGGCATTTCTATTTCATCGGATGGCCCGGTTTATAGCGTTGTGGTGGCGCACGTCGGCGAGATCTCCGCGGCAGAACAGATCGAGCTCGACCCGGCTGCGGAAACATCCGGCAATTTGCTGCGCTGTTTGCTCAGCGAGTTGAAGCTGAGGCCGCAGTTCGTCGCAACATCGACATCTTCTCTTGCGAAAGTTAGGGCGCGCTTGCTCATCGGGGATCAAGCCGTTCGGTTCCGGCAACAGCATGGAAACGAATTCCAGTTTTGGGACCTCGGCGAAAATTGGCAAAAACTTGTCGGCCTCCCATTCGTTTATGCGCTCTGGCTCTTGCGTCCGGAAGTGGTCGATCCGAAATCAGTTGCGGATCGGCTGCGCGCGCTGCGCAACAAAAATCTTGCCGACATCGACAATCTGATTGCCGCCGAGAAGGAATTCGACCGCGGTTTTTGCGGCCGCTACTACCGGGAGCATCTCCGATTCAGTTTTGGAGAACGCGAGAAGAAAGGCCTGCGCACGTTCCAAGAGTTATGCCAAAAACACGATCTGCTGCCAAAACGCGACATCGCGTTCAGCGTCGTATAAATGCGCCGACGCGCTAAGGTCTTGTTTGTTTCGGCGCGTTCATATTCGGCCCGGTGGCGCCACCGGGCGGCGTCCATTGTCCGACGATATCCGCGCCGAAAATCCAATCATCTTGAAGGGTTCCGTTCACAGAGATGGTTTTTTCGTAGTACTTTCTCAGATTAATTTGCTGTTGCGCAAACTCGGTTTCTCTGCGAGCGCGCGTGAGACGCAAGAGCGTGTCAGGATCTTTCAGGAGACTTAAGCGGTATGCACCATCAACCAAGACAACTTTACCAGTGAACACCTCCGTCTTGCGTTCGAGCTTGGCCGATTGTTCTTGTGGCGGTCCGCTTGGCTGCTCCAACATTTTTTTGCCAAGCGCGCATCCGGACAAGGCGAACAGACTCGCGGACAACATGATTGCGATCGATTTCACAGATCTCTGTCTATTTAGCGCTTTGGCGAGAGTCAACTGATTATGAGTAAATGCTCTCCGAGTTGTCAGGGAATGTCCGGCAGATAAAATAATCGGTGCCAAGTCGATGGATCCTGCTGCCGCCTGAGGAACTCAATGGCGGTCCAATTTCGTGGAGCGAAATCTGTGGCTGCGCATGCATTGCCCGATTGCTAATGCGAAAAGGTTTCGGCACGGCCGATGAGGTCCAGGCGTTCCTGCAGCCGCGGCTGAAATCGTTGAGCGATCCATTTTTACTGCCGAACATGAAAGCGGCGGTGACGCGGATTCTCGTGGCCTTGGATCGACGTGAACGAATTGTCCTTTTTGGCGATTACGACGTCGATGGAGTCACGTCCCTCGCCCTACTCGCCGAAACGCTGCGCGCTTACGGTGCCATTCCGGATTTGTTTTTGCCGTCGCGGATGGAAGAAGGCTACGGGCTGAGTCATGACAGCGTTCAGCGCTCTATCCAGCAATTTCACCCGCAGCTTCTCATCGCGCTCGACTGTGGGACATCTTCGGGCGCGGAGATTTTCGATCTTCGGAAACGCGGCGTTGAAGTAATCGTGCTGGATCATCATGAGCCCAAATCGGCGGCTCCAGAATGCGTTGCGGTCGTAAATCCAAAAGTCGATCCTGGATCGCCTTTTCACTATTTGTGCAGCGTCGGAATTGTCTTCAAACTTTGCCACGCGCTTTTGAAAACGCGTCCGATCGATTTCGATCTCAAATCAAAACTGGATCTGGTCGCGCTCGGAACTGTGGCCGATATCGTGCCGCTTCGTGGAGAGAATCGTACACTGGTCCAGCGCGGCGCGATCGAAATCGCAGGATCGACCAGACCGGGATTAAAAAAGTTGATTGAAGTCAGCGGCGTGAAGCCGCCAATTTTTACCGAGGACATCGGTTATCGGCTTGGACCGCGTTTGAACGCAGCCGGACGTCTGAGCACCGCCGAAAAATCACTGCGCCTTTTGCTGACGCAAGATGGGGCCGAAGCAACTGAGCTGGCCGAATTTTTAGACAGACAAAATCGCGAGCGGCAGGAAGTTGAGAAACGAATTTTTGCGGCCGCGGAAGAGAAAATCGCGAAAGAATTCGATCCGTCACGCGATGCGGCGATTGTGGTGTTCGAGCGTGACTGGCATCCCGGTGTTCTCGGAATCGTGGCCTCTCGCATAGTGCACAAGTACCATCGGCCCGCGATTGTGATCGGTCTTGATGAGAATGGCGTCGGGAAAGGGAGCGGCCGCAGCATTAAAGGTCTCAATCTGGTGCAGACATTGACGCGATGCGCGGACAGGATCGACAAGTACGGCGGACACGAAATGGCCGCGGGGCTTACGGTTCAGGAAAAGAATCTCGATCTTTTCGCGAAACAATTCCGTCAGGTTGCGCGTGACCTTTTGTCCGATGAGGATTTGCAGCCGCGGTTGCGGCTCGATCATGAGATCAGTTTCGCGGAGTTGAACTTCGATTTTCTGGGGTGGCACGAAATGTTGCAGCCTTTTGGCAACGGCAACCCACAGCCCCTTTTTCTTGCCCGCGGCGTCGAGTCGGTCGCCGTGCCCCGCATTGTGGGCGAAAAACATTTACAGTTGCGTCTGCGGCAACACAATTATCATCAACGAGCAATCTTCTTCGGCGCAGCAGCCGATGCGCTTCCGAAGCAGCCGTGGGACATTGCCTTTCGGATTCGAGCGGACGAATACGAAGGCGAGACGCGCCTGGAGATGCGAGTGGAAGCGGTGCGTGAGGCCGCGCCGACGACTTAATGGAAATCGCCCAGCCGCTCGAGGAACTCGATTGGATCCCGCGTCCGAAAATTCTGGCGCTCCGAAGACTCGGGGTCACGACCGCGGAAGATTTGCTAACTCATTTCCCGCGAAGACACGAAGATCGACATCAGTTTCCGGAATTCCCGCGTGATGAGAGTGACGTGCCGGTCTGTTTGTCTGGAGAAGTGATCAAAACGTCGCTCCGGCGTTTCGGAGGTTGGAAAAAGATCTTTGAGGCGACATTACAGGAACCGAACGCGAACGCGCTCAGTCAGCCGCTCATCTGCCGGTGGTTTAATTTGCACTACGTCCAGAAAATGATCGCCACTGGACAACAACTCGTCATTTTCGGCAAGCCGCGGCTCCGGGGAAACCGAATTTGCATGGATCATCCTGAATTTGAGGTGATTGAGAACGACGAGGAGAAGTCGATCCATCTTCGCCGGATTACGCCGATCTATCCTGCCACCGAAGGTCTTTCGCAGCGGATGCTGCGCAGCATCATTTATCGACTTCTCCAGGACCTCGACACGGCACCGATTGAACCGTTGCTGCCGGAGGACCTGAAGGACGGCGACCGCGCCGAAGCGATTCGGGCGATTCATTTCCCCGAGTCTTGGGAATCGCTCACTGCGGCACGTGAGCATTTGGTTCTATCCGAATTCTTCGCCATGCAAATGCTGATCGCGTCCCGGCGAGCCGACTCGCATGCGCGGGTGAGCGCCGCGCATTGCGGGCGAGGGGACCTCCTCGAGAAATTCCTGGGCACGCTTCCGTTTGAAATGACAACTGCCCAGAAAAAAGTCATCGCTGAGCTCGAGCAGGACCTGGCCGCGAAGCATCCGATGAATCGGCTTTTGCAGGGCGATGTGGGCTCGGGAAAGACGGTGGTCGCGATCGCAGCGATTCTGCTCGCGGTTGAGGCCGGTTATCAGGCGGCGTTCATGGCGCCGACGCAGATTTTGGCTGAACAGCATTACACTGTTTTAAGGCGCTGGCTCGAACCGCTCGGCGTCAAGTTGTCGATCCGGACTGCGGCCCGCCGGGAAGAAAATTTTTTGCCATTGCTTGAAGGCAACGAAAAGGCAGACGTGATCATTGGGACGCACGCGTTGCTCTACGAGAAGGTTTCATTTGCGAACCTCGGATTGGTGGTGATCGACGAACAGCACAAGTTCGGTGTGGCGCAGCGTGCGCGCCTGACGAGCCGCGAACCCGCGCCGGACGTGCTGGTGATGACAGCCACGCCCATTCCGCGCACGATCACCATGACCGTGTACGGCGATCTCGATGTTTCGATCTTGGACGAGATGCCGCGTGGTCGCGGCAAAATCATCACCGCCGTGCGCGATTCCTCAAAACTCGGCGAAGTGCTAAGTTTCCTGCGCAAGCAATTGGAAGCCGGGCGGCAGCTCTATGTTGTTTATCCGCTAATTGAAGAGAGTGAGAAACTCGAGGCAAAAGCGGCTGCGACGGAGTACGACCGCTGGCGCGAGCGTTTGCATCCGTACTTTTGCGAATTGTTGCACGGACGAATTCCTGGCCCGGAAAAGCAGGAAATCATGGAGCGATTTCGCCGCGGCGAAACGACGGTCCTGATCAGCACAACGGTGATTGAGGTCGGTGTCGATGTTCCAAATGCGACTGTGATGTTGGTCGAAAATGCGGAGCGATTTGGTTTGGCCCAACTCCACCAACTCCGAGGTCGCATCGGCCGCGGCGTGCACAAATCGTATTGCATTTTGCTCACCTCCGAACCGTCGTCAGAAGCGGCCGCCAAATTGGCCGTGCTCGAGAAGACAAGCGACGGTTTTGAGGTGGCCGAAGCGGACTGGGAACTGCGCGGCCCGGGTGATTTGCTGGGCACGGCCCAGAGCGGTCTGCCGGCCTTGAAAATTGGCAATCTGCGCCGAGACGCGGAATTGATGCGTCGCGCTCGGAGGGCAGCGATGTCGATCTTCGCGGCCGATCCCAAGTTGGAGTCGGCGCAGAATCAACGTTTCCAGCAGTTGATTGTCGAAAAACAGGGACGAACCTTTTCGAACGTTAGCTAAATGAAGAATCTCCTGAAATTTTTTGCCTTTGTCGCGTTGCTCAGCCTGGCGATTTCGGCGCTGTACGACTACCGCTTGAAGCATGGCGGTTTGAGTACCCTACAACGCACCACTCCGGAAAAATACACGCTCGCGTCCTCGCCGAATGTCGATCCGAAGCAGGTCGCTTCGCTGGAAGCGTTGAATCGTGAGCGCCGCGCGCTGGTCAGCGCTGTTGTGCCGTCGGTGGTGGCCGTGAAGACGACCAAGAAGATCGCGATTGAGCGTCAGAATCAGCTCGATCCGTTTGGTTTTTTCTTTCGGCGGCCGCGCGGATTTCAAAATCCAAATGACGAGGCCTTAGTCCAGAATTCATTGGGTTCGGGCGTGATTGTTACGAATGAAGGTCACATCATTACCAACAATCACGTGGTCGATCAGGTGGACGAGATCGAAGTGCAGTTGAGCGATGGGCGCACCGAAAAAGCGCGCCTAATTGGGGCCGATGATCAGGTGGATCTCGCGGTCCTAAAAATTGACAACTCAGGAGTGAAGCCCCTCAAGCTCGCCGATTCCGATACCGTTCAGGCGGGCGATTTCGTTCTTGCGATCGGCAACCCATTCGGCTTCGACGAAACGGTCACGGACGGAATTGTCAGTTCCAAAGGGCGGCCGAATCGCGCCGATGTGTTCGGCGACTTAATCCAGACAAATGCCGCTATTAATCCGGGCAATAGCGGCGGTCCGCTTATCAACCTGCGTGGGGAAGTGGTGGGCATTAATACCGCGATCATTTCGCGTAGCGGCGGCTCCCAGGGGATCGGTTTCGCCATTCCGTCCAACACCGTCCGCACCGCGCTCGAGAGTTTGTTGAAGAAAGGCCGGATTATTCGTGGCTACCTCGGAATCCAGATGCGCGTTCCGCAAACGGGGCAGCCTGCGCCATCGCCAGGCGAACCGGTGGTGGTGGATGAAATCGTGCCCGGATCACCAGCCGAAGAGGCGCACCTGGAAAAAGGCGACGTGATCAAAAAATTTGACGGTCACGAAGTGAAAAGCTTTACCGATTTACGTAACCTAGTTTCGCAAGCCGACTTGAATAAAAAAGTTGAACTGGAAATTGTGCGCGCGGGAAAAACGATTGCCGTGGCAACGCAAATTAAGGAGCAGCCGGTAGGATATGAAACTGGTCGCGTCGTACCGCAACAACCGCCGGCAAAGCCGACACCGGGCGAAGAGAATAAAGGCGGCAATGGGCTCGCCGGAATCCACGTCGGTCCGCTAACTCCCGAGCTGGCGCGCCAACTGGATCTGCCGAACGGTGTTCATGGTGTTGCGGTAACCGCGGTTGATCCAGACGCAGGTGTTGCCGATCTCCAAAAGGGCGACGTGATTGAGGAAGTGAATCAGCAACCGATTAATTCCGTGGCCGATTATAATAAAATCGTCCAGTCCGTCGATCCGCGGCAGGCACAGGTCCTGTCGGTTTGCCGGCATCGGGTGAGATCGTTTCTTGTTTTGCGCCCGCGCTGATCGCGGCAGGTGCGATATCTTAGTGGGGTCGTGGTGTTTGCGAAGCGGGAAACCGGTGAATAAACTTCTCCCCGCGAAAGTCCAACGCTCCAAAACCATTAACCAGATTATGAAAAAACTGCTGTTTGTTTGTGCGTTAACCGTCCTGCTTGTGCCCTTTGTGCCACAGGCAAAAAGCCAGGACGTTTCGGTCGATTTCTTCTATAACAACCTGAACGGCGGGAGCTGGGTCGAGGTCGGCAATTACGGCTACTGCTGGCAACCAGACGTTGCCGTGAGCGATGCCTCCTGGCGACCCTATGCCGATGGCTACTGGGCCTACACCGATGAGGGATGGACATGGGTGTCATACGAGGATTTCGGGTGGGCCACTTACCATTATGGACGCTGGGTCAGGCTGGCCGATTACGGCTGGGTCTGGAGACCCGGTTACGAATGGGGCCCGGCCTGGGTCTCCTGGCGCTTCGGTGGCGGTTACGCTGGTTGGGCGCCATTGCCTCCGGAAACAGAAGTAGTTTACGAAAGCCGGCCGCTCACCGGCCATCTCGACGTCGAGTTTGATATCGGTCCGGGGTATTACAATTTCGTCGACGTCCGTTACATCGGTGAGCCGGTCCTGCGTTCACGCATTGTCGATGTTTCGCAGAACGTCACCTATATCAATCAAACCGTGAATGTCACGAACATCACTTACAAAAACAAAACGGTTTACAACTACGGACCGGATCTCACTGTCGTGAATCAGTATTCGAGCCGGCCGATCCAAAAACTAAAGTTGGCAAGACAGGCGAATGTCGATTTCACCGCGGCGGCAAAATCAGGCGGCCTAACGAAAGTGCAGGGCAATGCTTTGGTCGTTGCCGCTCCGATGAAAATCAACAAGCCGGCCACGCAAATCGTGCCGCCCACGGTCAAAGCGAAAGTGGCAGAGGCTAAAATTGAAAAAGGTTGGTCGGGTGTGGACCCAAACACTCAGGCGCAGATAAAGCAAAAAATTAAAACCGAGAACCCCAAGAACATTCCTCCACCGACAGCGGGCGGAAACGCGGCGGCGGTAGCGGGAGCAAGCGCTTCGGTTTCGCCGTCGGCCTCACTGGCACCGGGAATGGCGCCAGTCGAGAAAGGCAAACACAAAGGCAAAGCGGCCGAGCAATTTCAAGCCGGCGCAACCGCGAGCCCATCAGGCGCTGGGGCGCCTCCAACCACCAGCCCTGGATTGCCTGAGCGAGGCAAACACAAAGGCAAATTTGGTGAGCAGGCCCAGCCTGGTGCGAGCTTGGCACCCGTGGAATCTCCTGGAGCTGGAGTATCCCCATACACTCCGGAATATGGAAAGCCGGGTAAGGG
>Ga0209808_1001729_pt1 | contig 11312 bp, 8 predicted proteins | sample GraSoiAngelo_157_FD_186171 | JGI IMG/M metagenome (GOLD analysis project Ga0209808, IMG submission 186171) | Grasslands soil microbial communities from the Angelo Coastal Reserve, California, USA - 14_1009_16_20cm (SPAdes) (version 2) | ecosystem: Environmental > Terrestrial > Soil > Grasslands ...
GCCCGCTCGAGCGCCTGCAGCGCGGGCCCGGGCTCGATTCCGATCTCCCCGACGAGCGTGTCGCGCGCGGCGCGATACTCCGCGAGGGCGTCCGACTGGCGGCCGTCCCGGTAGAGAGCGAGCATCAGCTGCGCCCGAGCGCGCTCCCGCAGCGGCTGGGATGCGACGAAGGCCTGGAGCCGAGGGATCAACTGCTCGTGGCCTCCGAGGGCGAGCTTGGCATCAGCGAGATCCTCGAACGTGCTGAGGCGGAGCTCCTCCAACCGTGCGGCCTCGTGCGCGGCGAACTCGGCGTAGACGACGTCCACGAGAGCCGGTCCCCGCCAAAGATCCACGGCCTCGGACAGGAGCCGCGCGGCCAGCTCGGCGTCTTCGGCGAAGAGGGCAGCGCGACCTTCAGCGGCGAGCCGTTCGAAGCGCCTGCTGTCGATTGTCTCTTCCGGCACATTCAACTGGTAGCCCGTCGGGGTGGTGGCGAGCACAGCGCCGCGATCGACGCCCACCTCGAGCAGGTCGCGGAGCGCGGAGACGTGCACCTGGAGGGCGTTCTTCGCCCGTGCGGGAGGGCGCTCGCCCCAGAGCGCGTCGATCAACTGTTCCCCGGAAACCGAACGGTTCGGCTCCAGCGCTAGCGCCAGCAGCACCTTGCGCTGATTGCCGCTCGCGAGCGGAACGACGTCCGTTCCGCGCCGTACCTCGAGCGGGCCGAGAATCCGGTACTCGAGCCGCCTGTCGATTGTTCCGCCTCCTTCAACCTGCCTTAAGCGGAGCTTAAGCGGGTGGTGGGAACATCGCTACGCCGTCAGTCAAGGAAGAGCCGCAGACCGTGAGAGGAGACCGCAAGTGCCGACCGTAGGCACAGCCAGCCTGAAGAGCCCGGTTCGGACGCGGAGCTTCTGCGGTGAGAGGGGCGCGCAAGCGGCCGGGAGCCGTCACCCGGCCGCCCGTGCGTCTGCGAGCGGCTGAGCCCATGCACCGACCGGCCGGATCAAAGAGAGGAGCGCAAATGATTCTTACGAGCTCATTCGACGGTCACTAGTCCGGCCTCACCAGACGGAACGTAGGAGCTCGGCAACCTCGGCAGGCGCCGCTGGGCGCGGGTTCGCCTTTGCTCCACCACGCTGCGACGCGGCATAGCCCAGCTCGTCGAGGTCGTCTTCGGGCACGCCGAGATCGCGCAGGCGCTCGAATCCGCCGAGCAGCGCCAGTTCTTGCACCCGTCCCAAGGGATCGTCCGTTCCGAGGGCTTCCGCAAAGCGGGCGATCTCCTTGCCGGCGACCGGCTCGTTGAACCGCAACGCCGAGGGGAGGCAGATCGCGTTCAGCGCCCCGTGGGGTAGCCCGTAGCGGCCGCCGACCGCCTGCGCCATCGCGTGTCCCAGGCCCAACCCCGCGAGCCCGAGCGCATGCCCGGAGACATCAGCGCCTGCGAGCAGCTTCGTCCGGGCCTGCCGGTCCTGGCCGAAAGCGGCCACCCGCGGCAGCGCCTCGTTGATCATCCGCGCGCCCTCGAGGGCGAGCACGTCGGCCTCCGGACTCCGCCCTTTGACATAAAGCGCCTCCGCGCAATGCGCGAGCGCGTTCATGGCGGTGCCGACCGTCACCTCGAGCGGGAGCCCAAGGGTCAGGTCCGGGTCGTAGACGATGCCGGCGAGGTTGGCTCCCGACCCGCCGCCGTGCATCCGGCGCTCGTGGTCACGGATTCCGAAGCTCGCGGCCCATTCGGCGCCCGCGTACGTGGTCGGCACCGAGACAACCGGCAGACTTGTTGCGACCGAGATGGCCTTGGCGAGATCGATCGCACTGCCGCCGCCGACTGCCAGCAGCCCCTCGGCGTTCCCGGCCGCGGCGGCAATCTCGTCGATCCGATCGCTCGGCACCTCGCTCCAGCGGCCCGCGGCGGGCAGGTCGAGCTGCGACCAGCGCTCGCTCGCGATCAGGAACGGCCGCTCGATCCCGAGCTCGCCCAGCACGCCGGGAAGCTCCCGCAGGCCCCAGCGGACGATCAGGCCGCCGCCTCCGTCGCAGGGCACACCATTCCGACCTTGCAGCTCGGATTTAGCGGCCGCGCCGCCATGTCGGCGCGGCCTCTTTGACGGCATCGCAAGCGACGCCTCACGCCGCGAGCTTGGCGCGCGCAAATGCGACGAACGCCTCCGCGGCGCGTGTCGGCGAGCGTCCCGCGGGGCGGACGAGCGAGATCTCTCGCGCGGGCTCGAGGCCCTTGACGCGGGCTGTTGCCAGAGTGCCGGCTGCCAGCTCGGCCTCGACGCCGGAGCGTGAGATGAAGGTGACGCCGTAGCCGGCCGCGACCGCGCTCTTGACCGACTCCTGAAGCCCGAGCTCGAGCCGGACATCGAGGTCGCGCAGGCGAATGGGCCCGCCGCGCAGCTCGTCCTCGATCACCTGGCGCACGCCCGCGCCTTCCTGCATCAGGATCAGCGGCTCGCCACGCAGCTCGTCGAGCGATATCTGCTCGCCGGCGAACGCGTGGCCGGGCGGCACGACAAGGACCACCTCGTCGCGGAAGAACGGCTCGAAGACGACACCACGGTGACGCGGGGCGGCGCCGACGATCCCAAGCTCGAGCTCCCGCTCGGCCACCTGCTCGATGACGCTGTTCGTGTCCGAAATCGAGAGTGCGACGCTCAGCTCGGGGTGCTCACGCTGAAACTCGCCCAGCAGAACCGGGACGACGGTGCCGCCGGGCCCGGTCGACGCGCCAAGCGCAAGCTCGCCGCGCAGCTCACTGTCTTCGCCCGAGAGCTCTTCGAGCAGCTGTCCTTCGAGAGCGAGCATCCGCTGTGACGCCCGGTAGAGGCGCTGCCCGGCTTCGGTCGGCTCGACCCGTCGGCCCGAGCGGTCGAGCAACTTCGTCCCAAGCCGTTTCTCGAGCGAGCGAACCTGCAGGCTGACGGCCGGCTGGGTCACCCCGAGCCGCTCCGCCGCCTGCGAGAAGCTCTTCCGGTCGACCACCTCGCAGAAGGCGGCGAGTTGTCGCGTGTCCATAAGTAACCATTATGAAGAAGCGCGCAACTATTGATGCTGTGGGAGCGCCGCTACGCCGCAGCGAGCGCGGCGAGGACTTCCTCCCCGTAGCGCTCCAGCTTCGTAGGCCCCACGCCGGGCACCGACGCCAGCTCGGAGAGGGTGCGGGGGCCGCGCTCGGCGATCTGCTCGAGCGTCGAGTTGTGGAAGACCACATACGCCGGCACCTCGTCGGCCTTCGCCCGCTCGAGACGCCACCGCTTCAGCGTCCCGAAGGCCGGCGGCAGCTCCTCCTCGGAGCGGCGCGGGGCGGCCTCTCGCCGCGTCTCCACGCCGAGCTCGGCCAGGAAGCGGCTCGGCCGGCGCGTCCAGGTCAGGGCGAGGTGCTTACGCGCCCGCGTGATGCCGACGTAGAGCAACCGCCGCTCTTCCGCGATTGCGCCGTCGTCGCCGAGGGCCTGCTTGCAGGGGAGCTCGCGCTCCTCGATCCGCGGCAGGAAGACGGCATCCCACTCCAGACCCTTGGCGCGGTGCAGGGTCAGCAGGTGAGCACCTCCCTGGGCTCCGTGGTCGAAGCGCTCGCGGAGCCAGGCGATCCAGTCCCCCACATCGTGCGAGCCGTCATCGAACTCCTCCGCGAGGCGGATCAGGCGCGCCAGGTCGCTCTGTCGCGTCAGCTCGCGCTCTCCAAGCCCTTCCGGCGGCGTCTCCTCCCAGCCGTGCTCGCGGGCAAGGCGCCGCACTTCGTACGCGACCGAGCGCGACGTCGACCCAGCGAGGCCCTTCAGCAGCTGCCGCGCGGCGTCGCGCGTCAGCAGCGCAGCGCCCTGGAAAGGAATCTCCGCGTCGCTGAAGGCCTCCTCGAAGTCGGCCGAACGCGCGTTGAGGCGGATGAGCACCGCCATCTCCTCGAGCGGCGTGCCCGCCGCGTGGAGCTCGCGGACACGCTCGACGACGAACTTCCTTTCCGCCTCGCCGTCAGCGAAGCCACGCAGTTCCGGCTCGGGGCCGGCGCCATAGGTCTCGCGCAGCTGCTTCTCGGCGCCGCCGAGCCGCGGCGCGAGCCGGTTCGCAAGACCAAGCACCTGCGGCGTCGAGCGGTAGTTCGCCTCGAGCCGGACTAGCGTCGCATTCGCGAACCGCTGCGGCAGCGCCAGCAGGTACTCCGGTGTCGCACCGGTGAACGCATAGATCGACTGGTAGTCGTCCCCTACCGCGCAGAGATCGTCGCGCTCGCCGAGCCAGAGCTCGAGCAGGGTCTGTTGAAGCAAGTTGACGTCCTGGTACTCGTCGACGGTGAAGGCCCGGTAGCGGTCGTGCACCTGCGCGAGGGCCTCGGGCTCATCCTCGAGGAGCTTGACCGCAAGCGCGAGCAGATCTTCGAAGTCGACGGCACCAGACGCTTCCTTGCGGCGCTCGTACTCGCGGAAGACGCGCGCCATCAGATCGTCCGGAATCGGCGGCTCGTGGCCGTTGAGGCCTCGACGATAGGTCTCGGGGGTGAGCCGCCGGTTCTTCGCCCACTCGACCTCGGTCGCGAGGTCGACGGCGGGCCGAAACTTGTACGGCATCGGCAACGTGTTGCCGATCTGGCGGAGCATCAGCGCCTTCGAGGCGAGGATCCGCCCCGGCGGCTCGCCGCGGAACCAGCGCAGCTGAGCGAATGCGGCCGAATGGAAGGTTCGCGCCCGCACGCCGCCGGCCCCGAGCTCCTCCAGCCGGCTTCGCATCTCGCGTGCTGCCTTGTCCGTGAAGGTGACCGCGAGGATCTGGTCTGCCGAAAAGGCGCCGACCGCGACCTGGTTCGCGATCCGCCGCGTGATCGTCGTCGTCTTCCCCGACCCAGCGCCCGCAAGGATGCAGACGGGACCGCGCACGGCCTCGACGGCGCGTCGCTGTTCCGGGTTCAACCCGTCGAAGATCGCCGCGGCGTCCACCGGGCCACCCTAGCCCCGGCGTGTGACGGCGCTGAGCCGAGCCTGTGTCAGGAGCGTGCTGCTTCTCCGCGCCTCGAGCTCACTGGGCGCCTCTTCTGGCCTAGTGCAGCGTGTCTTCGAGAACCGCGCCCGGGTCGCGCGCGACCGCGTATCGCGGCTGGCGTGACATCGTCGACAGGCGGGAGACGGCCTCGAGCGTCTCCCCGGCCTCGACCAGCCGCTCGAGCTCACTCAGCTCTTCGTCCAGCCAAGCGGCGTCGACGACCGGGCCGCTGACGCGGCGGATCTTGGAGTGGGCGGTCGCGACGACGGTCTCGCTCTCGCCCCAGAGCTCTTCGTGCAGCTTCTCGCCAGGGCGGGCGCCGACGAAGTGGATCCCGATCTCCTCGGGGTCCCGGCCCGAGATGCGGATCATCTGCTCGGCCAGCTCGACGATCTTGACCGGCTCGCCCATGTCGAGGACGAAGACGTGGCCCTCGCCGCCGATCGCACCGGACTGGATCACCAGCGACGCCGCCTCGGGAATCGTCATGAAGAAGCGGGTCATCTCGGGATGGGTGACCGTGACCGGGCCGCCTTTTTCGATCTGCCGCCGGAAGATCGGGATCACGCTGCCGGACGAGCCGAGCACGTTGCCGAAGCGGACGGCGACGAACCGGGTCGAGATGTCCTCGCGGGCGCCGTAGGCCTCGACCACCCACTCGCAGACCGCCTTCGACTGCCCCATCACCGTCTTCGGATTCACGGCCTTGTCGGTGGAAACCAGCACGAAGCGGTGCACGCCATGCTCGACCGCGGCGTCGGCGACGACCTTCGTCGCGAGCGCGTTGTTCCGAACGGACTCGAGCGGGTTCGCCTCCATCAGCGGCACGTGCTTGTAGGCGGCGGCGTGGAAGACGACACTCGGCTCGTAGCGCTCGAAGACCTGGCGCATCTTCGATGGGTTGCCAACGTCCGCGAGCACCGGCACGGCAGCAGAGAAGCCGCGCTCGTCGACGAGCTCGCGCTCGATCTCGAAGAGGGCGCCTTCGCCGAGCTCGACCAGAATCAGCCGCCGCGGGCCAAGCCGGGTCAGCTGGCGGCAAAGCTCCGAGCCGATCGACCCGCCGGCGCCGGTCACGAGGACGGTCTTGCCTTCGACGTAGGGGGCAGCCGAGTCGAGGTCGACGTCGACCGGCTCGCGACCGAGCACGTCCTCGACCTGTACCGGCCGGATCTGAGCCGCCAGGTCGATTTCGCCGGAGATCAGCTCGTGGAGGCCCGGCAGCGTCTTCACCGGCACGCCGAGTTCACGCGTCGTCGTCACGACGGCGCGGCGGAACTCACCCGAGGCCGACGGGACCGCGATCAGGATCTCGTCCGGCTTGTTGTCGCGCAGCAGATGCGGCAGGTCCGCGGTGGAGCCGAGGACGCGGACACCGTGGATGCGGATGTTCTTCTTGCGCGGGTCGTCGTCCACCAGCCCGATGGGCGTGTACCCGAGCTGCGGGTTGCGGTGCATCTCGCGGATCGTGTCGCGCGCCGCCTCGCCGGCGCCGACCACGAGCACTTCCTTGCCGCGCGCCACGAGCCGTCCAGGCGTCGGGCGCTCGAAGACCGACCGCGCGATCAGGCGCGAGCCGGCAACGAAGGCGAGCAGAAGGAGCCAGTCCATCACGGCGATCGAGCGCGGCAGGCGGACGTCGGCCACCGGTGAGGCGAAGTAGACGGTGACGTCTGCGACGAGCGACGCGATGGTGACGCCACGCGCCGCGCCCCACATGTCGCGCGTGGACACGTAGCGCCACCAGCGGTCGTAGAAGCCGAAGAGGATGAAGACGAGGAGCTTGATTCCGATGACGATCAGGAGCGTCCGCTTGAAGAGCGTCTCGTAGTAGGGGGGCACGCCGTGGTCGAAGCGCAGCTCGAAGGCCAGCCACCACGCCGTCGCAACCAGCGCGGCGTCGGCAACGAGCTGCCAGATCCGGTGGCGATTGATCGGGATCACGTGGCCGCTCCCACAGTCGAAGCCTCTCGCACGACCGAGACGACGCGCTCCTGGACCTCGGCGGGAATCCCCGCCCACATCGGCAGCGCCAGGTTCTCGCGCGATGCGCGCTCGGTCTCAGGGAGGGACATCGGCTCCGCCCTGGTTACACGCTCCAGAGCCGGCTGCAGGTGCGTGGGCGTCACGTAGTAGGAAGCGTTCCCGATTCCCGCCGCGGAAAGCGCCTCGGCGAGGCGCGACCGTTCTGGGCTCCGGACGACGTACATGTGGTAGACGTGGCCAGCCTCGTCCTCGGGGAGCTCGCAGAACTCGCCGAGCCCGAGCTCGGCGTAGCGGGCGGCGGCTTCCCGTCGGGCGCGGTTCCAATCGTCGAGCTCGCCGAGAAAGAGGCGCAGGGCGGCGGCCTGGAGCTCATCGAGGCGCGAGTTCGTACCGACATAGGTGAACGTCTTCTTGTCGCGCGAGCCGTGGAACCGCAGCATCCGGACACGTTCGGCCAGCTCCTCGTCGGTTGCGGCGACGAGGCCGCCGTCGCCAAGCGCGAACAGATTCTTGGTCGGAAAGAAGCTGAAGGTCGAAGCGACCCCGGTCGTCGCCACTCCCTCGGCCCCGAACGCCTGCGCCGCATCCTCGATGATCGGGACGCCGAGCGCCGCGAGCGCCCCGAGTTCGGCCGGCCGGCCGAACAGGTGCACCGGCATGATCGCCCGCGTCCGCTCCGTCACTTTGGCGGCGACGTCCTCAGCTTCGACGTTGAGCGTGACCGGGTCGATGTCGGCGAAGACGGGCGTCGCGCCCGTGCGCATGATCGCCTCGGCGGTGGCGTAGAACGTGAACGAGGGGCAGATCACTTCGTCTCCCGCGCCGATCTCCAGCGCGTCCAGCACGAGCACGAGCGCGTCCGTGCCGTTGGCGACGCCGACGGTCTGAGGGACACCGAGGTAGGCGGCGGCCTCCTCCTCGAATCCCCGCACGTTCGGTCCCAGGATCAGGGTGCCCGAATCGAGCACTTCCTGGAACCGCTCGAGGATCTGGGGAATCAGGCGCTCGTACTGCGCCCGAACGTCAACGAGAGGGACCGGCACCGCGAGCCAGTGTAGACGAGCGCCGCCGGAGGATCAGCCAGGCGATGAACACGATCACCGCCGCAACGACGGCGTATTCCGCGTACGCAAAGGCGTGATGGAAGTGCTCGTAGCTCGACCCGAGCGCCCAGCCGGCGCCGGCGATCCCGAAGCACCAGGGCACGCAACCGAGGAACGTCAGCACCGTGAAGCGGACGAGCGGCATCCGGACGACGCCGGCCGGAATCGAGATGAACGAGCGCACGACCGGCGTCAGCCGGCCGAGGAAGACGGCCGCATCGCCGAAGCGGTCGAACCAGCGGTCGGCGCGCGCGAGCTTCGCCCGGTCGAGGTGGAACCAGCGGCCGCGCTCTTCGAGCAGCGGCCGTCCAGCGTACGCGCCGATTCCCCAGCCGAGCCACGAGCCGACCGTGTTCCCGATCACCCCGGCGAGCGACACCGCGACGAAAGCCCAGAAGTGCGAGTGGATCCGGTCGCCGAAGAGGACGACGTGTTGGCCGGAGAACGCGCCCGCCGCGAGCGCGCCGGCGTAGAGCATCACCAGCTCGCTCGCCGCCGGGAAGACGGAATCGATGACCATCAGGACGAAGACGGCGTAGAGCCCGTGATCGCCGATGAACGTCGTCACCGAGCTCGTCAAGGAGGCGACCACTGCTACTGAACGCTAGCGGTGCGCCAGGAAAGTCTGCGTCAGGTCGGTCGGCCCGTACTGGTTCTGCGCGCGGACTCGAAGGACGTAGCGCCCGCCATACACCAGGTTTCCGCGCCGGTCGCGCCCGTTCCAGCGCACGCTCGCGGTGCCCGCCCCGATCTTCGCGCTCCCGAGCTTCCTGACCACGACCCCGTTCGTGCTCTCTACCCGCGTCGTCACCTTGGCGGCGCGAGTGAGCCGGAACGTGCCGAGCGTGAGCCGCCGGCCCGCCCGTACGAGCACGGTTTGCGGCACGCGCAGGTTCCCGAGCGTGTTGTTCACCCAGAACTGCTGGTCGGCGGACGACTGGCGGCCGAGATCGTCGACCGCCGTCACGAGCCAGTGCCAGCGGCCTTCCGTGTCGACAGATCCGTCCGTTTTCGTCCCGGTCCAAGAGAACTTGTACGTGCCGGCCGCCTGAGGGCCGCTCTGCGTGAAGCGGGCGACCCCGTCGGCACCGACGATCTTCGCGGTCACGGTCGACGGACGAACGACCTTGTAGCTGAGCAGCTCGCGGTCACCGACGCCGTCCGCGTTCGGCGAGAGCACCGGATCCGAGGGGGCCGGCGTGTACACGCCGGCATACGAAACGAGCAGCGCCTCCGAGATCGGACGCTCCCCACTCGGATCTGACGGCCGGTTCAGCAACTGGCCTTCGAAGGCCATCGTGGTCGAGTTGCCCGGCTCGAGGCCCGAGCCGGTCACACAGCCGAGCCGAACGAGCTGCTGCGCCAGCTCATAGTTCGTCAAGCCGACGCTGTAGCCGACCCGTCCTCCATCAACCGCGACGAGCACGATCGAGCCGTCGCGCCGCTGGCCGACCGCCGAGCGCGCGAGCCGCGGGGCGAGCACGGTCGCGGAAAAATCCTCGAAGGCGCGGAAAAGGGCCTTGCCGTTGCGCACCAGCAACGGCCCGCCGCCGAGCGCGTCGACGTCATCGGCCCAACCCGAGCTGAGGACGTAGCGGATCGCCACACGCGCCCCAGGGGGCGCCTCGGCGTCGAGCTTCTGGGCGGAACCGCCCGTCGCCGAGAGGACCGCACCGCCGCCGGGAACCGGCGTGTTGCCGCCCTGCGTGAACTGCACCACGTTGCCGCTGACGTCGGTCCCCGGCGTCAGCGCCGGAATCGGATAGAGGACCGCCTCGGTCGCGCCCGCCGCGGGCGGCGTGGCGGCTCCCCAGGCCGGGGTGTACAGCGTGATCCCACCCTGGTTGGCGGGCTCGTTCAAGCCGGTGAGCGGCCGGCGCTGGCCACGTCCCTGCCAGAACGCGTTCCAGGCCGCGTGGCGGATGTCGAGCGTCCCGTTCGGCTCGATCCCGATGCTCGAACGCGCCGAGTTTGGTACCGACTGGAGGACGCGGCTCTGCATCACCATTCCGTCGGGGCGACCGTCGGCGGCATTGAAGAAGTCCCCGTTGATGCCGGCAACCGTCGCCGCCGCCGATGCCTCTCGCTCGATTCCGGTCAGGCGCTGACGGCCGGAGATAGCATTGTCGGAAAGCACCGGATGCAGGCCCCAGAGCCCACCCGGACGCGGCGCCACGAGCACATGGACGACGACAGGTCCGTGGGGCGTGAACAGCAGCTGGCGCGAATAGGTGAGGCCCGGAATCAGCGTCTGCGAGGACGCGTACGCAGGCGCGGCGAAGACGCCCGCCAACAACACTGCGATGAGGACCCGGCGCAGCAAGACTGACCCCGCAGGAAGGTAGCGGAATTAGGAGCCCCTTTCACGATGGGGCCTCCGAGTGACTGACAAGATTCCGTGGTGCGGAAATTCGGCCTCTTGCTAGCAGTCTTCGCGCTGAGCGGCTGCAACTCCGCGGAGAAGCAGAGCGGGCCGGTCCCCAAGCCGGCAAAGCCGGCCCGTGCGACCACAGCCGCAAAGCCGAAGCCGCGCATCGTCCATCCGCACAACCGCCCCGTCCCGATTCTCATGTACCACGTCGTAGGCGCGGCGCCCGCCGGCGCGCCGTTCCCGGACCTCTACGTCAGGCGGGCCGACTTCGCGGGGCAGCTCGCCTGGCTTCGGGCTCACGGCTACCACGCGGTATCGCTCCAACGCGTCTACGACTACTGGAGGCACGGCTACGCGCTGCCGCGACGGCCGGTCGTACTCACGTTCGACGATGGCTACCGCGAGGACTTCACGAACGTGCGGCCACTGCTCGCGCGCCGCCATTGGCCGGGCGTGCTCAATCTGGCCGTCCGCAACCTGCTCGACCGCAAGCTGTCGACGCCCCAGATCCGGCTGATGATCCGCCAGGGGTGGGAGATCGACGCCCACACGATCAATCACCTCGACCTGACGACGCTCGGCTCCTCCGATCTCCGCCACGAAGTCGCCGGCTCGCGAACGTGGATCCGCCGACGCTTCCACGTCCCCGTCGATTTCTTCTGTTACCCGTCCGGCCGCTACAACTCGCGCGTCCTCGCCGCGGTACACGCGGCTGGGTTCTTCGGCGCGACCATCGAAGGCTTCGGGCCCGCCTCGCCGCGGGACGGGCTGCTGACGCTGCCCCGAATCCGCGTCGGCGGCTCGGACGGGGTTTCCGGGCTGGCCGCGAAGCTCGACGCCTACCGTTAGGTTTCGTGGCGTGAGCAGAGCCGCTCTCGCCACGC
>Ga0209808_1001731_pt1 | contig 11301 bp, 9 predicted proteins | sample GraSoiAngelo_157_FD_186171 | JGI IMG/M metagenome (GOLD analysis project Ga0209808, IMG submission 186171) | Grasslands soil microbial communities from the Angelo Coastal Reserve, California, USA - 14_1009_16_20cm (SPAdes) (version 2) | ecosystem: Environmental > Terrestrial > Soil > Grasslands ...
TAAGAACCATGCCGTCGCAGGAACGATTGTTGCCGAGGTGTTCTTCATTGGCACGTTGGCGATTGGATTGACTCCCCGCCTGACGAGTCACCGCGGTCTGGTTGTCGCGCTCATTTTGTTACTGCCAAGCCTGGCGCTCCTCGTCGTCGCAGAGCTGGCGCGTTCCATGGGGCTGTTGTTAATCGGAACGGCCATCACCGGTGTCGCGACTGGACTTGGTTACCGTTGCAGCGTGCAAAAGGTAAACGAGATCGCGCCGGCCGAACAGCGGGCTGAAATCGTGTCGAGTTATCTTATTGCCTGCTATTGCGGTATTTCGCTTCCCGTGATTGGTGTGGGTCTTGTTTCAAAAGCAATGGGCGCCGCAGCCGCGGACACGATCTTCGCGGCAATCATCGCCACGATGGCAGCTGGCGCCCTCATCGTGGAGGTTAAAAGTTGGTAACCGCAGCGGCGTGCGAAACTGAACCTGTTCAAAAAAATAAGACCCCGCTAAATCGAACCGCGTATGCCGCGGTCGGAATCGCGCGGACCGATGACGCCGCCCAGCCTGTCGAAGACCGCGCTTGCCGCGGGGCGTACCGTGTCCCATGGCAATGCTGAAGCAGGTTTCGCTTGCTCGTAATCCGCCGCAACGGACTCTTCGACTTCGTCGAATGTTTTCCCGGGATACCTGAAGAACGTGTCATAGCCGGTGCGATATGCGTGCTCGAATTCCTCGTACGAGTAGTTCTTCGCGTACGGTTGTTTGGCATGTTGTTCGCGCCAATACGCTGCTTCCTTTTCGGGATCCGCTCTGCTGCTGCCGCGTTGGTTGCTCTTACCGCCTGCTGTTTCGGAACCTGTTTCCATAAGTTTACGCGTTGTAATGCTGGTTATTAAGAACATCGCTGGCGGGAAGGGGATCGGTCGCTTCTTTCAATGGGGTCCTGGACAAAGTAGCATTCAGTGGTGGATGGCTTGCAGCGAGCGAGCGTGGGCAGCGAGCGAGTTTCAATGGAGTAGCTGGGAAGCGCGACCCTCTTCGGTGAAAAATTAATATAGAGCGCCTTGCAAGAACCGCCTAAGCTCATGCTCCGATGGGGGACGAACAGAAATCGAAACTCCGACTGGAGATCGCCCACGTTCTTTTCATCGACATCGTGGGTTATTCCAAATTGCGGATTAACGAACAGAGCGCTCAGATTGATACGTTGCGCGACATCGTCTGCGGGACTGAGCAATTCCACGCCGCCGAAGCTGAAGGAAAGCTGTTGCGGTTACCGAGCGGTGACGGTGGCGCGCTTGCTTTCCGCAACAGCCCGGAGGCGCCGGTACTTTGCGCGGAGGAAATTGCCAAGGCACTAAAGAGTCATCCCGACCTCCGGGTCCGGATGGGCATCCACAGTGGTCCTGTTAACGAAGTCACCGATTTAAACGAGCAGGCGAACATTGCCGGCGCCGGCATCAACATCGCCCAACGAATCATGGATTGCGGTGACGCCGGTCACATTCTGATATCGAAGCATGCCGCAGAAGACCTCGAGCAGTACGACCAGTGGCAACCGTATCTGCATGATCTCGGCGAATGTGAAGGCAAACATGGCGAACGCCTGCACGTCGTAAATCTCTACAACAATGAAATCGGAAACCCAGCTGTTCCCGGAAAGTTCGGGCGTAAGGCGATCGCCGGAACGACGGCATCTGCTGCTACCGGAAATCGCCGCCGCTACTCCATCGTCGCAATGGCTATCGGTGCGCTGATCGTCCTTGGCGTGACCAGCCTGTTTTTGACAACACGAACCGCTTTCCGAAACATCGCGGGACGCGGCGCACCGGCATCGCCGGCTTCGGAAAAAAGCATCGCCGTCCTGCCGTTTCAGAACCTCAGCGACGATAAATCGAATGGTTACTTTACCGACGGCATCCAGGACGAGATCCTTACCAGACTTTCGAAGATTGCCGCGCTTAAGGTGATCTCACGCACCTCGACGCAGAAATACAAGAGCGCTCCCGAGAACTTGCGTGAGGTGGGCCGACAGTTAGGCGTAGCGAATTTTCTCGAGGGCAGTGTGCAGAAAGTCGCTAATGCTGTGCACGTAAATGTCCAGTTGATCCGCGCCGCGACGGACGAGCGTCTCTGGGCGGAAAGCTACAACCGCAAACTCGACGACGTCTTTGGAGTGGAAGGCGAGGTCGCCAACGCCATTGCCGACCAACTCAATGCCAAGCTCTCTGGTGCCGAGCAAAAAGCGGTCGCGGAGAAGCCGACCCAGAATGCGGCAGCGTATGACACCTACTTGCGCGCGATTGCAATCGACAATGCGACCACCCTCGACACGACAAAGCGGGTGGCTGGTCTTCATGCCGAGGCGGTCCGGCTTGACCCTCAATTCGCGCTGGCATGGGCCCGCCTCGCCGTCGCGCGCAGCCAGCTCTATTTCAACGGCGTTGATTTGGAGACGAACAGCGGTGCCGCAGTGAAGGAGGCCACGGATCGGGCGATCTTACTTCAACCCGAGCTCGGGGAAGCATGGCTCGCGCAAGGCGTTTATCGCTACCGCGTCTTGCGCGACTTCAAAGGCGCGCTCCAATCGTACCAAGAAGCACTCAGGCGTTTGCCGAACAGTGCTTTCGTGCTTGAGCAGATGGCTCATCTGGAACGACGGCTCGGACAGGTTGACGAAGCGCAAAAGCATTATCAGGCGGCCGCACAATTGGATCCGCGCAACATCGGCATCCTTTTAACGCTTGGCGATACAATCCAGAGCGTCCATCGTTTCGACGAGGCACGGACGGTCTTTGATCGTGCCCTTGAGATGTCGCCCGGAAACGAGGGCGCGCTCGCGGGGAAAGCATTGAGCCTCCAGGGAGAGGGCCGGCTCAATGAAGTCGCCGAAGTTCTGGCGAAAGCTCCCGCGAATTCCCAGGACGAGGCCCTTGCCATCGCGAGAGCCCTGCAGCTCTATTGCGAGAGGCGCTTCGACGCCGCGATCGTTCAAATTCAGCAGAACACGCCCGTGGCCTTTGCGAACGATCCACGCACCATGACGCTACTTGGGTACTGCCAGAAATTTGCCGGTAAGGATGACGCCGCTCGCCTTGCCTTTACGCGCGCAGCCGCGGCGATGAAGCCGACTCCTGACTCAGCTGTTATTGTCGATGCGCGAGAACTGCCGGCCTATCTCGCCTGGGTTTATGCGGGTCTTGGCGAAAAGGAGAAGGCATTGGAGCAGGCGCGCCACGCGATCGCTGATTACGACAGTGACGCTTTAGGCAAACCTTTCGCAGAGGCCTCTCTGGCTATCGTCGAGGCCCAACTTGGCGATATCGATTCAGCGGTCGCCGCTTTGCCGCATCTGCTGGAAGTGCCGAATGGCGAAACCCGCGGCGATCTTCGGATCAATCCGCTGTGGGACCCGCTGCGCAAGGATCCGCGCTTTCAGAAACTGGTTGCGGAGGAGCAGCGTTAGCCTGTCATGACCCCTCATGTTCAATCGCGAGCGCACGACGGAAAGCGACCGACTTCGCTGATGAGACGGTCTTACAAAGCGGGCTCGGTCGCTATTTTTCGAATCTGGTCTATAGTCTTGAATGTCTAAACGCTCTGGCATCTCTTTCACGCGCCGCGCGCCCGACAACATTACCGAAGAGTTGGTCGCGGTGCTTTCGTCGAAGGCCACCTTCGAATTCAAGCCGTTATTTGAAATTGTCCTGCTCAATCTGCGGGAGCGAAACGCAGCCAGTGGCGGCGAAGAGATGCTGCGCCTGCGCGCTTACGAAAAGCTTCAGGGCCTTGTCAACCAGGGCGCGGTCAATCGGACAGTCACAGGGCCTACGAAGAAATACAAAGGCGTCGGTCCACGGATGGTGGTACTGCGCGCTGAGATGAAAGCGTTGCGCGCCGCCTGCAACGAACGCGCTCGCGCCAAGGCTGCTGCGGCGGGCTAACTCCGCTTGAGCAGCTACAACGCATGGCGGCGAAGTGGTCCGATAATTGAGCACGCACCCGCGCAGAGCGAAGCGACCGCCGAGCGTGGCATTCGAGAGATACGAACTGCCATCTCGTTGCAGTGCAATCAAGAGGCGTTCATTAAATGCATCGATCGCCTGTGGCGATCCATTCCTGAGCTGCGCCGACACGTGACGAAAGCAGAAGATCGACAATTCGATCGGCGCGACCATCTCGAAGTCATTGCTGGCTCGGACCATCGACTCCAAGTGGCGCGCACAAGCAAGATTGCTTTCAATCGCCTCGCCCAAGTAATCGAGGCCAACGCCTTTTAACAACATCCATACTTTAAGAGCCCGGAAACGCCGCGATAGCTCCGGGCCATAATCCCAGAATGCGAACGCCTCGTCTGCCTGTTGCCCAATGATCCGAGTATATTCGGCCTCATGGGCAAAAGCGGCGCGCGCGATCTCTGGCTCGCGATAAATCACGCAGCCAACATCCACCGGCAGATAAAGCCATTTGTGAGGATCAAGCGCGATCGAATCCGCCCGCTCAATCCCTGCGAACAATTTTTTCGCCGATTCCGCGAGAACGGCAAAACCGCCATAACTTCCATCTACATGCATCCAGAGTTGGAAGCGATCCGCAATCTCTCGAATCTCCGCTAACGGGTCGACCGCGCCAGTGTTCACGGTTCCGGCATTAGCAACCACGCAGAATGGAAGGTAGCCCGCCTCCAGGTCAGCGGTAATTTTTGCTAAGAGATCGTCCACGCGGATTTTGAAGCGCTCGTCGACAGCGACGAGGCGCACATTCTCTCGCCCGATTCCCAAAAGCGCTGCTGCCTTGGAGATGGAAAAATGCGTCTCGGTCGACGCGTAAATGCGCAAGCGACCTGACGAATCATATTTCGTCTGCCGCGCCGCGGCGAGCGCGGCCAAATTGGCCATCGACCCACCGCTGACAAAAAGCCCACCGGCTTCGGCTTTGAATCCAAGAATTTGCCGGATCCAATCGATCGTCAGACGCTCGAGCTCCACCGGCGCCGGCGCCGAACGCCACACCGTGAGATTCGCGTTTAAGGTCGAGGCGAGCAGATCGGCAAACGCGCCGAGCGGAGTACCAGGCGATTGCACATACCCAAACATGCGGGGATGCGCGTTCTGCCGGCTAAACGGGACAATGGCCTCGCGAAAAAACTTCAATAGTTCGTCAAAATCGCTTCCGTCGATCGGAAGCGCGGGATCGAGCCGTTTGCGAATCGCGCGTGAAACCATGTGACGATACACCCCGCGATCGCGGAGATCGCCGAGATAATCGGCCATGAATTGGGTGACGGAATTGCTCCAACTACAAATTTCATCGGCAGACGGATCAACCATTGCGACGTAGTATGCGTCGCGCCGATGGCGTTGTCAGCTTTCGCACAGAGTCGGTGACCCGCTGCGCATCCGGACGAAATTGAAGTTCACACGAAGAATAGGAATCGACGACATCTTTTGAATACGACCCTGTAGCGCGCGTAACGCCACGCCAGTCGAAGACTTGCCGTCGAGAGTTCCGGAACACGCGATGTACACGTCGGAGTTCGGACTAAGGCCGCAAAATAATCTTCCCGTCCACGTGTCCGCTCGCCGAGAGTTGGTGCGCCTTCTTCACTTCCGCCAGCGGCAACACCTTTGCGACGCGCACCTTCAATTTCCCGGTCTCGACTAGACGATTGATCTCCGCGAGTTGATCAGGCTTCGGCGTCACCATCACCATCGCCCCTTTTACCCCGAACTGCTTTGCCTTTTCCTCTGACGGCGGGTTAACCGTGCTCACAAGAACGCCGCCGCGCTTGAGCGTTCGAAACGCGCCGTCCTGCGTCTTGCTACCCACGGTGTCGAACACCACGTCCACGTCGCTCACCTCCTCTTCAAATTTTCCCTTTTTATAATCGATGAACTCATCCGCCCCGAGCCTTCGCACAAACTCTTCGTTACGGCCCGACCCGGTCCCAATCACGTGAGCACCTATCACGTTCGCCAACTGCACCGCCATCGAACCGACCGCGCCCGACGCTCCCGTGATCAGGATGCGCTGGCCGCTCGTTAGCTTGCCGTGATCGAAAATTCCCTGCGACGCCGTTAACGCGCCCACTGGCACCGCCGCCGCCGCATCGAAATTAATCTGCTTCGGCTTGCGCACGAATTCGCTGGCTGGCGCTGCCACATATTCCGCGTAACCGCCGCTGTACGCGCCGAGATAACCATAGACGTCATGGCCCGGTGAAAAGTCCTCCACATTGTCGCCAACTGTCTCCACAGTCCCTGCCACTTCGCATCCAAGAATCAGCGGCGGCTTCAACCCAAACATCTCACCGAGTCCCTCGCGGATTTTCCAGTCCACAGGATTCACCGCCGCCGCCTTCACCTTCACCAGCACCTGGCCGGCACCCGGCTTCGGCCGATCCACGTCAGCGATTTCAACCACTTCTTCGTTTCCATAACGCTCGATCCGCACTGCTTTCATGGTTTTTTCTCCCTTTTGTTTCGGCTTAATCAGCCTTTCTCAACACGATTACAGTTTCGCGAACGGTCAAACGACAATTCTGCGACAACCCGCGACAGAGGCGCAAATAATTAACCGAAAGATTTCGCCAGAATCGGCGAACTATAATTAATGGCCCATCAATCCGAGACTGCGATTGATCCGCGATTTAGCGACCGCAAGCGTCAGCCAGGGCTCGATCTGCTCCGCGCGCTCGCAATTATCGTCGTTGTCGTTTATCACGCTGCGCTTTTCGGATTCAAATTGCCCGGCCGAATCGATCGTTTCGGTTGGATCGGTGTCGATCTTTTCTTTGTCCTTAGCGGTTATTTGATCGGTGGCCAATTGCTCGCGCCGCTTGCGCGCGATCAGCGCATCAGTCTCGGCCGGTTCTTCACACGCCGCGCGTTGCGAATCATGCCGGCCTACTTCGTCGTGCTTGCTATTTATTTTTTGTTGCCGTCGTGGCGCGAATATTCCGAGATGTCGCAGCCGCTCTGGAAATTTCTGTTGTCGGTGCAAAACATCGCGCTCCATGGCGGAACCGCTTTCTCACATGCCTGGTCTCTCGCGGTCGAGGACCAATTCTATCTTGCTCTACCTTTTCTCTTGCTCTTTCTCTTTCGGCGTCCACGCGCGGCCATCATCATCCCATGCCTGATCGTTTTTGGCGGCATCGGCTTACGCGCTCTTATGGCTGCACAGAATCCATCAGTTAATGGCGGCGGCGTGTCATTTCGCGGATTTCAAGCGTGGATCTATTATCCAACCTGGACCCGGCTCGATCCGCTTGTGTTCGGCGTCGTTCTGGCCGCGATCGAAAAATTTCGACCGACTTGGTGGCAACGCGTGATGAACTGCGCGCCCTGGCTTTGGCTCCCCGCGCTCGGGCTAATTGCTTGCGCGTTATATCTCGGCGAAACCGAAACCCTCACTGTTGTTGCCTGTGTCTGGCAATTCCCACTCATCGCTATCGGCATGGCCGCGCTTCTTGTTTGTGCCGTCAGTCCGCGGCTACCGCTCTGTCGAATTGCGATTCCCGGCGCCGCTTTTATCGCCAGCATCGCATATAGCGCCTATCTGATTCAAAAACTTGCTATTAACGGGGTCGAACAATTCTGTTCGTCTCACAACATCCAGGAGACATCTGCGCTAGCTCTTATCGGGGTCGAGATTGCTGTCTATGCCGCCGCGACGCTCTTATTCTTCGCAGTCGAGCGACCATTCCTCCAATTGCGACGTCGTCTCGCGCCGAGGAAGTATGCATTGCCCAAATAATCGGAGTCGCCCACGGTACGAGGCTTTGTGATGCATAAGGTCACCTGTGTGATGTTTAAGAAGGACTCCACGTCGCAATCCCGGTCTGTGAACGATCACCTATCACTGATCACCAGTCACAATTCTTCGAAGAGGGGTCTCGCCAAACGCTACTCAGCTTTGGTTTCATTGACCTCGACGATTTGGAGATCGTCGCCGGTCGGTTCCAGAACAAGTGTTTTGTTGATCGTGCCGGTCGAATACGTGGCGCCGTTACGCAGCTCGTATCGGAGCGGAAACGTCACCCGTACACGCTTCCGGTGCTGCGGCTCGATTATGATATTGCCGGCGAACCAAAAGTGCCGTTCCGGCCAGTGTGCCGCGTAATCCTGTAAATCGTTGCGGATTTTTTCGCGATCAACCACGCCCTGGTCGTAGTACTTAACGCGATCCGCAAAGAAATCCGCTTCCGATCCGACGTGCGGGTCCAGTCCGGCGAGCACAAATGCACCGACATAATCGCGCAGCCGTTCCGTGCTGATGTCACCATCACGCGAAGAACCGGCGACTGGAGCCGGCGGCGCTGACGCCGGTTCCGTGGTGTCCACCGACGTTTGCGCTGGAGCCGCCGCTGCTGACGCTGGTTCCGCGCCGGAAATCGGCGCAGCACGGGACGGCGAATCTGCGGATTGCGTTGCAAGTTCCGATGTCGCTGGAGTCGCAACCGGACTGCTTTGTGCTGGTTCTGCCTCCGAGTCCGCGCGATCGGTGCGCGCCGAGGATTTCTCACGCGCGTTCGTTGATGTTGTTTGCCTCTCGCGTCTTCGCAACCGACGCCACGTCTCTGAACTCTGCCCGGGAGCAGCTGCGCTCGTGGCCACCGCCGGCTTCGCGCCCAACGCGTCGCTCGTGTCGACGTCGAGCTGCCCGGTAACCGCCAGTCCTTTGCGAACCTGGTAACGCGTCAGCGCCGCAGCCAGCTCGCTGCTATATGCGCCGTCGATCTCGCCTGAATAAAAACCGCCGTCGCGCAATTTTTCCTGCACCGTCCGCACATTGTCGTCGGCGCAAATCGATCCAGCGAAAGCAAGACCTAGGCTGAGGGCAAACAGAAGAATACGACCATTCCACATACATAATTAAATCGAACGTCACGCCTTGAAACTCCTTCTTACTTTTTCGTTGAAACTCGCTCGCTACCCGCGTTGAGGTGGACCGTTACATCGCCTGGCCCGGGCAAGGCCTCTCTTATTAGATGGCGAGGTCGCAATTGTGCGTGCCCGCGAAAAGGCGGAGAAAACGCTCGGAGCGAAATTCAACATCCGCGCGTTCCACGATGCCGTGCTGTTGTCACGGCGCGGATCGACCGCTTCATCGCCGAAGGCGGTAAAGCCCTTATCCGGATATGGAGTGAGCAGGTCTCGGGGCCGTTGTAGAGGCGCTCACTGGGCCGGCGCCTGTTCGATTGGTCGTTGCGAACGGTTCAACGAGATTGCTTTGGCGATGATAGCCCCTCACCTCAATCCTCTCCCTGAGGGAGAGGAGAACGTGAAGCGCCAGGTGAGCGTAAAATAAGTCCATACCTCGGGCCGATAAAAGGACGACGCAAAACGCCAGAAGAAGTAACACGTGAAATCCGCAGAGCGGCGTCCCAATAACGGCATAAGGCGGCGAGCTGCATATTCTGATATGATTCGATTAAATCGACCTTGGCCGGCACGTGGTTGGGTAGGGCTGCTGTTGATAGCCGTTTGCTGGCCGCTCAACTGGATGCTCCACGGCCTGCGGACCTCCGTTCTATTCTTCCCGCTCTGGCTCGGATATATTTTTGTCGTCGACGCTTTCGTCTGGAGACGCGCTGGCAATTCCCTCTGGTCGCGTTCACGAAAAAGATTTGTGCTGCTCTTTTGTTTTTCGGCACCGGTCTGGTGGTTGTTTGAGCTGATCAATCTACGCACCGCCAACTGGCAATATCTTGGGCGCGAGCTGTTCAGTCCGGTTGAATTCAATCTGCTTTGCACAATCTCGTTCTCGACTGTCGTTCCGGCAGTATTTGAAACCGCGGAGCTGATCCAGAGCTTTCATTGGACACAAAAGTTCAGGTCCGGCCCACGTGTGCCTGCGACGCCAGGAGTTTTTGCCGTTTTATTTGTCTTCGGCCTCGGCATGCTGACGACGCTGCTTGCCTGGCCGAAACTCTTTTATCCTTTCACCTGGATCTCGCTCGTTTTAATTTGCGAGCCGATTAACTACTGGAGACGCCAGCCGCATTTTCTACAGAACCTGCGCGACGGCGACTGGCGTATCGTCGTTTGTCTCGCACTTGGCGCGCTGATATGCGGCTTCTTCTGGGAGCTGTGGAACTATTATTCATTCCCCAAATGGATTTATCACATCCCAGGCGCGGAATTTTTGCGAATTTTCGAGATGCCTCTGCTTGGGTATGGCGGTTATATCCCATTCGCACTGGAGCTTTACGCGCTAAAGAACCTTCTCTGGCCCAACGGCCCGCGGCTCGAGCAAGAATTTCGCTAACACACTGGCTGCGGAGCTTGGCTCGGTACCGCTGCCCGTTGTCAGGGCGCGGATCGACCGCTTCATTGCCGAAGGCGGCAAAGGCCTTACCCCGGATATGCAGTGATTAGGTAACTGTAGCCGGCGGCGCTGACGCCGGAAAACTTGGGAACCATGGGAACCATGCGTGTTTCGCGCGCGTCAGATGGATGAGGAGACGACGGCATTCTTCTTAGAACCTTAGAGTTCATCAAAACTTGGATTTCGCCAAAGATGATGCTTGCCTTGCCGTGGCGCCACTTCCTCAAGACCGCTGCTGCAACGGAACCAACGTGGCAAGATCCACAGCAGATGTAGGCGAAGCCGTCTTATCGATAAGCTCTTCGGCCGCCGCTTTCAGTTCCGTCCATCGCGACCACGGATAGGCGGGCGCAAGGACGATGTGGCGAAGTATGCTGCGCCACTCCACCAGAGCCCGTTCGATGTCGCCGTGACGCAACAGTTCGTTGGTTAGCTTGTGCTTGGAGCGCGGATCAGCCACCAGCGCGCGCACCACTTCCGATGCGCCGGCGCCGTAATTCACCGGCACGCCCATGGCGAGGTAGCCTGGATAATCGGCGCGGCTGTAAATCCGCTGACACAAAATGCCGAGCCGCCCTCCCATCGGCGCGTCCTCGCCGGCGAAGCGCGGACCGGCGCGAATATTGGCCAGATCGAAAACCAATTCGTCGATCGGATACGTTTCGTCTTCGAGCGCGACCGCCACCGCCAGACCTTCGCCGCCGTGGAAAAATGAGAAGATCATTCCTCGCCTCGTCGGTGTGCCGTCAGGTTCAACCAGTCCAAGATGTCGCCACGCGTACGTCGGCGAGTGCACGATCGCAACGGTTTTATCGTGCTCCAACTGATCGCACGTTCGACAAACGTCCGGCAGATTCTTGCGCTCCGGCGGATCGATTAACGCCTTGCCAGCCGAATCGATGTGAGCGTTCACCGGCGCATCGGCGTAATCGAGCCGGAGCGAGAGCAGATTTCCGCGCATGATCCAGTCGACGATTGTGCCC
>Ga0209808_1001734_pt1 | contig 11299 bp, 9 predicted proteins | sample GraSoiAngelo_157_FD_186171 | JGI IMG/M metagenome (GOLD analysis project Ga0209808, IMG submission 186171) | Grasslands soil microbial communities from the Angelo Coastal Reserve, California, USA - 14_1009_16_20cm (SPAdes) (version 2) | ecosystem: Environmental > Terrestrial > Soil > Grasslands ...
TTCGCTCTCGAGCTCGGCGTTGCGCTTTTGCAACTGGTCGACCGCCTGCTCGAGTTTCTCGAGCCGTGCGGAGTCGGACGCTGTCTGCGCGCCGAGCGGTTGCACCGCCGGCAACACGAGAGCAACGACGGCAATAATCGTGAATTTTTTAATCAGCATTTGTTTCTCCTGGTTGGGGTAAGGCTTTCGATTCGCGTGCAGTAAAAGGCGATGAAAGCTAGGAAGCGATTGTTACGGACAGATGTCGGTGAGGTAACAATTGCGTGAACTTGTACGTTCAAGCCCGCGCAAGATCGACCGGTGGGGGCGCGACGCGGCGAAATGCGCGATCAATGCGATCTCGTTACCCGCGATGCGGTGAAGTCCATGCTGATTTGGCCTAGCGCGCGGAGCAAGTCGTATTGCACTTTGTTATATTCGGCAACGATGCGTAGGTAATCAGTGCGGGCGCGCGTCAACTCCTGCTCCGCCACAATCGTCTCGAGCACGATGCCGACGCCGAATTCCTTGCGCTCCTGGTCGAGGCGCAAATTTTCCTGCGCGTCGGAAAGTGATTGCCGGGCCGTGGCGAGCTGGTCGGCTAGCGACAAGAGGCGCACGCGACCCGTCACGACTTGCTGCGCGATTTCGTCGCGAACTTTTTCCTCCGTCAGCCGAGCGGCACGGAGTCGGGCTTGTTGCGCGTGAATCTCGCCGAAATCAAAAAGGCCGCCCGGACCAATGCGCCAGTTCAGCAAACCAACGTATTCTTCCGACTCGCCGAAATTTCCGGTTTGACTGTCTTTGCCGCCGCCAAGTCCACCGATGAACGCCTGACCGCCGAACGACGGGATGAGCGGCCCGTAAACTGCGCCGTTCTTGGCCACGCGCGCTGCGACCACGAGCGCAGCGTTCTCTTTCGCTTCGGGCCGCGCCGCCATTGCCTGCTCGACCAGCGTACCGGCTGGCATCATTGCCGAGATTAGTGAGAGCGGCAAAAGCTGGCTCTCGTGTGGCCGCAGTTCGACTACAGGATCGAGATGCAAAATTTGCGCGAGACGCGCGGCCGCGAGGAGCACCTTTTCTTCCGCCTGCTGGAGCGCAATTTCATCGCGCTGTCGCTGCACTTTCACGCGGAGGGCGTCGCCTTTGAATGCGAGGCCGATGCTGACCGCTTTGTCGATCTGAGTTTGGTAATCACTAGATATGCACAGCGCTTCGCGCGCGACACCGGCGGCGCTGTGCGTTGCGACCAGATCGAAGTAGGCCTGCGCGGCGGAGACAGTTGAATTCTCCCGCTGGGCATCGAATGCGTGGCTGGCGGCTTTGACGAGTTGATGCGCGGCGAGCGATTTGAAAATGGCGTCGCCGAGGTCGGTCTGCGCGATGATTGTTCCGCCGGGCGCGTAGCTTTGTTTATGGACGTCCTCGATCACGCCCTCGGTATTCTGGATCAAATTGTCGTGCCGCCGATAAGTGATGCCGGGCGCGGCCGATGGGAAAAATTTCTCGATTGCGCTCTCTTGCGTCGCCCGGGCTTCGGCGAGTTTTTCGCGCGCAAGTTGGATGTCGATGTTGCGTGCGCCAGCCAGCCGTAGCGTGGTCGGAAGATCGATAATGTAAGCGTCGGATGCGTCCTCTACTGCGTGAGCAGCAAGACTGACGGCGAACAGCCACGCGGCCGCAGATGCGACAAGTTTCATTTTGATGCGACGGCCTTCACCGGTTGGCCATCGGTCACCGCCTGCTTGCCCGCCAGAATGACCGCGTCCTTAGGCCTGAGACCTCCAGTGACTTCCACGTTAATGCCATCGTCGAAACCGGTTTTGATCGGGACCTTCTGCGCTTTGCCGTCGCGCGCGACGAAGACCGACGTTTTGTTTTTCTCGGTCACGAGCGCTTCGGCGGGGAGAAGCTGTGCGTCGGTTTTTTTCTGCAAATCAATTTGCACGTTCGCCCACATGCCGGGACGCAACGCGAGATCGGGATTCGCGATCTCAATTTCCGTGGCCATCGTTTTCGTGGACTCGTCCAGCGCGTAGGCAAAACGGGTGATCGTTCCGTCGAAATTGCGGCCGGGCAGTTCGTCCACGGTCACTTTGACGGGCAAATCTTTTTTCACGAGCGGCGCTTCGGTGTCGGGCACAGCTACATCCACGCGCACGGTGCTGAAATCCATCAAGGTCACGACCGCGGCGCTCTTAGCCGCGCTGCTCGAGGTGGCTGCGGGAATGAGTGCGCCCCGATCGGCCCAGCGTTTCGTAATCACGCCGGCAAACGGCGCGGTGATTTTTGCGTAGTCGAGCAACGTCTCGATCCGCTGCACGCCCGCACGTGCGACATCTGCTTTCGCTTTCGCCGTGTCCATGGTTTGCGGCGTGACCAAGTCCGACGCTTTGCGTTGCGCTTCGCTCACCCGCCTGAAATCCATCGCCGCCGCTTCGGCTTCGGCCTTTTCTTTGACGAGATCGGCGACCATTTCAGGCGCCTCGATTTCAGCGAGCACATCGCCGGTCTTCACGTTGTCGCCTTTGTCCACAGCGATCATTTTCAAATAACCTGCGACTTTCGCGTAGAGCGTCGCTTCCTGATAAGCCATCACGTTTCCGGGAAGCGTGACACGGCGCACAATCTCGCCCTTTTTCAAGCGCACGGTTTCGACGTTCGTTGCCGGTGGCGCCCCGGCGCGCTGACAGCTCGTTTGCACCGCTGCGATGAGAGCGAAAACGAAGATTACCTTGCGCGTGCGATTCATGAGCTTTGCGTCGGCAGCGGCCGTTCGCGTTTGAAGAAGACGTAAAGCACCGGCACGACAAAAAGGACGAGCGCGACGGCGGCTAAAATTCCACCGACGACCGCGCGTGCGAGCGGGATGTTCGCGCCGCCGGCGATGGCCATCGGAGTTAGCCCGAGAATTGCAGCGATGCCGGTCATGAGAATTGGCCGCAGACGAATGTTGGCGGCTTCGAGAATGGCTTCGCGCGGAGTTTTGTGGATGTTGTGCTCGGCGGCGCCGGCGAGGATGCGATTGGCGAAATCAACCATCAGCACGCTGAAGCTGGTGACAATCCCAACCATCATGATGATGCCCATCATCGATTGGATCGACATATGCGTGTGCGTAAGAAAAAGCATCCACGCCACGCCGATCAGCCCGAGCGGAACGGCGAACATGACGATGAACGGATCGAGAAACGAGCGGAACTGCACAATCATGACGAGGTAAACGAGCACGACCGCGAGGACCAAACCGAAGCCGAGCGACTTGAACGACGCCTGCATCGATTGCACTTCCCCGCGCATATGGATCGAGTAGCCTTCGGGCACCTGCGCTTGATCACTGCTCAGCTTCTCGATGTAATTTTGGATGTTAGCGGCGACCGCACCAACGTCGCGACCGCGCACGCTGACAAAAATGTCGGTGACGCGCGTGATGTTGAGATGATTAATCTCGGAATAGGCGGTGCCGCGCGAAAATTTGGCGACGGTACGTAGCGCCACCGGCATCGGCTGGCTCTTCCCGGTGACCGCGATATCGAGCACGGTGTTGATGGACCGGATGTCGTTCTCGCGATATTGCGCGCCGATGAAATAATGGTTGCCGTTTTTCTCGTCGATCCAGAACGAGGGCGCAAAGTTAATGGAGCTGTTGAGGGCCGTGACGACGTTCTTGACGATTTCCTCCTGGGTGAGGCCGACCTGTGCGGCTTTGATGCGATCGATGTCGATGTTGATCGCAGGCGCATCGAGCCGTTGTTGAATGCGCACATCGACCGCGCCCCGAACAGTCTCGGCGTAGCGCTTGATTTTTTCGGCGATGTCGCGCGCCTGCTCGAGTTTGTTGCCTTCCACTTGAATGTTAATGGGCGACGGAAGACCACCGTTGAGCGCGGCAGTAAGCATACCGCCGGTGTCGAAGCTGAACTCGGTTCCGGGAAATTGCTCCGGCAATTTTTTGCGCAACTCATCGACATAGGAAAAAGTCGAGCGGCCGTGGTGCTCCGCGAGCTGGACAAGAATGAATGCGTCCTGCGGCCCCGAGTTCGGCGTGTAAGCCGCCGGCCAATCGAGCAGCACACCGATATTTGAGATCACCATTTTGCGATCGCGTTCCAGCACCGCCGCCTGAACTGCCTTCTCGACCTCGCTGATGAGCTGTTCCGTTTTCTCGACGCGCAACCCGGTCATGCCACGCACGTGCACTGTGAACTGTCCTGCGTCGCTCTGCGGGAAAAGCTCGGTGCCGATGAATTTGAAAATGAACATCGACATGATGAAGAGCGCGGCGACGGCGCCGACGACGAGCCAGCGCAGACGCAGCACGCGTTCGAGCAAATCGAGGTAGCGACCGCGCACACGCGCGAACCAATCTTCGCCCTCGCTACTGGATTTGCTGCTCGCACGGAAAAATCTTGCCGCGCAGACGGGCACGAATGTCGATGCGAGCAAACGGCTCGTGACGATGGCGAAGATGACGGCTTTCGCCATCGGCGTGAACAAGAATTTGCCGATTCCTGTGATGAACACGACCGGGAAAAACACCACGCACAAAGTGATCGTGACGATCGTAAGCGGCCGCATCACTTCGCTCGCACCGGAAAGCGCGGCCTCGAACTGCGACGCGCCTTCATGCAAATGCCGCGCCGTGTTTTCGAGCACGACAATCGATTCGTCGATCAGCATACCGATGACCACGGCGATGCCGCCAAGCGTCATGGCGTTGAGCGTTTCGTTTGTGAAATACAATCCAATGAACGCGCCGAGACACGCGAGTGGCAAAGCGACCAGCACGATCAATGTGGGCCGGTAGCTGCGCAGAAAAATGAAGACCATCGCAGCGGCGAGCAAAAATCCAAGGGTCGCTTCGTTCACGAGATTGCGGATCGCCTGGCGCACATAAACCGATTGATCCATCACGACATCGAGATTGATGCCTTTGATGCGCTCGAGGATCGGCTTGAGCTGCGCTTTGATCCCTTCGACTACCGCGATCGTGTTCGCACCTGGCTGGCGGTAGATCGGAATGTAAACCTGCCGTTTGCCCTGCACACGCACGATGTTGGTCTGGATTTGATGCGAGTCCTCGACCTTCGCGACATCACGGATGTAAGTCGGCGGCCGTAGCCAACCCGCAGCGGCAGATCGTTCAGTTCCGGCACCGTCGGCACCATACCGTTGGCGTTGATCTGATAATCGAGCACACCGAACTTGGCGTTGCCGGTCGGAATCATCACGTTCGAATCGCGGATCGAGTTGATGACATCGAGCGACGAAAGGCCGCGGGCCTGCGCTTTGAATGGATCGACATACGCGAGGATGCGGCGCAGCCGGCCGCCGTAAACGGCCGGCGCGATTACGCCGGTGATCGATTGCAGGCGGTTGCGCAGGTCGAAATAGGCAACGTCGTAAAGTTTGGTTTCATCAAAGGTCGGGCTCGACACGCTGATGAGACAAAGCGGGATCGAAGCGGTCGGATCAAACGGCATCACCATCGGTGGAATCGTCCCCGGCGGCAGATAATAGAGGTCGCTCATTGCCAAAGATGTGACCTGTGACATCGCGGTGTTTGGATCGACATCTTCGCGGAAAAAATCTTTCACCACGCTCACCCCGATCATGGATTTCGCCTCCTGCCGCGCGATGCCGTTCGATTGTCCAGTCCAGCGCTCGAGACGGCTGGTGATATCTTTCTCCATCACTTCCGCCGGCGTGCCCGGATAAAAGGTGACGACCTGGACCGCCGGCGTTTTAAACGTGGGCAGAATATCGGTTGGCAACTTTGAAATCGCCGTCACGCCGATGACAAAGATCGCCAGAGCGAAAACAATTACGGCGTAAGGATTTTTGAGCGCAGTTTTAACCATCTGCGTGCATCACGCTCTTGAGCAAATTTTCGAGCACGGGCCGCGGCGCTTCGCTGATCATGCAGACGACATGGCCGTCGAGGAAGCGCGCGGCGAATTGATAACGGCCTGTTCGGCTGCATACCACCGGCTCACCACTTTCAAGACGCGCTTTGGTTTTTGGAAAATGCGAGAGCTCGCTCTTGTTAAAGACGAGAAGCGAGACCGGCACGTTTTCATAATGGCCGAGGATCAAAGCAGTCGGGACGTTTGCGACGTGGCAAAAACGCGCGCCCTCGGTGTGGAATCCAGACGTCGTCGGGCGATAATCAAAAGCGGCCGCGTCAAGATGATTATCGAGTTCGCGCGCGATCCATTCCGGCAGAGGCCCGTTGAATTCCGGTGAAGTAATCTGCTGGACGTATGCGTTGTGGCATTCCCCGGCCGCCGTCGCCAAATCCAGCGGGCGCGACGCGCGCACAAGCCAAACCGCGACCAGCAAAACGACCGCTGCCGAAGCAGTCGCCGCCATCGGCCAACCGAAGATGCTGACGACACGTTGTGCCGGCCGAATACGTGATCCCACCGTTGTCCAAAGCGCCGGTGTGCTTTCCCCTTTGCGCAGTGCGCTGGCAATTCGATCGCCGAATTTCTTTTCAGCGTCGAATAAGCCTGCGCATTCCGCGCACGATTCGAGATGCTGCTCGACTTCGAGCGCGCTCTGCGCGCCGAGCTCCGAATCGAGATGGAGCAGTAAAAGTTTTCTCGCTTCGGTGCATTTCATGGCGATCTCCTCCCGCGTTTGCCCACGAGCGCGCCGCGCATTTTCTGGCGCGCCCGGAAAAGATTTCCCATCACGCTCCCGAGCGGAATGTCCAGACACTCGCTGATCTCGCGGTAGCGTAGATCGCCGATGGCCCGCAGCAAAAGCACGGCCCGCTCCGCTTCATTCAGGGCCTGCAAAGCGCGCAGAATATCTTCGTCCAGCGCATCGGCCAAAGTTTCCCAGGAGGAAAAAGTTTCTGCGGCAGCGGAAACGAGTTCCGCGAAATCGTCCATCTCCTCGGCATCAAGCGGAACCTCAAATCTGGCGATTCGGCCGCGTTTTCTATTGACGGAAAAAATCTCGTTCGTGAGAATTTTGAACATCCAGGCGCGGAAGCTGGCGTCGTCGTGATAGCGATCGAACGCGCGATACGCCCGCAACACCGCGTTCTGAATCGCGTCCGCCACCTCATGCTCATCCCAGATCATCCGGCGGCAATACCGTTCGAGATCGGTTTCGATCGGTCTCAGCAAACTGAGAAAACGATCTGCCGCCGCTGGGGAATGCTCAGTTTTCAGAAAGAGTTAGCTCCTCTTAATAGAATAAAGTCGGACGAAAGAGATTTTGTTACAAAAATCTCTCTGCGAGCTGCAGCTGATCCGAAGTATGAAGCGAAGCCTGCGATTTCGCCGCATCGTGTCGTCCGTTGGGTTTTCGCCGTTGCGGATTTCATAATGAACAAACGCCTCGCCGTAGAGCTCGTCCCGCCGGCGCTAACGAAAGGCTGGAAACTAGAAAGCAATTGTTCCAGCCGATGACGATGCGGTGATAATTGTGTGAACTCGGCTGTAGCTGCCGCCGTTGTAGCACAGCCATCTTGGCTGTGGGGCCAACGGGCATCTTGCGCGTTTCCGCTGTTGCAGCGACCACGCACCACACAAGCGCGAGAAATGACGAAGCACTAATGACGAATGACGAAGGAAACCTAAATGCTCAAATGACGAAATAGCCGTCAGAGGTCAGAGATCGGAGGGTCGCCAAGAAGGGTGGATCGGCCGCTCCGCCGGGCGATGCTACATAAACGCGGCTCCGCCGCCATGCTTTCCGCGCGCCGGACAACCACTGGCACAGCCATCCTGTCCGCCACGGGACGGACTCGCTGCGGCGAGCCTGTGGGGTCAACCCCGAAAGCTTTCGGGGTTGCTACAGTCAAAGTTGCGGCTACGGCGATTTCTGCGGTGTCGCGCTCGGCGTCGCGGCACGAGAAGGCGGCGTGAGGCCAGCTGCGAGATCGGAAGGTTTTGCAGTTCCGGAAGGAGAGACATTCGCCATGGCACTCGGTGCTGCGCTCACCGGCGGCGCGCTTCCAGGCGAACCGGTGGCCGGAGCTGGCGACGCAGCTGGGGCCGCGGTCGGCATTGCCATCAGTTCCCGGCGCAAACTACTGTCACTGGAACTGCGTTGTGCATAAAGAATTCCCAGGACAAAGGTCAGAACGAAAAAAATCCCGGCCAGCCAGCCGGTGAATTTCGTCAGCACGTTGGTTGTTTGCGCACCGAAAATATTCTCCGTAACCCCCCCACCAAAGGCTGCGCCAAGGCCCTCACTTTTCGGGCGCTGCATTAGAATGACCAGTGTCATTAACACCGCAACCACCATGTCGATAGCGAGGATAACATTGATGAGAATATTCATCGGGGCGGACAATATCGGCACATCGCGCCGTTTGTAAATGCCGAAGGCGCCGTGCTGTCACCTGAGTCCCGAGTGTATTCGCAGCGCCAAACTTGACGGCTTTAAGCCGTCAAGTCTGCGACGAGCTATTCTCGAACAAGAATACGATAACGATTAGGAGTAAGGTTACAGTGCTTTGTAATCGACCGTGATGGTGCGGAAAGTGTGCGGCGGTTTTTCCGCTGAAAAATAAAAGAGCTCGAGCAGGGTCGTGCCCACCATCCATTGGTAACCAACCAGCGTCTGGACGATGTCCGTATCGGTGTCGCGCGAGCGTGACACTAATTTGCCAACCCCGTACTTGCCGTCGAAATAGCGCCGCACCGTTCCCATCTGCTCATTGTAACGCTCGATTGACCAGTCCGGGTACTCGTACTGCAGTTCTACTTCGATCAGCTTGTCGTTCTTGAAGGTGAAAAGAGTTCGTTGCAATCCGGGATGAACCAAACCTTCCACTGTCCAAATCGACCGGCTTCCATCCTGTTTCCGTTCGACAATTTTCGCCTTCGCTCCGCTGAGGACGGCTTCGACCCGCCGCGGCGGATCGCCCCAGCGAAAACCAAATGGCGGCAATAGTTCATTCACCGCCTGCACTGGGGCGGTTGCGGCAAGAAGGAGGAACAGCCCGAAAACCAGAGTGCGAATCATTCGTTGACGAAATTGTAAACGATATATTGGCGGACGAGCGGCCGGAGCATGGCATCGATGGCTTGTTGACGCCGCTGGTCGCGCTCGAATTTCTCAAGCGCTTCGCGATCGCGGAAGGTCATGACTACACCGAGATCGAAGGATTGTTCCACGCTGGGCCGATCCACCAGCAGGGGGCGGCCGACGCGCATGTCATTTACGCCGCGGGCACGGCGGAGTGTGCGCAAGGCACGCAGGAGAAAATTCTGATCATCAACATTGCCCGGACGTTTCAACCAAAACAGCATCACACGCGTGACCTGGCCGGAGCGGGTAGCGACAGCCTGTGCGCCAGTCGGCGCGAGAGAGAGCGCGATGCAGGTCAGAAACAGCGCGATGCGCATACGAAAGAAGAGCGAGAAATTCATTTGCGGGACCAGTATCGTCGCTCAAAACCAGCCGCCCGGCATCAAAATTGAATTGATGTTTTGAGACGTTTCGCCAGAAGAAATTTTCATTACGAGGGAAAAATCGGGGCTGTTCAACCGATTTTTTTCAGTCAAGAAATTTTTGTGCGGCGTTCAAAAATAAAGTTCAGAATTTTTCTTGTCGGTTTTTTGCAGCGTTTCTAATCTCACGCCGCTGGCAGGGAGCAAGGGAATCGTCAGGTGTGAATAAAGTGTGAACAGAATTCAGCAATTTCGTAACATTTCCGGCTGCTTTTCCGGCAGTGCGCTGGAGTCGTTGCTAGATCCCAAGAGAATATCGAGAGCAGAGCATCGCGCCGGAGGCCCAGCGATTTTTCATTTTCCCTCGGAAAAAGGCGACTTTGGCAACGATACATGGTCATTCATTTCTATTCGCGACCAGGTTAATTTTGATATTTTCCGCGACGTTTATCAACGCCCTCCTCTGGCCCGCTTCCCCGAGGAAGGCGCTTTTGGGTGTTAACAAGTTTGTATGGACGAGAGGTGCAAAGCCCTTTGGGAGAAATTGTCGGCTGCGCTCAAACCGCAAGTCAGCGCCGACACCTTCAAACGCTGGTTCTCCGCGGTCGAACTAACGAAGGCGACAGAGGACGAACTAACCTTCGTCGTTCCCAACAACATTTACCAATTCTGGATCGAAAGTAATCACATGACGGCGTTGCAATCTGCTATCACCAATGCCGTCGGCGCGCCGCGCACGGTCCGCTTCCTGACCTCGGATGAATCCGACGGTGATAATGACTTTCCCGCGCCCGAAGTTCGCAAGACGGACGGCTCCAGTCATAGCAGGACAGTCGGGCTGGGGCTTAGCCTCAATCCGCGAAACACGTTTGAATCATTCGTCGTCGGCCCGACAAATCAGATCGCGCACGCCGCCTGTCTGGCCGTGGCCCAAGCGCCTGCGCGCACCTACAATCCGCTCTTCATTTATGGCGGCGTCGGGCTGGGCAAGACCCATCTCATGCAGGCCATCGGCCAGTATCTTTGGGCCAAGAAGAAGACCTCCAAAGTGATGTATCTCTCGAGCGAGCTCTTCATCAACGAGTTTATCGACGCGATTCAGCACAATACTCTGGTGAAATTCCGCAAACGTTACCGCCAGGCCGATCTGCTCCTGATCGACGATATTCAATTTCTCGCCGGGAAGGAGCGGTCGCAGGAGGAATTTTTTCATACCTTCAATACTCTCTTCGACGGTCACAAACAGATCGTGCTCTCGAGCGATCGTCCGGCCTCGGAGATTGCCAATCTCGAACACCGTTTGGTTTCGCGCTTCGAGTGGGGCCTGACCGCGGAATTGCAGCCGCCAGACATCGAGACGCGCCTGGCGATTCTGCGGAAAAAAGCGCGCGCCTTGCAGATCAAATTGCACGATGAGGTTTACCAGTTTCTCGCTACGCGCATTCGCACGAACGTGCGGCGGCTTGAGGGCGCGCTGATGCGCGTGGCCTCCTTTGCTTCGCTCAGCGGCAAGGAGCTGACCCAGGAAACGATCGAGCATTTGTTGAAAGACATTTTGCTGGAAGAGCGGCGACAGACGGTCACGATCGAGCAAATTCAGCGCAAAGTGGCGGAACACTTCGACGTGCGGTTGGCGGACATGACGAGCAAGCGCCGGCCGGCCAGCATCGCCTTTCCCCGCCAAGTGGCGATGTATCTGGCGCGCGAATTAACCAAGGCATCGCTCAATGAAATTGGCGACGCGTTCGGCGGCCGCGACCACGGCACGGTCTTGCACGCCTGCAAGCTGGTGAAGAAGCGGATGAAAGAGCAGGATAACATTCGCCAGACCATCTCTTTCATTGACAGCGTGCTCCAGCGCTGATTGAGAAAGAGAATGCGGTTGCCGGATCAAATCCGAA
>Ga0209808_1001741_pt1 | contig 11274 bp, 5 predicted proteins | sample GraSoiAngelo_157_FD_186171 | JGI IMG/M metagenome (GOLD analysis project Ga0209808, IMG submission 186171) | Grasslands soil microbial communities from the Angelo Coastal Reserve, California, USA - 14_1009_16_20cm (SPAdes) (version 2) | ecosystem: Environmental > Terrestrial > Soil > Grasslands ...
CATGCTTCACCCGTCAACGGCTGTTTAAATTTCGCCCCGACGTTTTTAATACGATCGAGCCTGCAACGGAGCCGAGACCTCATGCGCGTCCCCCGCGTGGATGGATTTTGAGCTGCGCCAAAATCTTTTACTACGCGGCGGACTGGTGGCTTGGATTTCTCGTCCGGGTTTTACCGGAAAAATGCCGAGGCGCGCTTTTGCTGGTCGATCGGGATTTTAACGACATCGTGGTCGACCAGCGACGTTATCTCGTCCGAGGCGTGCGCATCCTTGCGCGAGTCTTGCGCCGTGCCCTGCCGCAAGCTGACGCCACGTTCATCCTGACTGCCGATCCCGAGGCGGTGCACGCGCGCAAGCCAGAACTATCGCTTGCGGAGTTGCAGCGACAACTTGCCGCATATCGATGGCTCGCCAGTCGGCATTCACACATGCATCTCGTCTGTGCGGACCAGCCGGCGGACGAAGTTGCGCGTGTGGTGAGCCGCAAGGTGATTCTCCAGCTCGCGCAACGCGAGGAGCACCGACGGCTTTCCCTGGCAAAGCGGGTCTTCGATGTGTTCGTTGCTGCGGCTGCACTCGTGATTCTTGCGCCTGTGCTTGCCGCGCTCGCGCTGGCCGTTCGCTTAGCAGTCGGCCCATCTATTCTCTTCAAGCAGCAACGTCCGGGTCTGTGCGGCAGGCCGTTTGCGATCTACAAATTCCGCACCATGAGCAACGCACGGAATGTCGCCGGACATTTCTTGCCGGATGCGGAGCGCCTCGGCCAGTTTGGCAGGTTTCTTCGAAGCACCAGCCTCGATGAACTGCCCGAACTGATCAACGTGCTTCGTGGCGAGATGAGCATCGTCGGCCCGCGTCCGCTTCTCATGGAATACTTGCCGCGCTATTCGGCGGAACAGATGCGACGCCACGACGTGCTTCCGGGCATCACCGGCCTGGCACAGATCAATGGCCGCAACGCGGCAAGCTGGCCGCGCAAGTTCGAGCTGGATGTCTGGTATGTCGATCACCGTTCGATGTGGCTGGATCTGAAAATTATCGCCACGACCGTACGGAAGGTCCTTAAACGCGAAGGGATTAATCAGTCGGACCGCATCGGGTCAGAGCGGTTCATGGGCAACGCTGACGCCGCGCAGACCCGCAACGGTGTGCACGTATGATCGGGCGCGACACAACGACCATTCTGGTCACCGGAGTTGGGGATACTGTCGGCCAGGCTCTCGTAAAAGCTGCTCGTCAGATGGCGCTGCCCTTTCGGCTTGTCGGCACAGATCGCGACAAATTTTCTGTAGGTCTGCGCTGGGTCGATGCCGGTTTTATCGTGCCCCACTGCTCAGATCGCGCAGTCTATTTAGCAAAACTCCGCCGCATATGTGGCGGCGAAGGAGTGCAGCTCGTGCTGCCCGGCTCGGAGAAGGAACTGCAAGTGCTGTCCGAGCATGCGGAGGTCCTGCTGCGCGAAACTGGCGCGATTGTCGTGTGCAGCCCACCGCAAGTGCTGCGCGTGGCGATGGACAAGTGGGAAACGTGCCGCTTTCTCGAAAACGCAGGGTTGCGCTTCCCGCGCTACGCTCGTTCCGATAATCCAGAACAAGTCGAGCGGCTGATGGAGATGGCGGGTTTCCCGCTGATTGCGAAACCCGTGCGAGGCACAGGCGCGCGAGGCATGTTTATGGTCGAGTCGCGCGATGATTTGGCGCAGGCCCGGAGGAGCCGCGCCGAGATGGTGCTGCAGGAGTATCTGCTTCCGGAAGCGGAAGAATACAGCGTTGAAGTTTATACGTTGAAAAACGGGCAGCAGGCCGGCAGCCTCTGCTATCGCCGCGATCAACTTATTGCCGGCGATACATACAATGCGTGCGTGATGCCGCACCCGGCGGCCGAAGCCGAAGCGCGGGCAGTTGCCGCAGCGCTTCACACCACTGGCCCGTGCAATGTGCAACTTCGGGTTACCGCTCGTGGACCGGTGACTTTTGAGGTCAATCCGCGTTTCTCCGGCGGTGTCTCGATGCGCGCACATTTCGGCTACAACGAAGTCGAAATGGCGGTTCGCGACCTCGTGTTGAATGAACCTGTGCCTGAGCCAAGAACCAGCTTCGGCCGTGCGCGCCGGTTTTGGGGAGAGATGTATTTTAGTGACAACGGAACTTCCGGTTCAGCAGAGCGAGCGAAAGCGGAGCGCACGCCCGCCCACGCGCCAGAACCAGCCATTCAAATTCTGCGCACGCGTGACGCTGCCGAATGGAATGCCGTCCTGTCCAAGACGCGCCAGCACGATTTTCATCACCTGCCGCAATATCACCGAATGGCAGAACAGCTTGGCCAAGGCACGGCGCGGTTCTTTGTTTACTCGGAAAACGGATACACAATCGCACTGCCGCTGTTGCTTCGGCCTGTCGATCCGAATGAGCCGGACGGCTGGCAGGACGCGACTTCGGTTTACGGTTATGCCGGGCCTGTCGCATCGGACGACTCGCTTCCGGACAGCTTTGTGCAGACGTTTCAAGAGGCGCTTCGCGCGGAACTCTCGCGCGCACGCGTTGTGTCTGTATTTTCACGTCTCCATCCGCTCATCCCGCAACAGGGGATGCTCGCCGGCGTAGGCGACTGCGTCGAGAACGGACAGACGATCTCGATCGATCTTACCTTGCCGGATGAGGAGCAGCGAGCGCACTACAACAAAAGTTGCCGCACGAGTCTGCGCAAGCTCCACGAAGCAGGATTCGTCTGTATCCACGACCGCGAGAAGCGACACCTGGAGGAATTCGTTGAGGTGTACCTGGAAACGATGCGCCGTGCTGGAGCGCACGATTCGTATTTTTTTGATCGCGCATACTTTGAGATGCTCACACGAGAGCTTGGTGAGGTGTCGCACCTCTTTGTCGTGCTAAAGGATGCCGACGTCGCCGCTGCCACAATCTGCACGAGCTGCGCCGGGATCGTGCAAGATCACTTGGGCGGCACGCGTGACGCATTTCTAAAATTTTCACCCGACCGTCTTGTCGTGGACACAGAGCGTATGTGGGCGAAGGAGAACGGCGCTCGCGTATTCCATCTGGGTGGCGGTGTTGGCGCGAAGCAGGATTCGATCTTCCAATACAAAGCCGGTTTTTCTCATCGGCGGCACTTCTTTCGGACGTGGCGCTGGATTCTGCAGCCGGACGTTTACGAAGAGCTCTGCGCGGAGGAAGCCCGCTGGAACACAGCGAACGGGTTGCAGCCCGTCTCGGCCGGATATTTCCCGCCCTATCGCTGTCCGACCGCGCCAATCGAGCGCGAAGAAGATTTTACAACAGCATCCGCCGCGCAAGTGGTGGGAAAGGACGGCTGCGTCGATGAATAATGGTGCTCGAGCGACGAACGTGCTTTTCACCTGTGCCGGTCGGCGCATTTTCGCGGTCCGCGCCTTCCAGCAGGCGCTAAACAACTGTGGCCGGGTGTTTGCGTGTGATGCCAGCCCAGATGCTCCCGCTTTGCAGGTCGCCGACAAAGGTTTCGTCGTGCCGCTCGCTGATGCCGACAACTATCTCGACGTGCTTTTGACGATCTGCCGGGAGCAGCGCGTGCGCCTCTTGATTCCGGCGGTCGAACCGGAGCTGCCGCTGCTCGCCGCGCATCGCGCGCGTTTTCTGAAAATCGGAACGCTGCCGCTTGTCTCCTCGCCGGAGATCGTCGCGATTTGCTACGACAAGCTCGAAACCGCGACATTTCTCGACCGCTGCGGTCTGGCGGCGCCGCGGACTTATGTTCAACTCGAAGCTGCGCAGGAAGCTCTTTCCCGCGGCAAGATCACTTTCCCGCTCGTGGTCAAGCCGCGTTGGGGAGTCAGCTCGATCGGGCTTGCATTTGCCGAGGACGATCAAGAACTCGACTTCGCTTTTAAGACGGCGGAAAAGCAAATTGCCCGTTCGTTTCTCGCTCAGGCCAGCACCGCCGCTCCGGGAGGCTGCGTTTTGATCCAGGAACGGCTTTCGGGCGAAGAATATGGTCTCGACATCGTCAACGATCTAAACGGTCGCCACGTCTGCACCTTCGCGAAGCGAAAGCTCAGAATGCGCGCCGGGCAGACCGACCGCGCCGTGACGGTAAAGGACGAACGACTCGAAAAGCTCGGCCAAACCATCGGCGAGAACTTGGGGCACGTTGGCATACTCGATTGCGATCTTTTTGTCAGCGAGCAGGGATGCCGCGTCATTGATCTCAATCCGCGCATCGGCGGCGGGTATCCCTTCTCGCACATCGCGGGCGCAAATTATCCGGCGGCGCTCATCGCGTGGATGAACGGTGAGCAGGCTGATCCCAAATTTTTCCAAATCCAGCCGCACGTCACTGTGTCGAGATGTGACGAGTATGTCCTCGTCGGCCCGCCGCAAGCGCCGTCGCCCGCCGCGCAGCTTGATGCATTGCACGCCCGTGAAATCAAAACAGGCAAACTGAAAGACCAACTTACGTACCAAGTCGCAGTCATTGGAGCTGGCCCGTATGGTCTCGCCGCGGCGGCGCATTTGCGCGCGATGCGAGTCGAGACCTGCATCTTCGGCAGAGCGATGGAGTTTTGGCAAAACCAGATGCCGCACGGCATGTTGCTGCGTTCATCGTGGGAAGCATCGCATATCGCCGATCCGCACCGGCGGCTGACGTTGGATGGCTACCAAACGTCGCGAAATGTCCGTTTGTCGAAACCGATCCCCCTCGGCGGCTTCATTGATTACGGGCTCTGGTTTCAGCAGCAAACCGCGCCCGACCTCGACGATCGGCGCGTCACGCGCGTCGAGCAAACAGCGAAAGGTTTCTGTCTCTCGCTTGATGACGGCGATTGCGTCCACGCTGCACGCGTGGTTGTTGCTACCGGCATCGCGCCGTTCACGCAGCATCCACGGCAGTTTGATGGTCTGCCGCGCGGCCTGGTTTCGCACACGTCGGAACACCGCGACCTCTGTCGGCTCGGATGCGCGCGCATCGTCATCGTCGGCGGCGGCCAAAGCGCGCTCGAGTCCGCTGCTCTCCTCGCTGAAGCCGGCGCGGAGGTCGAAGTGATCGTCCGCCGGCCGGCCGTGCATTGGCTCGATCAAAACGTCGCGTGGCTCAAAAGCGAGGCGAATCCGGTGCGTCGGTTGTTTTATCCGCCGACTGATGTCGGACCGCCGGGATTAAACTGGATTGTGGCGACACCGGGGTTGTTTAAACGTCTGCCGTTTCCGTTGCAGGAGAAAATCGCTTATCGCTCGATCCGTCCCGCGGGCGCCGGCTGGCTGCTGCCGCGTGTCGGCGGAGTGCGCATCACGACGGGCCGTGCGGTCACCTCTGCGTCATCCGGAGGCGAGCGGGTCAAACTGAAACTCGACGACGGCAGCGAACGCTGCGTTGATCACGTCCTGCTCGCAACCGGCTACCGCGTCGATGTTTCGCGCTACGATTTCCTCGCGCCCGAACTCCTGAAAGCGGTGCGACGGGTCGACGGCTATCCGCTGCTCGACCTTGGCTTCGAGTCGTCGCTGCCGGGACTGCACTTTCTCGGCGCGCCAGCCGCGCGCTCATTCGGCCCGGTGTGCCGATTCGTTTCCGGCACGCCCTACACCGCGCGTGCGCTGGCCCGGCGCATCGCTGGGAAGAGCGTGCGTAAATTGGAACCTATTTTGATGCGCCCAGCCACGGCTTTCGCCATCGGCTCAGGCCGGGCTGTATCGCACGTCAACCAAGCACACTGCTTGCGCAAACCATGATGCGCATTCTCACCACATTGCAGGGAGAGGAATGGAGCCGCGCGGTCCAACGCGCGACGCAACATGATTTCTACTTTCTGCCCGAATATCACGCACTAGCGGAGCGGCGGGGTGAAGGCGAAGCACGACTTTTCGTTTACGAGCAAGCTGGCCACACGATCGCGCTGCCACTGCATATTCGCGCGCTGCCCGATTATCCGGGAATCGGTGGGTGGGCTAAGGCATGGCGGGACGCCACGTCGGTGTACGGCTACGCCGGGCCGCTGTGTTCACATAACGACATTCCCCGTGCGGTGGTGGACGGGTTCCATCGCGATCTGATCGCCGCTTTACAGGAGTTGCGCGTAGTGAGCGTTTTCTCACGGCTGCATCCGTTGCTGCCTGAGCAAACCATGCTGTTGGACGGTCTTGGCGATCATCAGTTCGGCGGTATGACTGTGTCGCTCAATCTGTCGGTGCCGCCTGTCGAGCAGCGTGCGCAGTACGACGGTACGACCAAGAACCGCATCAACCGCCTGGCGCGCTTGGGTACCACTTGTGCGCTCGATCAAGAGCAGCGCCACCTGCCGGAATTCGTCGCCCTCTATCACGAGACAATGCGCCGGGTCAAGGCAGAGCAGTCGTATTTTTTCGATGCCGCGTACTTCACTGAACTGGCAAAGAGCCTCGGACCGGTGCTGAAGCTGTTCGTCCTCAAGACGCCAGATGGTGAAGTGATCAGCGGCGGCCTCTTCACATTGTGCGCCGGCATTGTGCAATATCACCTCGGCGGCACCCGAAACACCGCGCTCAAGCTCTCCCCGATGGTGCTGATATTTGAAACGGTGCGGCATTGGGCCAATCAAAACGGCGCACATACCTTTCACCTCGGCGGTGGCGTCGGCGCGAAGTCGGATTCACTATTTCACTTCAAGGCGCGGTTCTCGCGACAACGGCACAAGTTCGCCACCTGGCGCTGGATAGTCGAGCCGGAGGCATATCGTGAGCTGTCAGTACGAAAGCACGTCCGGAACTCGGAACGAGGGCTGAAGGCGATTTCCCCATCGTTTTTTCCCGCTTATCGCTGCCCGGCGGTGCCGGTTGGCGAGCAACAGTTTTTCGCCAAGAAAACGGCAGCGCCTTGTGCCGCAACACCGCGATGAGACGGAATTTCGTTCAATTTCGCAGTCTCAAGCCGGAACTGGTGAACGTCGAACTCCAGGTGCACACGACGTGGACTGATGGGCGCTCGACAATCGCCGAGCAGCTCGAAAGCGCCCGCGAAGGCGGTCTTCCGACGATCGCTTTCACGGAGCACGTGCGCCGGGATACGGACTGGTTTGCGGGTTTCGCAGTGGCGGTGCGGGAAGCTCGTCATCGATACGCGAAAGATGATCGCCCCGCTTCTCACCAAGGAGGGAACAGGTCCGCGTCGATTGGTGAAAGCATGAGGGGGCGGCGGCCGCATCCAGGGGAACCGTCATGAACCTGATCGTCGTCGGCGCAAGCGGTTTCGGCCGGGAATTGCTCCAGTACGTACATGACGCCTACAGGAATGATCCCGCCGTTCGCGTCAAAGGCTTTCTCGACGACGACCCGGCAAAAATCGATTCGATCCGCAAGACGACCGGTGTCGACATCGTCGGGGACACACTCACCTATGCGATAGAGGAAGAAGACCGTTTCATCATCTCGCTGGGTGATCCGGGCTTGCGCCGCGCCTTGGCCGGGCGCCTGGCCCGCCGCGGTGCGAAGTTCATATCCGTCATTCATCCCACCGCCTATCTCGCCCCGACGGCGCGGATCGGCGAAGGCTGCATCATCGGTCCCTTTGCCATGGTCGGGTCTTACGCCCATCTCGAAGATCACGTCCTCCTCAATCTGTACTCGGCCGTGGGCCACGACGCCCGTATCGCCGCCTTCTGCGTGTTTTCTCCTTACTCGGTCGCCAACGGCGGCAGCCGGCTCGAGGAGGGCATCTTCCTCGGCACGCACGCCGCCGTAACCCCTAATGTCCGGGTCGGGGCCGGAAGCAAGATCGCCGCCGGTGCGGTCGTCTATCGCGACGTGCCGGGACGATCCCTCGCCACGGGGAACCCTTCGAAAACGTTTCCCCTCGACGAAGACACGTCGGCCGGGCAGTTCAGATCGCCCGTCAGAGCTCCGCTGCCCGATATCGATCTGACGGTCGGAGGTGACCGATGACTCCTTCGACGCCATTGAGCAGCGTGTTCATCGGCGGCCAGTCGCTGTTGATTCAATGCGCCGAGCGTTTCAAGAAACGCGGGCACACCATCCGCACCATCGTTTCGAGCGACTCGAACGTGCAGCGCTGGGCAAAGGAGCAACGCATCTCATGCATCGCGCCGGCCCGCGACCTGGCGGCGCAGCTCGCACTTACGCCTTTCGATTACCTCTTCAGCGTGGCGTATCTCTCGGTAATACCTCCTGCCGTTCTCACGTTGCCGCGCCGAGGCGCGATCAACTTCCACGACGGACCGTTGCCCGACTACGCGGGGTTGAACGTCACCTCCTGGGCTCTGCTCAACAAGGAACGAGAGCATGGCGTGACCTGGCACGTCATGTCCGAGCGGGTGGATGAGGGGGATATTCTGGAGCAGGTGCGGTTTCCCATCGCCGCCGAGGAAACCGCGCTCACCTTGAACGCGAAATGCTATCAGGCGGCCCTTGCCAGCTTCGACGATCTGTTGGAGGCGCTGACGAACGGCGGCATCCATCCGCGGCGGCAGGATCTCGCGCGTCGCCGGTACTACGCGAAAGACAGACGTCCAGAGGCCGCCGGCAGCATCGACTGGTCCAGCCCCGCCGCCGACATCGCCGCCTTGGTGAGAGGCCTGGACTTCGGGCCGTATCCGAATCCCCTGACCACGGCGAAGACCTGGCTGGGTGGCGTGCCCCTCGCCGTGCGGCGCATCGAGGTTCTCGGGTCGATGGCGCTGCGCCCGGGAGGCAGCGTCGTTGCGACGGGCCTCGAGGGGCTGACGGTGTCCACCGGAACCAACGACGTGGTACTCAGCGAGCTCGCCACTTTGCTGGGCTCACCCCTGAGCGCGCGCGACCTCGAGGAAACGTACGGCCTGAACGGATCATTCCAGTCGCTCGGCGCCGATCGGAGTCGTGCCCTGGGCGCGCTGGCTGCGGGCATCTGCAAGCATGAGGGTTTCTGGCTGCGACGCCTCGCCGACCTCGAATCGATCGAGATCCCCTTCGTCAGAGGGCGTGCAGTAAAGGCTCCTCGGGCGCGCCATCAGACGAAGCAGGTGGCAACCCCGGCATCTTTCCTGTCTCGTTTCGAAACGGCGCCTGGCGACACGCTGGTCGCTGCTTTCCTCGCCTATCTCTCGCGGATCGGCGGCAAGCGTGAGTTCACGGTCCCCTTCCGGCATGAAGGGCTCGAACGCCTCGGCGCCGAGGGCCCGGGACTGTTTTCTCCGCACGTCCCGCTGCGCGTCTCCATCGACGCGAGCGCCGACTTTGGCGCATTCCGGCAGGGCCTGCTCGAAGAGCTGGCGCTGCTTCGCAAACGCGGAACGTACGCGCTGGACATAGCGCTGCGGCACCCCGGCGTCGGCGCGGCCGTTCGCAATTGGCACGAGTCGGTGCCCGCCATCGCGGTCGAACGAGTGCCTTCGGCGTCGTCGCCATCGTCGCACAGCGATGCCGAACTGACCGCGATCATTCCCGACGACGGCCGCTGCCTCTCTTTTTGCTACCGCGAGGACGAATTCGACGCGCGCACGCTCTCGCGGATGGAAGGGCAGTTCATCGCCTTCCTCGACGATCTGCTTCGCGGCGGCAAACGCATCAAGGAGCTGACGGTCCTCTCCAGCGAGGAGAGGGAGCTGCTTTTCGGCGAATGGAATTGCACCGAGGCCAAATGGGAGCGCGATCGCTGCGTGCATCACCTGTTCGAGGCGCAAGCGCGGCAGACGCCCAACGCCACCGGACTCGTCTTTTGTGACGAGGAGATCAGCTACGCAGAATTGAATTCCCGGGCGAATCAGGTCGCTCATCATCTGATCGGCCAGGGCGTCGGGCCGGGTGCACTGGTGGGTGTGCTCATGGATCGCTCGGCCGAACTGATCATGGGGATGCTGGCGATCCTCAAGGCCGGTGCGGCGTACGTTCCGCTCGACCCGGCTTATCCGAAGGACCGGCTGGCGTACATGGTGGAAGACGCGCGGCTGAGCGCCATCGTCTCCCAGTCCGCGTACCACTCGTTCTTGCCGGAAGCTTGCGTTCCCGCCATCACCCTCGACCGTCCCGGTGCGTTCGAGGAAGAGCCCGACTCGAACCCGCCGAGCAAGGTGCGGCCGGAAGACCTGGCGTATGTGATCTATACATCCGGCTCGACCGGCAAGCCCAAGGGCGTCATGGTCGAGCACCGCAACGTGGTGAATTTCTTCGCCGGGATGGACGCGCGTCTCGACTGCGAGAAGCCCGGGACCTGGCTGGCAGTCACGAGCGTCTCCTTCGACATTTCCGTGCTGGAAATCTTCTGGACGCTGGCGCGCGGCTTCAAGGTCGTTCTCTACGGAGGGGAGAAGAGGCCTTCTCGTGCTTCACAGCCGCGCAAGAGCCGCAGGCCCCACGCCGGCATCGGCTTCAGCCTCTTCTATTTCGCCAGCGACGAAGGCGAGAAAGGGCGCGACAAGTACAGCCTTCTGCTCCAGGGAGCCAGGTTCGCGGATCGCAATGGCTTCGAGGCCCTCTGGACGCCCGAGCGGCACTTTCATGCCTTCGGCGGTCTCTATCCGAATCCCTCGCTCGCCGGCGCCGCCATCGCCGCCATCACCGAGACGGTGAAGATCCGCGCGGGGAGTTGTGTGTTGCCGCTGCACAGCCCGATCCGCATCGCCGAGGAGTGGGCGCTGGTCGATAATCTTTCCAACGGACGGGTCGGCGTCTCCTTCGCCTCCGGCTGGCAACCTTGCGACTTCGCCCTGGCGCCTGACGCCTATCAGGAACGCCACCAGATCTTTCGCAGCGGAATCGAGACCGTGCGCGCCCTCTGGCGAGGTGAGAGCCGCACCTTCCGTGGTCCCAAGGGAGAGGTCGAGGTCAGGACTCTGCCGCGGCCGGTGCAGCCCGAGCTTCCTTTTTGGGTGACTGCTGCCGGGAACCCGGAGACCTTCCGCCAGGCCGGACAGATGGGTGCGAACATGCTCACCCACCTGCTCGGGCAGAGCATCGAGAAGCTTGCCGAGAAGCTCGCGATCTATCGCCAGGCATTCAGGGAGGCGGGACACCCCGGCCAGGGCCGCGTGACGTTGATGCTCCACACGTTCGTGGCCAAGGACGAGGCATTCGTCCGCGCCCAGGTGCATGGTCCGTTCAAGAACTACCTGCGCAGCTCCACGGATCTTCTCAAGCAGCACGCCTCGAGCTTCCCGGCGTTCCGCAGCGCCGGCCGGGAAAGCATCGACGGGCTCTTCCAGAAGCTCTCCGATTCGGACATCGAGGCGCTGCTCGAGCATGCCTTCGCGCGCTACTACGAGACGAGCGGTCTCTTCGGCACTCCGCAAGGCTGCCTGGCCATGGTCGAGAGACT
>Ga0209808_1001743_pt1 | contig 11258 bp, 9 predicted proteins | sample GraSoiAngelo_157_FD_186171 | JGI IMG/M metagenome (GOLD analysis project Ga0209808, IMG submission 186171) | Grasslands soil microbial communities from the Angelo Coastal Reserve, California, USA - 14_1009_16_20cm (SPAdes) (version 2) | ecosystem: Environmental > Terrestrial > Soil > Grasslands ...
TCTCGCCCTTGTTGATCCACACCTTGACGCCGATCCGGCCCGTCGTCGTCTTTGCCTCGGCGAAGCCGTAGTCGATGTCCGCGCGGATCGTATGCAGTGGGACGCGGCCCTCGGAGTAGCTCTCCGAGCGGCTCATCTCGCCGCCGCCGAGCCGGCCGCCGCACATGACCTTGACGCCCTGTGCACCCGACCGGATCGCGGAGGCGAGCGACCGCTTCATGGCACGCCGGAAGCTGACCCGGTTCTCGAGCTGCTCCGCGATCGATTGCGCGACCAGCTTCGCATCGAGCTCGGGGCGCTTGATCTCGTTGATGTTGATGTGGACGGCCTTGCTGGTCATCCCGTGGATGTCCTTGCGGAGCGCGTCGACCTCGACGCCGGACTTGCCGATCACGATCCCCGGCCGCGCCGTGTAGATGTCGATCGTGATTCGCTGAGCGTCCTTGCGGATCAAGATGTCCGACAGGCCCGCGTGCGAGAGCTTGTTGTAGATGTGCTCGCGGATGCGGACGTCCTCCTGGAGGAAGTCCGCGAAGTCCTTGTTGCCTGTGTACCAGTTCGACTTCCAGTCGTGGATGACGCCGACGCGCATCCCGCCGGGATGGACCTTCTGACCCATTAGGTGTCGGCCTCCTCTTTCTTCTTCCGCGGTGTACGGGGCTTGGGCTTCTCTCCGGTCGAAGTCTTCGACTTCGCCCGGGTGCTGGTTTGTGCCTTCGGCTTCGCCTCGGCAGATTTCTCCTCAGAGCTCGACTCGGTCTTCTCCTCCGCCGGCAAAGCCGCCGGAGGCGTCGGCGTCTCCTCTACCGCGGGTTCAGGCGGCGGAGGGGCAGCGATCCGGGCAGTCTCGGGGCCGGGAACCAGCTTGACCGTGATGTGACACGTCGGCTTCTTGATCCGAGCGACGCGGCCGCGCGCGCGGGCGCGCCACCGCTTCATGACCGGCCCCTCGTCAACGTAGGCAGCGGAGACGACGAGGCTGTCGCCGAGCAAGCCGTGATTCGCCTCCGCGTTCGCGACCGCGGAGCGCAGCACCTTCTCGATCTCGCGGGCTGCAGCGCGTTGGGTGAACGCGAGCACGGTTCGGGCCTCCGGCACGCTGCGGCCGCGAATGTGCTGTGCGACGAGCCTCGCCTTGCGAGGCGACATGCGCACCCATTTGGCCACCGCGCGGACCTCCTGTGTCTCGACGGCGCTCATTAGCCAACCTCGTGAGCGGTTCGCTGGACCGCGAGATGCATTCCGGCCGGAGTTCTCCAGCCAAACTGGACGCGTGGCGTGCTCACTAGGTCCTCTTGACCTCCGTCTTGCGGTCGCCAGAGTGGCCGCGGAACATCCGCGTCGGCGCGAACTCGCCGAGCTTGTGGCCGACCATCTGCTCGCTGATGAAGACGGGCACGTGCTTACGGCCGTCGTGGACCGCGATCGTGTGCCCGACCATCTCGGGGAAGATCGTCGATGTCCGCGACCAGGTGCGGATCATTTGCTTGCTGCCGGACTCGTTCATCCGGTTGATGCGGCCCATCAGCCGCTCCTCGACGAACGGGCCCTTTTTTGAACTTCTACTCAACGGGTTCTCCTACGAACGTAGTGATGTAGAAACCAGCCACGGGGAAAATGCGCAGCATTTTCACCGTTTGTCCTTTCCGCGTCTTCGTGCGCGAACGATCAACTTGTCGGATTCCTTGTGCTTGCGGCGGGTGCGCTTGCCGAGGGTCGGTACGCCCCAAGGGGTGACCGGATGGCGGCCGCCCTTCGACTTCCCCTCGCCGCCGCCGTGCGGGTGGTCGACCGGGTTCATCGCCGAGCCACGCACCGTCGGGCGCTTGCCGCGCCAGCGGCTCCGGCCCGCCTTGCCACCCGTGATGTTCTCGTGGTCGACATTGCCGACCTGGCCCACGGTCGCCCGGCAGGTGAGCGGGACGCGGCGCATCTCCCCGGATGGCAGGCGCAGGACACCGTAGCCCTCGTCCTTGGCGACCAGCTGGACGCCTGAGCCGGCCGAACGCGCCATCTTGCCGCCCTGTCCGGGCTTCAGCTCGACGTTGTGGACGAGCGTGCCGGTCGGGATGTTGGTCAGCGGCAGCGCGTTCCCGGGCTTGATGTCGGCGCCCGGGCCCGACTCGACGACCGCGCCCACCCGCAGCCGCGCCGGGGCGAGGATGTAGGCCTTCGCGCCGTCGGCGTAGTGGAGCAGCGCGATCCTCGCCGACCGGTTGGGGTCGTACTCGATCGCGGCCACCTTCGCGGGGACGCCGTCCTTGACGCGCTTGAAGTCGATCTGCCGGTAGAGGCGCTTGTGCCCGCCGCCCTGGTGGCGCCGGGTAATGCGGCCGTTCGCGTTTCGCCCACCGCTCTTCTTGAGCGCTTCGGTCAGGCTCTTCTCCGGCTCGGTCTTCGTGATCTCTTCGAACGAGGAAACGGACATGAAGCGCCGGCCAGGAGACGTGGGCTTGTACCTTCGAATGGCCAAGCTACGCCACCCCCTCGTTCACCCGAGCGAAGCGATGGGTCAAACCAGCAAGCCGGGAAATGCGCAGCATTTTCCGGCTCATACCTGAGCCCCTTCGAAGATCTCGATCGACTCGCCGGCCTTGATCTGGACGATCGCCTTCTTCCAGCCGGGCTTGCGGCCCTTGACGAGGCCGCGGCGCTTCGGCTTCGAGCGCACCTGGATCACGTTCACGCGCTCGACGTGGACGTTGAACAGCTCCTCGACGGCCTGTCGGATCTGCGTCTTGTGTGCGTCCGGGTGGACACGGAACGAGTAGCGGTGGTCGCTCTCGATCTGCTCGTAGCTCTTCTCGGAGACCACTGGTGCCAACAAAACCTCATTCGGATGCAGAGACATCTAAATCTCGCCTCCTACGAGCGCTAGCGAAGTCCAAAGACGATCCTCGTGGAAATGCGACAGCATTTTCACGAGCTAGCCCTCCCTTGGACGAGTTGAAGCGCTCTCTCGCTCACCAGTAGCGAGCGCGCCCAGACGACCGCCGAGATCTCGACCTCGGACGGTGTCACGACCTGCACGCCGTCGAGGTTGCGAAAAGACTTGACGATCGCCTCCTGGTCCTCGTGCGCGACCACGATGAGCGGCCGCTGCTTGCCCCATGCCTCGACGAGCGTGGCCGCGTCCCTCGTCGAAGGCTCCTCGAACGAGTCGTCGGCGAGGACGGCAAAGGTTCCCTCGTCAGCGTGGGCTGAGAGCGCGGCGCGAAAGGCTGCCTTGCGCTCCTTGCGGTTGACCTTGCCGCCGAAGCGCGTCCGCACGGCGAACGCCGCGCCGCCGCCCGTCCAATGGGGTGCACGGGTCGTCCCGGCGCGGGCGCGGCCCGTTCCCTTCTGGCGCCACGGCTTCGAACGCCCACCGGCGACGAGACCCCGGCTCTTGACGGCACGGGTCCCGGCGCGGTCGGCGCTGAGTTCTGCGCGCACGGCCTCGTGAACGAGATGAGGCTTCACCTCGGCTCCGAAAACCAGTTCGTCGAGGGTGAGGTCCTTCGACTTCTTGCCGGTGCCGTCGAAAACGGGAGCTTTAAGGCGTCGACTCGGCGACGCCGTCTGGAGGTCGTCCGGGCTTTGCTCGGGCGACCGTTTTCTCCCGGTTCCGGAGTTAGCTGCGGGCACGCTTGACCTCCTCCCGCACTTCGACCACTAGGCATCCGCTTGCGGATGCCGCCTGGTCGCGCGGGCTTTGCCCGTGCGACCGGCTAAACCCGGCTACAAGGTCAGGAGCCACGGCGAATCTCCTCGCGCACTTCGACCAAACCGTTCTTAGGCCCCGGAACCGCACCTTTCACCAGCAGCAGGTTCTGCTCGGGATCGACTGAATGGACGGTCAGCCCGACCTGGGTGACGCGCTTGCCGCCTAGGCGGCCGGCCATCTTGATCCCCTTGAAGACCCGCGAAGGCGTCGCCGAGGCGCCGACCGAGCCCGGCTTGCGGACGTTGTGGGAGCCGTGCGAGGTCGGGCCGCGGCTGAAGTTATGCCGCTTGATCGTGCCGGCGAACCCCTTGCCGATCGAGACGCCCGACACCTTGACCTTGTCGCCGACCTCGAAGCTCTCGACGGTGACGGCCTCGCCCTCCGTCGCGCCGGTCAGGCCGCGCAGCTCGAGCAGGTGTCTGTGCGGCGCGACGCCGTTCTTCTTCAGGTGCCCGAGCTTCGGCTTCGAGAGCCGCTCCTCGGCGACCTCGTCGTAGGCGACTTGAACGGCGTCGTAGCCGTCGACGGCAGCCTCCTTGACCGAGACAACCGGGCATGGACCTGCCTCGATCACTGTCACAGGGGTCACCTGACCGGTCTCCTCGTCGAAGACCTGCGACATCCCTAGCTTCCTGCCGACGATCCCCTTCATCAGAGCTTGATCTCGATGTCGACGCCGGCCGGCAGGTCGAGGCGCATCAGCGAATCGACCGTCTTCGGTGTCGGCGAGTGGATGTCGATCAGGCGCTTGTGCGTGCGGATCTCGAACGCCTCCCGCGAGTCCTTGTCCTTGAAGGGGCTACGGATCACGGTGTAGACGTTCTTTTCCGTCGGAAGGGGCACGGGACCGGTGATGGTGGCGCCGGTTCGCTGGGCCGTCTCGACGATCGACTGAGCCGATCGAGTTGCGTGTGGTCGTACCCCTTCAGACGGATGCGGATCTTCTGCGCCAAGTGATTACGTCTGGATCTCTGTCACGACGCCCGCACCCACGGTACGGCCGCCCTCGCGGATTGCGAACCGGAGACCCTGGTCCATCGCGATCGGCTGCCCGAGCTCGATGTCCATGTTCGTGTTGTCACCCGGCATGACCATCTCCTGGCCCTCCGGGAGCTTGATCGAACCGGTCACGTCGGTCGTCCGGAAGTAGAACTGCGGCCGGTAGCCGTTGAAGAACGGCGTGTGGCGGCCGCCCTCTTCCTTCGAGAGCACGTAGACCTCGGCCTTGAACTGGGTGTGCGGCGTGATCGACTTCGGCTTCGCGAGCACCTGCCCCCGCTCGACCTCCTCGCGCTTCGTTCCGCGCAGGAGCACGCCTGCGTTGTCTCCGGCCTGGGCGAAGTCGAGCGTCTTGTTGAACATCTCGAGCCCCGTGACGACCGTGCTGGCCACCTCCGGGTGGATGCCGACGATCTCGACCGTGTCGCCCGAGTTGATCTGGCCCTGCTCGATCCGGCCTGTGACGACGGTGCCGCGGCCCGTGATCGTGAACACGTCCTCGATCGGCATCAGGAACGGCTTGTCGGTGTCGCGGGTCGGCTCGGGGATGTACGCGTCGACCTGCTCCATCAGCTCGAGGATCTTCGGAGTCCACTCCGGGTCGCCCTCGAGCGCCTTCAGCGCCGAGACCTGGACGACCGGGATCTCGTCGCCGGGGAACTCGTAGTTCGAGAGCAGCTCGCGTACCTCCATCTCGACGAGCTCGAGCAGCTCGGGATCGTCGACCATGTCCGCCTTGTTGAGGGCGACGACGATCGACGGCACCTCGACCTGGCGGGCGAGCAGAATGTGCTCCCGCGTCTGCGGCATCGGGCCGTCCGCGGCCGACACGACCAGGATCGCGCCGTCCATCTGGGCGGCGCCGGTGATCATGTTCTTGATGTAGTCGGCGTGGCCCGGGCAATCGACGTGCGCGTAGTGACGGTTCTCGGTCTCGTACTCGACGTGCGACGTATTGATCGTGATCCCGCGCTGCCGTTCCTCGGGCGCGTTGTCGATCGAGTTGAAGTCACGGACCTCCGTGCCCGAGACACCCTGCTCTGCCAGGACCTTCGAGATCGCGGCGGTCAGCGTCGTCTTCCCGTGGTCGATGTGACCGATCGTGCCGACGTTGAGATGCGGCTTGTTGCGTTCGAACTTCTGCTTGGCCATCTATTTCCTCCGTTGCTTGGTCCTATGATCCTGAGGCGCTAGCCTGAGTCGACGAGCTCGCCTGCGATCGACTGAGGAACTTCCTCGTAGCGATCGAACTGCATCGTGAACGTGGCTCGCCCCTGCGTCGTCGAGCGCAGATCGGTGGCGTAGCCGAACATGGTCGCGAGGGGGACCCGAGCGCGGATCGCCTGCGCATTGCCGCGCGGCTCCAGGCCCTCGACGCGTCCGCGACGCGAGTTGAGATCGCCCATCACGTCGCCGAGATACTCCTCGGGCGTCACGACCTCGACGGCCATAACGGGTTCGAGAAGCTTCGGCTTCGCCCGCTGCTCGGCGTTCTTGAACGCCATCGAGCCGGCGATCTTGAAGGCCATCTCGCTCGAGTCGACCTCGTGGTACGAGCCGTCGACCAGCTCTACCCGGATGTCGACGACGGGGTAGCCCGACATAACGCCAGACTCCATCGCCTCCTGGATGCCAAGGTCGACCGAGGAGATGTACTCCTTGGGGATCTTGCCGCCGACGATCTTGTCGACGAACTCGTAGCCGTCGCCGGGATCCATCGGCTCGAGGTTGATCACGGCGTGGCCGTACTGGCCGCGGCCACCGGTCTGGCGGACAAAGCGGCCCTCGATCTTCTCGACCGGCTTGCTGACCGTCTCGCGGTAGGCGACCTGGGGCCGGCCGACGTTGGCGTCGACGCTGAACTCGCGTGTGAGGCGGTCGACGATGATCTCGAGGTGAAGCTCGCCCATGCCTGAGATCAGCGTCTGTCCCGTCTCCTCGTCGGTACGGACGCGGAAGGTCGGGTCCTCCTCGGTGAGACGCTGCAGACCCGCGCCGAGCTTGTCCTGGTCGCCCTTGGTCTTCGGCTCGATCGCGACCGAGATCACCGGCTCCGGGAAGTCCATCGACTCGAGCCGGATCGGGGCGGTGTCGGTGGCGAGCGTGTCGCCAGTGGTCGTGTTCTTCAGCCCGACCGTCGCGGCGATCTCGCCGGCGCCGATCTGTTCGCGCTCCTCGCGGTGGTTCGCGTGCATCTGGAGGATGCGGCCGACACGCTCGGTCTTGCCCGTCGTCGTGTTCATGACCCGGTCGCCGGCGCTGACTTGACCCGAGTAGACCCGGATGTAGGTCAGCTTGCCGACGTAGGGGTCGGACATGACCTTGAAGGCAAGCGCCGAGAAGGGCTCGTCGACGGCCGGCCGGCGCGAGAGCTCGTGCTCGGTGCGCGGGTCGATCCCGTGCACGGGCGGCACGTCCAGCGGGCTCGGCAGGTAGTCCACAACCGCGTCGAGCAGTGGCTGGACCCCTTTGTTCTTGAAGGCCGAGCCGGCGAGGATCGGCGTGACGGTGATGTCGAGCGTCGCCGCACGGAGCGCGCGCTTGAGCATCTCCGGCGTCACGGCGTCCTCGTCCAGAAGGTAGGTCTCGAGCAACTCGTCGTCGTGGTCTGCGACCGAGTCGATCAGCTGGTGGTGGTACTCCTGCGCCTGCTCGAGCAGCTCGGCCGGGATTTCCTCGACCTCGTAGTTCGTGCCGAGCTCGTCCTGCCAGACGAGCGCGCGCATCTCGACCAGGTCGATGACGCCGCGGAAGTGCTCTTCCTGGCCGAGCGGCAGCTGCACCGGCACCGGTCGCGCGCCGAGCCGGTCGACCATCGACTGCACAGACGCAAAGAAATCGGCGCCGGTGCGGTCCATCTTGTTGATGAACGCGATGCGCGGCACGCGGTAACGGTCGGCCTGGCGCCAGACCGTCTCGGACTGGGGCTCGACGCCGGCGACGGCGTCGAAGACAGCGATCGCCCCGTCGAGCACGCGCAGACTTCGCTCCACCTCGATCGTAAAGTCCACGTGCCCGGGCGTATCGATAATGTTCACGCGAAAGTCACGCCAGAACGCCGTCGTCGCCGCCGACGTGATCGTGATCCCGCGCTCCTGCTCCTGCGCCATCCAGTCCATCACCGCGGCGCCCTCGTGGACCTCGCCCATCTTGTGGGTGCGGCCGGTGTAATAGAGGATCCGCTCGGTCGTCGTCGTCTTGCCCGCGTCGATGTGGGCCATGATCCCGATGTTCCGGACGCGATCCAGGGCGACAGGCGCGCCCTTCGTCTTGTCGACAGTCGCCACCGTTACCACCTGTAATGAGCGAAGGCCTTGTTGGCCTGCGCCATCCGGTAGAGGTCGTCCTTACGCTTGAAGGCGTTGCCCTGCTGGTTGAGAGCGTCCAGGATCTCGCCGGCGAGTTTCTCCGACATGTGCTTCTCGCGCCGGTCGCGCGAGAACGTGACGAGCCAGCGCACGGCTAGCGTGCGCGCGCGGCGCTGCGGCACTTCGACGGGCACCTGGTAGTTCGCGCCGCCGACGCGGCGGGAGCGGACCTCGAGCACCGGCGTGATCGTCTTGATCGCCTGCTCGAGCACTTCGACCGGCGGCTTGCCGGTCTGCTCGCCGACTCGGTTGAGCGCGTCGTAGACGATCTGTTCGGCCGTGCTCTTCTTCCCGCGCGTCATGACGCGGTTGATCACCTGGCTGACCAGGCGCGAGTTGTGCACCGGGTCCGGCTGGAGCTCGCGGACCGGGATCTCTGCTCGCCGTGGCATTAGTGGTTCACCCCGTGACGGTCTCGCGTCTCTAGCGTGGGAGAAGCAAGCCAGGCTAGGACGCAGGGAGTGTTCGTGCTAGTAAGCACGGACGCGACTGAGGACGGCGCATGGCGCCGCTTATCGCGCCCTAGAGGCGCACTGACTGTTGCCCGGTGAGCCACTATGAGCCTCGCTTGGCGCCGTACTTGGAGCGGCCCTTGCGCCGATCTCCGACGCCGGCGGTGTCGAGACCGCCGCGGATCACCTTGTAACGGAAACCCGGCAGGTCGCGGACGCGGCCGCCACGGATCAGGACGACAGAGTGCTCCTGAAGGTTGTGGCCTTCGCCCGGAATATAGGCGCCGACTTCCATCCCGTTCGTCAGCCGGACGCGCGCAACCTTGCGCAGCGCCGAATTCGGCTTCTTGGGCGTGGTCGTATAGACGCGTGTGCACACACCGCGCTTCTGCGGGGCTCCGCGCAGCGCAGGGGTCTTCACCCTCGCCTTCGGCGCGGCTCGGCCCTTGCGCACGAGTTGATTCACAGTCGGCATTGCTGTTGCAGGTTCTCCAGGGAAAGGGGGTTACGGCACAACAAAGGCTGGCCAGGGGACATGCCCCTGCCAACCGGCCAGGCATGGTAGCGAATCCCTCTCGGGTGCGTCAAACGCGCGAAACCCGCATCATTGCGAGGGTTCAGGGCCAGCGAGTGCATGTCGCGAGGGCGATATTTATAGCTTTCAAACTATAGTCAAGTGGCGTCCGGGGAATTACAGTGAGGTCGGGCCCGCTTTAGCTGCGGAATCGGCGGGGGGACTGGGAAAACTTGGGGTGAAAGAATGAGCTTTGAAAGCGGGTCGCCTTGACGACGACCATCGTCGTAGCCATACTGCCGGAGCAGCAGCGCTTGCGCTACTCCTGGACGTGTTCTGGCTCGTCCGGGGCGCCGGCAAAGGAACGCAGAGCGACGAGCGCCTCGCCGACCTCGTCTCGGACATGAACTCTCGCATGGAGACGATGGTCAGCGAGCTGTCGGAGGCGCTCGAGCACGCCCAGGAAGAGGGACGGCGCAACCAGATGCTCGGCGAGCTCGCAGGAACGATCGACCTCGACGAGGTTCTCACGCGGACGCTCGACACCGCCGGCGCCATGCCGGGAGTGGACGCCGCCCTCGCCCGCCTCGACAACGACGGGGACACGCCGATCATCGCGACGCTCGGGCTGACCACCGATGAGGCGCAGCGACAGGCGATCGCAGGCCCGCCGGGCGGCCCGGAGGCGCGCTCCATCTCGCTCGTCTATCAGTACCCGTCCGAGATGGCGTCGAACGACGGTCCGCCGACGCTGATCCACTCCGGGCTCGCGGTGCCGATCCAGACCGAGGGCGGCTCGATCGGCTTCATCGCCGTCTTCTCCCGCTCGCGCTCGCACACATGGAACGAGGAGGAAGTGCGGGAGCTCGAGGAGCTTGCGCTTCGCGCTGGGCCGGCGATCGAGAACGCGAAGCGGTTTCGCGAGGCGCGCCAGCTCGCCGATCTCGACGCGCTCACCGGACTGCACAACCGGCGCTATTTCCATGAGACGCTCGACCGCGAGGTCGCCCGCGCCCAACGCTACGACCGGACGCTGGCGCTGGTCGTTCTCGATCTCGACGATTTCAAGGCGATCAACGACCGTATCGGACATCTCACAGGCGACGCCGTGATCGCGGAGTCGGCAGAGCGCGTCCGCGACGTCGTTCGCTCGGCGGACATCGCCTGCCGCGTCGGCGGCGATGAGTTCGCAGTGATCCTGCCCGAGTCGACGCTTGCCGACGCGGACCAGCTCTACCAGCGACTGCAGGCCGTGGTGTCCGCGCGACCGATTGGGCAGGCGGGACGGCTCTCCTTCTCGGCAGGCGTGGCCGAGCTCAAGCCCGAGGACGACCCGACGGGGTTCTTCGAGCGCGCAGACGAGGCGCTCTACCGCGCCAAGGAGCGCGGCAAGGCGCAGGTCGTCGTTGCCTCAAACGCCGCCGGCTAGCAGCGTTCGGTCTAGGTGGAGACTGCCGCCGCGTCCGCCGGCATGGTGAGCGCCTGCGGAACCTTCGGCCACATGCTCAACGCTCGACCGACACCGGCGATCGCGAAGGGCAGCAGAACGAGCGCAAGCCGATCAGCCGTGTACTGCGGTAAGAGAAAGAGGAAGGCAAGTGCTCCGATGGCCCCGCCCCGGGATCAGGTCTTTGCATTCATTCGCCGCGCGGCCCGCCGACGGTTGTCGTCGAAGCGGCGGCTCCCGAATCGAGCGCGAGGTACGACAGATAGTCGGTCAGCGGAACCACCTCGACCGCCGGCAGCTGGTCGCGCCAGCAGAGCGTCTGGGCCTGGGCATCCTTCTCGCGCTCGAGCAACCAGTTCTGGTAAGCGGTGTCGCGGGCAAGCGAGACGAGGGCGGTCACGATCGGCTTGTGAGCTTTGGCCAGTGGCAGTTCGGCGAGATCGACGGTGGGGCCGAGTGCCTTGACCTTGAACACTCCGGTCATTGTCCGCAACGTGGCCTGCTGGCGGTTCTTGAGCGTGAACACTCGCGGCGGGGCGACGGCACCGAGAGCAAAGCCGCGCTTCGAGTTCGCAAGCCACGGCGCCGCGGGCTTCACCTGCACGAGCCGCACCGGCGCGGCAGCGTAGGTGTCGTAGTACGACTGGATCTCGCCGGCCGAGGGGCCGGCGACGCGGAGGCGCGCCTGGATCAGCGCACGGCGCAGCTCGTCGGCGATGACCCCCCGGGCGATCGCGACTGTGGCGCGATCGTGTTGAACCGCGGCCACGTA
>Ga0209808_1001748_pt1 | contig 11247 bp, 12 predicted proteins | sample GraSoiAngelo_157_FD_186171 | JGI IMG/M metagenome (GOLD analysis project Ga0209808, IMG submission 186171) | Grasslands soil microbial communities from the Angelo Coastal Reserve, California, USA - 14_1009_16_20cm (SPAdes) (version 2) | ecosystem: Environmental > Terrestrial > Soil > Grasslands ...
GCTTTCGATAGCCCTCACGCCGCGAGACCTTCAGACTTTGGATGCAGCGTTTCCCGGCCCGTTCGGCGCAACCTAACGAGGCTTGTAACTTGCGGCAATCATCGACGGACTGGGGCATCCTTTGCGCCTGCCAATGTCTGCTAGCCTGGATTCGCACCGCGGCCACACGGGCTAACACCGACGGCGCCCAGGTGACTGAGCGATAATGACCTTAATCAAACCGTAGACACCACGGCGTGCCAGCGCCGTCGAGGCAAGTTTTGCGCTCATGCCGAAGCCTGCGCAGTCGCCACTTTTCACGCCCAAGCAGGCGCAGTACCTAGCATTCATCTACGCGTACACGCGGGTGCAGGGGCGGCCGCCTGCCGCGGCCGACCTGCAGCGACACTTCAAAGTCAGCCCGCCTTCTGTGCATCAGATGTTGATCACCTTGGAACGCAACGGCCTGAGCGAGGCTTCCCGAAGTGTTCGCGTAGATCGCGAGGTGATTTGCGGCAAGCTCCGAGCGCTTCAACAAGGCTTAGCGGGACGAGGTACTCGATTCCTGCGTGTTCGAATCGATCGAGCAACTACGCGAGGTCACCGAGACCTGGCCGTCAGGAGATTCGTTGATCGGATGCAACCGCCTCAGACCGAGCGGCGGCGGATCGCCGACGCGCTGCTAGCCCGCGTAGTACGGGCCCGGGAGATCGAACGCGCGCCACTGCTTACGCCGGCGCGGGATATCCGGCCTCCTCAGCCTGTCGAGCACGAGCCTGAATGATGCTGAATGCGTCGACGTTACGCACCGGCGTGAAGCCGCCGATTAGCAACTCAGCGGCGATCGGGCCAAACCAGGCGCGACCGCACGCCGATTCAAAACTGGTAGCGAGGCGATCGACCACTTCAGGAGGAACAGAGGGGTTGGCAACAAAGGCTGGTATGGGCGCCGTTACGGTGGATTCGAGCACGCGTACGCGGGCGGCAAGATCAGGGTGATGGAGTTGTATCAGCAGGTGCCAGTACGAGTCGACAGGTCCCACGTCAATCGCGCCGTCCACTACCGCATCGAAAACCTTCCGCACGCTGCCGAGGCCTCCCACGACCTGTGAATAGAGTGTCGGCCGCTCAGGGGTCCGGTACTGCAGTAGGTGGTGTCGCAACGCGTTATAGCCGGAGTGCGAATGGCGCATGGTCCAACCAATCCGACCACCAAACGTATCGCTGAACTGTTGGTAGCCGCTATCGGCTTTGACAACGAGATCGGTTCGGTACACGGCGTGGCCCCGCGCCCAAGAGGCCAGTGGAATTAGGGCCGCGATGGGCACAACATGCAGCTGCCGCAGCGCGATGGGGTATCCGCACATGATGAAGACGCATCCCAGGTCGGCACGTGTCCACAGTTCCTCGAGAGATTGCGGCAGTGGGTACGAGAGGAAGTGGAATGCTATACCAGCTTCCTCCGCAACTCTCGTGAGCAGGTCATGCCAGGCAGCGTCCGTTTGCCGTGCGACCGAGTAGTAGGCGTGCCCATTGGTAGCGAGCCGCTTCATCGGGCCGCTTCCCGAGGAGGAGGAGGAGGGCTCAGTGATAGAGGTCTCTCCTGCTAACCCGCGACACGCTCCACGACCGGAAGGCCTGCGGCCTTCCATTCCGGAAATCCATCCTCCAGGCGCCGAACCTTCCAGCCGCGCTCACGAAGGAACGCGACTGCCTCAAATGCCAGGACGCAGTAAGGACCGCGGCAATACGCCACGATTTCCCGGCTCTTCGGAAGTTTCCGCAGGCGGCGGGACAGCTCGCGTAGCGGAATATTGATCGACCTGGGCAGATGACCGGCGGCGTATTCGTCCTGCGGGCGGACGTCGAGTACGGTCACAAGGCCGGCCTTGATCCGCCCCGTGAGTTCTTCGCGTGACACGGCCTCAAGGGCGTCACGCTGGCGAAAGTAGCCGGTGATAACGTCACGGGCTGCCGCGTGCTTGCTCTCCGCGACCTTGCGCAGCGCGGCGACCAGGTGCAGGACCGATGGATCGCTGAGCCGATAGAGTACGTGCTTACCCGCGCGTCGGGACGTGAGCAGCGCCGCGCGCTGCATCAGCCGCAAGTGCTGCGAGGCATTGGCAACCGACAGTCCTGCCCGATCGGCGAGCCCTTCCACGCTGCGTTCCCCCTGGGCAAGCTGTTCCAGGATCTCGAGCCTGGAGCCGTGGCTGAGCGCCTTCGCGACCTCGGCGAAGCTATCGAACAGGGCGCGTTTCGGACTGTAGCTTGACATCTGAGATACCACGCTAGATCATTCTATAGAATTATTGAATGTAACGGGCGCGGAATGCAACTGAAACCAACCTTACTCAGCGCGGTGCCGTCCGCGGCCCTGCTCCGAGGATCGAAATGATACTGCGTCCGTTTTTGCACGCTGAGCCGGTCGCGATCTCGTATCTCTTCGGTTGCGGCAGCAGAGCCTCCGGCGCTGTCGTGGATCCCGTCGGGGATATCGAGCCTTACCTGAGGACCGCGGAGGCGAGCGGTATGCGGATCCTTTACGTCATCGACACGCATATCCATGCCGATCACGTGTCAGCGGGGCGGCGTTTGGCCTCCGCCGCCGGTGCGCGATATGTGCTCGGGGCGCAAGCCGCGCTCGGGGCGCAAGCCGCGGCCGCTCGCGCATTTGAGACGGTACGCGACCGGGACGTGCTCGAGCTTGGAAACGTCTCCATCGAGGTTCTGCATACGCCGGGACACACCCCCGAGCACGTGTCGCTGCTCGTCACTGATCGGACCCGGGGCAGCGAGCCCTGGTTCGTGATGACCGGTCATACCCTGATGGTGGGCGACGTCGGCCGAACGGAGCTCGCGGCGACCGCGGAAGAGGGCGCACGCGTTCTCTTTGCGAGTCTCGGGCGCCTCAAGGCCTTGCCCGACCACGTCGAAGTGCTGCCGGGTGCCTTCTCGGGCTCGGTGTGCGGCCGGAGTTTGAGCGGCAAGCCGTTCTCCACAATCGGGTTCGAGCGGCGTCACAACGCCGGTTTTCGCATCGACGAAGAAGCCAAGTTCGTTCGCTTCATGGCGGCCGATATTCCGGTACCCCCGCCAGGCGCGGCAGAGCTACGAGCCGTGAACGCAGGTCTCGCCGCGTAACAGCCCCGTCCGCGTGACTCGCCTGCTCGCAGCCCAACTCGGCCGTTATTTCATGCACCGCGGCTGCCTGGCCCACATCATCAATTCTGCCCTCTGCCGCCTCAGGACATTCGGTGTCGCGTTAATCGCGGACGTGATCCCTGACCGGCGGAGTGTCTGAACGTGGCGGGACGATCAGAAGGCACATCCGCACAGGACGTCCGCCTCGGACTGCGTGAGAACTGGCAGCAGTTCTCGCTCCTCGTGCTCCTTAACGCCTTTGTCGGGGGCATGGTGGGCCTCGAGCGGACGGTCGTCCCGCTGATCGGCTCCCAGGAATTCAGGATCGCTTCGACGACAATTGTTGTCTCGTTCATCGTCAGCTTCGGAGTCGTGAAGGCCTTCGCCAACCTCATCTCCGGGCATCTGGCCGACCTTTATGGACGCAAGCATCTGCTCGTCGCGGGCTGGCTCATCGGGCTTCCGGTTCCGTTCATGATCGGCTGGGGGCCCACCTGGGGCTGGGTGGTGGCCGCGAACGCATTGCTCGGTATCAATCAGGGTCTTGCCTGGTCCATGACCGTCATCATGAAGGTGGACCTCGTTGGACCTAAGTCCCGCGGCCTTGCCGTGGGCCTCAACGAGTTCGCCGGCTACCTCTCGGTGGGTCTCACGGCCTTCCTGACGGGATACATCGCCGCGAGGTACCAGCTTCGGCCGCAGCCGTTCTATCTCGGGATCGGCTACGCGGCCGTCGGGCTCGTCCTTGCGACCCTACTTGTGCGCGACACACGGCACCACGTCCGCCTTGAGGCTTCGCGCCATGCGGCGGCGTCGATGGATACGCTAGGGTTCTGGCAGATCTTCCGCCGGACATCGTTCGGTGACCGCAATCTCTTCGCGGCCTCACAAGCCGGCCTTGTCAACAATCTCAATGACGGCATGAGCTGGGGAATATTCCCGCTCTTTTTCACCTCCTTTGGTCTCGGCATCGAGCGCATCGGCACGCTCAAAGCCATCTATCCAGTTGTCTGGGGTGTGTTCCAGACGGTGACCGGCCCTCTGAGCGATCGCTGGGGCAGAAAGGCACTCATCGCTGCGGGCATGTGGGTGCAGGCGGTCGCTCTCTGCCTGACCGCGGCAGCACACAGTTACCGCTGGTGGCTTGTGGCCAGCGTGCTCCTCGGACTCGGCACAGCGATGGTCTACCCGACTTTGATTGCGTCCGTCTCCGATGCGTCCCACCCGATCTGGCGGGCGCGCTCCCTCAGCGTCTACAGGTTCTGGCGCGACATGGGTTACGCGATTGGCGCACTCTTGGCCGGCATCATCACCGACCTGGTCGGTGCCGCGTACGCAATCGCAGCGATCGGCGCATTGACCTTCGTTTCCGGGACGATCGTCGCGGTTGTCATGGATCGGCCGCGCCAGAACCCAGGCCCTTGAACATAGGCCTCACGATTTCGCGAGCCGGGTGATGAACTCTGCGGCGATGACCGGCGGTAGAGCTTTCCCGTGCACTGCCCCTTTTGATGCTCGGGGTCACCGCAAGCGCCCACGCTACTGATTCGCGGCAGTTCGGTGCGCGCGAAGTCCGGGTAGATGGGAATACTTGACTCTGGACCCGAGTCCCGGATTTACGCTTTGGGAGTCAACGATTCAGGGCAGTTTTGACGGCGGCAATCGAATTTGGCCATGGGCAGCGGCTTTTGGGACGAGCAATTCCCCCCAGCAGCGGGACATCACGCCGTCGCGCTCTCCAACGACGCGATGAGCGGGCACCGAACCTTCCCGCTGTTGCCGTGACATTGCCTGACAAGTACCGCCAGCAGTCTTTCGATCTTACTCAGTTGCGCCAACCGCTCACGCACTGTTGCCAATTTTTGGCCGGCGATGTCCTCCACCTCGCGGCAATGCAGGCCGTCCTCCAGTGATAGCAACTCGCCGACTTCATCCAGGCTGAACCCAAGCCTCTGCGCCTCCTTAATGAAGCGCAGCCGTCGGGCGTGTGCCTGCGCATAGTGTCGGATACCGCCGAATGGCTTCGCCGGCTCCTGGACCAAGCCACGCCTCTGGTAGTAGCGGATGGTTTCCACGTTGACGCCGACCTGCCGCGCCAGGGTGCCGATGGTGTATCGCTCAGCCATATTGACTCCGTACCTAAGTACGGGAATAGAGTACGCTGACCGCTGAAGTTCCAAAAGGAGGCAGCCCATGTCCGCACCGCAGAGCGGCCGCGCCGCGCTGATGACCGGCGGCCTGGCCGCGATCCTCGCCTCGACCTGCTGCCTCGGCCCGCTGGTGCTGGTCGCGCTCGGCTTCAGCGGTGCCTGGATCGGTAACCTGACGGTGCTGGAACCCTATCGCCCGATCTTCATCGGCGCGGCGCTGGTGGCGCTGTTCTTTGCCGGTAGGCGCGTCTTTCGTCCCGCGGTGGCGTGCAAGCCAGGCGAGGTCTGCGCGACCCCGCAGGTGCGTCGAACTTACAAGGTTCTCTTTTGGACGGTGGCGGCACTGGTACTGGTCGCGCTCGCCTTTCCCTACGTCCTTCCCTTCTTCTACTGATCCGGAGTGCCCATGAACAAGCTGCTCGCATCCAGCGTACTCGCCACCCTCGTTGCCGGACCCGCTTGGGCTGCTCCCCAAACCGTCATTCTGTCGGTCGCCAAAATGACCTGTGCCGCGTGCCCGATTACGGTCAAGACGGCACTGTCTCGCGTGCCGGGCGTGACCGAAGTCAGCGTGAGCCTTGAGCGCAAGCAGGCGACAGTCGTGTTCGACGACGCCAAGACCACAGTGTCAGCCCTCACTCGCGCCACCACAGACGCCGGCTATCCCTCAACGCCGGTGAAAGACGCGGGGAAGTGACCGAGACCACCACACTGGCTGTCACTGGCATGACTTGCAGGGATTGCGCCCATCATGTCGAACAGGCGCTCACAACGGTCTCCGGCGTAAGCAAGGTGCGTGTGGAATACTCGAAACGCGTCGCGAGGATCGAAAGCGAATTTCCGGTTGCGATTGATACGCTCAACGCCGCGCTGCCAAATAGCTACAGAGTCAAGTCTCTGCCCGCCGAAGACGCGCTCGATAAGGCAACGACTCCGAGCTCGCTGGTCGGCAAGGCATTGGGAGCGTTCGGCGGATCTCGCCGAGCCCGTGCTGGCTCAGAGACGCCGCTGATCACGACCTCCGAACTGACCTGTCCGAACTGTGGACATATCTCGCGTGAGAGCATGCCGACGGATGCGTGCATCTACTTCTACGACTGTGCAGGCTGCGGAGCGCTGCTGCAGCCCAAGGCGGGGGACTGCTGCGTGTTCTGTTCGTACGGGTCGGTTCCCTGTCCCCCGGTACAGGCCAATCAATCGTGCTGCCACACGCAGAGCAGCCGATGAGCGGAGAAGGGGATTGCACGACAGGCCGTTAGGAACTGTTTGACGAGGATCGATACCGGCCGAGGATCCATTCGGGCACCCAGCAGAGCGCCACGCCTGCGAGCACCAAGAAGAACGGTCCGGTGAAGTAACAATGGATTCGACCACAGTGGCGGGCATTGACTAAGCACGTCACGCCCATGAACGTCAGGAGTCCCGGCCACACGATAACCAGATAGCGCGTGGGCTCATGGGCAAGATCGCAATGGGTGTACCCCAGATGAGGCACCCGCGCGGATACCGCGGGCCCAGTCGGCACGGCGCCTAAGCCCTTCCGGGATGGTGAGATAGGAAATCGGGTAGTCCTACGAGGACCTGGGCACGCCCTCGTGGACCTCGTCGCATTCCGCAACGTGAATCGCAAGCTCCAACGTGCATCCGGCGAACTCAAAAGCCATCCGCACGCAAGGATGATGGGATGATAAGACACAATCGTTGGTTCTCAAGTGGTTCTGCCAGCCTACGATTTCCGCTCGACGTTCTGGCTTTGGCCGGGTGGCGCCGGACGACACCAACGTTCGGAATGTCCGCATGCGGTTCGCGTGCCATCGCCGATTGAGCCGTGTTGTCCGGCCGTGCTTTTCGGCAGATCGGGCCGGCTGAGCGCTGCGGCGATCGGCCGCGAGCTCAGTCCTAGGAACAGGACCAGACCGACGCTAAGTCCCCCGTAAATGGGGACTACTGAATTTATTCCCTTCACGAACATCAGCACGATGACCAGAATGGCGCTGGCGATGATCGAAACGAAGGCAGCGGCTGGCGCGCCGCGCTCGAAGACCATGGCGGCAATGATCGGAACGAAGATCGCGCCGACCAGCAGGTCGTAGCCCACCGTGAGCGCGGCCACGACGTCGTGCATCACACACGCCACAACGGCGGCGAGCACGCCGAGTATCAGCGTCAGCGCGCGGCTCTGAGCGACGGAACCAGTGCCACCGGACTTCTTCAGCGTCAGGTATACGTCCTCGAGAAAGACCGTTGAGGTCGCGAGCAGGCACGCCGTCGCTGTGGACATGATCGCTGCGAGTGACGCGGCGAGCACGAGGCCACGCAGACCGATGGGCAACACGACCTTGGCGATCTCGGCGAATGCGAGGTCGGCATCCGCCAGAGGAGGCAGAAACGCCCGCCCCGCGGCACCGATCAGCGCGCCGGCGGCCGCATATGCGATGCAGTAGAGACCGACCAGGACGCCTCCCGTGCGCGCAACCGAGACGCTGCGCGCTGTGAAGACGCGCTGCCAGCCATCCTGCCCGATGAGAATGCCCAGGAAATATAGCGTAACGAACGATGCAATCTTGTCCCAGCCGATGTGCGACATCGAGAAGAAGCCCGTCGGCAGCTCCTGCTGCATGCCGGCGAGTCCGCCAGCCCGAATGATCGCGAACGGCAGCAGGATAAACAGTATGCCGACAGTCTTGATCGCGAACTGGACGATGTCGGTCGCCGTGAGTGCCCACATGCCTCCGAGCACCGAGTAGCCAATCATGACGGCGCTACAGAGCAGTATCGCCTGTGTCCGCGATACGCCGACCATGACTTCCGCGATCGCGCCAATGGCGATGGTCGCGACCACGACGATCATGAAATCGTAGCAGCCCATGACGATGCCGCCGGCGATGCGCGCGGATGCACCGTAACGCCGCTGAAGGAGCTCCGGGATCGTGTAGAGCCTCAACTTGAGGATTCGCGGCACGAGCACGACGCCCATCACGATCATCCCGAGGCCGTACATGGACACGAGCCACATGCCCGAGATGCCGTAAGTGTAGCCGAGCTTGACGCCGCCAATCGTCGCGCCGCCCCCGATTATGATGGCTGCAAGGGTGCCCGAATACAGCAACGGCCCGACCGACCGTCCTGCGACGAGAAACTGTTCCTGGTTGGTCGCCTTGCGTTGTGTCCAGAAGCCGACGGCGACCATGCCGACCATATAGGCGGCGATGATCAGCAGGTCCAGGCTGGCCATGCCGGCCGGATCAGGCCTGCTGTCGCTCGAGGAGTCGCAACGCGCTGTCCACGTCTTCCTGATTCAGGTAGCAACCCTGCAGGTGTCGTTCGCCCGAGCTCGCATCGAACGGTGCGCGCCCGTGCAACACTCGGTTGTTGTTGTAGGCGATGAGGTGTCCGGGCTCAAGTCTCAGCTCGAGCCGATACTTCGGATTGCGCAGCATGCGCCAGAACGTGGCGAGGGCCTTGTACATCGGCTCGATCAGCTTCTCTGGCCCAACCATGACACCCCGCAACCAGTTGTTGAACCGGATCCGTGTCAGCCGCCCTTCGCGGTCCACTTCGATCACCGGCGCGCTCGTGCGGATATCGCAGGTATGGTCGTGAAAGCGGTACTCGATGTCGTGGGTGCTGAGCAGGTTGAAGGCTTCCTGGTCCGCGGCACGGAGATCCTCGGCAACCCTGAACCCGTCCGCGAAAACAGATTCGCCGCCCATCACGCTACTCTTCAGGCAAAAGAGTAGCTGAACGTCCGGCGGTGCATGCCAATTCGCAAGGTCGGTATGCAGTTCCAATCCCATCGACGTATATGCCGATGCATTCGGATAGGGCATCGAGACGATGTCATAGTATTCGCCAAAGTTGCTCGCACGCACCGGTCCGATCCGGCGGGCGACCTCCAGCAGCCGGCCGGGCTGCTGCGGCACACCCCGGAGCAGCACGATGCCTTGGGTCCTTGCCCCCTCGATCCATGCACGCAAACCAGCGTTCGTCTGCATGTAGTCTGTGTAGTCGATGCAGGGAAGCCTGTAAGCGATACCGGCATCCCAAAGCTGTGGTGTGCACGGCCGGTCACGCGTTTGATTCTCGGAATAACCATGGGCGCGCAGCCACCCCTTGGTGTACCTGGACAGGTGCGACTCGTCGCCGGCTCGGAATTCGATCTCGAGAACCTCGTTCGCACGCAGAGTGGCCGAGCGGATGGATGGAGCGGTGTGATCGATGAACATGAAGGTGCGCTCCAGTGCCTGCGGATGACGACACTGAGGGCACGGACAGTTGTCCCGCAGCCAGAGCACGTGAAAACGGCTGCGGAGCCCATCGTCCCACCGCAGTGCTACGCCCTGCGCATCGTGTTCCAGTGCGATGATGGTGCGAACGGTCTGCATGGGCGCGAGGTCCGCCATGGACGATTCGCGAGGGGCGTGATGCTTTTTGTCGACGGCAAGCACGGTAAGTCCGCGCAACGAGTCTGGACCAAGGCTAGTTGACCGGCCGCGTGCACGACAAGCAACACGTTTTGGGGACAGGCCTTTAGTTTTTCTATAACCTACGTTGAATGAAGAATGGAAAGACCCCGGTCAACTGGCTGCGCAGCTTCGAGGTCGCGGCGCGGCACCTCAGCCTCTCGGCCGCTGCATCAGAGCTGAATGTCACGCCAGCGGCAGTCAGCCAGCAGGTGCGGCTGCTGGAGCTGCGGCTGGGCGAGAAGCTGTTCGTGCGGCATGCGCGGGGCCTGCGACTCACGCTTGCGGGCGAAGCCCTCGTCCCCGTTTGCCGCGAGTCGTTCGAGCGGCTCGACACTGCATTGGCCGAGCTTTTCGGAGATCGTGGGAAGCAGCAGCTCGTGATCCGAGTGTCGCTCGGGTTTGCACGACAATGGTTGCTCGCGAGGCTGGCGGGCTTTGCCCGGAAGCATCCCGAAATTCCGATTCGCCTGGTGACTACTGTGTGGGCCGGGGAGCCGCTGGACTCGAGCGTGGATGTGGATATCCGGCTCACCGCGGGCCCGATCCCTGGAATGCAATCGCATCAACTGACGCACGATGCCGTGTTCCCCGTCTGCAGTCCCGGACTTGCAAAGGGCCCTCCCCGTCTACGACGCCCCTCGGACCTCCGACACCGCTCCCTCCTCACGACAATCGGTTTTGCCGAGGGCTGGCGCCACTGGTTCGCCGCGGCAGGCATCGACCCTGAGCCCTCGGCCACGCGTCTCGAATTCGACTCGATGCGGCTGGCCTTGGAGATGGCAGCGCTCGGTCACGGCGTGGCGCTTGCACGCAGCAGCTACGCCGAGGACCTGTTGCGCGCCGGGCGAGTGAAGCCGCTCTTCGACGTGCGCATCAGTGCCAGTGACAATGTGTACATGACGCTCGCTCGTGGACTGGAGGGGAGTTCTCCAGCGGTTCAATTTCGGGACTGGATCCTCGGCAAACCGGTGCGGTAGATACAGACGGCTACAAGAAAGAGGCTTGGCCAGTGTGTTCGCTTGGCCGCTCGAAACTCGGGACGCGTGAATTGGGATCCTTCTGCTGCGTGGTCCGTTACCTCACAGCCTTGCCTCATGATGCGTTTTATTATGGAATGCAGCATATTCTTCTCTGTTGCGCGATGTTGCGATGTTGCCGCTCTTCATGGTGAGAAGCTTCGCATACGGGCAGTGCGAACACAGCGGGGAGTTTCCGGGGAGATTTGGCGCAAACCCAATGGGACGTGAGCGCTGCTGTACTTGGTAGTCCGTCGCGCATTGAGTGGATCTGACAGAAGTGCCCTCGGATGATCAGGGGCTTTCCCGACAAGGCAGCCTGGCGCAGCAGCGGTTCACGACGTAGCCGTCTCCTGCGGGAGCGCCGCGATCAGATGGAACCCCACAGAGTCCGCGGCCAAGACAAAGCGGTCTTCCACGCCGGCGCTGGCCTTCGTCTTGTCGGCGAGTTGATAGTCGCATGTCACGACCAGCAAACGATCTCGCGGCTGC
>Ga0209808_1001751_pt1 | contig 11244 bp, 9 predicted proteins | sample GraSoiAngelo_157_FD_186171 | JGI IMG/M metagenome (GOLD analysis project Ga0209808, IMG submission 186171) | Grasslands soil microbial communities from the Angelo Coastal Reserve, California, USA - 14_1009_16_20cm (SPAdes) (version 2) | ecosystem: Environmental > Terrestrial > Soil > Grasslands ...
GCGGGGCGTTGATGCGCAGATCGGCGATCAGCGCCTCGGTAAAGCCCTTGACCGCGAATTTTGCCGCGCTGTAGGCGGTGTGCGGGATCTTCGGCCCGATCGAGGCCCAGAAGCCATTGACGCTGCTCGTGTTGACGATGTGGCCTTCCTCGGCCTTCTGCAGCATCGGCAGAAACGCGCGCGTGCAGTTGTAGACGCCGCCCCAGCAGATGTTGAAGGTGCGCTCCCATTCCTCGCGGCTATGCGCAAACATGCTGCCGCCGCCGCCGATCCCGGCATTGTTGAACAGGAGATGGATCTTGTCGGCGTCGTGATGCCGCGCGACGTCGTCGCGGAACCGCGTGACCTGCGCCTCGTCCGATACATCGGCGAGATATGCCGTGACCCGCAGCCCCTGCGGCACGCCGGCGGCCTCGCAGAGCCGCTGCGTCTCGGCCATCCCCTCCGCCGAGACATCGCACATCGCGACATTGCAGGCTTCGGCGACGAGCTGGCGCACGAGCTCCCGTCCCATCCCCGAGCCGCCGCCCGTCACGACCGCGATCCTCCCCGCCAATTCCTTCATGCTGCGCTCCCCTTGGGGGTCGGCCCCTTCGTGTGCAAAGCTAGCGGTTCCGACCGTCCGATGAAAGCAAAGCCATGCTGACGACAACCCGCGACATGGTCCTGCCGACCGCGATCACCGGCTCTTATCCGCGCCCGCTCTGGTACAACGCGAACCTGAACGGCGGCTCGTTCAAATCGGCGATGGGCGACTCGCTGTTCCGCGAGCAGTATCTCGACGCCGTCGCGGCGATCATCAACGCGCAGGAAGCCGCCGGCCTCGACATCGTCACCGACGGCGACAGCCGCTTCGACCTCGCGGTCGGCGGCAAATCCTGGTTTTTCTATCCAATCGAGCGGCTGGGCGGGGTCACCGGTCACCGCGACACCTCGCGCGGCTGGATGCAGCGCCACGGCCTCAAGCCCGGCAAGATCCTCTGGGAGGTGCAGGAGGCGTACCAGCCGGGTGTCGTGACCGATAAACTGTCGCGCGGCCCGCTCGAATACACGGCGATCTGGCAGATCGCGCAGCGCCTTTCGGACAAGCCCGTCAAGTTCGGCGCGATCTGCGCGCCGGCCCTCGCCTCGATGCTGTGGGACGAGCATTACCACGACGACAAGGCGCTCGTGCTCGATCTCTGCGACATCATGAATGCCGAATTCAGGGAGCTCGCCGCCGCCGGCTGCCCCGTCATCCAGGTGGAGGAGCCGCGCCATCACGGGCTGACGACCTTGCCCGATTGCAATGACAAGGACCTCGAATTTCAGACCGAGGCCTTCAACCGTCAGCTCGACGGCGTCGAGGCCGAAGTGTGGGTGCACACCTGCTGGGGCAACCCGAACCAGCAGCGCGTCTACTGGGAGGTGCCGAGCTATGAGCGGGCGTTGCCGCACCTCTTACAGCTGAAGTGCGATGTCATCACCTTCGAATGCGCCTCGAGCGACGGGCGCGACCTGCCGCTCTTCGGCAAACACAAAACGGACAAGAAGATCGGCATTGGCGTCGTCAACCACTGCAATACCGTCGTCGAGCCGGCCGAGCATGTCGCCAATCTGATCAGGAAGGCGCTCGAATACATCCCGCCCGAGCGGCTCATCATCACGACCGATTGCGGCTTCGGGCGCGAGGGTCTGTCGCGCCGCATCGCCTATTACAAATGCGTGTCTCTCGTCGAGGGCACCAATATCGTGCGCCGCGAATTGGGCCTCCCGGAAGCGCATATCCGCGCCGCCGACCCCCGCCTCTATTTCGCGAGCGCTGCCGGCGGCGAGGGGAAAGCATGACCGGGCGAAACTTTGTCGCGGCCGGAGCCCGGCAACCTCCGCTGGCCTTGCTTCATTAGTTCGGAAGACCGGCTTTGCGCAGACCGGCGAAATAAGTGCGCTCCGCAAGGGCGCACACCGCCGGCTCCCCCCAAGAGGTGATAGCCCGGACCCGGGCAATGCTCGAGTAGCGCTCGTCCCCGACGAGCCTGCGCGCCTCGGCGAGCTCGGCGGCGGCCATCTCGATGTCGCCCTTTAGGGCATACGCGGCGGCCAAAAAGGTACGGAACTGCGGATGCGCCGGCGTGGCGCTGCGCGCCTTTTCGTACCAGATGATCGCCTCTTCGGCGCGTGACTGCAGTAGATGCGCGGACCCAATCCGGGAATAGAACAGCCCGATCTGAGGATCGCGTGGGCTGAGCCGGATGGCTTGTTCCTGGCCAGGGATCAGCTGCTCGATCGAGCCGGTCATAAACTTGCACCAACCAAGGTGCGAATATGAATGGGCCCAGTTGCGATTGAGCGCGATCACCATTTCGTATTCGGGAATGGCGTCGGCGTATCGGTGCTGAGCGCGCAGCACCTGGGCTTTCGCGAAATGCGCGATGGTGCTGCGCGGCAGCGCCGCCAAGGCCCGCTCGGCCAGTTCTTGCGCGCGCGCTATATCGGCTGATGCGGTGGGCGCCATGAAATCGAGGACCCGGGCGGTCAGCGCGATCGCCAGCCAACTCTGAGCCGCCGCGGATTGCGGATCGAGCACCCAGGCTCGCTCGAACAGCGCAATCGCCTCCGCACGGTTTTCGCGCGATGGCGGCTGCAACCGCACGGCACGGCCGCGCAGAATGTAATCGCGCGTGTCGGGGCGCTCGATTGGCCGCGCAGCCTCGGCCTCGATCAATTCGAGATCGAGCGCTACTGCAATCCGGCTCGTAATCTCGTCTTGCAGGGCAAACAGATCCCCGGCGTCGCCGGTGAAGCGCTCCGCCCAGAGATGCACATCCGTTTCGGCATCGATCAGCTGTGCCGTCACGCGGACCTGACTCTCCGACCGTTGGACCTCTCCCTCCAGCACATAGCGTACGCCAAGCTCGCGGCCGATCTGCTTTGTTTCGATCGGCCTGTTCCGGTACGTGAAAGCGGTGTTGCGCGAGATGACGAGCATGTCAGGGATGCGCGAGAGATCGGTCGTGAGATTTCCGGTGATACCGTCGGCAAAATATTGTTGTTCAGAATCGTCGCTTAGGTTCAAGAAAGGCAGCACGACAATCGATGGACGGAGCGCCTCCGCGGACGCCGCGGCGATCGCGCCGCGGTCGGCCGGACGGGTGGTCACCGCTTGCGCCGCGCGCCAGGCGCGCAGCAGCGGGCCCGATCCCCCTCCGACCTGGCGCAGGGAACGCAGTCCGGCTTCGTATTGCTGTCGGATCTCTCTGCTGCGGCCGGAAGCTGCGAGCGTCGCGATCAGGCGAGCCCAGGCGGTCTCATCAAAGGGGTCGAGGTGCACCAGCTCGCGCGCATAGGGCAGCGCCTCTTCGGGCGATGCGCTCAGACGTTCGATCAACGAGCCCAGTATCTTTGCCTGCAGTTGGCGCGCGTCTTCGCGCATTCCGAGCAGCCATGTGTGAAAATCGCTGTTCTCCGGCAATTCGAGATCGGCGAGGAGCGGGCCGCGAAAGAACGATGCGGCGCGCGCAAGATTGCCGGTCGCGGTAGGTTTTTCCTCGGCGCAGACCTGCGCGGAAAGGAAATCGACGTCGAGCCCCTCGCCGCGCAGCTCCACGCTCTGGCGATCCGCCAGCAGGCGGGGGAACGCGGGATCGTCCACCAACGGGCGGATCTTGCTGAGGCTCCAGCGTAACGAACCCCGGGGATCGTCCGGAACATCCCAAAACATCTCGCAAAGCTGCTCGCGCCGGTGTGGGTGCCGGGTCAAAGCGAGGTAGGCCAGCAGCGCGCGCGTCTTGCGTGAAGGCGGCAACGCCGTGGCCGTGCCGCCGCGCAGCACCTGAAGGTCACCGAGGACCTTGATTTCCAGCACGGCGGCTTTCCTTGCAGCAACCGGGGGGAGCAAGCGACCCGGACGATTATCCGGCAAGCAGGCAATCTCGACAACTTTCCACGGCGGGTAACACGCCGGCACAAACGATGGGGTGAGAGTCTCCGAAGGACGGGGACGCCTTAACGCCCCGCTGGTTGAGGGGAGTTTCACTCATGAGCGCCATTCCGACCGAGCGGTACGCCCGCTGCATTCGGGCCTCTAAACGGGTGTACTGGGATATCGATGAGGATGTGATCCGTGGCCGCCGTTTCGATCTGGCCGACAAATTTCTGCCCGACGGGCTCACGCTCGCGGAGCGGTTCACGACCTTGTCGCCCCGCGAAAAGCGGTTCGTTAGTCAGATCCAGGGGCGAACCTACGCCAACATCTTCGGTCTGGTCGAGCGGTTCATCAACGCCAAGGTTCTGGAACTATGCGGCGATTATGTGCTCGGCGACCAGGTCGCGCTCGAAGCGATGGTGCGATTCAGCGACGAGGAATTGAAGCACCAGGCGCTGTTCCGCCGCATCGAAGCGATGATGGGCGAGGTTTTGCCGGACGGCTATCACTTCGATTTTGTTCCGGAGTCGGTTGCCCGCGCCGTTCTTGGCAAAAGCACCTGGGCGGTGTTGCTGCTGACCCTCGATATCGAGCTGTTCACTCAGCTGCATTATCGCCAGAGCATCGATCCTGACACGCAGCTTTCCACGCTCTTCAAGGATGTCTTCCTCTACCACTGGAAGGAGGAAAGCCAACACGCCATCCTCGACGAACTGGAGCTGATGCGGGTGGACGCCGCTTCGACGTCGGAAGAGCGTGACCGGGGGGTCGACGATTTTATCGACCTGGTCGCTGCAGTCGACGCCATTGTGCGGGAGCGGGCGGGCGGCGATGCCATCTACTTCGCGGCCAATTGCGGCCGGGCCGTGCGTCCCGACGAGGCGCGGGCGATCGAAGCCGGCTTTCTTGCGGCTTACCGCTGGCAATACATCCACTCGGGCGCCGCGCATCCGCATTTCGGCAGGGTGCTGTCCGGGCTGATCACCGAACCGCAGAGCCAGCGCATTCAGGCGGCGCTCTCCACCCTTCGATAGCTGCCGTCGAACTTACCGATAACCAAGCAAACAGGAGCATCATCATGGACGGTAATACCACTGCGATTGCGCCGAAGGTTGTCAACGGCATCAATCTCGACGATTTATTCGAGCTGATCGGGCGTGTCAGAAGCGAGCCCGCGACCGGCAAGACGAAATGGCGGGTCGCCACGACGTGGCAGGGGCAGACGCGCAGCCGCGCTGAAGTGGAAGGCTTCGGCATTGGCGGGGAGCTCGTGCGGCGCCCCTTCTCGATCGATATCGACGAGCCATTAGAGCTCGGCGGCTCGAACCGCTTCGCCAACCCGCAGGAACACCTGATTGCTGCGCTCAATGCCTGCATGACGGTCGGCTACGTGGCGCAATGCGCGGTACGCGGAATTACGCTCGAGAGCCTCGCGATCGAGACCGAGGGAGAGATCGATCTCCGGGGCTTTCTCGGGATCGATCCCGCGGTGCCGCCCGGATACGAAAACCTGCGTTACACGGTGCGCATCAAGGGAAACGGCACGCCGGCACAGTTTTACGAGATTCACGAGGCCGTCGCCGCGACCTCGCCCAATTTCTACAACCTGTCCCGGCAGGTGGCTCTCAAACCGACGCTCGTTGTCGAGTAAGATCCCCGAGCGAGTAACGACGCTGCCGCATGGCCATGCGGCAGCGTCTTGCTTTGCAATGCCTTCCCAAGCCAGCCGTCCCCGAAGCGGACGAGTGGGCGCGGCGTAGTCGCGCTAAAGCTCTGCGTATTTTGTGCAGCGGGCGACGATCTGGCGGAATTTGTCGTTGGCGTCCTGCCAGGCACGGTCTGTCGAGATTCCCATGACGGTCGCCGGCGTGTAGCCGCCGGCGAGCTCCGCCTTGATGCAGGCCGTGTAGGCCAGGATTTTCGGCTGCATTGCTTCGCTCTCCGGATTGCCGCCGTTCTTGCGGATGATCAAGGCAGCACGGACAAAGCTGCTGTCCTCAATCCGGCATCTCTGCATGATCCGGTCGATTTTGTCGTCGCCGCGCGCCCACCAGCGCTCCTTCGGCACGGCGGCGAATTGCTCCGGCGTGTAGCTCTTCTCGACCTCGATATCGAGACAGGTGCAGTAGCTCATCATACGCGGCCGGAGCGTCACATCGCCGGTGCCGGCCTCCTCGCGAAACGATTGGCCGGCCCGGTTCCAGCAGGCGTCGAACAGAGTATCGCGCACAGCACGATGATAGGCTTGCAGGTCCGCCCGCTCGGCATCGCCCTGCTTTATCTCTTGCACGATCTGATGGGCGCCGCCGAACAGCAGCCCAACAAAGGCGAGCCACAGCACCGCATAGCGGCGCGGGTCGCCGCACCAGGCGACCAACGGGCTCGGCTTCGCCTGCGCTGCGGTGCTGCGCTGCCAACCGACAATCGTGAACATCGCGAAAAAGCCGGCCGGGATCGCCGCAGCCAGCAGCACCATCCAGGCAATCGCCGCGCCGGTGACGTTGCCGCAAACGAGATAAGCCGCCCACAACAGCAAGCCGCCGATCCCGGCCATGACGACGCTCACAATGGTGCGGATCGTGTACCAGATCGGGTCCATGTTGCTTCCTGTCTGCGGGCAAGGTGCTTCGCGCCGACCCTAGGGTACAATCCCGATTGCGGCAAATGCCGAAGGGTTGCTCAACGTGAACGCGAAGGCCGTACTCATTTGCGCTGTTGGCATAGCCGCCGTGCCGCCGGCATTCGGTGCGGATGTCGCCGCGCTCGAGATGCCCTGCAATCAGCTCCTTCCCGACGACCCGGACCTCCGGCTGGGTCAAGTGATCGGTGCGGGACCTGTCGGCGTTTTAACGGATGGGCCGAATTGTCCCGGACCTGCCGTGGCCTGCCGCACAAAGGCCTCGGCTCGGCCAGGCCAGAATTTGCTGCTCGGCCGGTCGCGCGCGGATTATATCTGCGCATTTGACGCCCGCACCGACTCGACGGGCTGGCTGCCGCAACAGCGCGTCGCGGCGCATCCGCTCGATCCGGCGCCGCCCCTCGCGGCATGGCTCGGGACTTGGCGCTATTACGATGACAAGATCGTGCTGAAGCGCGCTGGGGAGATCCTCGACGCCGAGGGCGAGGCGTATTGGCCCGGCAAGAATGTCATGCCCGCTAATGAAGGCGCCTTTGCGGGAACCGCGAAGCCAGCCGGAAATCGGCTGCATTTCGGCGATGGCGCGCCAGGCTGCGAGGTCGACATGGCGCTCGCTGGATCGTTCTTGGTCGTCACGGACAATCACGGATGCGGCGGACACAACGTGTCCTTCAGCGGCATCTACACCCGCCGCGGAAGACAGCAAGCTCGCTAGCGGCTCACGCGGCGAGTTCGAGGATCTCCCGGACCTGCGCCGGTCCGGCGATCGGGCGCGGGTTCTTCGGCACCCACGGCGTGCCCATCGCCTGCTCGGCCATCTTATCGAAGCTCCCTACGCCAATCTTCACCGCGCCGAGGCTGCGCGGCATGCCGAGCCCGGCGATGAAGTGGTCGAGCACATCGGCGGCATCCTCGCCGGCATGCCCCATCGCGGCGGCGATCAATGCCTGGCGCGCCGCATTGACCGGCTTGTTCCAGCGCATCACCGCCGGCAGCATGATGCACGTCGTATGCCCGTGCGGGATGTCGAACATCGCGCCGAGCACATAGCCGATGCCGTGGCTCGCGCCCATCGGCACCCCGCCGGCGAGTGGCCCCATCGACAGCCATGAGCCGAGCTGGCATTCGAGCCGCGCATCGATGTCGGCGGGATCGGCCTTGACCCGCGGCAGCCCGCGCGCGAGGAGCGACAGCCCATGCAATGCCTGCGCATCGGCATAGGGGTTGGCCTCGCCGGAGCAAATACCCTCGACGCAATGATCGACGGCGCGGATGCCGGTCGAGAGCCATAGCCATTCCGGCGTGTGCACCGTGATCGCCGGATCGAGCATGACCGCGCGCGGGATGATCAGCGGATGCCGGAACAATTCCTTGACCTTGCGGCGCTCGTCGGTGATGCCCGAAATTGCGCTGAACTCCCCTGCCGAGAGCGTCGTCGGCACCGTGATCTGCCGCACGGATCCAGGCCGCAGTCCGGGCGTCGTGCCGTCCGGTCGCGGGCGGCAATCGTCGAGTGCCTCGGGAGTGCGGATGTCGTTCGCCAGGCAGAGCTGCACCGCCTTCGCGCCGTCCGTCACCGAGCCTCCGCCGATTGTCGCGATGAGATCGGCTTTCGCCTCGCGCGCCATCGCGGCCGCCTCGATCACGGCGTGGCGCGGCGTGTGCGGCGGCATGCGATCGAAGATCCCGGCATAGCGATTGCCGAGCGCGCGGCGCACCTTGGCGATCTCGTCGGTGTCGCGGTTCAGCGTGCCGCTCACCATCAGAAAAACGCGTTCGGCCTCGCAGCGCCTCCTCAGGGAGAGCCTCGGCGGCCCGTCTGCCGAATGTCACCGCCTCCATGTTGCCAAAGGCAATCCGTCCCGCTTGCGGCATGGCCCGTCCTCCCTTTTGTCGTGCTAGCATCATAGCATCAGGGCGCCAAAGCCCGCGATGCGGAGACGGCGATGACACCCGACGAATTTCTCGGCCGCGTGCGCGACCTGTTGCCGGCGATCCGCGAGCGCACGGCGCGGGCCGAGCAATTGCGCCGCCTGCCCGACGAGACCCTCGCCGATTTTCAGGAGGCCGGCCTCTTCCGCGCGATGCAGCCCAAGCGCTATGGCGGGTTCGAGCTCGACCCCGGCACCTTTTATCAGGGCGTCATGGAGATCGCGGCGGTGTGCGGCTCCTCGGGGTGGATCTTCGCCGTCATGGGGGCGCACAATTGGCACCTCGCCCTGTTCCCGCCGCAGGCGCAGCAGGATGTCTGGGGCGAGGATGACAGCCTCCAGCTGTCGACTTCATTGGCGCCGGCCGGCACGATCGCGCGCGCGGAGGGCGGGTTCCGGCTCAGCGGCCGCTGGTCGTTTTCGAGCGGCTGCGATTTCTGCCAGTGGGTCGTGCTGGGCGGCATCGCGCCGTCACGCGAGGAGGGCGCGCCGCCCGATCTGCGCACCTTTCTGGTGCCGCGCCCGGATTACGAGATCGACGACAATTGGCAGGTCATGGGCCTGTGCGGCACCGGCAGCAAAGACATCGTCGTCAAGGACGCTTTCGTGCCGGAATACCGCACGCATTCCTATCGCGACGCCTTCGCGCTGAAGAACCCGGGCCTAGCGGTCAACAACGCGCCGCTTTATCGGCTGCCCTTCGGCCTCGTTTTCTCCTACACGCTCGGCGCCGCCGCGATCGGTGTCGCGGTGGGCGCCCTTGCGGCGTTTCGCGACCAGCAGCGGCAGCGGATCAACATCCGCGACCGCTCGCGCGCCTCGGAAGACCCGTTCATGCAATGGCGGCTCGCCGAGTCGACGGCCGAGATCGACGCCGCGCGAGACCGCATGCTGCAAAATTTCGCCGAGATGATGCGGCTGGCCCGCGCCGGCGAAGAGATCCCGCTCGAGTTCCGCGCGCGCTGTCGTTGGGATTGCGGCAAGGCAACGGATTGGGCCGTGCGCGCGGTCGATCGGCTGATGATGGCGAGCGGCGGCCGCGGCATCTTTCTCGCGAACCCGATCCAGCGAGCCTGGCGCGATGTGCATGCGATGCAGGCGCATGCCTCGAACAATGTCGAGCGCGCCGCCGCCGTGTTCGGCCGCTCCGAATTCGGCCTGCCGCCGACCGACATAAGGTTCTAAAGCGCGACCGTTGTCGAACGATGACCCATCGGCGATATGCAAAAAGGGCCATCCGCGTAATTAGACGCGATTCGGGTTGTTTGTCGCTCGCGGGTGCGGGGCTCGGGTGTAAGCTCGATGCGAGCGCTGAGGGTCAGCGGACCGCTTGTAAGAAATCGCGGGTAAGTTTGCCGTAACGTCGGTGCGACAAGGATGACGGCAATGGAAAGCGTTTCGGAACGCGAATTCGTTGCGCCGCACGGCCGAAAATGGCCGTGGACCTCGTTCGTCGGCAAGAAACGCGAATCCTACGACAAGCAGAAAGCCGCCTTGCGGCACCGACGCCTCAGAAACGCGTATCGCTTCTTCCGAATGGGCGTCGTCGCCTGGCGTAGCACGGGCTCGATCTCCGCTGACGACCGAGTGCGGCTAGAGGACCGCTTTCGGCACGCCTGGCGGGTCGAGTACCGGCGCCGGTTTATCCACCGACGGCTGGACTTGCTGCTCCAGGTTGGCATGCTGCTGTCCTACCTCGTTTTCTTCGCCGTGCTGCCGATCGCGCTCCCTGAGAAATATCGGGCCGGCGACTATGTCGACACCTTCGCCCTCGCTTTCGTTGGCCCCTGCCTTGTCCTCATCACCGGTTACCTGCTTGTGTACCCGATAGCAAAGTACCTGGATGGGCGGTGGGCAATCGCGGAGGCGGTGCGCGATATCGGAAGCAATGCCGCCATCTTGTTGGTCTGTGCTCCGATTCTTTACCTGAGCGCGCAGAGCAGCCGCGAGCCCTTGTTCGTCGTGTTCCTGGGACTGATGGCGTGGGGTGCCGTGTTCGCTGCGGTATTCGGGGTCGCCTGGGTCGCGCTGAGCGTCGCGACGAATCTGGTGCGCCGTCGTGATCCCGACGCGCTGTTGGCCGCGACATTGTTCGGCGCGGTGAGGTCCCTGGAGTTCGGTCCGGATCGATGGCCGGAACCCGAGTTTCGCGCCGGCATCGCCCGCGAGCTGGGTGCGGCGAGCGCGATCGCACGGTCGTTTCTCTTCACAAAATTTGATGCCGCCGATCTCGAGACGCGGCTATGGCAGCGTCGCCAGGCCAACCGCATCGCTGATGGGCTGGCGCAAAAGCAGCGCTGGCTCGTGACGCCAAAGCCGGACACCTATGATTTCCTGCTCGGCGCGTTATCGCGCTGTCTCGTCGCGGTGCTCGGCGGCAACTGGGACGAGCTGGCCCGAAGCGACGCCCTGGAAACCGTCGAGGCAGAGGACGCAGCGTCCCGGCCAGGCGTCTCGCGAGGTCGACGGGCGCTGGTGATGCTGCTCCGCGGGCTGCAGACGATCGCGGTCGCCGCCCTGCCAGCGGCGGCATTGTGGATGGCGCGTTCGCGCGATCTGCTGGCGCATGTCGATGCGCGCATGCTTGATTATGTTGAGATCGGGGTGTTTGTCTGGGCGGTTCTGATCCTCGCCTTCATGCTCGACCCGCACTTGAAGGAGAAGATCTCCAGCGCGAAAGAGGTTATTTCGCTGATGAATCCGCTAAGTAAGCGCGGCGATTGAGGAGCCTAACAACGGCCGTTTACGCCATAGATGGTTACGAGTGAGGG
>Ga0209808_1001753_pt1 | contig 11241 bp, 9 predicted proteins | sample GraSoiAngelo_157_FD_186171 | JGI IMG/M metagenome (GOLD analysis project Ga0209808, IMG submission 186171) | Grasslands soil microbial communities from the Angelo Coastal Reserve, California, USA - 14_1009_16_20cm (SPAdes) (version 2) | ecosystem: Environmental > Terrestrial > Soil > Grasslands ...
ATGTCGGAAGTCTACTCACACCTCCACGAGGAACTTGAAATGCGCCTCGCAGAGGCCGAGCGAGTGGGCTATGGCTTTACCATTCCGAAGGTTGTTGTTCCTAGTGTTCCTAGATTTTCTGGTCCGGCGTCGGTTGAAATTGCTGCGTAAGTGATAGAAAATAAATTGTAGTAGCCAGTTCATGGGCGTGTAGCTCAGCTGGGAGAGCACCTGCTTTGCAACTAAGCAGGTTAAATCACATAAGTGCCGCATCTGGTGTCGCTTACATGCAAACGTACGGCGCAATCATCGCCTTGAATTGGACGGAAGTTGGACGGAAATCGTTGCGCCGGGGAGTCGCCGGATGGCGCAAATACGTTTTACAGGGATGTCCGCTAGGTGCCCATCGCTGCTGGTAAGGTAACAGCCGTCCATTTCCATTGGATGCTCACGCTGCTGATGGCCCGCCTGAGGCAACAGAGCGTTGGATTAAGAGGTCGGCCCAAATCGCCCACCGTTTTGTTTGGTCGCCGAAACCCTCCTCGAGGTATGACAGCGCAGCACACGGCCTTTGAACCGGCGCGGTTGCTCATTCTTCCGGCCAGCAGCTAGGGCGCTCCTTCCAGGAGGGCGCGCCAGGTCGAAATTCCAAGGGCCTTTCTGGATGTGGCTCACTGATGGCCGTGTTCGACGTCCCTACAAGACCAGAGAGCGCTCCCGCAGGCCCTATTTCAAAGCGAAATATGTCCGGAGTGCTTTGATCAAAACATCCGGCTTTATCTAGCCCGGAATCGTTGTTTTCAAACATATTACCGGGGAAAACCCGCTGTCCGGAATTTAAGGGGGAGCGGTGGAAACGTCGGCATCATTCGAAGCCCGGTCCGCGCCACCGCCCTACCCGGCGGCAGAGGAGGATTACAGGTGCCTTCTCAGGCTGCGAAAAAAGACCTACGATGGGCGGGACAGCCAAACTTCGTCTTAGGATTATCGTCCGGTCCACTCGTCCCGCTACGCGGCTCACTTTTCTAGTGAGTCTTCCTCGGAATTCGATTCGCGACGTTCTTGCTGGGGTGTGTTTTGTGGGGACGTGCTGGATTCGGCATGGTCTCCTTTCGCGAACAACTCATACGCAGGCCGGTGAAGTCCGGACCGGTCTAACCTTAGCGTCGGGCGTTTGAAGCGAGATGCAACCATATTTAGAAAAAGAGATACTGGAATCCAAATTATGGCAGTTAAAAGGAGGAATGTGCCGCTAAAAGCGTACACCGATGAGTATGAGGATCCCGCTAGCGATCAGGAACGATAGGATTGCGCTGAATGTACGATACGGTTGGGAGACACGAACTGGCCCTTTGCACGACGGACAGCGGAAGCCGCCGCCAGGTCCCCACTCCATTCGTAATCCCGCAGAGTCAATTTCTTCACCGCAGATCGGGCATCGGAGACGCACTCGGAAGCAACTCCTATCCCCAGTGGGTTTTAAGAATGCCTATGCATGGTTCATCGCCCCATAGTGTACAACCGAGCCAGGGTCCCGTGCGCGGAGTAAAAGGGGCATCACCCCGGTAAGTCCGAGGCTTTGGAATCCTGTTTCACAAGTGCGCGCTTGCGCTGCATCAGAGCTGCAGTCGAATTAAGCAACACGTGGGCAATAAAAGGGGTTACAAGTGTTCGCGACCACAAAAAAAGTGCAGCAAGAAACGCACCTCCAGCGGCGGGCCGAAGCGCTCGACCGAGCGTAGCCCCGAGAGATCGATAGGATATGACATGTCCAACCCCGAATGAAAGGGAAGTGAGCAAGACCGCTGATTCAATAGATGTACCTGCCTGAATAAACGCTGTGAGTGCCAATGCCCTCCAAAGTTCCTCGGCAAATGCTCCGAGTACCAAGATTGCGAGAATCTTCCAAGTGCGTTCGCGAAGCACAAAAATGGGCACTTCGCCAGCCCGGGGAGTCCATTTCCTGGCCAGGGCGAGCATACCCAGGACTTCAACGGCGAGTAAAATTCCTGCGATTACGCCCATCAGCACTGTCCCGGTTGGCTGCCTCAATCGCAATCCAAGAGACGCAGCCGAGCCAAGACCACCGCGCAGGAGGAAGAATGAAGCAATCGTCAGGAGAGCAAATTTGAAAAGCAAAAGGTTCCCTTCATTTTGCTTCGATCGTTCCATGATTTCGGGCGGCATAGGCACCCCGCCGCCCGTTCGCCACCACCAGCGAAGCTCATTGGGTTCGTAGACTAATAGCGTGATGAACGGATAAGCTAACAGGGCGAGGTAGGCGAGACTCCTAGTCCCCATCAGCGTCTCTCAGTTGACTGCGAGATCGGATATGAGTTCAGTCGTTCTCCCACCAAGTCAAAACCCCGACGGCATAGCCCGCCCAGGCCCCTGGGCTCGTCTTGTCTGAGGGAATTGCGAGAGGCCCTCTGGTTGCGGCATTTGCCAACGAAACGCCAAATTGCGCTAGTGTCCTGTAACAGTGGTTCGTGACATAAGTTGGGCGGCCTGGGCAGCTGCCGTGCGCTGGGCGAAGCGGGCGATGCTGGCCAAGATTTCGTCGGCGCTTTTGGTCCACACAAATGGCTTTGGGTCGGCATTGTGCACGTCAAGAAACTCATAAATGGCACGCTCCAACTCGCTGACGCTGCGATGGGCACCTCGCCGAATTTGTTTCATCGTGAGTTCCGCGAACCAACGTTCCACCAGGTTTAACCAAGAACCATAAGTGGGCGTGTAGTGCACGTGAAAGCTTGGGCGTTTGGCGAACCACGCGCGGATGCACGGTGTTTTGTGCGTGCTGTAGTTGTCCATGATGAAATGGACCTCCTGATCCGGTGGCACGCTGGCATCGACGCGGTCCAGGAATTTGCGGAACTCGAGCGAGCGATGACGGTGATACGTTTGGCCAATCACTTTGCCGCTCTTGACGTCGAGCGCGGCAAACAGCGAAGTGGTGCCATGACGCTCGTAATCGTGCGGGTGCCGTTCGGCTTGCCCCGGCCTCATCGGTAGCAATGGTGCCGTGCGATCCAGCGCCTGAATCTGCGACTTTTCATCCACGCACAGCACCACCGCGTGCTCCGGCGGGTTCAGGTACAGGCCCACGATATCGCGCACTTTCGGCACCAGCAGCGGATCTGGAGAAAGCTTGAAGCTCTCGCTGCGATGCGGCTGCAAGCCAAAAGCTTGCCAGATGCGGCTGATGGTCATGTGACTGTACCCGGTGGCCTTGGCCAGCTCGCGAGTGCTCCAATGCGTGGCCCCGCGCGGGGTGCTTTCCAGCGTGCGCACCACCACCTGCTCGACTTGTTCATCGGTAATCGTGCGGGGCGCACCCGGCCGCGGCTCATCGTACAAGCCCTCCAGTCGGTCCTGCAAAAAGCGGTTGCGCCACTTGCCGACTGTCCTCGGCGTGACGCGCAGCTTACGCGCCACCGTGTGGTTGTCGTGTCCCTCGGCGCAAACCAATACGATGCGCGCGCGGCGCGCCAGCGCCGGTGCCGAGCGAGATCGGTGAGCGAGCGATGTCAATTCGCGTTTCTCGTCCTCATTCAATTTCAGAGTGGCCTTGGGTCGTCCTGTGCGCATGCTCCCTCCTTATAGAGCAATACGCACGGATCACGGTTCTTCGCCAAAACTCCAGCCGAGATCCAAGACGGGGCGGTTCTTGGTGGAGTAGGCAGGCGGTTATCGGTTCGATAGAGCAAGAAGACTCTGGAGGGGGCCAACCCGCGTGCGCGTAGAGCGCACATATATATATAAGGACCGGTCGAGAATCGATCCGGACTATGCCGCTCGATTATAACGATGGTGCAGCCCTCCGAGTCGCTCCTGTGAAAGGACTCGACCCGAAGCTTGGGAACGAATTCTGCCCTCGGGTGTCCCCTTCTCAAGTCCAAGATGCGTGCGGTCCTCATGATGGTAACGAACGTACTCGGAGAGCAAGCGCTTCAGATGGCGTTCATTCAGCGCAACAATGTGGTCCAGGAGGTCTCGTCTACAGCTTCCCACCCACCGCTCCGCGACGCCATTCTGCCAGGGACTTCGGAATGACGTTTGCTTGGGAATGATCCTTGTGGCTTTCACCGCCGCGATGACCTCGAACCCGAACTTCTGATCGCGATCAAAGATCAAATATTTCTGAGAGGCTTCAAATGGAAACGCCTCGCGCAACTGCTGGATGATCCAACCGCTCGTCGGATGCTTCGTGACGTTAACGTGCAGGATGCGCCGACGATCATGACTGATGACGAAGAAGCAGTAGAGCATGCCGAACGTAATCGTTGGCGCGGTGAAAAAATCCATGGCCGCAATCGCTTCCCGATGGTTTCGAAGGAACGCCAGCCAGCGCTTGGCCCGGTCAGGATCTCTCGGTGCTCGCTTCATCCAACGGGAGATAGTTCTCTCGGAAAGGTCAAAACCGAGCATGCGGAGTTCCCCATGGATCCGCGGCGCTCCCCAGGTTGGGTTTTCAACGACCATACGAAAGATTAATTCCCGAACCTCCTTCGGTGTTGGTCTTCTTCCGACCGGCCCCCGGACTCTGGAGATCAGCCGCCAGTAGATTCGAAAACCAGCCCGGTGCCAACGGACGACGGTTTCCGGCGTGACCAGGATGAGAGAATGTTTCCAGGCCGACCAAACCCACCGAGGATCACCCAGAAAAGCTTATCGAAGAGGCCGAGACTTGGCCGGGGATGTCGACGCTTGAGCGCGACGAGTTGTTGACGCAAAGCGAGATTCTCAAGAAGGAGAGTTCGCCGCTCACGAAAGAAGCGGACCAGCATTCCGAAGCAGAGCGCGACGAAGCGAAACATGGTCCGGATTTATAACAGAATGGCGGTGGGAGGGCAGCAGGTATGTTATTGATTTCACGGCTGGCTGGAGTTCTGGCGAACCACAGAGAAAACGGGAAGGAAGGTGAAGGTTACGTGGCAGGGTCGACAGACGCCGCGGCGAATTTCAATCCAGTCGTGAGTTTCATCATGCGCCTGTTTGCGCCGCCGGCCGTGCCCGGTAATCGAATCGCACAAGCACTTAGGACATCGGCGAGGGATCTGCTCGTTGCCGCCAGCAGTCCAGTCGAAATCTGGGTTGCAAGGATCCCCCCGAAGTGGGATAAAGAGAATCGTACTGCATGGGAAGCTCTCTCCCTAAACAGAGTCTTGTGAGGATTAGTGTTTAGAAGAGGGCTTCCTCTTCCCCACGAAGTTAGAGTGAAAGCAATAATACTCTCCAACTCTCTGTCTGTCTTTTTTAACGTTGGATCAAGATTGGCCGGTTAACCGCCAGAAACTAGCCTAGAGAAATCCCTGTCCTCAGGTTTTTGACCTGCTGATCTTGGCTTCGTAATTCCTTACTGTTCTGCCTTAGCGGTCCGACGCTTGTTGTCGGTGTATGTGGTAGATACGAAGAGCTTCGTTCTCAAAAAATACATCGGTGTTGGAATGGTTTTGCCGGTAGTTTTCACAGAGTTGTAGCGCCGCTGCTTCCAAGCTGGCTCGTCCGCCCGGCGAGCGATAATTGCGGTAGGTAGGGTCGGTGAGCACGGAGAAAGAAACGGTCTCAGGCTCACGGGAAAAAATCTGAAAAGGTTTCTTCTCTACATAAACAAACAAATCTTCTTGCTCGTCCGGAAAGCGGAACTCCGGGCTCGCGGCCCGGGTGCGATATTTTTCGACAAACCCGGCCAGATCTTCATGCCCTCCCAAGCCAAGCGTTTCAGCTAACTGCTCTACCGGTGCTGCCACGACCCACGACTGCCGTGGGAATCGGTATGCGATTTCCTGTGTTGCACGCGCTGCGGCTTCATACTCGAGGCATCGGCCAGACAACCTTTGCGGTGGAAACCAAATCACCGCAGCGAACAAACAGGCAGCGAGCAGTAGGGTTTCCGCGCTTCTGCGGTTCCGACCTACTAATTGCGCCTCTATAAAGGCAAGGAAGCAGCCCACAAGAATGGCCGCGGCAACGGGTAAGATCGTGCGCATTTCGTCAGGGATAATGATGATTGTGGAGAAGGTCGCTACGGCTATCAATCCGTAACACAGCAGCACGAAGGCAAAGAGGCCCGCCATGGGTCGAAGCAGCAAAACCCCCGCCGCAACCAGCAAGATTATGAGCAAGACCTGTGAAATGAGGCCGGTCAACAACAGGCAGCACATGAAATCCAGCAAGGAATCCCAACCCCGTGAGTTCCGATACCAATCCGCGAGAAACGTGAGAGCCAAGAGAAGGAATAGCAAGCCGAGAGCAAATTCAGGCCGCGCTCGAACGGTTGCCGGCGAGCCTGCGAAGACACTCTTAATTTTTTCCATCGCGGACATGGCCATACCCGTTTGGTTTCTCGCGAGCGGGAATGCCGCTGCTCCTAGGCAGTAGATGGCGGCGACAACCGCAACGCCTACACGGGCACAGAACTGGATGAGCAACCCCGTGGCTAGAACCACTAACAGGCCAATTGCAGGTGCCAAGAAGCGCGTTACCTGCATGGAATCCGCCCCGCTAAGCAAGGATGTGGTTGCGATCATGGCCGGGAATACGAACGGCCGCCCGGCAGGATGCATATTGAGCATCAATTCTCGTGCACGCAGGAGAGCCGAGTATTGCTCAGGTTGATCAAAACGCAATTGCTGAACCGCGTGCTCGGTGCGCAATACTAGGGTCATTCCCAGCACCACAACAAAGCATGCGCCCAGCAGTTCCTTGCCTTCCAATAGTCTCAGCCATGAGTTTACGCGTAATCCCCAAGACCAGCGGCCGCCAGTGGATGTGCGCTTACGACTCAGGAACAGGTTGAACGACCGAGATTCCACCCGGCGCATTATGTTTATCGTGGTTGTTTGTAGGCTCGTCCACAAACCGCGCGATATCCGGCCGCCGCGTCTGCGAAACCAGCCGAGGCCAATCGCGCCCAAAAAAAACAAAACAACCGCGATCGCGCCAAACACCCTCAAGCTGCACAAGAGAAAAACTAGGATCGTCACGCACAGCACGGTGCGGACCCCGTTGCCAGCGATCCGAATGACCCTAGGTGCATGCGGCCTGCCCGAAAAGAGACGCGTAGGAAACCAAAAAAACGTTAGAAGGAAGACCACGAGGATCCAAAATCCCTTGAGTGCATCTAGCGCGGGCATGAAGAAAAGCTCACGAAATCGAGTAATGATAATCAGGGTGGTGCAGGACCCGTCTAACCGCCGCGTTGGCTATCCATAAAACTACCGCGGACCCCACGAGCAGCCCGACGGCGGCATATTGCACTCCCCACAAATGGCTGAGAGCGTATCCAATCAGAAGATTCACTGCAACTCCAACTGCTACGGCCCGTGAGGCCCGGGAAATGGCATTTACGCTGGCTAAAATTATGATTTCGAGCAAAGCTCCACTCAGCATGAGATAACCAAAACCTCCGAGCACGGCCGTTTGCAATAATCTGGGCGCGGGGACGGGGCGGTCTGACCGAGAGAAGGCGAACCAAGCACTCAAGGCAATCGCAACGAAGGCAGCGAAGATGACGAACATCGATTTCAAGTGACGCTTCCCGAGACTCACCTTCAGTCTCTCGTTTGCGTGCTGCGGCAGCTCCGTAGCCAGCCTTTGCCAGAACCGCAAGAACGCATCCGCGAGATATTCCACGACTGCGGCGGTAATCAGGAAAGCCAGCAGCACCAGATCCGTGCCCTCCTTGTACGCGGCGTCAATTCCAAAACTTAAGCCGGAAATCCAGGGAACTGCGCTTCCTGCAGTCAACCGGTCGGCAAAGAGAAAGCTGAAATAGAGAGTACCGTAGACATAGAAAGGCACCAGCGAGATGAACAAGACGCTGCCTCGTGGCCGCGCGCTGTCCTTGCTCTTGGGGTTCTTATTCTCAGCGTGATAAGAGCCTGCCAGCACGCAACCGAGGGCGCACGACACTGCCAGCAACGGGCACAAGACCAACAGCGTGGTAGTGCCGGGGTTGGCGAGAATTTTTATCAAACCACCAACGAAAATGCTAAGAAAAAAAACCAGCGGGATAAACCAGCCGTTCCCCTGTACAGAAAGCACGGCGCAGAGCATCCACAGAAGGCTCAGGGCCAGATAGTTGATGGCAGCCAGCACAAGGTAGTTGGAGGCAAATAGATGAAAATAAGAACCCGCCATCATCCCCAGCAATGCCAGAACCAGGCTGCTCGTCAGTCCTATGTTTAGAAGTGAGATACAAGTGCGATGGGCCAAAACCGGCTCTTCGAGCCCGTAATAGAAGTTCCCACTGCGGGAAATCATCTGGACGAAACCGCCCGTTGTGATAAGACTAGCAATCAGGGAAAGGCTTAACGCTCCCCCGATCTCGGCGGAAACCCGCAAGGCGTCCGGTTTCCAGTACTCCAAAGCCAGCATCACCATCCAAGGAATGGCGTAGGCCAAACTGAGGGAAAACTTGCGCATCGCACATCCCGTCTCCGCCCAAACGGAGAGGCGCTCAGAGTTTTGGCTGGCCTTCTCATCCGGCGCGGGGTTCTGCTGGAGACGCGCGAAGAGATGTTCTGCCAAAGAAAAAATATCCGGAAAGCCCCGCTCTTTCGCGGACCGATCGGTGTACCCCAACGACTCCATCAGGGCGGCAACCTCGCGGGCGTGCACAACGCGCACCGGGTTTACACGACTGTCGATCAGCCGGTCTTGCTGGCTTTTGTGGTTCATGCGTCTCCCTCGCAAGTCAGAAGTGACCTCCCACGGGGAGAAGTTAACAGGGTTGCGATCTCTTTTGGCCCCACAAAGCCCTCGGCGGGGAAACGATGGACAGAATGCGTGACGGCATCCGCGACAACCAAATAGTTGCCCGCCTGCCGCCAGAAGTGTGTGTTATCGGAACCGACTGCCGATGAATGTTCGAAGGCGCGGAGCATCTTGCTCTCCAAGCTACACTGATGATCATGCAACGCGTTGCTTCGAGCGGCAAAGTTCGGTTCGCCCCAGCCAAAACCATCCAAGCCATAGAGAAAGGCAGTCCACCACGCATAATTGAACTTTTCCGCGCTGAAAGGCTCCTGTTCCGTCGTTGTGGTGGTGGCAAAAATTTGCGCGCCATAGCGTTGACGATATTTGAGAGCGAGGTTCAAGCGTGCCCGCCACTCGGGAACACTTTCATAGCTTCCGTTGTTCACTGGAAAGGATTCCAGCAGGAAAAGATCACGCCGATCCAAGAGCGGAGGCACATGGTCAGGATTCTTCGCGGTCCCGTCGGCGTAAGGGAGTTTGTCTTCAAGGCTGAACAAATGGTCAAGAAAGTACGCATTCATGAACGCGCTGAGACCGAGCTCATGGATGATGCGGACGGCCATATTCTGTCGCTCGCGGGTGACTGCTCGGAAGTCGTAGCCGGCCTCGTCTAGAAAAATGCCTACCACGCCCATGTCCTTCCATAGGCGTACGCGCTCTTCGAGTTGCTTGGGCGTGAGGGATATTTTTTCTCCCTTAGGAGATGGCATCTCGCCCAAGCAAACGTAGCCGTAAAAGCGCGTTTGCGGGCTGCGCTCCCGTGCGGCCTCGATTATCTTCAGAACTTTTTGGTGCTCCTGCGGGTCTCCCGGAGGGTAGCGCCCGATCTGCCTGTCCGGGAACTCAAGGCCAGCGCCCAAGACCACCACGTCGTATTTGCTGAATACGCCGGCTGCTTTCTCCACATCTCCGTTGGCCGCACTTACCAGACTGGGATAGCCGTAATAAATTGCCAGGCGCGCTGGAATATCGGCACTTGCACCGGAAACACTGCTCTTTGCGAAAACCAAGCTTGACCCTGCGAGCGTCATAGCAGCCAACCTTAGGAGAGAAAACCGCACACGCACTCCGATCACGAGCTGAATGCCGGCAAGAACTGCTGACGCCGGCGCGACAGCAATTCGCGGTAAGTGCTTTCGTATGAATTCAGGAATTCTTGCTGCGTAAAATGCTGGAGGATGCGTGCCCGAGCCATCTGGCCCAATCGCCGGCGCTCTGCCGCATTGCAGAGTAAAAAAGAAACGGCCTCAGCCATGGCGTGGGGCGTCCGGGCGGGCACAAGCAGCCCGCAATCCCCCAGGGCCTCTCTCACCCCGCCCACGTCCGTCGCCACGATCGCGGCGCCACACGACATTGCCTCGAGCACCGCGTAGGGAAAGGCTTCTGAAACGCTGGGAAAAACCATGACGTCGGCATCGTTGTACACCTTCCACGGTTCCGTTGTGGACCCTGCAAATTTGACGCAGTCTTCCAGTTTGAGCGCGGCGACCTTGCTTACGCAGTCTTCGAAATATTCGGGATCGGCAGGCGCCCCATAGAAACATGCTTCCAGGTTGTTGAACTTGGACCTTAGCTCGGCAGCTGCCTCAATCAGATCGAGCTGCCCTTTGAGGGGATAAATATGGCCGACACTCGAAAGCCGTGCTCGGCTACTCGTGTTCTGCTTCCTGGCGTAGAACTTCTCGGGATCAACTCCGTTGAAGATCACTTTGATGCGGTCCCGGGGCACGCCTAGATGCTCTTCCCAGCGCGAATTGTAGGCGCAAACCGGAGCGACCAGGTCGGCACAGTGATAATTCAATTCGACCACGTTTTCGACCACTCGGTAAAGAAACCAGCGAGCGAAGAAGGACTTTACTTGACGACGCAGATTCAGATATTGCTCCCGTAGATAGACCCCATGCTCCGTCAGCAGATAAGGCGTGCCATTCGCAAGTTTTGCCAGCACGCACGGCAAACCACAAAACGACGCAGCTGAGGAATGCGCGATGTCTGCGCGGGGAATAGGGAAGTGAAGCACCATAAGCAGGTGATACAGCAGGCGATAGGCTTGCTTCAGTTCTGCAAGAGTTGGGTGTTCCGTGGCCCGCGGGCGGCACTCCCACGCAGCGCGCACCGCGTGCCGAAGCACGTTCCAGGTTACCGCGGAGTTCATGGTCTTCTGATAGTCGTACCATTGAAAGTAGCTATGCAATGCGAGCAACACACGGCCAAGTTCTTCTTTGTCGCAACTCGAAGAGAACAAAAGAGCAAGGAATCGCTCGAAGATGGGTTTGAAGCGCGCAGCAATGACTTGGGGCGTGGTGTTCCATAGATTGCGCAGTACCACGGAAGGTGGTTGGTGACATGAATATTCTGCGGGCTGCAGAAGGCCCCACTGCGGCACCTTAATCAGTTCGCGCACATTGGGCGCGAGGTCGTATTTCGATTGCGGAGACGGGTTGGTGACTACCGCGAGCACGGTGAAGTCAATGTGTGGCAAGTCGTGCGTGAGCCGAT
>Ga0209808_1001756_pt1 | contig 11232 bp, 19 predicted proteins | sample GraSoiAngelo_157_FD_186171 | JGI IMG/M metagenome (GOLD analysis project Ga0209808, IMG submission 186171) | Grasslands soil microbial communities from the Angelo Coastal Reserve, California, USA - 14_1009_16_20cm (SPAdes) (version 2) | ecosystem: Environmental > Terrestrial > Soil > Grasslands ...
GGGTTGTGACGACGAGGGTGAACTGATCCGCCAACTGGTTGACCCTCACGATCAAATCGTCGAGCGACAGGTCCTCGTGCTTCAAGCCGTGAAGGTCATGCCGGATAGAGGCCAGCATCTGGTTACCGAGTGGCGTGAAATGCACCGGACCGTCCGTGGTGACCGTGACCTGGTTGGCATCGGCGAAGGTCGTGCAGCTATCGCACTGATCGTTCCAGGCGATCGCCATGTTTGTGGGCGCGTCGATGGTCGGGTTGCTCGTGACCAGCACGGCCTGAAAAGCGATGGCATAGGTCTGGCAGTCTGCGCAGCTGGCATACGCGAACGCGATGTTCGTGTTCGTCACGACCCCGGTATCGTTGCGGCTGACCTTGATGGCTATGCGATAGACGGTCTTGCCATCACGCGTGTTGATGGCCAGGGCCGCGTTATCACCGCCCGCCTGGGCAGCGACCGGGACCCCGCTCGGCAGGGCGACCGCGACCAGGGCGGCCAGCGCGATCAGGAATTTCCTCATGGGCTCACCTCTGGGTGGGCCGGCTCTTCAACGAGCCGGCCCTGATTACCTGGGGGCCTTAGGCCGGACGGCCCTCCGCGAAGTTCTTGAAGCGGGTCAGGTAGAGGTTGATCCGCTGCTCGACCCAGTTGGGGCCCAACCCCTCCTTTTCGACAGCATCGCGGTTGTAGCGGAGCTGCATCCGAACGCTGGTCCCGTTACTCGGGCCTGGCTCGAAATAGCTGGTGCCGCTCTCGGCGTTCTGTAGCTCGGTGGGAAGCTGGCCGGTCTTGACTTCCTCGGAGCCGCCTCGCGGCATTCCCGGACCGCCCTTGCTGGTCCATTCCAGCCACTTCTTGTGCGCTTCCTCGGGTGGGAGCCCGACCGTAACCGTGGTCTCTGCGATGGTCATCGTTGTTGCCATACCTACCTCCCTGAAACAGCTTTCGCATTTGTCACCCGCCGTTGCCGGCGGTTTGACTTCACAACGATACTATCATATAATGTGGTTCAAGTCGATGCAGAAAATGTTACACAAGCTCATCCGTTTGAGGCGGCCGGGGATCAATCTGGTCGCGGACGTCAATGCGACCGTTTCAACCGGTGAGCCCGGAGTCGTCAATGCGAGTCACGTGCGAAGCCGCAACCGGATCGTTCAGCGGGGCGGCCAGACCTGGACCGAATCGGAGACCGAAGACATGAACGAAAAGGAGGATCGTTATGACGAAGAGCCGTAAGGACATGGAGCCGACGGAAGGCCTCTCGAACGAGGAATTGGAGGCTCAGCAGGGTGAGCAACTGCCCGACCGGGAGCAGATGTCCCTGATCAACGCCAACGTCGCCGCCCCGGTAAACGCGGCCGTCGCGCTGAACGTCTTGTCGGATTCGTCGACCGCCTACGCCAACGCCACCCAGACGAACGAGATCATCCAGCACAACTAGTCCTTCAGAGGAGGTTCCAGGATGACCGAGAAGCAGAGAAACCTAGAAGCGTCAGAAGGTCTCTCGAAAGAGGAACTCGAGGGTCAGCAGGGCGAGCAACTCCCTGACCGGGAGCAGATGTCCCTGATCAATGCGAACCTGGCCGTTCCGGTGAACGCGGCCGTCGCGGCGAACGTCCTTTCGGACGGTTCGATCGCTTACGCGAACGCGGAGCAAGCCAACCAGATCGCCCAGAGCAATCTGCCGCCGCCTCCTGCGTAGCTGGCCAACGGCTGAAGCCGAGAAAGGGGTGGTCGTCTCGACCGCCCCTTTTCACTTCTATGGAGGGATGAACGCGCACGAACGATCCTGAAACCGATCCAACGCCCGAAGGCGCACCTGACGGCCAGCCCGGCCCGGGGAAGAATCCAGCCGCTGGTCCGCGGCTCCCGGCGCGGCTGGCTGAGGGCATGGAACTGATTGGGGAGTACCAGGGTTCGGGCTTCAAGGATCCTCCCTACCTTGCGCGCCGGGGCGATGGCCAGGTACTGCAGCTACCCCGCCTGCTCTACCTCGTCGCCGCGAAGGCGGATGGCCGCCGGGATTACGACGAGATTGCCAGGGCGGTGAGCGATGATTTCGGACGCGGGGTCAGCGCCGATAACGTCCGGGTGCTCGCCGACACCAAACTCCGCCCAATCGGCGTCCTGGCCGCAGCCGACGGATCCAGCCCGAAACTGCAACGCCCTAACCCCCTGCTCAGCCTGAATTTTCGGGCGGCGGTGGTACCGCCTGGACTGGTGAATGCGATCACCACGATCTTCAGGCCCTTCTTCTGGCCGCTGGTGGTGGCGGCGGCGCTGGTCGGGTTCGTTGCCCTCGACGGCTGGCTGTTCTTCGTGCATGGGATCAGTCAAGGCATCCGGACGCTGCTGAATCAGCCTCTCTTCTTCCTGGTTCTGTTCGCGATCGTCGTGGTCTCGGCGGCCATTCACGAATGCGGGCATGCCACCGGCTGCCGCTACGGCGGGGCGCGCCCCGGGGTAATGGGTGTCGGGCTCTATCTCGTCTGGCCCGCGTTCTACACCGACGTCACCGATGCCTACCGGCTTGGCAAAGCGGGACGGCTTCGAACCGACCTGGGCGGCGTGTACTTCAACGCACTGATCATGCTGGCGACGCTGGGCATCTATCTGGTGACCGATCTCGAAGTCCTGATCTTCGTCATCCTGCTGCTGCAGTTCGAGATGCTGCACCAGTTTCTGCCGTTCCTCCGGCTCGACGGCTACTACGTCATCGCCGACCTCACCGGGGTGCCGGACATCTTCGCTCGCATCCGGCCCGTGCTGGCAAGCCTCCTTCCAGGGCGCCGGCCGGCTCGTCAGGTCACCGAACTTAAAGCCTGGGTAAGGGTGGTGGTAACGCTGTGGGTCTTCTTCACCGCAGCCTTTCTCGTCTACGCGTACGGCATGATGCTGCTTCACCTCCCGGCCATCGCAACCACGGCCGGCCTGTCGTTTGTCGCCCTCCTGGGCAGGACGGCGGCCGCATTTCAGCACAGCCAGATCGCGGCCGGGGCCGTCGGAAGCCTGCAGGTCCTGCTACTTGGCCTTCCCACCTTCGGGCTGGCCTTCGTGCTGTTTAGCGTGATTCAGCGCCTGGTCCGGCTGGCCTGGACACGTACCCGCGGCCGCCCATTCCACCGGGCGACAAGCTTTGTGGTCATGGGGGCTGCGGCCAGCTTGCTTGCGCTCGCCTGGATCCCGCCGCAGGCGCAATATCGCCCGATCCGCCCCAGCGATCGCGGCACGGTGTCTGAAAGCTTCGCAAATGCCTCCACCGTGCTGGCTCCGGTGGTCAGTCCCCTCGGCACGACCCTCGGCAGGATTGTGGGCAGTCCGCCGGCGAGTCCGGCGCCGAGCAGTCCCGCGACGACCGCCTCCCCGAGTTCTGCGGCCAGTGCTTCGCCCGAGACGACGCCTGCGGGCACGGCCACGCCGACACCGACGGCCAGCCCCTGATCGAGCGACCAGGACGAGGGTGTCTAGGGCGGCGTCACGGCGTGACCGGTGGCCGGACGGGGCTTCATGCGGCCGCCCCTGACACCCCTCTTTGGTGCTGGGTCAGTCGCGTCCTGCCGGCGCCGTTGAAGCTGTACCAGAACCTGGCGGGATTGAATGATGGCTGCCTCGGTCCGCTTGAGCAACTGGCTGAACTGCTCGTAGCCCGGCCCCTGCAGGCGATTGATGGAATCGGCCTCGTCGCAGGCCTGGCTGATGACGAGATTGAGACGATCGACGGCTTCCTGGCAGGCGGCCATTGCTCGTGTCCACTCCGCAGGCGTGCGCTGTGGGGAAATATCAGCGTCCCGGACGAGTGAGTACCAGCCGGCCAGGATTGCCAGCGGGGTGCGCAGCTCGTGGGCCAGGACGTGCGGCTCGCGAAGTAGCCGGCGAGGCATCGGACTCTATTCCCCTCTCCGCCTCAGTCTACGCGCTGGACTAACTCAAGAAATAGGCAAGTTGGTAGCTGTACGTATCGAAGTGCAGCTTCAGCGCCTCGACGATCGTGAGCCCGTCGAACGTGCGTACGTCATATGGGCAGAGCATCACGACGGGCAGCCGCCGGACGACTGGAGCCAGCTGCTGCTCGAGTGACAACAGCTCCTGCACCGATCCCAGGCTCTGCAGGGCGGTTACCGTCTCTCCGAGAAAGCGCACCGGTCCCGGATGATCCCGTACGGCATTGGCGACATGACGCTCGCAGTCCGCAATCCATCCTGCAACCGACTCCTGGCGTGTCGACATAGACATAAAGGTGAGCAACCCAGCACTGATCGCGGCGTCGACGTTAACCTGCTCGGCGCTCAACGCTTCCAGGTAAAGCTCGCGCAGAGGCGCCGTCACAAACATCAAGCATGCCTGGCCCGCCAGGATCCCGTCCCGCAGGAACGGAACCGGCACCCGAAGACGGCCGGCGTCGCTTGAGTAGAAGCTCACCAGATGGCTGCCCAGGGCCACCGCCATTCCCTGAATCACGACGGCTCGTGCCGCAGCCGCGCCCGGGGTGGGCCGGCGGTTACCCGGTTGCATGAACTGGAGTAGATCGGCCTCTCGAAAGCGACGGGCACCGCGGCGGCCCACCCGGCTGCCCGTCAGAATTCCGGCGTCAGCCCAGCGGCGGACAGATGCCTCGCTCACGCGCAGGAACGTTGAGGCCTCCCTGGTCGTTAGTAATTTATCGCTCATTGCGCTCACTGCTGACTGGTATGATCAGCAATGATCACCACTGAATGCTTAGGTTATCCCATACTCTAACCGACGGGACGCGCTCCGCGGCACTCAGACGGCCGCCAATGGTTCGGATTGCCTAGGGCCGGCCGGATCGACGGCCTCACCGCGCGAGAGGTGGAGGTCCTCAACCTCGTCGCCGCCGGCCTGATGAACCGCCAGATCGCGGAACGTCTTGGCGTCAGTACCCGGACCGTGGATGCCCACCTGCGATCGATCTACGCGAAGCTGGGCCTCAAATCGCGAAGCGCGGCGACCCGATTCGCGGTTGAACACCACCTGGCGTAAGCCTCAGACGACGGGCGACAGCGAGCCCGCGTGATCTCAGGCGGCTTTCTTCGGTTTGCGCGCGCGAGCGGGCTTGGGGGCGGCCGCCGGACGCTCGGCGCGCTTGGCCGGGCCGGTCGTGGCCTTCTTGGTTTCCATCTGCTCCAGTCCGGCGCTCAACTTCTTGAGTCCCGCCTGGAGCCCCTTGATCTGCTGGCGAAGGGCGCTCGCGCCACCGGTCCGGGCCTTTGCCAGAACGCGCCCGAGCGTCGCATCGGCCTTCCGCAAGGCGGCTTCCACCCGATCGGCCGGTTTTGATCGGCTCACATTCGTGGAACGCGGCCGCCATCCCTTGCTTGCGCCCGGGTCGTACGAGACCGCGGTTAAAGCCGAAGCGGACGGGGTTGGGCGAAGATGGCCGCCGGATCCTCTTTCCACACCGCCGGCTGGACGTCGATATAGAGCTCGATCTCGTTGCCGTCGGGATCCTCGATGTAGAGACTGTGGGTGACGGTGTGATCGGCGGTGCCGACGAGGCGCGCGCCGGCGGCCACCAACTGGTCGCGAGCCTCGCGGAGTTCGGCGTCGGTCTCGCCGATCTTGAGCCCGAAGTGATACATGCCGACCCGGCGCCCGCGCGGGATCGGGGTTGCGTCCTCGCCGACCTCGATCAGCAGGAGTTCGTGGTGCGTGCGTCCCGACGAAAAAGCGGCGGCCGGGAAGCCGATCTCCTCGCCAGAGACGGTGATCTCCTTCCAACCCAGGACATCGCGATAGAAGCCGCGCGAGCGTTCGAGATTACGGACGTAGAGGACCAGATGTCCGAGCTCTTTGACCTGCAAATTCGATGCACCTCCTTCGGAACTCAAGCTCAGGCTACTCCGCGCCAAACTATATGTGTGGTCCCCGATCCGCAGCGCGCCGATCCGCTCGAGTTCACCTTGCGCTGGCCGGTGCGCGGCTACGAGCTCGACAGCCGGGGTCACGTCAACAATGCCGTTTACCTGAGCTGGGCCGAGGAGCTCGCGACGGCCCATGCCGAGGCAGCCGGCTACGGCCGCGAGTGGTCGGAGCGGCGCGGCGGCGGCTGGGTGATCCGCCGCACCGAAATCACCTACCACCAGCCGGCGGTCTACGGTGATGAGATCGAGCTGACCGTGACGGTGGAGCTGGTACGAGGCGCCCGTGGCGTCCGGCGAACCACGATCCGGCGCGCACCGAATGGCGAGCTCCTGGCCGAGGTGCTGACCGAGTGGGTCTGGGTCCGACTCAGCGATGGCCGCCCCACCCAGGTCCCGCGTGAGCTGATCGAACTCGCGGCTGCCGCTACCGCGGCGACGATCGCGCGGCGCCGACCTGGGCCTCGAGTTGGTCGGCCGGGGCAAAGCCATGATTGAAACTGGCGATCCGGCCGTCCCCGCTCAGAACGACGGTGGTTGGCGCGGTGAGCACTCGGAACGCCTGACCGACCGCCGGCCGCGTCGATAGGTCGACCCGCAGGATACGCAGCGCCTGGCCGAACCGTCTCGCCACGGCCTCAACCGCTGGAGACTGGGCGGTACGGCAGGCCGTGCAGCTGGGCGTCGAAAACACGACCAGGGATGGCCTTCCGTCGGGCGACGCCTCGAGCGCCGACCACAATCGTGCAGCGCCATCGATGTCCAGGCCACCCACGCGTCGCCCCGACCAGCTGCGCACGACAAGCACGGTCACCGTGACCAGGACCGCAACCGCGAGGAGGATCAGGGCGCGCCCGGCCATGACGCTAGGCCCGCCGAAGGAACCCGCGCTGGTCCAGCTGCGCCATCAGGAAACAGAGGGCGCAAAAGTCCAGGCTCGCGTCCAGGGCAACCATCACGCCGATCGGGAGGCTGAGCACCCACGTGAGCACGGGGTTGCCGGCGAGCAGGAAGGCGGCGGCGATCAGCCAGATCGCGCCACCGATCACTCGGGCGATGCGGCGTGTCTCGTGGTCCTCGTGAACGTCGTCCCGTTTGAGCAGGCCGGCCGGCTCGAGCGCCCGCCAGACGAGTTGCCGGACGACATCGGCCGGCCACCAGAAGCGGCCCACCAGCATGATGAGGCCGGCGATCGCGATCAGCAGGCTGCCGGCGACGCCCTGGAGGATGAGCCCGGCCGCGACCAGGACGACCATCGTCCATTGGTGCGCCTTCCGGGCCGTCCGATCGTACAGGGGCAGTTGTCCGATGGCGTCTGTCATAAGTTGACTTTCACGATCCACAAACTCAACAATCTGAGGTTGTCAGTTTAGGTGCCGACAAAGCCAGCAGTCAAGCCGGAACGCGAGTGGCGCGACTCCTACGCCGACAAGGAGAATGGAATCAAGAATGCGGCGGGTCAATCGCCGGCTGTGGCGCTGGGTCATCCCGATCGGCGGCGGACTGCTGTCCGCCATCCTGATCGTGATTGCCACGCCTCACGTCTCCTGGTTTCTCCGCGCCGGACTTGCCCTGATCGCTTTCCTCTACATCGGCGGCCAGTCGGCGGCCTATCTGTGGTCGAGCAGGGATCAAGGCAGCTGACACAGTTCGACATGCGGCTGATCCAGCGCGGCGCTCGGCTGCGGCGCTCCCCCTACTTCGATGCGACGCAGCGCTACGGCTGCCGGGCTTATACGGTCTATAACCACACCTTCCTGCCAAGCTATTACGACGACCCGGTCTCGGAGTACTGGCATCTGATCGAGCACGTCGCCGTCTGGGACGTTGGGGTCGAGCGTCAGGTGGAAATCAGCGGGCCGGATGCCTTTACGCTGGCCCAGCGACTCACCCCGCGCGACGATGGCGGCGTGATCAATGACCCCGTCCTGCTCCGGCTTGCCGAAGATCGGTTCTGGTTTTCCCTGGCAGACAGCGACGTCCTGCTGTGGGCCAGGGGCGTCGCGATCAACGCCGGCCTGAAGGTCGAGATCGCCGAACCCGATGTGTGGCCCTTGCAGTTGCAGGGACCGAAGTCCAAACCGCTGGTCGCCGACCTGTTCGGCGACCGAGTCGCCTCGATGCCCTACTACGCCTTCAGCGAGGCATCGCTGGACTCGATCCCCGTGGTCGTGACCCGAACCGGGTGGACGGGCGAAGTCGGCTACGAGCTCTACCTGCGCGACGGCAACCAGGGAGATGCGCTGTGGGAGCGGGTCATGGCCGCCGGCAAGACCTACCAGATCCGGCCGACCGGCCCCTCCGACATCCGCCGGATCGAGGCGGGGATCCTGAACTACGGCGCCGACATGACGCTTGCCGACAACCCCTACGAGGTTGGCCTGGGCTGGACGGTCGACCTCGACAAGTCCCAGGACTTCATTGGCAGGGCCGCCTTGCGACGCATCAAGGCGGAGGGCGTGCGCCGGAAGATTGCCGGGATCGAGATCGAAGGCCCGCCCATCGAGTTCAACGAGACCAAATGGGCAGTGCGGCAGGATGGCCGGCCAGCCGGACAGGTGACCTCCGCCATCCACTCGCCACGCCTGAAGAAGAACATCGGCTACGCGATGCTCCCCCTGCCGGCTGCCGAGCTCGGAACCAGGCTGACCATCGCCACGCCGGGGGGCGAGCGGGCCGCCCGGGTCGTCCCCAAGCCCTTCATCGACCCGAAGAAAGCCATCCCGAAGTCGTAGGTCCCCCCGACCCTCCCCCGCAAGCGGGGGAGGGAGATGCAGCGCGGGTTAGAATTCAGATATCCCAAAGAGTGACATCCTGCGGGTGCGGCGGCGGGAGGCGGCCGCCGACACGGCCTTCGCCAACGTGCTCCGGGAGGCGGTCGAGGCCGTCGAGAAGGCCGGATACGCCTTCCTGGTCCTGGGTGGGCTCGCCTCCTCGCTGGTTGGGCGACCGCGGTGGACGCACGACATCGACCTCATGGTGCGGCCCGACGATGCCAAGGACGTCCTGGAAGCGCTGCGAATCGCCGGCTTTACCACCGAGGAGACGGACCCGGTATGGATCTATAAGGCATTCAAAGATGATGTCCTGGTCGACATCATCTTCATGGTGATGGGCGGGATCTATCTCGACCCGGAGATGCTCAGCCACTCCATCGAGCGCAGCTATGAGGGCTTGCATCTGCGAATTCCAAGTCCGGAAGACCAGATCGTGATCAAGGGCGTCGTCCATCGCGAGGAGACCTCGCGCCACTGGTTCGATGCGCTCGCCATCATCGGGCGGTCCGATCTCGACTGGGAGTATCTGCTCCGTCGCGCTCGTGTCGGCGCCCGCCGGGTGCTGGCCCTGCTGATCTACGCTCAATCGAGCGATGTCCTGGTGCCGCATTGGGTGATTCGGCGCCTCTACGAGGAGATTTACACGCAATGAGCGAGCGTCGCGCCGACTACCTTCCCGAACACATTCGCGAGTCCCTCATCCACGACCCCAGAGTCGCCGAACAGGACCTCAAGGTCGATGTCAAGGAGCATCGAGTGATGCTGGGCGGCAACGTCGCCACCCCGCAGCTGCGGGAAACCATCACGAACGTGGCGCGCGAGCTGCTTCCGGGCTACGAGATCGTGAACGAGACAACGGTTGTCCCCGCGACCGAGCCGGATGGCGAGGAGCCTGTGGCGTGATCCGGATCGCGGCCGTCGGCGATCTTCACTACGGCGCCGGCTCCCAGGACATCCTCCGACCGAGCCTGCTGCACCTCCCCGACCGGGCCGATCTCCTCCTGCTGGCCGGCGACCTGACGCGCTGCGGTGGAACGGAAGAGGTCCGGGTTCTGGCCGACGACCTGCGCGGCTTGCCGATTCCGATGGTTGCCGTGCTTGGCAACCACGACTACCACGCCGACCGCGAAGAGGAGGTCCGGCGGGTCCTGGAAGGCGTTGGCGTGATCGTATTGGAAGGTGAGGCGGTAACGCTGGACATCGACGGCGCCCGGATCGGGATCGCGGGCACCAAGGGTTTCGGGGGTGGCTTTCGGGGAGCCCATGCCAGCGATTTCGGCGAGCCGGAGATGAAGGCGTTCGTCGCTCACACGAAAATGCTGTCGGACCGGCTGGAGCGGGCCCTGACGGACCTGGAAGCCGACCTGCGCATTGCCTTGCTTCATTACTCGCCCATCGAGACGACCCTGGAGGGCGAGCGACTCGAGATCTATCCCTTTCTCGGCAGCTATCTCCTGGCAGAGGCGGTCGACAATGCCGGGGCGGACCTGATCCTGCATGGCCATGCGCACCACGGGACGGAGAAGGGTCGAACCCCGGCTGGCATTCCGGTTCGCAATGTCGCCCAGCCCGTGATCCGACATGCGTACAACGTCTATACGCTCGACGCCAGCCGGCAGGTCATGGCCGCCGCCGGCGGCGTTACCTAAACGGGCGGAATGGTGTTCTCTCGAATATGAAAGCTATCTGGAACGGCGCAACGCTCGCGCAGAGCGACAGGACGATCGTTGTCGAAGGGAACCACTATTTTCCGCCTGAAGCTGTCAACCGCGAGCTCTTCCAACGGAGCGAGACTCACACGATCTGTCCGTGGAAAGGTGAGGCGAGTTACTACTCCGTCGCGGTCGACGGCCGGACTAACCGCGATGCGGCCTGGTTCTACCCGTCACCAAAGCCGGCGGCCGCTGAGATCAAGGATTACGTCGCGTTCTGGCGCGGCGTGCAGGTCGAGCCCTAACCCCCACCTGGTCCCACTCGCTCCGTCCTATCGCGAGGAGCCTTACTGGTGGCGCGACGCCGCCCCGATCCGTTTGCCGCAGGCAGCCCTGCCGACGGAGGCGGATGTGGTGATCATCGGCGGCGGCTACACCGGCATGATGGCGGCAGCGCGACTCGCATGGCGCGGCCGATCGGTGACGGTCCTCGAACAAAATGAGTTGGGCTGGGGCGCGAGCAGCCGCAACGGCGGCATGGTTCTCCCGGGATTCAAGAGCGATCCGGGCTCACTGCTCAGGCGATACGGCGACCACGGCCGTCAGCTCTACCAGGCGACGCTGGACGCCATGGCGCTGGTCGAGGAAACGATCCGCGCCAACCAGATCGATTGCCAGTATGCGCAGACCGGCCAGCTGTACCTGGCGCACAAGCCAGCGCTTGTGCGACATCTCGATGATGAGGCGCACATTCTCAGCCAGCAGTTCGGATTGGCGGCTCGGGTCATTCCGCGGGTGGAGCTGGCTTCCGAAATCGGCTCATCCCGCTATTACGGCGGCTTGCTGGTCGAGCGGAGCGGCGGCCTGCACCCGGCAAAATATTTTGCCGGCCTTGCGCGGCTGGCCCGTGATCGCGGCGCGCACCTCTAC
>Ga0209808_1001757_pt1 | contig 11232 bp, 10 predicted proteins | sample GraSoiAngelo_157_FD_186171 | JGI IMG/M metagenome (GOLD analysis project Ga0209808, IMG submission 186171) | Grasslands soil microbial communities from the Angelo Coastal Reserve, California, USA - 14_1009_16_20cm (SPAdes) (version 2) | ecosystem: Environmental > Terrestrial > Soil > Grasslands ...
TCCCCTGGAGGGACGCGCGGAAGCGCGTCCCTCTGCTTTACGAGCGGAACACAGACTTGCAGTCTGTGCGCCCAGCGGAGTTCCACTCCGCTGAATCCGCCGCCAACAGGCAGCTGTGTCTATGAAGTGGATCGCGTTTCTTTCACTGCCGCTCTATGCGCTCGATCAGATCAGCAAGTATTGGATTTTGCGCCACGTCGACGCCGAATCCCAGATCTCTATCATTCCTCGCTGGTTCTATCTGGTCAATGTCCCCAATACCGGGGCGGCTTTCGGCTCCTTCAAAAACAATAACGTGTTCTTTATCGTGCTGTCATGCATCGCTCTAGTCGCGGTCGTTTCCCTTCTCTTGCGAAAACAGGATAACAAAGACGCCTGGCGCGATCTCTCCCTTGCTTTGCTCCTCGCCGGGGTGTTGGGGAATCTGACCGATCGATTGACCCATGGTCATGTCATCGATTTTCTTCTCGTTAATTTACATGTTCGCTTTGCTGATCCATGGCCTGCCTTCAACGTCGCCGATTCCTGCATCTGTATCGCAGTGATCTGCTTCATCATTCATACCTTGCGACAAAAACCGGCCTCCGCGGCCGAAGATAGAAGCGATTGATTCGCGCGAGCAGACTTGTAGGGCAGGCGCTCCCGCCTGCCGATTCCCGAGCTGGCAACCGGGAACGGTTGCCCTACAAGCCCGCGCAATGCAAAACTAGTAACGGTGAAGGCAATGGAAGAAACGGCGCGCGCCATCGCGACAAAACTGCGCGAACACGACCACATCGCCTTCTTTGCCGGCGGCTGCGTTCGCGACATGGTGCGCAAGCTTCCGCCGAAAGACATCGACATCGCGACTGACGCGCGACCGGAGGAAGTGCAGAAGTTGTTCCCGCGCACCTATGCGGTCGGCGCGCACTTTGGAGTCATTGTCGTTCTAGAAAACGGATTCCAGTTCGAAGTCGCTACCTTCCGTTCCGACGACGTCTACCTGGACGGACGTCGCCCGAGCGAGGTTCGTTTTTCATCACCCGCGGAAGATGCGCGGCGGCGCGACTTCACCATCAACGGAATGTTTTTCGATCCGGCGAAAAATGAAGTGATCGATTTCGTCGGCGGCCGGGACGATCTAAAAGCGAAATTGATCCGTGCGATCGGCGATCCGGCGCAACGTTTCGCGGAAGATCGCTTGCGCATGCTGCGCGCGATTCGGTTCGCCACCGTGCTCGAGTTTGAAATTGAAAGCGAAACGTGGAATGCGCTGCAGCAAGCCTCCGCTTCCATTACCGAGATCAGCGCCGAAAGAATTCGGGACGAGCTAATCCGTATTTTTCTTTCACCTCACCGAGTGCGCGGCTGGGATTTGCTCGATCAGTCCGGCCTCCTCCGCGCCATTCTGCCCGAGATTGAGCCGATGAAAGGTTGTGCGCAACCGCCGCAATTTCATCCCGAGGGGGACGTCTTTGAGCACACCCGGTTAATGTTGGAGCTTTTGCCGGAAAACGTTTCCGTGCCGCTCGTTTTCAGCGTCATTCTGCACGATATCGCCAAACCGCGGACGGCAACCGTGGATGCGGACGGCCGCATCCGTTTCAACGAACACGATCGCCTCGGCGCGGAAATGACTGAACAAATCATGGAGCGCTTGCGTTTTTCGCGCGCCGAAATCGACGCCGCCGTGGAGATGGTTCGTCAGCACATGGTTTTTAAAGACGTGCCTAGGATGCGTGTGGCCAAACTGAAGCGGTTCATGGCGCGTCCCACTTTCGAAGAGGAACTGGAATTGCATCGGGTCGATTGCGCGAGCAGTCATACTATGCTCGACAATTACGAATTTCTTCAGCGCAAAAAGGAAGAGTTCGCAAACGAGCCTATCATTCCGCCACCTTTGGTTACGGGGAACGATCTGATCGCGCTGGGAATGAAACCGGGTCCAAGATTTGGGGAAATCCTGGAAGCAGTGGAAACGCGCCAACTCGAAGGCGCCTTCAAAACGCGTGAGGAAGCGCTCGATTGGGTAAAGCGCGAATATGGGTAGCGCGCGCATCTTGCGCGCATCGTTTCGCATTTTGCGAAACGGCCGTGCCAAGGTTTGGAACGGTTCGCCGCAGAATGCGAGCTCTACCCTCTTTGACATCAAACCTCAACCATCGAACATCAAACATCCCCAAAGATCCCATGCGCATCCTGATGATCAGCGCGGAAGCGCCCCCTCTCCACCGTGCCGGGGCGCTGGTGGACGTGCTCGACGCTCTCCCTCACGAACTACGCGAACGCGGCCAAGAAGTCAGCGTGGTCCTGCCGTTTTATCGGGAGATTCGCGAGAACAGTCTGGTGGAGATAAACGATACCGGCGTGACGGTTGACATTCGCGTGGGCGAAAAGAATCACGTGGCGGAATATTTCGAAGGTCGGACTCCGAGCGGTGTGCAGTTATTTTTTGTTCGGTGCGACGAATTTTTTGATCGCCCGGAAATTTACGGGGAACACGGAGCCGCCTACGAAGACAACGCCACCCGCTTTATCTTTTTCAACAAGGCCGCCATCGAACTGGCGCGACGCCTGACGCCGGCGCCACAAATCTTACACCTGCACGATTGGGCCGCCGCCCTCATCCCGGTTTACATCCATGCGCACAATCTGCCATTCGCTACTGTCCTAACGATCCATAGACTGGCTGAGCAGGGAAGTTTTTGGGGGCTTGACTTCGCTCTCACCAATCTACCGCAACGTTTTTTTTCGCTTCGTGGGGTCGAGTTTTTCGGGCGCCTCAATTTTTTGAAAGCCGGCATCGTTTTCGCCGACCGCATCACCACCGTGAGCGAACATCATAAGCAGGAAATCCTCCAACCTGAAGGTGGCTATGAACTCGACGTCGTCCTCCGCGAAAATGCCCACAAGCTCAGCGGCATCTTACATGGTGCCGATTACGCGCGGTGGGATCCGGCGACCGATCCCCTGTTGTCAGCTCATTTCGAGCCCGAAAAATTGTGGGGCAAAATGATTTGTCGTGACGCTTTGCTGGCGAATCTCGGGCTCGCACCTGCGCCGCGCGGCCCGGTTTTTGGAATGGTTACGCGCGTGGTCGCCGAAAAAGGTTTTGGGATTCTCACCCCGCTCTTCGATCGACTGCTCACGGATGACGTGCGCCTGATTATTCTGGGCGAAGGCGACCCGGCGTTCGAAACTGCCCTCGCCATCGCGGCCCGCCGCTATCCGTCACGATTCGCCTATCGCCGTCATTTCGACGAAAGGCTGGCTCACCTCATCCAAGCCGGTTCCGATATCACGCTGATACCGTCGCGGTTCGAGCCGAGTGGGCTAATTGCAATGTATAGCTTGCGATATGGAGCAATCCCGGTCGCGCACGCCAGCGGCGGGATTCAGGAAATTGTTCAGGACTACGATCCGACGCTTGAGCCTTCCGAGTCGGGCTATGGCTTTCTTTATTACGGCTATTCCTCGGAAGCGTTTTGGGATTCGATCAAGCGCGCCCGTGCCCTTTTTCGCGATCGCGCCGTTTGGACCGGCCTCATTCGCCGCGCGATGGAGCGCGAATTTTCCTGGTCAGCGGCCGCAGAGCGCTACGAAAAATTGTACCGCAGTCTCGTCCGCGAGACGGAAATCGCTGCCTGAAGTCAAGGAGCGGCGCCTTCCCAGTCGCCGACTTTAATAAACGGCGGTCAGAGACCGCCGCTCCTAGAGCTGACGCGCGAATAAAACAAGAACGACAGCGTCAAAAAACCGCACCGTGACCGCCGCACTATATAGTAAGGACGCAGTCCCGCCGGAAGAGCCTTGCATTCCACGGGCCCTTCCGGTTTCCTCTGCCCTTCCACGGACTCGCCCCATGACTCAGATATCTGCTGCTGCCAAAGCCCTTTCCGCGGGTTTCGCTGTCACGCTGTTGCAAATCGTCGTAGCGATCTTCCTTGTAGCACCCGACGGCCCGTTCGAATATCGCTATCAAACGCTCCTCCAGCACGATAGCCACTGGTTCGCTAACATCGCCGCTCGTGGTTACGAAACCATTGTGCCGCCGATTTCCCACAAAATGATGGAGGTCTCCAACACAGCCTTCTTCCCCGCTTATCCCGCGATCGCTTGGATATTACACCGGGCACTCGGCGTCGGGGTCGAAAACGCCTTATTAATTACCGCCCAATCTGCCGCCTGGGGTTTTTGGACCTATTTCTTCCTTTTCTGCGAACGATGGAACCTGCCGGCCAGTTGGCAGCTACTCGGCGCGCTCGTCATTTTGGCGCATCCCGCCGCTTTCTTTCTCGTCGCCGGCTATTCCGAATCGCTTTTTTTGATGACGCTTCTTGGTTTCCTTTACTGGAGCGGGATGGAATCGCGACGCGCGCGAATTCTGGCGGCACTTCACGGCATTGTCATGTCGGCGACCCGGATCGTCGGCCTGCCCTGTGCGCTGGCACCACTGGTGAAAAGGATTTGGGAGCTCGGCTGGCGCAAATTGGCAAACGTTCGCGATTGGTTGGCGAATTATGGGGGCACGGCCTTGGTCAGCGCGTCAGCCACGCTCGGCGGCCTCGGATTTTTCGTTTATTGCCAGTTCCGATGGGGGCACTGGGACATTTATATGCTAACGCAGCAGTTCGGCTGGGGAATTGAACCCGATTACCTCGCCATCTTTAAACCATCGAGCTATCACTGGCTCCTTCCCGCTCTCGAAGATCCTACCGAAATGAGCCAGATGGCCATGACGTTAGGCGGGCTCCTGCTCCTCGCGATTTTTGCTTTTGAATTTTTACCGAACGCGCGCCGTCAAATCAACCGTTCTGTGCGCATCCCAATTTATTTCGCCGCCTTCGTTCTCTATTTCCTCTCCGTCTCCGGCGTCGCCTGCGTGAAGATGGAAAGCATGCTCCGTTATGAATTTTGTCTGCATCCGCTTATCGTACTGGCGCTTTTGCATTATTTGCACAATCTTCCCCTCCGCTCGTGGCTGGGACGAGCAAGCGCGGTGACTGCAATTGCGTTGGTCAGCGCGGCGGGGCTGGGCCTCGAAAGCTGGTACATTTGGAATTTTACACGGGGAAATTGGGTTGCTTGATTTAATGAAAACGAACGTAACCATAATCGGCGCCGGACCAGCCGGTCTTACTGCCGCTTATCTTTTGTCGAAGAACGAAGTCAGCGTCACCGTTCTTGAAGCCGATCCCGTTTACGTCGGCGGAATTTCCCGCACCGCCACTTACAAAGGTTTTCATTTCGACATCGGCGGTCATCGCTTTTTCTCGAAGTCGAAAGAGGTGAACGATCTCTGGAAAGAAATTTTGCCGCAGGACATGCTCGATCGGCCGCGGTGCTCGCGCATTTTTTACGGTGGAAAGTTTTTTGCCTACCCCCTCCGCCCATTCGAGGCCTTGTTGAAGCTCGGCCTGCTCAAATCCGCCCTTTGCGTTTTGTCGTGGTTGAAGGCGCGCCTCATACCCGTGCGCAATCCGCGCAACTTCGAAGACTGGGTCAGCAACCAATTCGGCAAACGTCTCTTCAATACTTTCTTCAAGAGCTACACGGAGAAGGTTTGGGGAATGAGCTGCCGCGAAATCTCGGCCGATTGGGCCGCGCAACGGATCAAGGGTTTGTCATTAGGCAGCGCGATCCGCAACGCGCTTTTCCCGCAGCGCCGTCCGAAAGACAGCTCGAAAGTGATCAAGACGTTGATCAATTCCTTCAAGTATCCGCGGCGCGGTCCGGGAATGATGTGGGAGACGTGCGCGGAAAAAACCAAAGCACTGGGCGGCGCGCTCGAAATGGGCTGCCGCGTTATCCGGTGCCAATACGATGACGCTAACGGGACGTGGACGACAATCTATCGCGACCAGAATGGAAAGGAACATGCCCTCGAATCCGAACACGTTATTTCCTCGGCCCCGATGCGCGAATTGATCAACGGTCTCGAGCCCGCCGTTTCCGAAGAGGCAAAGCGCGCCGCCGATTCGCTCAAATACCGCGATTTCCTGACCGTGATGTTGATCCTGAAAAACCGCGACGCTTTTCATGACAATTGGATCTACATTCACGATCCGAGTGTGAAGGTTGGCCGGATCCAAAACTTCCGGTCATGGTCCCCGGAAATGGTGCCCGATCCAGACAAAGCCTGCTACGGACTCGAATACTTTTGTTTCGAACACGACGGCCTCTGGGATTCGAAAAATGAAGATCTGATTGCCCTGGCCCAGCGCGAGTTGATCAAGATCGGCCTCGCCCGCGACGGCGATGTTCTCGATGGCTGCGTTGTGCGACAGAAAAAAGCCTATCCGGTTTACGACGACGATTACACGGAACATGTCGTCACTATTCGCGACGAGCTCGACCGCCGTTATCCCAATCTTCATCTCGTTGGTCGTAACGGCATGCACAAATACAACAATCAGGATCACGCCATGATGACGGCGATGCTTTGCGCGGAAAATATCATCGCCAACACGAAACTTTACGATCTGTGGCAGGTGAATCAGGACGCCGAATATCACGAAGCCGGCGACGCGCCTGCGGAAGAAACAGTGGGAACGGCAATTCGTCTCGTGCCAACGCGAGTTCCGGGAACGCCTGAGCTCGCGCCCGAAGGCTAATTGCTGGTGCGGCCGTGCCGCCATCATTCATTTTTCAGGACCGAACCGATGCGGGTCGGCAGCTCGCGGAAGAATTGTTGAGCTACGCGGGACGCGACGACGCCATCGTTCTTGCTCTTCCGCGCGGCGGTGTGCCGGTGGCGTTCGAAGTAGCACAGCGACTCGGCGTTCCGCTCGATGTTTTCGTTGTGCGCAAGCTCGGCGTGCCTGGTCACGAGGAACTCGCCATGGGTGCAATCGCCTCTGGTGGCATCCGCGTCCTGAACGAAGACGTGCTCTACGTCCTGCCGGATGCGCAATCGATCGTCGAGATGGTCACGGCAATCGAACGCGAAGAATTGAAACGCCGGGAACGCGATTATCGCGGTGATCGTCCCGCGCCGGAGGTGCGTGGGCGAACCGTGATTCTAGTCGATGACGGACTCGCCACCGGCGCGACCATGCGCGCCGCGGCTGCCGCGCTTGGTCAGCAAGGCGCCGCGAAAATTATTGTCGCCGTCCCCGTGGGCGCACCGAGTACCTGTCACGAGATCAAGAGCGTGGCTGATGCGGTCGTTTGCTTGCAGACGCCCGGCTCGTTCATGGGCGTCGGCCAATACTACGAAGATTTTTCCCAGACCAGCGACGAAGAAGTGCGCGAGCTGCTCGCGGCCCGGCCGCCAGGGGGGCCAAAGGCCGATGTTTGATGTTTGAGGTTTGGTGTTCGATATTTATTTCGTTTATGAGAACTCTTCTTCCGGGTAGCGCGCGCGTCGCGCGGAAACGATCTTTTCTTTAGAATTTTTTATGTCTGAAACCATCACTACCGCCCCTCCGACATCGGAGCCAAGGGAAAAACTCACCAAGAAAGCCGTCACCGCCGATCACCCCACCTGGTGCCCGGGCTGCGGCGATTTCGCCGTTTTAGCGTCCTTCTACAAAGTTCTGGAGAAACGCCAGCTCGATCATGAAAAGATCGTCACCCTCGCTGGGATCGGTTGCTCATCGCGTTTTCCCTATTTCGTCAACGGTCACGGCGCCCACTTCATTCACGGCCGCGCCGTCCCCCTTGCTTCCGGCATCAGCCTGGCCCGGCCCGATCTCCATGTCTTTCTGTTTGGCGGCGACGGTGACGGTTTCTCCATCGGCGGCAACCATCTCAATCATGGCGCTCGGAAGAACATCAACATGGTTTATTTCATCATGGACAACTTCGTCTATGGCCTGACCAAAAAGCAGACCTCGCCCACATCGCCTATCGGGTTCAAAAGTAAGACCGATCCGAGCGGCGCGATCGACATGCCGGTCAATCCGATGAAACAACTGATTAGCGCCGGCGCCACCTTCATCGCGCGCACCCACGCCACCCAGGTCAATCATATGATCCAGATGATCGAGCGCGCCATGGATCATCCAGGCTTTTCCGCCATCGAATGTTTGAGTGAATGCGTCGAATTTTATCCCGGCGCCTTCGATCCGGCCAATCCGCGCAAAGGGGGCAGCTTCGAGCTGATCCAGGAAAAGAAATGGGACAACACCCCCGAGGACGAACTGCGCCACGACGTCACGGACGAGCTCGCCGCCTATAAACTGGCGCAGTTACCGTTCCCCGGCGTCTTCGGCGTCTTTTATCAGAATGATCGGCCGACGAAGAATGCTCTCGAGAAAAAATGGATCGAGAGCACTCGCGAGAAAACAGGAAACGCTTCGGACCTGGAGCTCCTCCAGAAGACATTCGATCGAATGAAATGACAGCGCGTTTCGCGTTGTTGCGTCGCCTGTAAATGGTCGACACGTTGCAGTAGATGAGAAATTTCCCATCTCTTGCCGTACTGGCCGTGATTTGATGGAGTCGTCGCTTAAGGAGCAATTGCGGGCGCTTCTCCAAAGAAAATCCATCTACCGCGGCGAATTTACTCTTGCTTCCGGGGCAAAGAGCGACTTCTACGTGGATGCGCGCCTGACCACCCTCGATCCGCGCGGCGCCTGCCTAATCGGCGAGGTGGGCTGGGAGCTCGTGAAAGAAACTGCCTCGAAGTTAGGCAAACGTGTGGATGCTATCGGCGGTCTAACGATGGGTGCCGATCCGGTTGCGCTGAGCATCGGAATCGCCGCACAACGCCAGGATTCTTCCAGCCCGCTCCAGGTTTTCACGGTCCGAAAAACAGCGAAAGAACATGGCCGGCTAAAGCGGATCGAAGGCAATTTCTCGTCGGGCGATTCGGTGGTGGTAGTTGACGACGTCATCACAACAGGCGGCTCCACCATCCAAGCGATAGACGCGATCGAAGAAGACGGCGGACAGATCGCTTTCGTCATCGTGCTGGTCGATAGAGAAGAAGGCGGCCGCGCAAACATCGAGAAACGGGGCTACAAAGTCGTTCCGATCTTCACCCGGGCTGATCTTACCGGGGACAGATAACCTGTCCTCCGTCGATAAGGCGACGCCCGGCATTTGCGGCGACAGCGGTTTACATCTGCCAGCCAGGGAGATACAATAAATTCTTCTATGATCGCGTCGGACAAAATTACCTATCTCGATAATAACGCGACGACGGCGATCGATTCCGCGGTGCTGGAAGCGATGCGACCGTATCTGGAAAAATATTTCGCCAATCCATCGAGCGGCTACCGGTTTGCGGCGCAAGTGCGCGACGCCATTGAGCAGGCGCGCGAGCAAGTCGCCGCCCTCCTCGGTTGTGAGCCGGGCGAGATCGTTTTCACCAGTTGCGGCACGGAGTCGAATAACACCGCGTTCCATTCCGCGCTCGAAAGCCGGCTGGAGTGCAGGCACATCGTCACCACCGCAGTCGAACACAGCGCGGTGCGCAAACCCGCTCAGGAACTTGAGCGACGCGGCTACGAAGTCACCATTATCAACGTCGATAAATCGGGCCGGTTGAGTTTGCGCGCACTTTCTGATGCTATCCGCCCCGACACGGCGCTTGTTTCGGTGATGTGGGCGAACAACGAGACCGGTGTGATTTTCCCCATCGAAGAAATCACAGAGATTGCGCGCGATAAAGGTGTGCCGCTTCATACTGATGCAGTGCAGGTGGCGGGAAAAATTCCGATTAACTTGCGTGAAGTGTCGCTGCAATTTTTGTCGATTTCCGGCCACAAACTGCATGCGCCGAAAGGCGTCGGCGCGCTTTATGTGAACCGACGCTCGCGATTTCACCCCCTGATACTGGGCGGGAGTCACGAAAACAATCGTCGCGCCGGGACCGAGAACGCCGCATCGATCGTCGGTCTCGGAAAGGCCGCGGAGATTGCGTTGGCGAAATTATCAGACGAGCAAAGCCGAGTGCGAACTTTGCGGGACCGTTTTGAAAAAGCGCTCCTCGAAAAAATTCCAGGGGCGCGCGTAAATGGGGCGGGTGCGCCGCGTTTGCCAAATACCTCCAGCATCATGTTCGACGACATCGAATCGGACGCGGCGCTCATGATGCTCGACCAGGAGAATATTTGTTGCTCGGCCGGATCGGCCTGTCGCACCGGGTCGCTTCAGCCGTCGCACGTCTTGAGCGCGATGGGTTTGGTTAATGAGCAAGCCCGCGGCAGTCTGCGTTTTTCCTTCGGCCGGTTCAATAACGAGGAGGACATCGATCGCGCGCTCGAAATCGTTCCGCGCGTCATCGGAAAATTGCAGGCGCTGTCGCCGGCTGTGCTGCGCTAGCTCGCTATCGAAAGCGGTTATTTCCGGCTATAGCCGTCAGGGTTTGCGAATCATCCATTCGTGAGCACGCTCTTTGCCATGATTCGTTCGCACGCCGAATCGGTCTTGCCACTGCGCATTTTTTTCAGTGTCTGCCTTGTCGCTGTTGTCCTTGCCGGGGTTTATGTTTTCAGAAATCGAAAGAAGCTTTTTTCGCGCGACCCTAATGTCACAGGCGACCATTATGGTGCGCGCAATCTGCGGCTCTGGCAGGTCATCCTGGTCTGGATTCTAGCGATAGATTTACTGGTGACAATGCTCTGGCGTCTGTAAGGCAAACATCCCGCGCATTCGTTCGATTCATTTCAAAAAATGACGCGGCGAAAACGAAACGATCACTGGCTCAATACCCAGCTGTGGAAACTCCCCATTGGCGAATGGATCGGCCTGATCCTGTCGCTCGGCGCAATCGTTTCGTTGCTCTGCATTCTCCTCATCCGCCGGCACACGCTGGAGTATCACCTTGAGCACACTTTTGCCATAAGCGATCCGGAATTCTTCGGCTCAGCGCTCGCCCTGTCCGATCCAGTGCCGATCGAAAGCAATGCCATCGAAGTCCTGCAAAACGGCGACGAATATTTCCCGGCTATGCTCGAGGCCATTCGCGCCGCGAAAAAGACCGTCAACTTCGAGGCCTACATTGTTTATTCGGATGAAGTCGGCCGCGCCTTTTGCGAGGCGCTCTCAGAACGTGCGCGGGGAGGTGTAGAAGTGCGAGTGCTGCTCGACGGTATCGGTTCGGGATGGAGCCTCAACAATTCTGATGTGCGGCTGATGCAACGCGCCGGTTGCAAGTTCACCTATTATCATCCGACGCATTCGTGGCGAGTGGACCGGACCAATCGGCGCAGTCACCGGCGCATCCTCGTGGTGGATGGACGAATCGGATTCACCGGAGGAGTTGGTTTTACCAAACATTGGAGCGGCCATGCTCAGGACACG
>Ga0209808_1001759_pt1 | contig 11228 bp, 10 predicted proteins | sample GraSoiAngelo_157_FD_186171 | JGI IMG/M metagenome (GOLD analysis project Ga0209808, IMG submission 186171) | Grasslands soil microbial communities from the Angelo Coastal Reserve, California, USA - 14_1009_16_20cm (SPAdes) (version 2) | ecosystem: Environmental > Terrestrial > Soil > Grasslands ...
TCGGCACGAAAAAGATCAGTCCGAAAAGTAACCCCCAGAACGAACCCGTGAGCGCCCCGACACCGGCGAACCCGCCCAATTGCTGGGTCTTCGGCTTGCTCTTGTTCTCAGGCCAGCTCACGATGGCTGCGTCAAGGAGGTTTATGAGCCGCTCCTGCTGCAGGGTTTTGACCGTTTTGACCGCTTCAGCCGCGCCGGTGGCCGTGGGAAATTTCCAGACCGTTAGCGTTGCCTGTTGAACGCCGGTTGTCGCCATGTCTTCCTCCTTGTTTGAACTTCGGGCTACCACGGCCATTGTGTCCACCAGACTCTTGCGCCGGTAAGTGCCAGACGGCTCACCAGTAGCGGGATTTCCCATCGTGTCGATGGTCCAAAGGCCTATCGCGGTTTGGGGCGAGCGACACTGGTGCACCGCCGCGCCCAGAACGTACGCTGGCAGCCGTGATCGCCGCTCCCTACCGGTATCGACAGACGCTGATCATTCGCATGACGGGGCAGCCCGCGCTCGAATCGGTGATTTCAGCGCTCAACGACTTCACCGAATTGCGGGTCTTACGGATTGTGGATGCACGCATCCTGGACGCAGACATTACCGGCTCCATCGCAGCCGTCACGGTCGAACATCTTTGGTGGGACCGCCTTTCGGGGGCCCTCGCAGAGGTCCAGGCTGAGATGGTCAGCGATCTCGAAACCCCGAAGGCCAACCGCGACAGCGGACCGGGACCCGCCCAGCTGCATCAGATTGAGCGGCTCAACCAGATGCGAAGGATCGGGACGCTGACCGAAGCGGAGTTTGCCCGGGCAAAGCGGGACGTGCTCAACGGCGCCGATTGAGGTGAATTGACTACGGGCACGCCCATGCACCGGCCGCCCCGACGCAAGACGAGGACACTGATGCGAACCGCCCTTGCCTGGTGCCTCTTCAGTCTCGGCATCAGCTGGCTCTTGCTGGCCGGTGTCCTCGGGCTCACCGCACTTTACCGTTGAACCACCGGAGCTAGGTCTTATAGCCCTTCCGCGATATCCAGTTTCCGGATAGCCTGCGCGCGCACGGCTCGGACACTCGATTGCAAGGAGGAAAGAGAATGTCAATGTCTGATAGCGGACGGGGCGTATCAGGAGGCTATTCGGCCGGCCCGAACACAGCTTGGTCCGGTTGGGTGATCTTCGCCGCGACCATGATGGTCTTGCTCGGAGGCTTCACCTTCATTGACGGCTTGATCGCGCTGCTGAATTCAAGCTACTACGGGACCACCTATCACCTGCTTGTAGGCAACTATCAAAGCTGGGGCTGGTGGAACCTCATCCTCGGAAGCCTGCTCGTGGTCACCGGGCTCAGTCTTTTCACCGGAAGCCTCTGGGCGCGCATCGCCGGGATCATCTTCGCGTCCGTGAACGCCCTCGCCCAGCTGGTGTTCATCGCGGTCTTTCCGATCTGGGCGCTCGCGGTGATCGCGATTGATGTGGTCGTGATCTACGCGCTCGCCGTTAACCGGGAGGTCGCTTAAAAGCTGACCTCGTCGCCTGATCTAGACCGGCGCCCTCGACGCCGTGCGGGGGGCGCCGGTCTTACGGCCGCTAGTGGCCCAGGCGAACTCTTCCATCCGCCTCCAGCCAGTCGAACCTCCTACTCAGGCTGGACGGTGCAGCGAAGTTGAGCACAAGGTACTCCTGCCGATGCAAGCCGACGCCGGCTTCCCTGAGCTGCTGCTGGCTGTAATCGGACAGGATGACAACCGGCACCTTCCTCGTGGCCCGATTCTCGCGCAGCTTCGTCAGGACTTCCGCGCGTTCACGATGGGGAGCTCTGATGTCGAGAAAGACCAGGTCAGGGTGAATGCGCGCCATGTGGCCCTGGCTGAGCTGGTCGGCATCCACCACGGTCACACGGTAGCCGTCAACCTCGAGCTTGATCCGGTACATCTCGGCCAGCGAGGGGTCGTCCTGGATGAAGACGACGGATACCGTGTCCACTTCGGTGTAAGCTGCGGTGGCGCTCTCGGAATCAGTGAATGCGACTCTGGCGCTCGGTTGCATGCTCATCGAGTTGTCCTCCCTGTCGAAAAGTGGTTGTCCCTTCGACGCTGCCACGAAACGTCCGGATGCTCCAGTGCAATAAGGCCGATCCTGGACCTAGAGCGCAGGGTCCTTTAGGCGCAGGGCATCCAACACGCTCCGGATTTCCGTCCTGAATACCGACGACATAGGAGCTACGCGGGGACCGCTACGGGCAGGTCCTCGGACTCAGGCGGTTCAGGGACCACGTCCCCGACGGTTGATTCGTTATGCTCTCGACTCGGACCTGACGAGGGGTGAGGCTTACGCCAATGTCGGGTCCGCTGCGGGTGCTGATCGCCGAAGACCACGACGTGGTCCGCGCCGGTATTCGACTCGTCCTGGAATCCGAGAGCGACTTACGGGTCGTGGCCGAAGCGCGCACCGCTCCAGATGCGATTGCCAGCGCCGTTCGATCGCAGCCCGACGTGGTGGTGATGGATGTCCGGCTCGCCAGCGGCAGCGGCATCCAGGCGACCCGGGAGATCCAATCGCGCGTCCCCGCCAGCAATGTCTTGATGCTCACGTCCTACCCGGACGATGATGCCCTGTTCGCCTCGATCATGGCCGGAGCGTCCGGATACATGCTGAAATCGGCGACGCCTGCCGAGCTGATCCGCGGCGTACGGCGTGTCGGCCAGGGCGAGAGCCTGCTCGATCCGTCCATCACCGGCCAGGTTCTCACCCGGGTCCGACAGAGCCCGATTCTGGCACGGGACGAAAAGCTCTCGAGGCTGACCAGTCGGGAAGCCGAGGTCCTCGCCTTGCTGGCCCAGGGCAAGACCAATGCGCAGATCGCGCGCGACATCCACATCTCCGAGAAAACCGTCAAGAACCATGTCTCCACCATCCTCGGAAAGCTCGAGGTGGAGCGCCGGACGGAAGCGGCCGCCTACGTCGCCCAGCACCGAAACCCGTTCGGCTAAGGGCAGGCCTTTCGACACCGCAACCAGCCTATCGTGACCTCCCCCCAAGTCGCATCTTTCGGCCCTTGGCGCTCCGACACCGACCCACGATGCTGAGGTCATGCACCTGTCAGTTCTCTTTCTGTGGGCTTTCATCACCGGAGCGGCGGCAGACGTCACGAGCAGCCTTGATTTCCACGTGACGACCGGCAGCACCGGACTCCAGGCACAGTTCACCACCAACGTTCGCCAAGGCTTGCACGCGACCGTCAACTGGGATGCGGCTGGCGTCACGGGCAACGCGCTGGTCACGATCGGTCCAACGACCTTGACGCTGAATAAGACCGACGGACAGCCCCTTCGCGTCGATGTCGCGGGTCTCAGCGTCGTTTCCCCGCTTCCCCTGGGCGAAACACCCGGCCAGCATCAACTGATGGCTGCCAGCGCCCCATTCGCGGCGCCGTCGGCCGGCGCGCTGGAGAACCTCGGGTCGTTTAGCAGCGGGGTCCTGGACGAGATCGTCCGCTGGGTTCGCACCGTGGTCCCCTTCCTGCTGCTGGGACTCCTTCTCATCCTGCTACTCCCGACGCTGGGGGGCGGCGTTCGCGGGACGGCGATGCGACCCCCGTGGGAGCGGCTCGGTGTAGGCTTGCTGGCCTTGATCGCCATGCCGAGTGCCAGCATCGCCTTACTGGTTGGCGGCGTCTTCCTCGGTGTCTGGTGGCTGGGCCTGATGATGGTGGGCCTGTGCGCCATTGCGCTCGCCGCCGGGTACACCTACAGCGGCATGGTAGTAGGCCGCGTACTCTTCGATCGACTGGGTTGGACGAGCCTGAACATCTTCTGGGCCTTGCTCGGCGGTCTGGCGCTGATCAGCGTGCTAACGCTCATTCCCTACGTTGGGGCGTTCGTCGCTCTCGCTTCGGTTACGTACGGCATCGGCGCCCTGCTCCTGGCACCGCGGACACCTTCCGCCACATCGCACCCCCCGCGCTGGCTCAGGAACGTGCATCTCCCGGCGCTGCCGGCGCGCCGCCCGCCTGCGTTCCCGGAGGTCCCCAGAGGCTGACGAAATCAGACGGGCAGCGACTCGGCGCTTTCCGGCCGCTGCTGTGGTTCTGGGACGAGGAGTCGAACCAGTGATCCCTTGCCAGGCCCGGAGTGGAGCTCGAGCTGCCCGCCCAACAGCGCGGCTCGGGTGCGAAGGTTGCGGAGTCCAAGACCCTGCGCGGCTTCAGGGCTGAATCCGCGACCATCGTCGCGGACCTCGAGAACCGTGGCATGTGCTGCCTCCCGAATGGTCAGTGCGACTCGGCGGGCTCGTGCGTGACGCCGTACGTTGGAGAGCGCCTCCCGAACAAGCTGCACGATGTCGGTATCTACGCCGTCAAGCGCAGCCACGGCGTTGGGCTCGAGGTCCACGGTAACCGGGATCCCGGACGAGCTCTCGAATTCCACCGCCAGCTGTTTTAGCGATGCGGCGAGTCCTCCGAGCATTACCAGGCTCGGTTCGAGGCCGTGGACGTATGCCTGAATATCATTGATAGCCTCGCGGATGCCTGCCGTGGTCTGCTGGATCGTCGTCCTCAGCGCCTTGGGAACCTCATCGGCATGGAGCTGTAACCGGAAGGCAGCGGCGAAGAGCGTTTGAACGACGCCATCGTGCAATTCGCGTGCGATGCGAGACCGATCGGCGCCGATAGCCTTGCGGACCCGTTCCCTGTCCAGGCGCATCGATTCAACGGCGGTCGCAATCTCGCGGGCGAACCGATCGACGGAAGCCGCCGCCTGGCCGCGATCGCCCTCGTCTGTGGCCAGCCCGCGGCCAATCAGGAGCCCATTGCGGTCGCTTGACCATGGAATAATGGTCGCCAGTTCGCCACCGCGCACCACCGGCCGGCCGGTTCGTAAGGCCTGGCGAGCCAGCGGGCCGTCCCGGATTTTGTGGCCGTCCTGAGGACCGCCCCGATCGATCCCGTCACGGCAAAGAATCTGCAGCGCTCCCTTCCGGTCGCGGTCGGCGGCAACCAGGACCTCCTCAGCCTCCAGGAGGTAGCGGAGGTGACGGACAATCAGCAGGAGCGCTCCGTTCAGTCGGCGCCCCTGCAGAATCGCCGTCGTGGCCTCTGCGCGCGACCTTAGGGCCTCCCGTTCAACAACCTGGTCCCAGGCCCGACCAATGCTGCCCTGAACGGCGATCACCTTGCCGCGAGGGTCGTGGATTGGAGAGCGAGACACAGAGACCCACGCCAGCCGTCCGTCCCGGCCCATCAGTCGAATCCAGAGCCTGCCCGTGAGCCGCTCCGGTTGGGCAAGATCGGCGCGTACCGCCGGCAGGTCGTCAGGGTGGACGACCTTCTCGATGAGTCCGGGCTTCTCGTAGAAATCTGATGGCCGATATCCGGTCAGCAGCTCAATACCGGGACTGACATACGTGATCCGCAACCGCGGCCTGACGGTTGCGAGAAACATCACATCATCGCCGCGTTCGACGAGTTGTCGGTACTGGCTGAGTGTCTCGCGGACTCTGGATTCTCTTTCTAACCGTCCGAGCACCACGGAGAGCAGTGCGGCAACGCCATCGACCAGTTTCGCTTCCGCCCTTCCAAAGAGCGCGCCAGGACGGGCGCGGACGGTCAGAGCGCCATAGGGGCGCCGGATGCCATCGATGCGGCAGATAATTACTCGACCGTGCGAGCGGGCCAGGGCAGCGCGCGGGGAATTTCTCCAGCCGGACCGGGTCAGATCCGAGAACATGACTGGATGCCGGTAGCGGAAGACCGTGGCCAAAACCTGGCGAAACTCAGCGCTTTCCATCAGCCGCCGGAGGATTGATATCGAGCCGGCTTGAGCGACGACCCGCTGCGCGCCGTCCACCGGACCCAGCTGTATGATCGAAACCGATTCCGGCTCGAGACAACGGTTGAGCATCGCCGTCGCTTCCCGCAACATCGCCCTGCGATCGGGCTGCCCGAGAAAGTCCCGCAGCGAGCGCAGTAGCTCCTGATTTCCGCGATCAGGCGTTATCCTGGCTCGACGCCGATTGCTCTGTTGTGTGGCCATAACCCCCACCATCGCCGACCAGCGGATTCCATGGTGCCGCTGCGCGGCCCAAATTGCAAATGGCAACTACCGTTAGTACTTCGCTCTCAGCTGCGACCCTTCTCTGCAGAGGCCCTCACGAACGACCTGCGGCCTGAGTTTTTTCACCGACCGTTCTCTGTGGCTACTGACTGCCCAGCTGAAACTCGGACCGGCTATGGCCGCGGAAAACCCGCGGCGACCCTGCCTCCACGGGTAAAACCGCTGCTATTGCGGTGATGCCGGCAACTTGTGATCGGCCTCCTCCCATTGACGGCGCTTCGGCTGAATCGTCACACCTTCGGGCCGGCCAGGTGAAGGGCCGAAGGAACTACCCAGGACTGGGCCCCTGCCAAATCCGCTTCACAGTGAGCCGTCACGAGCGACCGGTGTTATGATGCCGTGGCGCGTTAGGCGACCCGCGCAGAGGGGAACGTGTCGGGCGCATTTCCAGGCAGCGGCGCATTGACGGTCGTCCGACTGGCGAGGGCCGCCGGCCAGCGCCCATACGTGCTGGTCGGTTTAATCGGATTTTTCGCCGGGTTGGCGGCCGGCTGGCTCATCGCCACCAGCAATCACCTGGCGTACTCGGTTCCGTATGCCGTCCTGGACGCGGTCGAGGTTTGGAGCTCGGTCGCAATTGGCCTCTATTACTGGAGCAATCGGCCAACCAGCCGTTTGGGCAATCTGCTTGTCGCCTTCGGGTTCAGCAACGCGACCATCGGCCTACAAGGATCATCCAATCCGCTCATCAGCAACATCGGGGTGCTGGCGGAAGTGCCGGTGCTGATCCTCATTGTTTGGCTGATCCTTGTTTATCAAAGGCCGCGACTCGGTGGTAGTGGGCGCTGGATCCTCGCCGGTTGGGGCAGTCTCGTGATGGCTCTCTATGGGCCGTGGCTTCTGCTTCATCCAACGGTGATGACGCCCACCGCCCTGGGGGCCTGCAACGCAAACTGCCCGGCCAACCCGCTCCTAATTGTGAGCGCACCTGGCACCCTCGAGCCCCTTCTTTCCAGGCCGGTGGGAGCCTGGCGCATCGGCGCCTTCATTCTTCTCGCCGTTGTCTTCCTGCGTTATTTCCCGACCCTCAGGCGAAGCGCCGCCGAGCGCCAGGTCATGCTCCCGGTGCTGGTCATCTTCTCGATCTGGCTCCTGGGATCGACCGCTTACGGCGCCGTCCAGCTCACCGATCGGGAATCTCAGGTGCTGTTCTGGGTTCTCTACCTTGGTCGCGCAATCTTTCCGTTCGCCTTCCTTGCCGGTCTGATCGCGTCCGAAATGTTGACCGCCAGTTCCCTCCGAACAGTCATCCGACTGCTTGATTCCGGTTCGCGCCTTAACGAGGAGGCCACGCTTGCGGACGCGTTGAGCGACCCCGACATCAAGCTCGCGTTCTGGATCCCGGCTTCCGACCAATTCGTCGACACTGATGGCGCCCACGTCGGCCCGCCAACCGCAAATTCCGGCCGCGTCATGACGGAGTTTCGCCGGGGCGGCCAGCTGATTGGTGGCATCATCTCCGACGCGGCGATCAGTCAGCATCCCGAACTGCTTGAAGCGGCGGCGCGGGTCGTTAGCATCGCGGTGGACAAGCGACGGCTCGAGGGAGACCTGAAGACAGCGCGCGAAAACCTCAGCAACTCACGAGCGGAATCGGCCGCCGCCACGGAAACCCAACGGCGACGCATCGAACGTGATCTTCACGACAGCCTTCAGCAAGAATTGCTCGCGGTGGATATGCGTGTCCAGTTGGCACGTAACCTGACGCAAGATGTGGCTCTTCGAGACCGCCTCACGGGAATCAGCGAGGATCTTGCCCTGGCGCGCCAGAATATGCGGGACATCGCCAGGGGCTTGCAACCGGCCAACGTCCTGGCTCAGGGATTGACACCTCCACTTGCCGAGGCGGCCCAGCGAGCACCAATTCCCGTCGTCTTTCGCGCTAGTGGAGTTGGACGCTATCCAGCTGACGTCGAGGCGGCGATCTATTTCTGCTGCCTCGAGGCTCTTCAGAACGCCGAGAAGCACGGTGGCCAGGACACCCATGCGTCGATTGACATCATCGGGTCGGATGACGCACTATCGTTCACGGTCCGCGACGGCGGGCGTGGTTTCGACCAAACTCGAGCTCAGGGACAAGGGTTGAGAAACATGTTCGAACGGATGAATGGCATCGGTGGTTGGCTGACCATCGAGTCGCGCGCCGGACAGGGCACGACGATTTCCGGCGGCATCCCACTGAGAAAGGATCGGCCCCGAGGATAGCGCGATGACTGGTGCAAATGGATCCGCCGCCAGCGTGTTGATCGTGGACGATAGCTCCACGTTCCGTACTGCCTTTAGAAGCTACCTCCTGGACCAGAGTGCGTGCGAGGTTGCCGAAGCGCCGTCGGGCGAGGCCGCCGTGAAGATGTGTCGCGAGTTGAGCCCCAAGATCGTCTTCATGGACTTGCGGATGCCAGGGATCGGCGGCCTTGAAGCCTGTCGCCAGATTCGCGCGGCGTCGGCCGATACACGGCTTGTTCTGCTCTCCGCCAGCCTTAGAGATGCCCCTCAAGATCTCACGACTAGCGGGGCCGCACGGATCATGACAAAAGATGAACTCCTGGTTCCCGGTAGGATTCGGGCACTTGTTCAGCAGCTCATGGAGTAGGTCCGTGAGCATGGTACCCAGCGGCATCTAGGACTTCCGGCTCTCGCGCGGATGCGGCGGCTCCTCCAGACTGAAGGCCGCAGTCCGCGCTCGATGGCGATGCCGCCGGAGTGCTCGCCCAAGAATCAAGGAGGTCGATAGATGAGTGACAAGCAAGTCGTGCTTGCGGTGTTCGACGACGAAGCGGCAGCGGATGCTGCAGTGAATCAGGTAAAGAGCTGGGACAAGGCAACCGATGAGATCAAGCTCAGCTCGATCGGCGTCCTGGTGATGGACGATCGAGGCAAGATCAAGACGCACAAAATGGGCGCTCGCAGCATGGGCAAGGGAGCCGGCATCGGTCTGATTCTCGTGATGCTGACACCCGTGGGGCTCGTCGCGGGAACTGTCGGCGGTGCCGTGCTCGGGCGGTTGCATCGTAAGGGGCTCGGTCTGGACGAGTCGGACCGGGATCGCATCACCGCGGAACTGGAACAGGGACGCGCGGTCGTCGGCGTCCTGGCGCCGGAGGACCAGTCCACCATGATCAAGGACAAACTCACGGAGCTGGGCGGCGATGCGGAAGCGCACGATACGGAAGAGGCCGCCCTTGAGGAGGCAGCAAAAGAAGTACCGGCGCAAGCTACGAGCGGATAGCCTGCGGCAGCAGGCGGCCGCAGCGTGAGAGTTGCACAGGTTGCCCCGGTCGTCTTGCCGGTCCGGCCGGTTCGCTACGGCGGGACGGAGCGAGTCATCTTCGCGCTCACTGAGGAGCTCGTCCGACTTGGTCATGCCTACCCGCATGGTCAACTGGACCGTGTGAGGAGCCGCTGGCCTGGTTTTCATCGAAGCGCTTGCGAGTGGGACGCTGGTGATCTCCCACCCACGAGGTTCCGTACCTGAGTTCCTCCGCGACGGCGAGCACGGCTTTCTCGTCGAGTCGGAGGATGAGCTGGTCGAGGCATGCCGGAATCTATACACGATCGATCGCCGAGCATGCCGTGATGGGGCCTTGCAACGCTTCAGCGTGGAGCGAATGACGACCGACTACCTACGGGTTACCGAAAGATCATCGATGGCGTCAGGGAGCCCGCGGCCTAGCTAAAGGGCCCACCGGAGGCCCCGCCGGCGACGCCATACACACATACATATATATGTGTGGGGATTGCCCGTCCCGGGCGCAGCCGCCCCTTCACGGTGAGAAGGCGCTTCGGGCAAGCAGCAACCCGCCAACAAGAGTCGCAGGCGCCACTGTGGTGCTTGGGTTGGGCCATCCGGTCAACGTATAGGCGACGAAGCAGACCAGTGCCTTAGGGCCCAGTTCATTCAAAGCAGGTTCCCGAAGGGCGATGAGCCGTGCGGTACTTCCAATGGCGCCGAAGGTGCCCCACAGTTCCGCCTCAGGTGGCGACGTGGATCGGATAATCACCAACAGCATTCGGAGGCGCACCAATGTGGGGCCATTGCGCCAGCCGACAACGCGTACGAGGCTGTCGCTAGCGTGTCGAGTGTCTCGTCGTCGCCACCACCGCCGGGCAATCCGCAAGCTGCAATCCCTCGGTCTTGTCATTGCCACCGTCGGTGCCATGCTGCTGATCGCGGGAGCACCAGTCGCAGATGCGATGGTGTCTCCGCTATTGCCAATCGCCCATATCTCGTCGGCAGGCCTTCCGCAGGACCTGCTCATTTACGATCGCCATGGAACCCTGCTCGCCGACATCGCCCAGCAGGGCGATCACCGAATCGTGGTGCCGCTCGGCTCGGTGGCGCCGCTGATGCTCAAAGCCACGATCGCCATCGAAGATCGGACCTTTTATCGCAACGACGGTTTGGACTTCGTGGCGATTGCGAGGGCCGCCTTCGATAACCTGAAAAGTCGCCGCATCGTCCAGGGCGGGAGCACCATCACGCAGCAACTGGCCAAGCAACTGTTCATCGGACCACACGCGCCCGCAACCTTCCAGCGGAAAATGAAAGAAGCCATCCTGGCGATGGTGTTGACGAATCGATATCCGAAAAGCGCTATCCTCGAGACCTACCTAAACACCATCTACTACAGCGACCAGGCGTACGGCGTCGAAGCCGCGGCCGAAACCTACTTCCACACTAGCGCAGCAAGTCTGACGCTGGCCCAAGCGTCGTTGCTCGCCGGGCTACCGCGCGCACCCACGGCATACAACCCGATCCTGCATCCGCAAGCAGCGCACCAGCGGCAGCTTGAGGTGCTGGCCGCGATGGTCAAAGAACGCTATGTCAGTGCGACGGAAGCCCGGTTGGCCGGCGCCGCGCGATTGCGCATGTTCGCCCCGGCCAATACCGTGCGCGCGCCTCACTTTGTCCGATATGTTCTGAACATCCTGCGGCAGAAGTTTCACGTGACACCCTGGACCCGCCGCGCGGTCAAGGTGTTCACCAGCCTGGACGTGGCCCTGCAGGACCAGGCGGAGCAGGCGGTTCAGGCCCAGGTCCTCGGACCAGGGCGGTACTACAACTTCCGCGATGCTGCGCTGGTGAGCCTGGACCCGCACACTGGCGAGATCATGGCCATGGTT
>Ga0209808_1001760_pt1 | contig 11228 bp, 7 predicted proteins | sample GraSoiAngelo_157_FD_186171 | JGI IMG/M metagenome (GOLD analysis project Ga0209808, IMG submission 186171) | Grasslands soil microbial communities from the Angelo Coastal Reserve, California, USA - 14_1009_16_20cm (SPAdes) (version 2) | ecosystem: Environmental > Terrestrial > Soil > Grasslands ...
TGCATTAATCTGGTATCGATGTGGCGATCAACCCTGCCGAAGGGATAAACGATCTGCTTGGGATAATACTGTGTGACGACCGGAACTGATTCTTTCTTTCCCTCTGGGCTTTTGAAGCTGAAAAGGCCAACGTGCTTCGTTGTCTTGGTTACGGTTTGCTGGTCCATTGGGCGCACTGGCTCTCCCACGAACGGCTGTGCCGACTCTTTGGCGATAGCCGGCGCCGGCTCTTTCTTAACCGGTTGGGCCAGTTTTTTCGCGACAACCGGCGCCCGCTGTTTCGTGATCGCGTGCACTGGTTTATCCGCAGGTTCCTTCACCGACTTACTGGTGATGATTTGCACGATGTCGTCGGCAGTCTTTTGATCGTGGCTCGCAAGGTTCAAGGTTGCTGGAGCCAATCCCTGCGCGCGCAAAGCGCCGCCGGAAATGACGAGAAGCGAAATGGTTAGGAAGGCCAAAAAGGCCGGTCGTTTCTCCACGGACGCGAGGTATGCCGGGAATCGCGGTTTTTGGCAAGCTTTTTTTTAAAAAAAAGCGAGGCAGGGAAAAGCGTCCCTCTGCCATTCCCTCGGACACTCTGGCCACTGCGTGTGCCCGTCGCTTGCTAGTCGTCGGGAAAATAATCCGGCGCAAACCGAGGCGGGGGCGCGAACACCTCGTCACGGTCAATGAAAACGCGCCTGTGGCGCCGCGGCGCGAACTCGCCTTCGTCCGAGTCCGGCGCGACGACCCTGGTGCGACCGGATGGCATGCGGTAAATCAATCTTCCGTCGGACGTAATCCCCACCATTCGAGCGCGCACTGAACCAATGCGACGCTGCGACGCCGACGGAGCGGTCTTCTTTTTGCTCTGGGAACTCGATTGGCCAGCAGTGGCAAGTTGCGAAGCTTCATCAGGTTGCAATGATGACTTCTCGCCCGCAGAAGAGGATGAGCTTTCCGCGATCGTTGCTGACGAACCTTCGACGGAGGCGCTTGGACCAGCGACTCGCGATTGTGCATTCGAAGTCTGAGTCTGCTGAAGATCTGGCGATGAAACCTCAGGCGAATTCGAACCCGTGGCCGCATTGACCGGCGGTTGGCCCGCAGACGGCATACCCGCGGTTCCGCCTTGCGATGCCACAGCTGCGGGAGCCATTGTAGTCGAAGCAATTTGGACTCCTGGCGGCGAAGATTCTGGGACGCCAACCAGAACGCCGATTGGTTTTGTCTCGCGAGCCTGCCGCACAAGTCTTCCAATCGGCTCCCGCAATAAGACAGCGGCGATCACTCCTACTGCGAGCAAGAGCGCGGCAACCGGCAATGCTATTCGTAGCAATCGTCTGGGCGGAACCGCGGGCTGCCGTGGAATTGTTGTCCTGTACGGGATGCCATACTTGTCGGCGAGCGCCCGCCGACGCTCGACCTTTAGCAGGCATTCGCGGATCATCTCCGCCAACCCGACCAAATCCTTTGGCCGTTGATCGGGATTGCGATGCAACATCCGGGCAAGCAAGGCTCGCAACGGTTTTGGAAACTTTGAGAACTTTGGTGGCCGCTGGAGTCCCTCATCGGAAAGTGCAACGCCTGTCAGAAGGAAGTAGAGTGTCGCTCCTAGCGAATAGACCTCTGAGCGAATGTCTTTCGTGCCGTGCGCTGATTGTTCCGGGCTGGCAGACTTTTCTGTGGAAGATGCTTGTTCGTGCGCCGCAACATTTTCAGCCTTGAACTCGTGGCGGGACCTGAGTGTGGGCAAGCCAAAGTTAATCAACTTCACCAGGGGCCAACTGCCTTCAGGAGTCTGTCCTGGGACGACGATGATATCGGAGGGCTGAATCGGCGGATATGGAAGCCTGTGAAAGCTCGCGGATGAGAGGACGCTCACGATTTGCTCAGCCACTCGCAATGCGGCGTCGGCCGGCATCGGGCCGTGGGCGGCCACCCAGGCTGCAAGCGTTTCACCTGGCAGATGTTCTGAGACGCAAACAAAATTTCCGCCTTCACGTCCAAAATCGAAAACTTTCGCGATATTGACGTGACGCAGCATCTGCGCTGCGCGTGCCTGCTCCTCCAATTTCTCGCGGGCACCCGGATCGATGCTTTCAAGCCGAATGAGCTTTAGATCAACTGGCTCGCGAGATCTTTCGTCCACCGCTCCGTAAGTGATCGCTGCACCGTCCTTGTTGATTTCACGCGGAACGCCGTCCGATGTGAGGCAGACGCGGTAATGCTGAAGGTAGATTGTGCGCTCCATAACCGAGGGTCCCGTTGGCTGCGGCCAAGCCATCATACTCGCTGCCGCTGCCACTGATTCAACATCGATTTTGGCAGCGAGTTGCTTCGGTAAACCCGATCACGCTCTAATTTTGGGCATTGCGCTTGAATCGAAAATCGCCAATCTAAAATCGCTAATCCGCATACCCCGTGGTGTAACGGTAACACAGCGCCCTTTGGAGGCGTTATTCTTGGTTCGAATCCAAGCGGGGTAGCCACGTAAAAGCGCCTTCGGGGCTCACGTGACTGCCCCCAGGTGAGCTGCGTGAGGCGACGCCTTTTACGCGGTTCGCAAATCTGTCGAACGGGCGTATATTTTGAGTCCGCCTTATGAAGGAATTGAACATAGAGAACCTGCACATCACCGTTGGCGATCAGGAGATTGTTCGCGGATTGACTCTCCGAGTGCCTCGCGGCGAGGTGCACGCGCTCATGGGTCCAAACGGCTCAGGAAAAAGCACTCTGGCAAAAGTCCTGGCCGGTCATCCGGACTATCATGTGACCGCGGGCAAGGTGTTGATGGACGGAGAAAATCTCCTTGAACTTGAGCCGGACGAGCGGGCGCGACGCGGTCTGTTCCTGGCTTTCCAGTATCCGAGCGAGATCCCCGGGGTCACGATTGCCAATTTTCTCCGTGCAGCGTTGCAATCGCGTCTGCCGGAAGGCGAAGAGCTCGAAGCCACCGACTATTACGCGAAGCTTTATGAAAAAATGGAACTGCTCGGTATGGATCGCTCGTTTACGTCACGGGCGGTCAACGAAGGATTTTCCGGCGGCGAAAAGAAGCGCGCCGAGATTCTGCAATTAGCGATGCTCGAGCCCAGATATGCCGTGCTTGATGAAACCGATAGCGGCTTGGACATCGACGCGCTCAAGACCGTGGCACATGGGGTAAATTCATTGCGCGGACCTGATCTTGGCATATTGTTAATCACGCACTATCAGCGCCTCCTGAACTACATCGTTCCCGACCACGTCCACGTGATGGTGGCGGGGCGAATCGTAAGAAGCGGGCGAAAAGAGCTCGCTCTGGAGCTTGAGGAGAGAGGTTACGATTGGGCGCGTGAAGGGGCGGTTGAACCAGCGTTTAGGTAAACAGGGTAAAATTCACAATGAAAACCGAGACTTCTGCAGTCAATATTGATCGAAGCAAAGGAGACTTTTTTTATCCGGAAGCTCACGTGCGCGATGCCGGCACCGGCCTGAGCGAACGAACGGTTCGCTACATTTCGGACGTCAAAGAGGACCCAGACTGGGTGCGTGAATTCCGGCTCAGAGGTCTCAAGACGTTTTTGGAAAAACCGCTCCCGACGCATTGGGCGAGCAAGGATCTCGAAGCGATCGACTTCGACAAAATCCGCTACTATCTCTCTCCCGGGACCGAGGCGAAACGCAGCTGGGATGAAGTACCGGACGACATTAAGCGCACATTCGAGCGCCTTGGCATTCCCGAGCAGGAACGAAAATTTCTTGCCGGTGTAGAAGCACAGTTCGATAGCGAAGCAGTCTATTCAAACATCAAGAAAGCGGTCGGCGAACAGGGCGTCATTTTCGTTGGCTCGACCGAAGGACTGAAACACTATCCGGAAATTTTCCGGAAATGGTTCGGTAAAGTTATCCCGATCGCTGACAACAAATTTAGCGCGCTGAATTCCGCTGTGTTCAGCGGTGGCTCGTTCATTTATGTCCCGCCCGGGGTGAAAGTGAAACACCCGCTGCAGGCGTACTTCCGCATCAACGCCGAAAACTTCGGTCAATTTGAGCGCACCCTCATCATTGCCGATGAAGGCTCGGAAGTGACTTACATGGAGGGCTGCACGGCGCCGAAGTTTAACACGCCGACGTTGCACAGCGCTGTCGTTGAGCTCGTTGCCCTAAAAGGCGCAAAGATTCAGTACATCACGGTGCAGAACTGGGCGTCGAATGTCTTCAATCTGGTCACGAAACGCGGTCTCGCCCACGAGAACGCCGAGGTGAAATGGATTGATTGCAACATCGGTTCACGCCTCACCATGAAATATCCGGGCGTGATCATGAAGGGTCGCAAAGCGCGCGGCGAAGTTCTTTCCATCGCGCTCGCCAACGACGGGCAGCATCAGGACACTGGCGCGAAGATGATTCACGCAGCCGATGAAACGACCAGCAACATTGTTTCCAAATCGATCTCCATCGGCAAAGGTCGGGCCACTTACCGCGGACTGGTCCACGTGCCCAAACATCTCAAGCATTGCAAAAACAACACCGAATGCGACGCGCTTCTGATCAACTCGACGTCGCGAACGGACACGTATCCGGCTATCACCGTGCGTGGCACAGGCAATGCCGTTCAACACGAAGCCAGTGTCAGCCAGGTGAGCGCCGAGCAAATCTTCTACATGCAACAGCGCGGTCTTAGCGAGGCGCAGGCGATGAGTTTGAGCGTTAACGGTTTCGTCAACGATCTCGTGCGCCAGTTCCCCATGGAGTACAGCGTAGAGCTCAAGCGTTTGATCGAGCTGGAGATGGAAGGCTCGGTCGGATAATTTTCTGCTGAACGAATTCCTGTAGCCCCGAAAGCGTTCGGGGTTCTGGTTCGAAGGCAACATCAAAGATGTCTTCAGTCGCTAACCACGAAATCGCGAAATCGGAATCGATTCTCTCTGGCCCGATCGAGTCGCGCGAATTTCCAGACTGGTTCCGTGATCAACAACGCGCAGCCTGGCAACAATTCGAATCATTGCCAAATCCAACGCGAAAAGATCAAGCCTGGCGATTTTCCAATGTCGCTCTTCTCGATCTGGCGCCGTTCAAAATCAGTCCGCCGCTTTCTGAAGACGACCGTAAAAATATTCTGAAGTATTCCCGAGGACTCGAGCAGTACGCGGCTCGGCTGATTTTCGCAAACGATCAATTGATCGAGCGCGATGTCGTTTCTGAAGATCTGAAGAAGCGCGGCGTGATTTTTCAACCGCTCGAGCGCGCCATGGCGGAGCATGCCGATCTCTTCCGCAAATATTTCATGTCCACCGAAGCGACGCTTGGCTCGGCCAAATTCGCAGCGCTGCATAATGCGCTTGTCTCATCGGGAACATTTCTCTTTGTGCCGCGCCGCGTGGAGATCGAGTTGCCGATCGAGATCTTCCATTGGTTGCGACATGACAACATGTCGGTTTTCCCACACCTGCTCCTCGTCGCGGATGAACTGGCCAAGGTTACTGTGGTCGAGCACTTCCGCTCGTGCAGCCGCACCGCGCCGGGCTTCACTTGTGGCGTCAACGATCTAATCGCCGGCCCCGGCGCGAAAGTAACTTACGTTTGCGCGCAGGAATGGGCAGACAACGTCATCGCGCTGCAAATCAATTCCACGACAGTCGATCACGACGCATCAGCGCTGAGCCTGAATTTGCATCTCGGCTCGCGGTATTCGCGTTTTGAAAGTTTAAGCCGGCTAATTGGCGAAGGCGGGCGCAGCGATCTGCTAGCTGTCGCAGTCGCCAAACACCAGCAGGAATTCGACGCACGCACGTTGCAGGATCACATCTCGCCGCACACCGCGAGCGATCTTCTTTACAAAAACGCGCTCGATGATCGCGCTCGCAACACTTTTGGCGGCCTGATCCGGGTAGAACCGCACGCACATTTCACCGACGCTTATCAAAAAGTTCGCAACCTTCTCTTGAGCGACGATGCCGAAGCGAACTCAATGCCGGGACTCGAAATTCTCGCCGACAACGTCCGCTGCTCCCACGGCGCTACGTCGGGCCAAATCGAGGAAGACCAGCTCTTTTATCTGCGCTCGCGCGGCATTGCGACTAAAACCGCGCAGCGGCTCCTAGTCACCGGTTTTTTGGACGAAGTCATCCAGCGCCTCAATCATGAAGCAATAGGTGGCCACCTGCACAGGTTGATCGAAGAGAAGTTCGCTGCATAAAATCCGGTGAACGCATCTAAGGTGCACGCTATCTCTCACCGTCATTCCTCAGTATTTAGCTCGAAATTAATTTTTACGTCGTAATGATCGCCTTTGATTAGACCCGCTGGCGGCGAGTCAACCTCGGTGACTTCCTTCGCGACTGCTGCAACGGATTCATTCACAACAGCGTTTTCGGAAGGCTTGATGATTTCGAATTTGGAAACGCGGCCATCCTTTTCGATCCGTACTTTGACCAGGGTCGAAATTTTGGTGCCGGTGGGCACGTGCGTGGTCGGCTGGATCCAAGCGCTGTAAAAACGATCGTGCAGCATGTTGCCGTACCACCCGAACTCCGATGCGCTGTTTGCACCACCGGACACGGTGGACTGTCCCGACTTGTCGGGACTTGTCTGAGCGCTTTTCGCTGTGGCCACGTCCCCTCGGCGGTCTGGAGACCGCCGCTCCTTGGGTGCTTTTGGCGATGGCTTAGGGGAAGCTTTCGCCAACAGCGTTTTCTTTGGAGCTGGTTTCGGGATTGGTTTTGGCGTCGGCTTTAGTTTTGGTGCGGGAGTTTCACTCGGCTTTGGCCTGGGAGTCGCTGTCGGCTTCGGCGTTGGTGATGCCAATTCGATTTCGCTTTTCGCTGTCACTACCGCAGGCTTCTTTTCGTACTCTTCTTCCTCTTTCGATGGTTTCGATTCCTCCTGCGGACCTGGAGGCTCCGCTGGTGACGGCGGTTCGTTTGCCGATTCTCCGGCCGCGAAATCTCTACCGCCACCTAACCAGACGATGCTCTCCGGATTTGATGAGGCTCTCGCAGCCAGGCTCCAGCGAATCAGTCCTGCGATCAGCGCAACATGCGCAAGAGCGATAAGGAAAACGTTTCGCCAAAAACGGCTGGTCTTCGCCATTTATTTCGACGCGGCCCTAGTGGCGATGCCGATCTTCGTGATTCCCGCCCCTTGCAGCGCGTCCATCACACCAATCAATTTTTGTACCGGCAAATCGCGATCCGGTCGAATCACGATCGCAACATCGGGATTCGCTTGTTTCAACTCGGTCAATTGCGCGGTGAGTGTTTCCAAACCCACCACGCGATTATTGAACCGGATCGTGCTGGTGCGATCGATCGAGACCGTTTGGACATGCGATTTATTGATCGCCGGATTCTTGGCACTGCTGGAGGGGATCACCAAATTCATGCTGCTTTCGAGTAATGGCGTGGTGATCATGAAAATGATGAGCAGCACAAACGCCAGATCGAGTAGCGGGGTCACATTGATCTCGCTCAGGGTGGAGAGATTCTGGCGTTGGGAATAGCGCCTCATCTGTTCCCTATTGGAAGTTGGACGTTGAATGTTGGGCGTTGGACGTTGCGTAGCGCGACTGAAAAACGCCCAACGCTCAACTTGCAACGCTCAACGCTCAATAACGGAGGCGTGCTCATCTTCGCAATGCGGCCTCGCGCGTGCCGTGATCCACATACTTGTGTTCGAACTCGGACGCTAGTTCGGCGGCGAAATTGTCCATCTCTACGATGATCCCGCGAATGCTGGTGACGAGAAAGTTGTAACCGAACATCGCGGGGATGGCGACGCACAGCGCTGTCACTGTTGTGATCAGCGCGCCGGACACGCCGGGCGCCATCGCGACAAGGTTAGGCGAACCGGCTTCGGCCACGCCGGTGAACGCGTCCATTACGCCCCAGACTGTGCCGAGCAACCCGAGAAATGGCGAACCGCTCACCGCGGTGGCGAGTAAGATCATTTGTGATTCCAGTGAAAGCGCGGTCTCGCCCACTGCGCGTTCCATTGCCGCGTTCACCGCGCCCATTTGCGCTGGCGAAATTTTATCCGCGATTTCCAAGCGCGCACGAAACGTGTCGTCCACTTCCGGTGAGCCCAGCAGATGAAACGTCATTTCTTCGCACCCGGCGCGATACACGTTGAACACCGGCGATCCTGCAAAGCGGGCATTCTTTTCGAATAAACGCAGCGGCTGTCGATCTTGCCGGAAAGCGGCGAGGAAACGCGCGTTCTGCTTTCGAGCGAACCGGATCACGCGCAGCTTCGTGATCATGATGGACCAACTGAAAATCGACACGACAGCCAAAAGAGTGAGAACCACTTTCCCTGCGATCGTCGCGTGATCGAACGCAAACAGCAGACCGCCACCGGCCGCTAGGATTTCCGGAACGAGCATTTCCGTGTCACCGGACTAAGTAATAACCCCGTTTTGGAAAAGCGAAAGGATGATTCGCGGAAATGACAAATCGCAAAAATGACGAATGTCTAATTACGAAGGAATGACGAAGAGCGCGAATTGCATTGCCATCTTATTTTAAGCATTCGGGCTTAGTTCGTCATTCGTCATTAGTGCTTCGTCATTTTTCTTGGATACGTCGGGTGTTTCTTCGCTGCGATCACAAATGCAATGCCGATGGCGATCAGAAAAAAGGAAAAGAATTGGCCACGAGTGAACGGACCTATTAGCTCCGCATCGGGTTCGCGGAAATTTTCAATGATGATTCTAAAAATCGCGTAGCAAATGAAAAAAAGACCGGTCAAAACTCCATTTGGCTGGCGGGTACCCGTTCGCACAAACCACAAAATCGCGAACAGAACGATTCCCTCAAAAAACGCCTCGTAAATCTGCGACGGATGGCGCGGTGTCAGAATTGAACGCAACGCGGTCGCAACTTCGCGATGGTTGTGCACAGCATTGACAATCGCGTCCGGCGCGTTGAGCGCCGGATCGATTTGCGCGCATGCTGCCACCGCGCGTTCCGCTTCCTGGGGATGATCGAGCAGCTCCTTTGGAAATTGCATTGCCCAGGGAACATTCGTGATGCGCCCATAAAGCTCGCCGTTGATGAAATTAGCGCAGCGTCCGAAGAACAAACCAATCGGCGCGGTGACGACGAGATTATCACCGAGGTTAGTCCATGAAATTTTGTGCCGGTGCGCGTAATAAAAGGTGAACAGCAACAGTCCAAGCATCCCGCCGTGGCTGGACATGCCGCCTTCCCAAACGCGCAAGATCGAGAGCGGCTCGCGCAGCATCTCCGGTTTGTAGAACAAAACGTAGCCCAGCCGGCCGCCAATGATCACGCCGAAGAGCGCGCAGCCGGTGATGAAGTCGCCGACTCGTTGCGGAGGAAGATCGGAATACCCGCGTTTGGCAAGCCAAAGGAAAACGAGATAGCTGGAGATGAATGCGAGCACATAAGCAAGGCCGTACCATCGCGGCCCGACATTGTCGTAGATCCGAAAAATGATGGGATCTAGATTGTGCAGGTAATAGGCCAACATTTGTGCGGCGATTGTCCGCGACGTTCACAATTTGCGCAATCAAACTGTAGCCGCTTCGCTGTGCGAAGCGCGCGCGTCGCCCACAGGGCGACGGCTACAGAGCGCGTGATGTGCTCAAAACTTTTCGCAAGAACGGTGCGGTGCGGCTCACGCGATTCTTGGCCACGTGCTCGGGTGTGCCAGTCGCCACAACGCGGCCGCCAGCGTCACCTGCTTCAGGGCCAAGATCGACGATGTAATCCGCTTCGGCGATCACACTGAGATTATGTTCGATCACGATTACAGTGTTCCCTTCGTCCACGAGCCGATGCAGCACGATGAGTAACAGTTCAATGTCGGCCATGTGCAAGCCGATGGTGGGTTCCTCCAGCAAATACAATGTCGATCCCGGCTTGCGCATTTTTCTTATCCGCTCGTTCGCGGCGCGGCTGACGCCGCGTTTCAATTGCGTCACCAGCTTGAGCCGCTGCGCTTCGCCGCCGCTCAAGGTTGGACTAGGTTGCCCAAGTTTGAGATAGCCGAGCCCGGTGTCGACCAACAGGAAAAGCGGCCGCGCGATTTTCGGGTGCGCGGAGAAAAACTGCGCAGCCTCTTCAATTGTCATTTCCATGACGTCGCCGATGGATTTTTCGTTGTAGAGAACTTCGAGTGTTTGCGGGTTGTAACGCCGGCCGTGGCAGTCTTCGCAAGGCACATAACTGCGGGGCAGAAAATTCATCTCCAGCTTGATCACGCCCTGACCTTTGCACGTCTCGCAACGCCCGCCTTCGGCGTTGAACGAGAATCGGCTCGCCGAGTAGCCGCGCACGCGCGAGACCGAAAGTTGCGCATACAGATTCCGAATTTCATCGAACACTTTCACGTAAGTGCCGGGTGTCGAGCGCGACGTTTTACCGATGGGCGATTGATCGACTTCATAAACGGCTTCGATCTGGGGAGCACAGGCGTTCCCCGTGTTGGTTTCAGCATCGCGCCGAAACAAGCTTCCCTTGAAGTACAGTTCGGAGTCCTTGGTAGAGAGAGTTCGCGATCGCGGGACGCGCTCGCCAGCGCGCGAGACCCCTGCTCTGCCCAAACCCGCACGAACGGTTGGGAGAATTACGTCGTGCATCAATGTCGATTTGCCGCTGCCGGAAATTCCCGTGATCACCGAAAGCCGGCCGACCGGAAAACGAACGTCGACGTTCTTCAGGTTGTTCGCCCGCGCGCCGCGAACTTTGATCCAGTTTTCAACGTTGCGCAGTGCGCGCCGCGATCCGCGGATAGGATGGCGCATCGGCGCTTTAAGGCAGCGCGCGGTCTCGGAATTTGGATTCCGCTCGATGTCGCGCAGCGTTCCAGCCGCCACTACTTCGCCGCCGTGAAGTCCCGCACGCGGCCCGAGATCAACAATGTGATCCGCACGCCGCATTGTTTCTTCGTCGTGCTCAACGATAATCAATGAATTGCCCTTGTTGCGCAGGGCGGTGAGAGTTGCGAGCAGATGTACATTGTCGCGTGGATGCAAGCCGATGGTCGGTTCGTCCAGGACGTAGAGGACCCCGCGCAAGTTCGACCCAAGTTGCGCGGCCAACCGGATTCGCTGCGACTCGCCGCCGCTCAATGTTTTTGCCGACCGCCCGAGCGCGAGATAACCAAGTCCGACCTTTTCCATGAAACGCAGTCGCTGTTGGATCTCGGGCAAAAGACCGGCTGCGATAATTTGATGCGTCCCTGTGAATTTCAATTTGTCGATTGTGCGCACCGCTTCGCTGGCGGAGAGATTCGTG
>Ga0209808_1001764_pt1 | contig 11212 bp, 11 predicted proteins | sample GraSoiAngelo_157_FD_186171 | JGI IMG/M metagenome (GOLD analysis project Ga0209808, IMG submission 186171) | Grasslands soil microbial communities from the Angelo Coastal Reserve, California, USA - 14_1009_16_20cm (SPAdes) (version 2) | ecosystem: Environmental > Terrestrial > Soil > Grasslands ...
GATGGCCAAAAAAGATCCGCGAGTCGACGATTACAGCGACCATGCGCGGAACGAGAGATAAACGTGCCGGCCGATCTAAAAGCGGCGCTGCAAAGAAAGGTAAGGGCAAGAAAGACGTTCGAAAATTTCAGTTACAGCCACAAAAAAGAATACGTGGACTGGATAAGTGATGCGAAGCATGATGAAACGCGAAAGCGGCGATTGCAAACTGCGATTCAGTGGCTGGCCCAGGGCAAACCTCAGAATTGGAAATATCTTTAGTTAAACAGCGCGAACATTTCAGCTGGCGGCGCGCTCGTCCATTCCTGCCTATTCTCGATCGTGAGCTTGGCTGAGTGAAGGGCATGGCGCGGCAAGAGTAGTTCACCTTCGAGTTCCGCCGTCCAACCGGTCTCGATAAATTCCAAATAGAACTGCTCGTCAGGCCCGTAAATCTTATCGCCAACGACTGGATGGCCGAGGGAAGTGAGATGAACGCGAATCTGGTGCGTTCGTCCCGTCTTCGGAATTGCGCGAACCAGTGCGAACTTGTTTTCAGAAAACGCGCAATTTTGTTTCGGAAACTTAATTCGACCCTCATCTCCATCCTCTCCCTGACCAGCGAGAGGAAGTCGCGAAGCGGCAGGTGAGGCTATGGATGTCGATCTTGTGAAACGCTGTTCGACTCGAAATTCCGTCTGCGCGGGCGCGCCATCAGGATGAATCATTTGTTTCAGCCAAATGGCTGACGGTTGATGCTTGCCTTGCCGATCCATCGGCGCGTCGACAATTTTTGTTTCCCATTCCGGCGAACCCCAAACGATCGCGAGATATTCTTTATGCAAACGATGCTCCTGCATGAGCAATCCGAATCGCCGCGCGGCCGCGGAAGTTTTTGCCACGAGGACAAGTCCGCTTGTTTCGCGGTCCAATCGATTCACGATTGAAACCTGGCCACCATTGGCGATCTCAAACGCGAGCAGTTCGCGCAATTCTTTCCAAAGTGTTGTCCTTTGGTCTGGTTTTGTTGGGTGCGTTAACAAAAACGCTGGTTTGTCGACGACAATGTAATCGTCGGTTTCATCGATGATTCGAAAATCGCGATCGACATGTTTGAGCATACAAATTTCGATTCTGAAACTAGCCTAACTATTAAGCCGTTGTAGCCGCGATGTCTCATCGCCGAAAAAGTGCGACGGTGATAGACGGCCGCCACAATTCGTTGACTTGACCTCGCTGGGAAAACCGCTTTACGTAAATGTCTCACTTTTGACTCAGGGAGAGCTGCGCCGTGGACCTTAAAGACATCAAAGCCATCATCGATTTGATGAAGAAGAACGATCTCTCCGTTTTCGAAATGGAGAAGAACGGTTTTCGTCTAAGACTGCAAAAAGGTTTGGGCGATGAACCGATCGTGACATCGACGACCGGGCCGGCGGCGGCCAATGCTCCAGGGGCAACCGCTTCCGCCGAAAGGGCGTCGACCAAAGATATCGTTTCCCCGATGGTCGGTACTTTTTTCCGGGCGGCATCACCCGACGCTTCGCCGTTTGTCGATGTTGGAACAAAAGTGGACGAGGACACGGTGGTTTGCATTATCGAGGCGATGAAAGTGATGAATGAAATTAAAGCGGAAACCAGCGGAGTCATTGCCGAGGTCGTGGCCGAGAACAGTAAACCAGTGCAGTTCGGTCAGGTCTTATTCCGCGTGCGATAATTTGAGTGCGGCCCGCCGAATCGCGGGAGCAACGCATGTTCGAAAAAGTCCTGATTGCCAATCGCGGTGAGATCGCCCTGCGCGTGATTCGCGCATGCAAGGAACTCGGCATTCGCACGCTGGCGGTTTATTCAGACGCGGATGTTGATTCGTTGCACGTCCAGTTGGCCGACGAAGCGATTTGCATCGGAGCGGCGCCGAGCTCGGAAAGTTATTTAAAGATCGATCGCATCATGAGCGCGGCCGAGGTGGGCGACGTCGACGCGATTCATCCCGGCTACGGTTTCTTGGCCGAGAACGCGCATTTCGCGGAAGTGGTTGAAAGCTGCAAAATCAAATTCATCGGGCCGCCCTCGGACGTAATTCAAAAAATGGGGGACAAGGACATGGCGCGGGCGTGCGCTCGCAAAGCCGGCGTGCCAATAACGCCGGGCAGTGACGGCGTTGTCCAAACCGACAAAGATGCGGTCAAGCTTGCGAGAAAACTCGGCTATCCGGTGATGATTAAGGCGGTCGCGGGCGGCGGCGGCCGCGGAATGCGCGCGGCGCACAACGAGACCAGTTTAGTCGCCGGATTCCACAGTGCGCGTCTTGAAGCGGAGAAGGCCTTCGGAACGCCCGAGGTTTATATCGAGAAGCTGATTGTGAATCCGCACCATATCGAATTTCAAATCGTGGCTGACAGCCACGGTCGCGTGGTGCACCTTGGCGAGCGCGATTGTTCGATTCAACGGCGTAACCAAAAAGTGATCGAAGAATGTCCGTCGCCGATCGTGAGCGCCGGTCTCCGAAGGAAAATGGGGAACGCCGCGGTCAAGCTGGCGAAGTCGGTCGGCTACCAAAACACCGGCACGATCGAGTTTCTGGTCGATGAAGATCGACATTTCTATTTCATGGAAATGAACACGCGACTTCAGGTCGAGCACACGATCACGGAAGAAGTTTACGGATGCGACCTGGTGAAGGAACAAATCCGCATCGCCGCCGGTGAACCGTTATCGCCGCACGTTGCCCACGCTGTGCCGCGCTCGCATGCGATTCAATGCCGGATCAACGCTGAGGATCCGGAAAACAATTTTCAGCCGTCGCCCGGGCGGATCGCGTTTTACTATGCACCCGGCGGTCGCGGCGTTCGGATCGATTCGCATGCTTACACCGGTTATGTGGTGCCGCCGTATTACGATTCGCTGATTGGAAAAATAATCACGATCGGAGCGACGCGGAATTCGGCCATCGATCGCATGCGTCGCGCGCTCGACGAATACTATGTTACCGGAATCAAGACGACGGTCCCTTTTCATGCCGCGATCATGCGCCGCGGCGAGTTCCGCGATGGGAAGTACGATACCGGCTTCGTCGAGCGGATGATGAGCTCGGACGCTTTTGAACTGAAGCCCCCGCGGGTCCGCCTCCACGAATAACAGCTTTGCGAAATCTAAGCGACTGCCGCCTCTACGGTATTCTAGATCTCGGTTACGTTGGTATCGACGACGCCGAACGGGTGACGAAGTCGATGATTGACGGGGATGTCGATCTAATCCAGCTGCGCGCCAAGGAACATTCGGTCGAAGAAATTGTCGATCTTGCCGGCAAGCTGCACGAAGTCACCTCTGCGGCTGGAGTTCCTCTAATCGTGAACGATCACGCGGAAGTTGCGGCCAAGGTTCCAGTAGAAGGCGTTCACCTCGGCCAGGATGACGACTCGCTTGCGCACGCACGAAAGAAAGCGGGCCGCCACGTTCTGGTGGGAAAATCGACGCACAGTTTGGAGCAGGCGGTTGAGGCGGAACGCGAAGGCGCGGATTACGTCGGCTTCGGCCCAATTTTCGCGACGCCAACGAAGCCGGATTATCAGCCGATCGGACTGACGGGCATCAAACGGGTTCATAACGAAATCACCGTCCCGACTTTTTGCATCGGCGGAATTAAGATCGACAATCTCGGGCAAGTGATTGCGGCGGGCGCGCGACGTGTCGCAATTGTTTCCGGTTTGCTGAGAGCGCCCGACATCGCCAAGTACGCGCGGGCGTGTAAAGCTCTGCTCAATCCCGAAACCTGATGTCTCTTCTCGTTGTTGGTTCCATCGCGCTCGACACCGTAAAAACGCCGGTCGAAGAACATGGCGACTTGTTAGGCGGCTCGGCCTCGTACGCTGCCGCAGCCGCGAGCTATTTTTCGCCTGTCAATTTGGTCGGCGTGGTCGGCGGCGATTTTCCGCAGGCCGAGTTCGATTTTTGGAAATCGCGAAAGATCGACAGCACGGGCGTACAGCGCGTCGAGGGCAAAACTTTTCGCTGGTCAGGGGAGTATTCCTGGGACCTGAACACGCGCGAGACGCGTTCGGTCGCGCTCAATGTTTTCGAAAATTTTGAGCCGGAGCTGCCCATGTCATATCGACAAACCGATTTCGCTTTGCTGGCCAACATCGCGCCGGCTTTGCAATCGCATGTGCTCAAGCAAATGGAGAAGCCGCGCTTTGTCGTCGCCGACACAATGGATCTTTGGATTGAAACGACCCGTGCGGACCTCGACGCACTTCTGCCAGATGTCGATCTTTTGATCCTCAACGACAGCGAAGCGCGCGAGATGACGAAGGAGACAAGTTTGATCAAAGCCGGGCGCGCGATTCGCAAAATGGGTCCGCGCTACGTCGCAATCAAAAAAGGCGAGCACGGCGCGCTCCTTTTTGGCGAAAACGAATTCTTCAGCTGCGGCGCGTATCCGCTCGAAGACATTCACGACCCGACCGGGGCGGGGGACACGTTCGCCGGTGGCATGGCCGGTTATTTGGCGGGCACGGTCAAGAAAGTGACCTTCACCGATCTGCGCAAAGCGATGATCTATGGCAGCGTGCTGGCGAGTTTTTGCGTGGAAGCATTCAGCCTCGAGCGCTTGCGCAATTTAACGATGGACCAGATCAACGAGCGTTACGAAGCTTTTAAACTGATGAGTCAGTTCGAAGTGCCGCAGAATTAGAGCGAAGCAGAACGTGCTCGTTGGGTTTGATCTTGCCTTTGGTTTTTCGAACGCGTTAAATCTTCGCTAGGTTGCTGGAGATTGAGCTGGGAAAAAAGAAGACCGTGACCGCGCGATGTCTTTTCGTTTGCACTACGCTGCTGCTGCTGTTTGCCAACGGCGCGTATGGTAGCGGCACCTACCAGCATACCAGAGACAGACGGACGCTCATCTGGAACAATTCTCCCAGACGGGATCATGAGGCGACGTGGTCGGGTCAGCGAGACTCGAACGGATTCGCCACGGGATATGGCACATTGACGTGGTATAAAGTTCAGCCAGCAATCGTGACTGGCTCCAACATTCTGTCCGCCAGAGGACGCGCCGTCGTCATCAACCGTTTTTCCGGCAAAATGGTCCGCGGGAAATTTGATGGGCCGGTGGTTAATGTCGACGCGAGCGGGAAAATGTTTCACGGTACGCTTGTTAAGGGGACCAAAGCCAATGACTGGGTGGCCGGACCGCTGCCACGCACCGATCAACAGTTGAGTGAACGTGTTTCCAGAAGCGCGGTCAACCCGCAACCGCCAGCCGAAGGGCCACCGCATTTTGCAGCGGCGGTATTAACTCGACCGTTCACACCCGAGCCTTCAGCAACTGCGCCTTCAACTCCGGCAGCCGTCGAACCTGAGGTAAAGAACCGCATGATCATGGACTTCAAGGAACAAACCCAAGTTGTTTTGGCTCGAGTAGGCGATGCGACGGGAGATTTTCAAGAGATCGACCGGCTCGATTCGGTGCAACGGTTGCCCGCGGCGGTATCTGAAAGTGTAGCGTCGCTTGTCGATCGGGCGCGTGACTTTCGGGCGAAGCTCGGATACGAAACTGCTCTGAGCGAATGCCGAAGCGAGACTGAAACAGTTGACGCGCTGTCAACGATTGTTCGGAGCACACGCAATATTGCGGGCAGCGACGCTTCTGCGGCGAACTCGGGACTGACCGATTTTCTGAAAAATAATCCCGAACCAATGATCGACGCTCAGAGACCGTTATGGCGTTATCTGACGTCAATGCGGTTGTTGTGCAGCCGATTAGAGAAGGAGGCTGAGACCCACTTGCAGCGAGCAGGAGCATTTGCTTCGGCAGGTAGAACCGGGGACGCAATCCGGGAATATCAGCAAGCTTATCGGATATTCCCGAATCCGGCTACAACCGAAAAGATCCGTCAACTCCAGAGGAACAGTCTCGGGTTGTGAAGCAACAGTATTTCTTCGCCTGCCTTTTTGTCCGAGCAGCAAAAGGACTTGCTCTGCTTGTGATGTGGATCGGAATCGGATTTTGCGGACTGCGATATTACCAAGCCAGCATTGCGGCCGGCGCGGTCGCCTATCACCCTTCGCCCCATCTACGACATGCACTCGACAGGTTGAGAGATGCCTTTTTGGCTACCGAACAAATTATCGAGTCGTTTAACGCCGGCAATCAATCAACGACACCGAATGTTCAGGCGCCGCGTTTTCCGCTGGTGATTAACTCAGACGATGATTTTGCCCGAATTCGCTCCGAGCTCTCCAGAGTCGACCACGAGCGGCAACAGTTGAAAGAGTCAATTGTGAGCCGGTTTGAAACTTTCGTTAAGAGCATCGAGGAGAAACTTCATGCCTACGCAGCCGTGTTGCAGTCGTCGCCGTCGCCAACACCCGCAACCACTCAGAATCTCATCTCCAACGCCACGCCTTCGCCTACGTCTCGGGAACAATCTTTGTTTTCATCCCAGCTCGGCACTTCCAACGCGAATGAGCGGAACGCAAATCTGAAGGAGCGAAAGGAATTTCTTAAGGTGCTTGCGGCTAAAGCCGAGAACGCCGACAATCGTGTCATACTCGGCGAGGCGGCAGATCAACTTGAGCATTTGGCCAAGCTGCTGCCGGAAAGATTCGACGCATCAACCGCGGCACAACCGGATACGACAACAGCCGCCTCGAAGAACCCGCGACTAGAACAGGACGGCAAGGTCTTGCCCTCCGAGCGCGTTGCTCGCCAGCTAGAGCAGCTTCGCGGCGGAGTCCGCCAGATGTTGCTTACATCATGGACTCTTGATGATACGTTCGAGCAGGTAGCCGACCTTGATTCGGCCGAGCGCGATAAGTATCGCGCAGCGATTTTGGCGCAGAAAAGCATTTGGCTGTCAGCAACTTCGCGGATCGTAATTGGATTGTTTGCTACAGGTTTTGTCAGTCTTCTGATAGTCGTTTTTGCTGACCTCGTTCAGACTCAACTTGATACCGCGACCAGCAGCGGCACGGTGGCTGACGCGATTAATGCGCTGCGTGGATCGGTAGCACACTTGTCGGAAAGCGAACCGATGATCTCGGCGGAAGAGGAGACGCACATCGCAGGCGGCTCTTGAAAAAGTCCGCCGAATTTTAATTAGGCAAAACGCGCCCGAGAGGATTCGAACCACTAACCTTCTGATCCGTAGTCAGATGCTCTATCCAGTTGAGCTACGGGCGCCAAAGAGAGCGTGTAATTTGCGGAGGAAGCGCATGCCGTCAACAAAGCGCTCGATTTTACACAATGTAGCGGTGTTGTGCGGCGAAATCTGACACTCCCTTATAATTCACGTTAACCATTCGGAGCCCTTTGTCAGAAAATTTTGCTGCGTGCGAAGTTTCACACACCAAAATTCCGCATCTAATGCGTTTGCAAATAAGGAGGATCACTTATGACGTCACACGGATCGGCTAAACCGCCAAAGATCGACAATCATCACATCACGCGGAGAAGCTTTCTCGGAACGACCGCAGCTGGCGGCGCGGCGCTGCTGACCGGCGGGCTCGCCACACTGTTCAAAGAGACTGCGCTTGGCGGAAGCAGTTTTCCATTCGTTGAAGCGACAATTCCTCAGCTACAAGCAGCGATGGCTGCTGGTCAGCTCACCGCGCACGATCTCGTGCTCGGTTATCTCCAGCGTATTCAATCACTTAACCCTACATTGCACGCCGTCATCGAAACAAATTCGAATGCGGTCGCAATCGCCAGCTCGCTCGATAACGAGCGCAGCCGCGGCATCGTGCGCGGTCCGCTCCATGGCATTCCGCTGTTGGTGAAAGACAATATCGCCACTCTCGACAACATGCAGACGACCGCCGGGTCGCTCGCAATCTATGGAAGTCAAGTTCCCGCCGATGCGCCGATCATTCAGCGGCTCCGCGCGGCCGGAGCGATCATTCTCGGCAAGTCGAACCTTGGCGAGTGGGCAAATTTCCGCGGGTTTGATTTCGCCTATCCGCTGGCCGTCGGTTGGAGCGCTCGCGGGGGAGACACCAAAAATGCTTACGACCTGGGCTACACATCGTGGGGCTCGAGCTCCGGTTCGGGCGCGGGCGCTGCCGCCAATCTTTGTGCAGCTGCGGTCGGAACCGAAACCGACGGTTCAATTACCGGCCCGTCGGCGGTCGAAAACATCTTTGGATTAAAACCGACGCTTGGGCTGATCTCGCAAGACGGGATTATTCCGATCAGTCATCAACAAGACAGCGCCGGTCCAATGGGGCGGTCCGTCACCGATATCGCCATCCTTCTAGGTATCATGCAATCGCCGCAGACCGATTACACGCCGCTCCTTCAGCGCGGCGCGCTTGCTGGCAAACGCATCGGCCGCGACGTGCGCTATTTCGATTACAGCTACTACGGCAGCGGAATTCCCGGCGATGAGGAAACCGTCGCGTTCGCGGACCACGCACTCGACGTCATGCGGAGCCTCGGCGCGACGATTATCAATACCGATACGGGCAACGTCTTCGCCTATACCGACGACGAGTTCACCGCGCTGCTTTACGAGTTCAGGGCGCAAATCGCCGATTATCTACAAACTTTGAGCAAGACAAGTATGCGCACATTGGCCGATCTCATCGCGTTCAACAATGCGCATTGCCCGCAGGAACTCGTTTATTATGGACAGGAGATTTTTGAAATCGCTGACCAGCTTCCGGGTTATCCAAATGATCCGACGTACGTTGCGGCTCGGAATCACGCGACAGGCGCGGCGCGCGCCGGAATTGATGGTGCAATGGCCCGCCATCACCTCGACGCGATCGTCGCACCGCATCTGACGAACTCAACCGGACCAGCGGTTGCCGGTTATCCGAACTTCTCGATGCCGGTTGGCATTCGTTCATCGGGCAGACCGGCGGGGATGTTGATGTACAGCACCGCCTTCCGGGAGGCGCAATTGATCGCGATGGCCTACGATCTTGAGCCAGCGTTGAATGCGCGGCAACAACCGCAGTTCCTCGGCGCAATTCAGCCGATTCCGAACGCGGGATTGTGCACTCAGCCGCATCAACCGCAGGGCAAACAACATCTGCCGCATGGGCGAATCTTCTAAGATCGACATAATCTGACTTGAGCAGGCGAGCAGATTGAACACTCTGCTCGCGTGACTGTTTTTCTTGGCGGCGGATTTGCGGCGAAATATCTTGAGGGTGGCGGCAATTTTTCAGTGCCGCTGCAATGGATGCTCGGTCTTCGTCGACTGAAGCTGGACGCGATCTGGCTTGAGCATCTGCCGAGCGAGCGAAACTCTCGTGTCGATCAGCGCAAGATCGACAACTTCCAGCGGCAACTCCGAGCGCACGGACTTGGCGGACGCTATTGTCTGCTATACCAGAAAACGCCAGACACCACGCACGACCTCAACGTGCTTCGCTGCATCGGAATTTCAAAACAGGAATTGCTCGATCGACTTGCCGGGCCTAACACGCTGCTCAATCTCAGTTATTCAATTCATCCGCCGCTGCTGCTGAAATTCGAGCGCCGCATTTTCTGCGACCTCGATCCGAGCGAGATCATTTATTGGATGACGCAGATGGAGATGGGTCAGTCTTCTCATCACGAGTTTTGGACAATCGGTCTAAATGTGAACGACCCGGATTGCAAACTGTTGAAAACGGTGGCGGCAGCCCTCACAGCTGCCCCTTCCCAATCGCAGGCGACGCGGTCGGAGCCGGACTGGCATTTGCCCCTACAGAAGATCCGTTGGAAGACGTTTTATCCGCTGGTCGACACCAAATTGTATCGGGCACAGCCGCGTCTGCGCTCGCCGAAGTTTACCACGATCGGTCAATGGTATTGGGGCGGGGCGGTGGAAATTGATGGAACGTTTCCCGATCTTTCCAAAAAATACGCGTTCGAACGGTACCTCGATCTTCCCAAACGCGTAGCCGAAGCGAAATTCGAACTCGCGATGCACATGAATCCGGACGACCCCGAGCGTGAACGATTGCGAAAACGCGGCTGGCATATTGTTGATCCACACCGCGTTGCGCGAACGCCGAAAAAATACAGAAGCTATTTGGCGAGCGCTCTCGGCGAGTTCACCGCGATCAAGGGCGTCGATGTGAGCTGGAAAACCGGTTGGTTGAGCGATCGGGCGGCGGCATTATTGTTGATCCACACCGCGTTGCGCGAACGCCGAAAAAATACAGAAGCTATTTGGCGAGCGCTCTCGGCGAGTTCACCGCGATCAAGGGCGTCGATGTGAGCTGGAAAACCGGCTGGTTGAGCGATCGCGCGGCGGCATTTCTCGCTATGGGCCGATCAGTTGTGACGGAGGACACAGCTGCGGCAAAATATTTGCCGCCTGCGAGCGGCTTTCATTTTGTTGGTAAATTGGACGAAGCCGTGGCTGCGATCGAAGATCTGCTGGCGAACTGGCCACGCCGCTCGCGCGAGGCGCGAGCATGTGCGGTCGAAGTCTTCGATTCGGCGAAAAATCTCCGGAAAATTCTCGGTCTTTGAGCCGCTCGTTTTGGCGTTGCAAAACGATTTTCGGGTGTTACTCGTTGTCCCGTTATGGCCGATTTGATGAAAGCGCCTGAGCTTAAGGAGCGCATGAAAAAGATCCCGGAATGGGAATTGGAGAAGAAACACATCGAACGCACTTTTGAGTTCGACGATTTTGTTGATGCCATCGATTTTGTGAACACGGTCGCGGAAGTGGCCGAGGAGGAAGAGCATCATCCCGACATCGACATTCGCTTTAACAAAGTGCGGCTCGTGCTTTCAACGCACAGCAAGGGCGGCGTGACCGAGCTCGATTTTGCATTGGCCGAGCGAATCGACACGCTTTCTGAATAGACACAGTGGCGAGTGACTGGTGACAAGTGACGAGTCGAGGTCACGGCAGTCTTCGGGTTTGGCTTGCGACGATCGCGGTAATTCTGGTCGTCATCGCAGTCTGGAAATTCATCGACTACCGGATGCGACCGCCTCCGCCCCCAAATAAGATTGTGATCCCGGTGCCGGCACCGACGCCCTGACTCCGGACCAGAGTGACGGTTGTTCTGTGGAGGTAGCCGTCTCCGCTGCATGTCAACGATTTAAAATGCAGGCGAGACGCGGTCGCGACAGCAAATGCAGCTTTAATCCGGGGCCGGCTGGAGTTTTTGGTTCCCCACCAACGAGCGGCCTTCGTCGGCGTCGATAAAGGTGAACATCGTCTGGATCTCCGACCGCCCGGCCATCCCGGCTTCTTTCTTCCGGCGCTTGAGGATTTCG
>Ga0209808_1001765_pt1 | contig 11210 bp, 13 predicted proteins | sample GraSoiAngelo_157_FD_186171 | JGI IMG/M metagenome (GOLD analysis project Ga0209808, IMG submission 186171) | Grasslands soil microbial communities from the Angelo Coastal Reserve, California, USA - 14_1009_16_20cm (SPAdes) (version 2) | ecosystem: Environmental > Terrestrial > Soil > Grasslands ...
TAGGGAGCGCGACCATCTTTTCGCATCCTTGCCGAAAGGTTTTCGCAAATCGCGGCGCCATCGCAACCGATCGCGAGATGAGATCGCCAAAGGCGCGGACTCATTTCCAGTCTGGAGCAACGCCCCAGGAAAAATGGTCCGAGACAAATCCAGCGCTGAAAACGCAATTCAAAAGTGCGTTTCGTGGGAAAACGACTCAAAGGCGCTCGGGCTTAGGCCCACGGCCGAGCAATTCCTGCATTGCAAAAAGGAGCGGCTTGTCCTGGTAAAGGACGGCGTAGATTTGATCGATGATCGGCGTATCCACGCCGAGGCGACGGGCGCATTCAAATGCGCTCTTGGCCGTCGGTATTCCTTCTGCCACCATCTTCATATCGGCCTGGATCTGGGCCAGCATTTCGGCGTGGCCCAGCCGTTCGCCCACTCTCCGATTGCGGCTGTGTTTGCTGAAGCAGGTCGCGATCAGATCGCCCACGCCGCTTAGTCCGTAGAAGGTGAGCGCGTTTCCACCCATTTTTGTGCCGAGACGCAACAATTCGGCCATTGCTCGGGTGACAAGCGCAGCTTTTGAGTTGTCGCCAAGGCCAAGGCCGTCACTCACGCCTGCCGCAATTGCAAAAACATTCTTGAGCGCGCCACCCAGCTCAATGCTGACCACATCGTCACTGGTGTAAATGCGAAAATGTTCGCTCCCGAGAAAGCGTTGCAGTTCGATTGCATAATTCTCGTTAGCACATCCAATCACCGTCGCGGTCGGCAGGCCACGAACTACTTCTACCGCCAGATTTGGTCCGGACAAAACCGCCACCGGATTTGAAGGAAAGAGCGTTGACAAAATTTCGCTCATTCGCATTCCGCTGCCATGCTCGATTCCTTTTGTGCAACTAAGCAGCACCGCATTGTCACTTACGCCAGTATCGCGGACACGAGTAGCGATTTCGCGCAAGACGATGGACGGGGTAACGAAAACTATGAGCTCGGCCTCCCTACAGTCCGTTAGTTCGTGCATGACGCGAATGTTCTCAGCCAATTGAACGCCCGGGAGATATTCCGTATTTTCTCGCGAGCTCTGCACTCGGCTGATGCGCTCGGCGTTGTTGCCCCAAAGCGAGATGGGCCGGCCATCCTTTGCCCAGAGCGCCGCGAGCGCCGTCCCCCAGCTTCCAGCACCGATGATGACGGTTTGTTTCATTTTCGATCGAAGCGCGGCTCGCGGCCTTGAGCCAGCCTAACGATGTTGCTGCGATGCCTGAAAATTATTAACGCCGCGATCAACCCGCTAAATCCTAAAACCATGGGATCGGCCGCATTTCCCAAAACCCAGGCGCTGAGGGGCAGGGCAATTGCAGCAACGATGGAAGCTAACGAGACAAAGCGAAAGACGACGAAGACGGCGATCCACACAGCAACAGCGATGAACGTTGCCACCGGCAACAGACCAAGACATGCGCCCGTGGCCGCGGCCACACCTTTTCCACCGCGAAATCGAAGCCAGACAGGGAATGAGTGGCCGATTACGACGAACAAAGCAGCAAGAATCCCGATGAGATAACTGGCGGACGGGTCGAATTGGGCGAGCCAAAGCGCAATTCTAACAGCCAGGAAACCTTTTAAGACATCGCCGACAAAAACGGCGTAACCATATTTCTTTCCGAGAACACGCAAGGTGTTTGTTGCGCCAATGTTACCGCTCCCGTGTTGCCGGACGTCAATACCGGCGATCCGCCCAGCAATGAAACCAAATGGGATGGATCCAAGAAGGTAAGCAATCAGAGCCGCGGTGAAATAGATCACTCAGAACGGTTTACCATTTAGCCAAATATCCAAGATAGATAAATCGGCGGCGGTTATTCCCGGAATGCGTCGTGCCGCTCCGAGTGAAGTTGGGCGAAACCTTCCCAGTTTTTGCCGGCTCTCGCTGCGTAAGCCGGGAACAACATTAAAGTCGAAACCGAGGGGAATAGTGCGATCGGCGCGTAACCGTTCGTGGGTGACGCGCTTCATTTGTTGAGCTAGGTATCCTGCGTATTTCATTTCAACCAGCAGATGGCGCCAGATTGAGCGAGGCGCCATGGCTAGTACTTCGAGCGGCAGTTCACCCAGGTCGAAATGCGGATCTTTCAGAGCTTGACGCAGCGGCCGACCATTAACTTGACGACCGTCAATCGCGCTTTCGAGGGAAGCAATGGTCTCCTGTTTTCGACGGAGACTATCCATCCGGTCCTCACCGACTAACCCGATCCCCGCGCCGAGCTCGGTCAAACGCAAATCCGCGTTGTCTTCCCGGAGGGCCAGTCTATTTTGCGCGCGACTAGTAAACATTCGATACGGTTCATCTGTCCCTCGCGTTGTCAGATCTTCGATCAGGACTGCAATGTAGCTGATTTCTTTCGGAAGCGTGAACGGATCGCGATTTTGCGCCTTTAATGCGGCGTTAATTCCTGCAATTAAGCCTTGCCCGGCAGCTTCTTCGTAGCCGGAGGTGCCGTTAATCTGACCAGCGAAATACAAACTTTGCACGAACTTGGTTTCGAGTGTCGGGTGGAGTTGCGTCGGCGGGAAATAATCGTACTCGACGGCATAACCGGGCCGGATAATTTCGGCGTGCTCGAGGCCGGGAATGGATCGCACTAGCGATAACTGGACGTCGAAAGGCAGACTGGTGGAGATGCCATTGACATAGATTTCGCTGGAATGGCGGCCTTCGGGCTCGAGGAAAATGGGGTGCGACGCTTTATGCGAAAATCGGACAATTTTGTCCTCAATTGAGGGACAATAGCGCGGACCTGTGCCCTTAATTCTATTTTGATATAATGGTGATCGGTGGAGATTTGTGTTAATTATATGGTGAGTCTTTGGAGTCGTATGCGTTAACCAACATGGGAGCTGTTCCACGTGGAACAAGCCCGATTCGTCGAAGTTGAGGGTAAACGAATCGCCCTTCTGCGTAGTTACCTTTTCGAGAAAAGAAAGCCGCGGTGGCGGCTCATCGCCTTCTTGCGCCTCGAGCGAACAAAAATCGATCGAATTCCCATTTAGCCGACAGGGTGTCCCCGTCTTAAAACGACCCGTCTCGAATCCAAGAGCCCGAATGCTGTCGCTCAGACTCGAAGCGCTGTCAGCCATCCGCCCGCCAGGTTTGGATTGTTCGCCTACATGCAGCAGCCCCCGCAGAAACGTGCCGGCCGTGATCACGACCGATTTTGCCGGAATCTCCATGCCTAAATCCGTGGTCACGCCGAGGACTCTCCTGTCGTGAACGACAATCGTGGCCGCTGTTCCCTGCAACAATCGAAGATTCGGTGTCTTCTCGAGGATAGCCTTTAGCCGAAACTGATAGGCTTTCTTGTCGCATTGAACCCGCGTAGCCCAAACCGCTTCGCCTTTACTCCGGTTGAGCACACGAAATTGGATTCCAGTCGCGTCCGCATTAATTGCCATCGCGCCGCCCAGCGCATCGATCTCTTTGACAATATGACTCTTGGCCGATCCACCGATCGCCGGATTGCATGACATCTGCCCAATTGTATCCAGATTTTGTGTCAGCATCATGGTGCGACAGCCAAGACGCGCTGCTGCCAAGGCGGCCTCGATCCCGGCGTGACCGCTGCCAACAATCAGGACGTCGATCCGATCAGGGAGTGTGAACATTTTTTAGAATTCCGCGCTTCGGGTCCGGAAGCAGATGAGAAAGGCTCTCGACCTTGCGGTCCCCCTCTACCGTTGCGCTAACGATAATCAGAGCCGGGGAAAATTCAGCTAGGAATTGCCGGCAAGCACCACAACGCACGATCGGTTCAATCGTGTCCGCAACCACAGCGATCGTGACCAACTCGCGTTGTCCCGCCGCGACTGCACTACCCATCCCGATTCGCTCGGCGCAAATCGTTAGGCCATGGGAGATATTTTCGATGTTGCTGCCGATGAAAACGGCCGCCGATTTACATTGAACGGCTGCTCCTACGGCAAATCTAGAATACGGCGCATAAACTTGCAGGCACGCTCCTAAGGCGTTGCGAATTAAATTATCAAATTGCGTATTCATTTGCAGACCAGATAATTATATTCCATTACTTCGGAGAACACGCAGTGCAATCCGGCCCATTAGCACCAAGATCGCCAGGGAAATAAGCAGCCCGCCGCCCCAGACCCAATACTCGTACATTCGCGGATGTGTCTGGCCGCGAGCGAGGCGCAGCCCCAGCTGCCCCAGCGTTCCAAGATAAGCATAAAGAAAAAGCCCTGGCGCCTGGCCGATAGCGATCCAAATCATGCAAGTGCGAAAACGAATTTTGGTCAGGCCATACAAATAGTTCATCAAACTGCTGGGAAAAAGCGGATGCAATTGGCTGAGAAGAATGAGCTTCCAGCCTTCGCGTTCCACCGCCGGTTCGAGGGCGTGAAGGCTCTTCGATCTTTCGAGACGCCGTTGCAGCCAGCGCCGCCCGATGGTTCGGCCAATCAAAAACGAAATGGCGGCACCGGCCACATTGCCAATCAGCACAATCAGGAATCCCCACCACAAGCCAAAAAAAAATCCGCCGCCGATACTCAGGATCCCGCCCGGCAGCAGCAACACGTTACAGCAGGCGTAAAGGATCGGGTAACAAATTGCGCTCCAAACGCCCCAGCTCATCACCCGTTGCTGGACTGTTGCCAGAATTTCCCGGAGCGGGAAAATGTTCCACGCCGCGATAACGAGAGCGATCACGCCGAGAACGGCGAAGAATTGAACCCAAGCGACGCGGTTTGTTTTTTTCAAGAGCGCCAGACCATCTGCGCGTCACATCTCGCGCGCAAATCGGGCCAGCTCACAGGTCGAATCGAAATGCAGGAATGGCGTGATCAAATAAACGCCGGGAAATTCTGAGCCGACCGCAGAGACGATCTCGCGCGCGATCTCCATTCCGATTGCGCCGGCATTTTCAGGTGGCGAATCCGCCATTCGCTTTCGGACTTCATCGGGAACAATGATGCCCGGCACTTCGTGATGGAGGAACTCGGCCTGACGCGCGCTCAGCAGCGGCCAAATGCCAATGAATATCGGGATGTTTAAGTGCGCCGTCCGCCGTTTTGTTTCTTCCACCAGCCGCACGTTGAACACCGGCTGCGTCATGGCAAATTGCGCGCCGGCGGCGACTTTGCGCTCGAGCCGGTTGACCTGCGAATCAAGATTTTTCGCGTTTGGATTGAAAGTGCATCCGATGACAAACTGCGTTCGCGCCTTGAGCGACTTGCCGGCGTGACTGAAACCCTCATTTAGTTTTCCAATGATGGAAATCAATTCGATCGAGTTTACGTCATAGACTGACGAGGCGCCCGGATGATCGCCGACGCGGGCCGGATCGCCGGTCAGTGGCAGGACGTGACGCATGCCGAGCGCGGCCATCCCCAGCAGCTCGCTCTGCAAACCGAGCACGTTTTTGTCGCGACAACTCAAATGCAGGAGCGGAGTGATGCCAAATCGCTCTTTCAGCATCGCGCCGACCGCGAGATTGCTGACGCGCAAAATCGCCAGTGAGTTATCGGCCAGCGTGATCGCGTCGCAGCCGGAGTGGACGAGTTCCTGCGCACCACGAAAGTATTTTTCCAAGGCGAGTGTCTTTGGCGGGTCGAGCTCGCAAATGATCACGCGTTTTCCGGCGGCGATTTTATCGAGCAAACTTTCTTCAACGACAGCTGCGACTTTTTTTGCCGGCGCCGGCGCGGTCGTAGTGATGCGAACGGTCTTCGATTTCACTGGTTTCATCTCTGCGATCGCCTTCGAAATCGCCGCGATAGTGCGCGGGGTTGTCCCGCAACAGCCGCCGATCAACCGCGCGCCTTCGGCGACCATTTCGCGCGCCGCCTGGGCGAAGTAATCCGGCGCAGCGTGGTAGATAAAACGGCCATCGGTATATTTCGGATAGCCGGAGTTCGGATAAGCTGCGAGCAATCCATCGAGGGGAATTCGCTGGAGCAGTTGCACAGTAGCGTGCGGACCGTTCATGCAATTTACGCCGGTAATTTGCACCCCCAGACCGCGCAGTTTGCGAAACGCGTCAACGATTGGGACGCCCGATGCCAGCCGTCCTTCCGGTTCGCACGCAAAGGAGCAAATTATTGTGCAGTCGCTTAGCGAGTTTTTGGCCTCAAGCGCAATCTGCATCTCGACATCATCCATGAACGTCTCCAGAAAAATCAGGTCCACGCCTCCATCGAGCAGCGCCTGGATTTGTTCGTGAAAACAGTGGCCCCGATCGATTCCGCGCTCTTCCGCTTCCAGCGCGCTGATTCCAAGTGGCCCGACGCTACCGGCAACACAGACATCTTTTCCCGCGGCAGTCTCTTTCGCCAGTTTCGCCGCAGCGCGATTGAATTCGCCCACTCGATTTTCGAAACCAAAACGCGAGAGTCGGGCTGCGTTCGCGCCGAAGGTATTTGTCTCAATCACGCGCGCTCCGGCGGCAATGTAATCGCGATGAATCGCGCACACCCGCTCCGGATCGCTGACGCAAACCTCCTCGAGACAAGATTCCATCGGCAGACCCTGATCGAGCAGCAGCGTTCCCATCGCGCCGTCGCCACAGACGACGCGCTCCTGAAGTTCATCGAGCAGGTTCATGGTGTGAATGCCGGATTACGGTCACGCAGCGCAGCCGTCAACCCACTTGGCGGTGGTCGCCAGGTCCCAGCGTCAAACGTGGCGCTCGTCTTGCCTTTCACCTGTGAACTGGCTGTCTCGTAAAGCTGCGGCCTTCTCTCGCAAGTGTGCCTTGGAGTCTTGGCTAACTGCACCCGAAGTGAGTTGTTGGCCGTCCGTTTTTTCCAATTTCAACAAATCGCAAGCCCATAAGCGAACGCGTCAAGGCAGGATCGCGAAGACGCGAGCGGGGAAACCGGAGCCGCCTTTGGGTTTTGGGAAACTGATGACGACGATCGCGCCAAACTCCGGCACTTGATCGAGATTGGTGAGCAGCTCGATCTGATAATGGTTGGTGCCGAGGATGTAGGCTTCGAGTGAATAATCATCTTTCGTTGTCGCCAATCCGGGATCGGTATCGGTGGTTTCGTGACCAGAGGCGGTAATTTTGCTTTCCTCATAAAGATATTTCAGCGCGGGCAAACTCCAGCCGGGATAATGCGCGACCCCTCGTCCGTCCTTGTTCGCCATCTTCACGGCGTCCGGCCAGCGCCTCGACCAATCGGTTCGCATGGCAACAAACGCACCTGTCGGAATCTTTCCGTGTTCTGTTTCCCATTTTTTCACGCGTTCAAGCGTGAGCGTGTAATCCGGGTTTCTTGCGCATTCCTCATGCACGTCGATCGACACCAGTGGCAGGATCATTTCCTTGAGCCCGATTTGATCGACGGTGCGCAGGCCTTTATGAAAATGCGCCGGTGGATCCACGTGCGTACCCCATTGACCGACATGAGTAAAGACCTCGGCAAAAAACCCGTTGCCCATCATGCCTGGCTGCTTTTCGTACCAGTAAATTGTTCTGCGCTGTTCGTTGGGGAAACCGGACCAGCGCGGAATTCCTGGAGCGAAGTCGTGAGTAAGATCCACAAACTTTTTGCTGGCGATGATCTTCTGTAGATCGATGAGAGAAATTTCTGGCACCGGTTCACGAGCCAAAACAAGGAGCGGACCAGACCAAAATGCGCCGCTCAAAACTGCAACAGCCAGTCCTTGGCGCAGGAGCGAAGTTTTCACACTGATGCTGTTAAACGATTGCGCAAGAGGAAGCGAACAACTTCCAATAACTCACAACAAAAAGCGCCTGCCTTCCGCTGGTTGGCGAATTGCAGCCGCCCGCGCCGATTTTGTTCACATTCTTTATCCCTGAGTCATGCGATGGAAAATAGCAGCGAATACCATGTTATTGGTGCTATGAAGATGAAGAATTCGTTTGAATCACAGCTAAAAATAACAGAGAGGCTGTGAACAAAGTGCTGGACTGCGACATGAATCAAATCGTCAAACCGATTTTGTCATCAGCTGCAACAATCGCGGTTTCTGAACCAAAGCCTGTTAACGCGCGCGAGAGAGCTGATAACCTGTTTGAGCGAGCTGCCTGGATTTATACTTTTTGCCGCGAAAAAGTTTTTCGCGACGATACCGGGCGAATCATTCGTGCGTTTTGGCCGGCGGGAGAGCCACCGGCCAGTTCCAAAGTGCTGGAGCTTGGCTGTGGTCCGGGGTTTTATGCCCGTACCCTGGCATCCCGGTTTCGGCAAATCTCGGTTCTTGGAGTCGACAGCTCGAAACAGCTGGTGAGATACGCACGCGAGAAAGCTATGGAGAAGGCTTTGCACAACTGTGCTTTTGAGTGGGGTGATGTCCTCAATCTTCCACAACCGGATAATTCCTTCAGCCAATTGGTTACATCTCGTCTTTTCACAATTCTGCCGGAACGGGAACGCGCCGTTGCTGAAATATTTCGGGTTCTGAATTCGGGAGGCAAATGTTTCGTGGCCGAGCCGCGTTTCGCTTTTTCGGCGTCGATTCCCTTGTTAACGATGCGGGCAGTTGCCCGCGTAAATGGATACTCGCGCGAATATCGAGAGCCGATAAAGGCAACAGTCCTTCGCTATCCCCATTTTTGTGCATTATTCGCTACCCAGCCCTGGTCGCGAATGAAAACCTGGCGGGTTGGCCGTTACCAGTACGCGCTCTGCGAAAAGGATTGACGCGAGCGTTCAATCAACGCAGAGCACGCGCGAATGCATCGCGTTTTCGATCGGCAGCAGGGCAACCAGATTTCAGCAGGCCTTTGTGCACTCGCGATCATGACAAAAGCGCCGCGGGCGGGCGCTGTGAAAACACGATTGCAACCACCGCTTACTCCGGAGGAAGCAGCGGATTTGAATATTTGTTTCTTGCGCGATATCGCCGATGCGATTTCGCGCGCGACCTGTAGCGTTTGCGGGGGTCTGCGACCGCTGGAACAAGATACAATCGCCCGCGGTGTTGGCGTTTTTACCCCGGAGGGCAGCGAAAAAGAGTATACGGATATTTTGCCGCCTGATTTCGATTTGATTCTGCAACGCGGCGATGGTTTCGGCGAGCGATTGATCAACGCCGCCGACGATTTGCTGCACGTTGGTTTCGAATCCTGTTGCCTGATTAATTCAGATAGCCCCACCGCGACGGCCGACGCGTTTCGCGAGGCAACAGCACAGATGCAAGGCGCCGACGATCGAATCGTGCTCGGGCCATCCGATGATGGCGGTTATTATTTGATTGGGATGAAAAAATTATACCGCCGCCTTTTCCAGGAGATCGATTGGAGCACGGAGCGTGTTTTTGCTCAGACGCTGGAACGCGCGCGTGAGATCGGATTGAACGTTCACCTCCTTCCGAGCTGTTTCGATGTTGATGATCGTGCCGCCCTGCGGCGCCTATGCGATGAATTACTTGGGGCAAATTCGCGCTGCGATATCGCTCCCGCGACAACGAAATTTCTGTCGCAGCTCATCGCGCGCGAAGGGCGTGAACGGATCTGGCCGGCGCTCGCCGCGGCGAGCGTCTCTACAAGGGAATGAAGCGTGCGCTCGTCACGGGCGGGGCAGGCCTAATTGGTTCGCACGTTGCCGATTTGCTTGTGCGCGAAGGCTGGCGCGTGCGGATTCTCGATAACCTCGAACCGAACACCCACAAACGCGGCAGGCCGGCTTGGATCAACCGCGACGCCGAATTTGTGCAGGGCGATGTGCGCGATCGTGCCACGATTGAGAACGCGCTTTCTGGCACCGACATCGTTTTTCATCAGGCGGCCTACGGCGGCTACATGCCGGAGATGGCGAAATACGTGGAGGTGAATTCGCTTGGCACCGCGCAAATGCTCGAAGTCATTCGTGAAAAAAATTTCCCAATCAAAAAAGTTATCGTGGCGAGCTCGCAGGCGGTTTACAGCGAAGGCGCGGGTGAGTGCCCGAAACACGGTCTCGTTTTTCCCAGGGTGCGGCCGGTGGAACAGTTGCAACGCGGCGATTGGTCAGTGCGCTGTCCGATTTGCAACGAGCCCACCAGGAGCGTGCCTACGCCCGAGCAGGCGCCGGTTGGCGGAGAAACGGTCTACGGATTGACCAAAGTCGATCAGGAAAAACTCGTACTGCTCTGGGGAAAACAAGTGGGGATCCCGACCGTGGCGCTCCGTTACTCGTGCACCTATGGGCCGCGCCAATCAATCTTTAATCCCTACACCGGCGTGATCGCGATTTTCTGCACGCGCCTGCTCAATAGTTTGCCCCCGGTCCTTTACGAGGATGGAGAGCAGACGCGCGATTTTTCTTTCGTCGAGGATGTCGCGCGCGCGAATTTGCTCGCCGCTACGACTGATGTGCTGGATGGCCTGCCGGTGAACGTCGGTAGCGAGAAAGGCGTGACCGTGCGCGAGATTGCGCAGCGCGTTTCCGATGCGCTCGGAATTAGAATCGCGCCGGAAATTAGCGGCGAATTTCGGCCCGGCGAGATGCGGCATCTCATCAGTGGGACGGATACAATTCGGGCTGTCGGTTACGTCCCGCAAGTCGATCTACGCGAAGGACTCGACCGTTATCTTGATTGGATTCGTTCACAAAGCGATGTGCGCGATTACTTCAGCGAAGCTGCTGAAAATTTGCGCAACAAAGGCATCGTTCATCGCGTCGGGATATCATGACTTGCGAAGAAATTATCCTGTCGGCACCGAAAAAGCAGGGTCTTCGCGTTTACGTCCTGGACCATTGCGACAAGAAAGCGCTGATCGAAAAATATCGGCGGCATGAAGTGAATATCGAAAACATCGAGGAGGTTGATTTCGTCGGCGGGAATAGCGGCCGAATATTTTCTTACGGTGGTAAGCAAAGGCGGCCGGATTGCCTGGGACGCGAAGGAAAAAGGTGAATTCGAGTTTGTGCATTCATTGGAGCAAGCGAAACAGGCGATCCGCGATGTGGGCGAGCGCGGGAGTTATCTCAATGTCCACGAATGGTGTTTCACACCAACTTCATTTCGACTGATGATGCGCGACCTGTTCGAACTTGGTTTCATCCAGCTAAAGGAACTGGCGTTTCATCCGTCCCAGAGTAGTGAGTTCTACGTCGCACTCTCCCGTGTGGGCGTGCTACCGCCGGGCACCCGGCTGGATTTGTTGCAGGAGGTTCTTCGCGAGCAATCCGTCGCCTGAATCGCATTAAGTTTTCGCCGTGTGGGTTTCCGTTGTCATTCCAGCCCTCAACGAAGA
>Ga0209808_1001766_pt1 | contig 11207 bp, 8 predicted proteins | sample GraSoiAngelo_157_FD_186171 | JGI IMG/M metagenome (GOLD analysis project Ga0209808, IMG submission 186171) | Grasslands soil microbial communities from the Angelo Coastal Reserve, California, USA - 14_1009_16_20cm (SPAdes) (version 2) | ecosystem: Environmental > Terrestrial > Soil > Grasslands ...
GACCTGTTCAAGCTCACGGGGGGGGAGATGCAGCCACCCACCACTCTAATGATAGTGTCCGACTCAGGAGCAGGATCAACAACGATGGCTCTCCAACTTCTCTACCGCGACCTATCCAGAGGGAAATTCTGTGGCCTGCTCTCATACGACGCTTTCCCTGCCGAAGTCAGTAGGAAGATGCGAGACATGGGGTGGGATATAGCAGAGTATCTTAAGACCGGTCAGTTGAACATCCTAGACTGCTATTCAGCGTTGGCGGGTGTCGAGGGTTCGCCTATCAGAGATCCGACAGATTTCACCGAGGTCAGTATACAAGTGACACGAATGATTGAGAGTGCCAAAGGGCCCATGACAATTCTTTTCGATTCCGTCACTCCCATCTTCAACGCCGCCACGGCTAAGGACTGCATCAACTTCCTGCAAGTTCTAGGAGCGAAGGTCAAGAACGCCGGGGGGATCTTCATCTTCACAGCTACAAAGGGTTCGATTCCAGAAGAAGCTCGGTCAAAGATTGAGGCATTGGCGGATGGAGTCATAGAACTAAACATGATCAAAAGGGCGAGCAGTCTACGGAGGACTTTACAGGTGAAGAAGATGGCTGGTCGTCAGACATCGACTTTCGAGACTGGCTTTGAGATCGTCCAGGGCAAAGGCATCGTCATCCGGAAACAGCGAGTACCCATCGGCCTATTCCGATCCTAATCCGGCCGAGTCTTCTGCCTTCTCAAAAAGAAAAAAAGAAATTAGGTGGTTGAAGGTACCGTTACAGAGTATAAGTCCCAGTACAGCTGGTCAGCTGGACCCCTTTGTTGCTGAGGATAGTAGACTGGAAGGTGTAAGACCCCGAACCGTTAGAAGACACGGGTATTGTCACTGTAGTCGATGCAACGTTAGTACCTATTGAGTACGCTGAAGATTGGGTATTGTACAGAACGCCGTTGATGTAGGCTTTGACATTGTCGTTCTCATTCGGACCCGGTAAGTAGCCGCCAGTCGCGGTGACAGTCGTCTTGACGTAGAACGTGTTCGTAGTATAGGTTACGGATACCGCGCACGAGTAGGTTGGACCGCTGCTGCCGCCACTTCCCTTCGCATATGCGGGAGTTACGCCCAGAGCTGCTATGACACTCAGGCCGACAAAGAGACCCAGGAGAAGAGGACCTAAGGTTCTCCCAGTTCTCATCAGCCTTCGCCGATAGAGATGTTGTCGTAATGAATACTAACGGGTCGTGAACTGCAAGCCGTCGGGCGCGAGTTACGCTTCACGCTTAAGTATATGGGAAAAAATCCCGATTCTAGAGTCGCGCTTCCCATCCACGCGATTCCCGGCAAAGAATTGCATGAGAATGGATACGACGAAAATGGTCCCGGAGTAAGAGATCGTACCACCGAATGTGACAGCGAGTATTCACAACGTTATCTCAGAAACAGTTTGGCGCGAACTGCAATTGCTGCCGTTCCTTCGAGTCACGCCCAGCCCGTCCATATGGGACGCGTACATCAACGCAACTCCTTTAGTCCTCTGAGTAGGGTCGTCTGCGAAATGAGGGCCGAGCCAACTGACAACCAGGATACTGGATTAATTCTGTGTTGCTTGTGTTCTTCTGCGCTTGTTCCGAAGGCCTGACTCGATAGTTACAGCACATTTACACTCGCCAGCTCTCGATGCAATGCCTATGCCAATGGAACCTAACAGGACAAGACAAGTACTCCAAGACTTGGCACGCGCGTTCAACAAGCTGGCCTCAGAACTCACCGCTGATCTTAGCTATGCGGCGAGAGAGATAGAGAGCCTCCGCCGAGAAGTTCAGAAGTTGCGAGCGACTCCAGGCAAAGGCAGTCGGACTAACGGAAGCTCAAAGAAATCATCGTCCCATGGAACAAAGACGAGCGGTACGTCTCAGAAGAGCAGCGGTTCCCATAAGAAAGCTTCGCACGGGTCCCAGACTAGTCCTGAATCGCCTAAACCAGCCCACGAGCCAGGGTCGTTCGTCTTTCCACAAGAGCCTTTCAGCCCAAGCCCTCCTTCCGAGCCCAGCGCTGCAGGAAACAACTGAGCCGCTTCACAGCCAACAAGCGCAAGATTCGGCCAACTAGAGGATAGACCGATCTCCGCTTCACTCGTTTTCGAGCCCCTAAAAATTTCTTTACATAATGAGTCGTTACGCAGCTACGATTTTGCCTAGTTTAAGATGTTCGGTTTGCATCTTGTAGGATAGAGTTCGCTCAGGATACTCGTGTTGGGAGTCTTACTGACCCCTATTCTCAAGAGGGAGCAGACATCCTTCAAGGCACTCTACGGCAAGTCCTTCGCCGTCGATGCTAGCATCGAGCTCCACCAGTTCCTGGCCTTGATCCGGAGGCCAGATGGGAGTCTGTTTACCGATCCTGAGGGAAGGGTGACTTCCCACCTCATTGGGCTACTGACTCGGACCAGCCGACTGGTTACTGATTACAAGCTTCGTCCTGTGTTTGTCTTCGACGGGCGACCGAATCCGCTAAAGAGAGCCACTATCGAGGCGAGAAGAAAGGTTCAGCAGAAGGCACAGGCCGAATATGTCCAAGCCGTCGAGGCTAAGGACTATTCACGGGCGTGGTCCAAGGTCGTGATGACCGGAAGAGTCACCGGTGAGGTCTTGGCTGACGCGAAGAGGCTGTTGTCGCTAATGGGGATTCCGTGGCTTGAGGCCTTGGAAGATGGCGAAGCACAGGCCAGCTTCATGGCGGCAAAGGGCGATGTCTGGGCAGTTGGTAGCAAGGACTATGACTGTCTCCTGTTCGGAGCACCCATACTCGCAAGGTACCTTACCTTAACAGGGAGAGAATATCTTCCGTCAAAGAAAACGTCAAGGCGCCTCATTCCGGAACTTGTGAAGCTTGCGGAAAACCTTCAGACTCTAGGAATTAGTCGAGAGCAGCTGGTCGATCTTGCATTGCTGGTAGGGACAGATTTCAACGAGGGTGTTATGGGCATAGGACCCAAGAAGGGCTTAGCCCTTATTAGGAAGTATGGCTTGGCCGAAAAATTTCCTGAAGAGATCCGGAGCGAGCTGCCAGAGGATCTCAACGGAGTCCGGAACATCTTCCTGCATCCTCATGTGCTGGAGAACTATTCACTGCAGAGGGGGCGTCCCGATCCTGATGGGCTCATCGAGTTTCTCAACGAAGAGAGAGCCTTCAAGAGAGATCGAGTACAGAAGGTCGCGGATAAGCTTACGGAGTCTCATTCTGAATCCGACTCCCAACTCGGAAAGTGGCTTGCTTGACGAGGCCTACACCATTCCTCGAGCTGGCTCAGCTGTGTCGGAGGGTCGAGGCTACTACCAAAAGGAATGAAAAGATCGCCCTGATCAGCACCTTCCTCAAGTCAATTGGCCCTGAAGAGGTTCCGCTGGCTACATTATTTCTCGCGGGAAAAGCGTTTCCTGAATCAGATCCCCGAGTCTTGGAAATTAGCTACGCGACGATTTCAGACGCGGGCAAGAACCTTGGCCAGAGTAGACTAACCGAGCATCCATTGACGATAAGGGATGTTTACGACAGGCTGGAAAAGATCGCCCAGACGTCTGGCTCAAAATCGCGGGACAGGAGGCTGAGCCTTCTCCAAACTATTCTTACTCAAGCTTCTCAAGTCGAGGCGGAGTATCTTACTCGAATGATGCTGGGAGAGATGCGAATCGGAGTCGTCGAAGGCGTTCTCCTGGATGCAATTGGTGAGGCATCAGGAGTGCCGAGAGACCTAGTTCGTAGAGCACACATGCTGCACGGCGATATCGGCGACGTCGCTAGCCTGGCCATGTCGCGGGGCGCATCGGCCCTGGAACGGATCAATCTTCGCTTGTTCGTCCCGATCAAACCCATGCTGGCAGAGATGGCAGACGACGCTCAGCAAGTTCTGGCAGAGCACAAGGACGGAACGGCTTTCGAGTACAAGTTCGACGGGGCGAGAATCCAGATTCACAAGAAAGATGGCAAGGTACGAATCTTCAGTAGGAGACTGACGGATGTGACTGACAGCATTCCTGAGATTGTTGATTTTGCCGAGAATCATGTGAAAGCGTCTGAGTTTCTCATCGAGGGAGAGGTCGTCGCAACCGGTGCGTCAGGTAAACCCATTCCGTTTCAGGATCTGATGAGGAGATTTCGACGAGTGCACGAGATCAAGGATATGGCGGACAAGATTCCGCTCAGACTATACCTCTTCGATGCGTTGCTTGTTGACGGGAAGACCCTGATCGATCAGCCTTACACGAATCGTTGGAAGATACTCTCCAAGATTGTGCCAGAAGAACGCCTTGCTCCAAGGATCATAACGTCGGACGTTGAGGAGGTCGAGAGTTTCATGCAATCTGCGTTGAAAGAGGGACACGAGGGTCTAATGGCAAAGTCCCTGACAAGCAACTATTCTATCGGTGCCCGAGGAAAGAAATGGTTCAAGATCAAACCTGCAGACAAACTAGATGTGGTGATTGTCGCCGCCGATTGGGGTAGTGGTCGCAGGGTTGGCTGGTTGAGCAACTATCATCTAGCGGTGAGGGACGAAGAAACCGGTGAGTTCTTGGTAATAGGGAAGACGTTCAAAGGCCTCACGGACGTAGAGTTTGAGTCGATCACGAAACGATTACAGGAGATTAAGACGAGAGATGGTCGCTACACGGTCTACGTCAAGCCAGCTATTGTGGCCGAGGTTGCATACAACGAGATCCAGAAGAGTCCACGCTACAAGTCAGGATTCGCACTCAGATTTGCTCGAATATCACGATTTCGAGATGACAAGGCTCCAGAAGATGCCGCTACATTTCAGCGGCTGAAGCAATTGTACGATAAACAGTTCGAAAACAAGGCCCGCTTCAACGTGGGAGAGTCGAAATGACTCTTCGAGTCGCAGTCTCCTTCAGCGGTGGAAAAGATAGCACCTACGCCACGTGGATCGCAGTGCATCAAGCGTGGGAAGTTAGCCTCGTTACAGTGAGGCCGCCGTCGGCTGACTCCCTCATGTTTCACCACCCAAACGTGGATTGGACATACCTTCAAGCCCAGTCCATGGGATTGTCTCACGAAGTTGTCGAAACGAATTGCACAGACGAGACTGCCGATCTTCAGCATGCTTTGGCTAAGATGAAATCTGCACACGAGATTTCCGGACTCGTCACCGGTGCGGTCGCGAGCGACTATCAGAAGACTCGTTTCGACAACATGTGCGATGAGATCGGGTTGAAAACCTACGCCCCGCTCTGGCATAAGAGTTCGAAATTATTGGTCGAGGACTTCAAGAAATCCGGCTTCCGAATCATCCTCATTGCAGTCGCCGCCAAAGGCTTGGACGAATCATGGCTTGGTCGGGAACTCACAGAGATAGAATGGTCAAGGCTTGAAGGATTGTCAAAGATTCATGGCATACATCTGACCGGCGAGGGTGGAGAGTACGAGAGTTTTGTTCTAGACGCGCCTCATTTCTCCAAGAGGATAGAGATTGAGAAGACCAGGAAGGAGTGGCGAGGAGATAGTGGAAGACTGGTCATCGAGGAGGCGTCACTGAGGGATAAGTTGGGCAATTGAGGACCTCACTTCCTCACCGATCCTGTCTTGGTCCAGTTTGCGGAATTTTCGGTTGACCATCAATGGCTTCCCGTCTACGATAGTGGTGTCGACGTTTTGGCCGTTTGCCGAGTAGACCAGGTCAGAAATGACTGTTTCCTTTCGATGGATTGGGATCAGGTTTGGGTCTCGAAGGTCAAGGAGGACGAGGTCTCCCCGCTTCCCAATCTCGACGCTTCCCAGGTCCTTCTCGCGTCCTATACAACGGGCGCCGTCGAGGGTCGCCATGTCCAAGACTTGCTGAGCATTCATGATTGTAGGGTCCCATCTGGAATTCTTGTGGAGCAAGGCGGTCATCTTCATGGTGTCAAACATGTCCAGCCCGTTGTTGCTCGCAGGTCCATCCGTGCCAAGCCCGACCGGGATGCCTGCCTCCCACATCTCTGGGACGGGAGCCGTCCCGCCACTAGCCAACTTCATGTTCGACACGGGTGAGTGAGCGACCCTGACACCTTTCTTGCCGAACAGTTTGACCTCAGTCTTGGTCAGCCAGACTGCGTGAGCCGCCAAGACTCGACTGTTAAGGAAGCCGATCTTGTCGAGATATTCTACAACTCGGCCCTTCCCATCTTTCTGGAATTGAGCTTGTTCTCCTCTAGTCTCGGCCACGTGAATATTCACTAGAGTATCTTCTTTTTCTGCAAGATCCCTGGCCCAGAGAAGCGTCTCTGGGCCGCAAGTGTATGGGGCGTGAGGACCCACGGCGAAACCAATTAGCGGATTATTCAATCTGTGAATAAACTCCAGGAATTTGACTGTAGACTTTCTCTCCTGTTCAGTGCCTGCTTTGTCAGGCTTGTCCACCATGCCTGGTGACAGGGTTGCCCTAAGCCCGGCCTCATCGACGGCTCTTGCAACGTCTTCCATGTGGAAGTACATGTCGACAAAGCATGTCGTCCCTGTTCGCGTCATCTCTAAGCAACCGAGAAGAGCGCCCTGATAGCACATGTCGCCAGTCAGCCGCTTTTCTAGAGGCCAGATCTTCTTCTCCAACCAGTCTCTAAGCTCTAAGTCGTCTGCGTAACCGCGAAACAGCGTCATAGAGACATGAGTGTGCGTGTTGATGAGGCCAGGGATCAGCACCTTCCGGCTACAATCGATCACTTCATCCGTCGATGCGGCATTGACCCTGCCGACCTGATCAATCCTTCCGTCAGCTATTCGAACGGAGGCGTTTGCCAAGATACGTCGTTGCGGGTCCTGGGTGACTATCCAATCACAGTCCTTCAGGACAAGACCCATGGGTGTCACTCTTGGTTGAGACTTGCTTGCGGGATTACTGTTCTTGAAGCCTTGTAACGAGAGTCCAGCAGCTTGGTAAGGGCTAGTGCTCGGCTTCTGCCTAATCCTGCGCCGACGGCGATCTCTGTCATTGATGCTGAGAAGACTTTCCTCAGTGACCCAAAATATCCGAGTAGTTGTTCTGCCATCCGTGGACCTATCCCAGGAAGTGAGCCGAGGACCGATAGTTGGAGTCGGTTAAGATCTTTGCTTCTTGGTTTTCGGACGATTACGGGAGGTCCACCTGAGCCTTTTGTGTGTCGTCCTCCTTTTCCAAGCGTGAATAGGAACTGAGCGGTTTGTTTTCCGTCCGGTGTGAAGAACATGTTGAGGCCGAAGTCGAGAACCGATGATATGAGCGCTCCCCATAATGACCGCGAGTTACGAACGCGTTTCAACTCTTCCCAGAGGTCACCTTCAACCACAAGCATACTAGTACGATATGCTTCTCCCATCCGGTGTGCCTGATCGAAGAGTCTCCCGCTGTAGAGTGAGGAGACGAAGTCTCTCACCGACTTTCGCTCAACAGCATAAGAACCCACCACGTAGTCGGCGACGTCAAGTACTCGAAACTCAATGGGTACACCTAGAGATCGCAGTTCATCAGGTACGCCTGAGGGTCGCTCTCGCTCATCAATGATGATACGCTGCAAAGCTCTGTTCTTCAGCCCCTACCGAGATGCGGCTCACAAAAGATTATGCTACGGAAATCGCTAGGATTCAGCATCAGATAGGGCAGAGGTTGGGTTTGGTTTGGACAAACTGGCTGAGCGAGCTTTCGTCGTCAGGGGAGAGCAAGTGTCCAATGAGCAGTAACATCTGTCCACGATGCGGAAAGCCTGTCAAGCTGCCACAAGAGGAAGTTACGATCGTCCGAAACAGAGTGGGCCGAAACAAGTTCGAGGACCGGATGGTGCACAAAGTTTGCCCGACGGGCCAGCCCGTCCTGGGCCAAGTTGGAGGCCAAGAATACTGCACAAACTGTGGACACGCTAAGAGCATTCATTCTCCAAGATGTTCCTACTCCAGCTTCGGCTATCACTGCGAATGCAAGGGATTCCGCAAGTAGTATAGGAAGCAACTCTTTTACCCGACTCTAGATGGGAGAGACCGCTTTGCAGATCGAATCCTACGACCTGTTCCTAGATGTCGACTTTCGGAACCTACGTTTCGATGGAAAGGTCAAGATCAAACTCGAATCTGAAAATGATGTCAAGCTGAATTCTGTCGAGCTCGAGATTCTCGAAGTTGATGCGAACGGAAGGCCGGTCAAACACAATCTGGAAGAAGAAGACCTCACGGTCAAGACCGGAAAGTTCGCGGGAGAACTCAGTATCAGATACCGAGGCTCCATCTCTGACAAGCTGGTAGGTTTCTACAAGGCAGCGTATGACGGCGGCTACGTAGCCTCAACACAGTTCGAGGCTGTCTCGGCGAGACGGCTCCTGCCCTGCTTAGATCACCCTGCCTACAAAGCGGATTTCAAACTTACAGTCAGAACAGACAGCGACACCTCGGTAATTTCCAACATGCCGCCGACATCTGTGAAGGTGGATGGTCCAAAGAAAACTGTCGAGTTTCCAAAGACCCCTCGAATGTCCACCTACCTTCTCTACTTGGGAATCGGCAAGTTTGAGGAGGTAAAGGACAGGTTCAATGGAGTCGACTATATTGTAGCCACGGTACCGGGCAAGAGTTCCGGCGCGAGGTTTCCTCTGGGCGTCGCCAGAGATTCGGTCAAATTCTTCGAGTCCTATTTTGGTTCGAAGTACAACCTTCCCAAGCTGCATCTTATCGCGGTCCCGGAGTTTGCTGCTGGAGCGATGGAGAACTGGGGAGCCATCACGTTTAGGGAGATCGTGCTCCTTGTAGACAAGGATAGCAGCATTCGGATAAAGAAGCAGGTCGCCGAAGTCATCGCCCACGAAATAAGCCATCAATGGTTCGGCGACCTCGTCACCATGAAGTGGTGGGATGATCTTTGGCTAAACGAGAGCTTCGCGACTTTCATGGCCTACAAGGCCACTGATTCGATGTTTCCTCAGTGGACTGTCTGGCAAGACTTTGTCCGCGGAGAGACTGCCGGAGCCCTCGAAAGAGATTCTCTGGTCAATACGCATCCGATTGAGGTGAAAGTGAATTCTCCGAGCGAGATCGAGGAGATTTTCGACGACATAAGCTACGGAAAGGGAGCAAGCATCATTCGCATGCTCGAAGCTTACGCTGGCGAAGATCACTTCATGCGCGGCGTGAGATCGTACCTAGAGAAGTACAAATTCTCGAACGCTGCCGGCGAAGACCTCTGGAATCAGATCGAACATGCGTCTAAGACCAGAGTGAAGGCGATAATGAACGAGTGGATACGGAAACCAGGGTATCCAATCGTAAACGTGAAACTTGACGGGAAGAAACTAATGATCAGACAAGAACGGTTCCTGCTAAACGGGTCACAAGAGCAATCCACATGGCCAATCCCGATCACACTAAAGATCAACGGGAGAGAACAGAAGCTTCTGATGGAGAGAAGTGAGGAATCCATACCTGTCCCAGATGGAGTAGACTCGCTGAAACTCAATCTGGAGCAGACGGGCTTTTACCGCGTCCATTATGATGGACTCTACGAGAGAGTCTGGAGATCAAACATGTCTGCCGTTGACCGATACGGCGTAGTGTCCGACGCTCACGCGTTCACGATTCAAGGCAAGATGGATTTCGTTCAATATCTCGCATTGCTGGATCGTTACATGAACGAGCAAGAATACCTTCCCGCATTCGAAGTCTCAGACCAGCTATCCTCGCTCTATGCAATAACGCGCAGAATCGAAGAGACCTCAAGGAGATTCCACCGAACCCAGCTAAAGATACTCGAGAACAGAAAAGACGAGAATAGTATTGTGTTGCGAGGGTCCATGGCAAGCAGGCTTGCTCTCGTGGACATAGAGTACGCGAAGGAATTAGCGGCAGAGTTCAGCGAATACGAGAGCGCTCAGCCGGACATGAAACAAGCCATGGTCGTTGCGCACGCCCGTGCGTCAGGGGATTTCGAAACCCTATTCGACAATTACAGGAAGAGATCTTCAGAAGAAGAAAAATCCAGATTTCTTGTCGGCCTAACCAGCTTCGGCAAACCTTCACTCAACGCCCGCGCAATGGAACTCGCATCATCTGGAGAAATAAAGAAGCAACACGTTGGAACCTTGCTCGGCTCGGCCACACGGAATCCTGACGCCAGAACCGCGACCTGGAACTGGATCACTGCCAAATTCGAATGGTTGCGAGGCATCTACGAAGGCACTGGAGTTGTGTCAAGATACTTGACATACATGCTCCCGATCCTAGGAATTGACAGAACCGAGGAAGTAACGAAGTTCTTCGCCCAACACAAGGCTCCTGAGACAACCAAGGGTGTAGAAGCAGGAATAGAGAAACTGAGAATCAACGAGGCCTTCCTGAAAAGGAACGGCTCGTCTGAGAAACAAAGGGTAGAGGTCCAAGGACAGCGTTAAGGGCCGCTCCTGATCGTCTTAACAATCGGTAGGTAACCAAGATTGGAATCCCATTCGGGACGACTCAAAACTCTCAAGGCCTCCGCCGACCTGTTGATTTACGCCTCAATATTTCTCGGAGCAGCACTGCTTATCCAACTGTTCGCAATCGTTCCTGTCTGGCTATTCTATTCTGTCTTGGCTGGCTGGGTCGCATATGTGATCGTTGCATTGGCCGTTGCAAAGGGCTTGAAAATGGCATACCCGTTGAACCTCGTACTCGCGATTCTGACGCTTGCTGTCTCACTGTCACGGTCAGAACATTATTTGCTGATTCAAGCTGGGCTCAGCCTTGCCTCCTTAACTTTCATCGCAGGATCAGTGCTCCAAGTTGCAGTAATCCTGACAGTCTCTAGCTATCTTCTCATGACTAGGAGATAGAGTCGTTGTCCACTAGGATCGAGAAGGTTGGCCCTCAGATCCCCAGCTCGCAAGAGCGGGATTCCAGGGCTCGACGCCCTGCTTGACGGCGGATTCCTGCTGGAAAGGTTGTGTTGATCTAGTTCGAATTGAGAAGCCCTGGAAACCCTTTGGAGGTCTCAGTGGGCGGACAGAGAACCAGATTGAGAGTCGTGGCCAATCCGCCAGGTTGGATGTGAGGGCCTCGGCGTTCGAGGCTTGTGAGGTTCACGATTGTGGAAAGTAACCTTCGTCTCCTTGACCAATCCCGCCCGCTTGAGTGCTTCGTCAAGGATTTCAAGCTGCTCGACGGTCAAGTCTCTATTCACTTCTATTACGATGCGTTTGACCCCGATGCGGGTGGTCGGGAGGCGTGCCATCTTA
>Ga0209808_1001770_pt1 | contig 11197 bp, 10 predicted proteins | sample GraSoiAngelo_157_FD_186171 | JGI IMG/M metagenome (GOLD analysis project Ga0209808, IMG submission 186171) | Grasslands soil microbial communities from the Angelo Coastal Reserve, California, USA - 14_1009_16_20cm (SPAdes) (version 2) | ecosystem: Environmental > Terrestrial > Soil > Grasslands ...
CATCAGCAGGCTATGCGACCACGGGTAATGGAGGAACTCGAACGGATTGATCGCTGTGTAGCCCGCCACGATGCGGAATCGCTCGATCCCGAAGAGCACCAGCACCGGCCACACCGCGTCGAGGAACACTGCAGCGAAAACGAGGGTGCCGAGCGACGCCTTGGGCACGACTCTTTTGGCGGCGAAAGCGACGGCGAAATGCCCGATGAACAGGTCATCCTCCGAGAGGAGCTTTCTTCAGGTCGCGGACTCAGGCGCTTTCGTACAGGCGCGTGAGGACGAACTCGCGATGGCCGAGCGCTTCTGCGGCGGTGAGCCGGCCGTTCGCGGTGCGCAACATCATCTCGAGGAGCTTGTCGCCCGCCTGGTCCATGTTGATCTCACGGCGCGTGATGCCGGACACGTCGACGTCGATGTGCTCGGGCATGAGGCGCACGGTGCGCGGATTGGCGCAGAGCTTGATCACGGGCAGGATCGGATTGCCGATCACGTTCCCCTGCCCCGTCGGAAAGAAGTGCACCACGTAGCCGCTTGCCGCACACAGCGTCACCATCTCCGCCGCCGCGGAGGAGGAATCCATGAACCAAAGCCCCGGGCCGCTCGGGACCTCGGCCTTGTCGAGCACGCCGTCCACCATGCATTTGCGACCGATCTTCTGGATGTTGCCGAGCGCCTTCTCCTCGATGGTGGTGAGGCCGCCGGCGATGTTTCCCTTGGTCGGCTGCGAATCCATGAGGTCGCTCGTCTTGTGGCGCTCGATCACTTCCTGGTAGCGATTGAACATGAACATGAACTTGTCGCGCACCTCGGGCGTTCTGCAACGCGCCGCCACGAGCTCCTCGCCGCCGGTGAGCTCGGTGGTTTCGCCGAAAACGAGCGTCACCCCGTGTTCGTAGAGCTTGTCGAAGGCGTTTCCCACGCAAGGGTTCGCGCCTATCCCTGATGTGGTGTCCGATTCTCCGCACTTGGTCGACACCCACAGATCCTTGAGCGGCCGCTCCTCGCGGCGCAATTCCGAAGCCCACTGCATGTAATCCTTCGCGGCCTTGGAAGCGCGGCGGACAGTCTCCATGTCGCCGTGGCCTTCGATTCCGAAGCAGGACACTGGTTTTCCCGCCGCGGCGATGCCGTCGGCGACGCGTTTCGCCCAGCCGTCCTCGATGCCGATCACTACCGCCGCGGCGACATTGGCATTGGACCCTGTGCCGATCAGCGTCTTGAAATGCAGCTCGAGATCTGCGCCGAATTGCAGCCGCCCATAGGGGTGGGGAATCGCGAGCGTTCCCTTGATATTGTTCGCCACCGCTTCGCACGCCGCGTTGGAGAGATCGTCGACGGGCAGGACGAGAACGTGGTTTCGTACGCCGACGCGACCGTCGTCGCGCTTGTATCCCCGGAATGTCGCCTTGCTCAGATCCATGCTCCGACCTCAAACGAACCGTTGATGGGCTCTCACCAGCGCTTGGTCTTGATGTTGTGCACGTGGGCGTGCTCGCCCACCTTGATGGGCGCGATCGTGCGACCGATGTCCACGCCGTATTTGATCACCGTTTCGCCGCTCTTGAGTTCACGGATCGCGACCTTGTGGCCCATGGGAACGTCGCTCTGAGCGCGCGCCTTGATCTCCCTGTCCTGGTCCATGATCCAGCCGGTCAGCTCCTGCCCCGCCTTCACGCCCTCGACGACGACCACTCCGACGGAGTCGTTCTCATCGTGCACCACGAAATGAATCATGGGATCGGTCAGCGGCAGAGCAGGTTGCCCGCATCCGGATCAACCGGACGCGTGCAATCCTGGATGTTGATCTTGCGCGTCGGATCGGGTTCGGGTGCCCGGACCGAGGTCTTGCCGTCCGGGCCGAGCCGGTAGTAGTGCACGCCGTCGGCAAGCATCACCCCGACGATGATCGCGTTGCCGAGCGGCGAGCCGCTGGCCACGCTCACTTGGGAGGTCGTGTTCATGCCCTGAGCGGAGGCGCGTTCCCCGGCCGAATAGCGGACCGCGCAGCCCGCCAGCGCGACCGTGACGATGATGCAAGCCGCCGAAATCCCCCGCATAGGTCGAAAATTAGCACGCGCCCGGGCGTTTCGCCATATTCGCGGGGCTCGCTGCTAGAATTGTTTCCTGAAGCGGAGGTTGCGCTATGAACAAGCCCGTTGAATCCCTGCCGGCGGAGAAGCTCGAATACCTCAAGCGCCGCACCGACAAGTACTTCAGCAAATCGCGGCAAACCGTCGAGAAGTTCGGCGACCGGACGGTCACCTACGGCGTGTTCCTGCGCCGCGGCGTGATCTGCGCCGTCAACCCCGCCATCGACGTCCTGCGCAGCTACTATTCCGCGAAGGCAGAGCCGCTGAGGGTTACGCGCCTGTACGAGGAAGGCGCGTTCGTGCCCGACCAGAAGGCGCTCTTCACGTACACCGGCTCGTTCGCGGCCCTGGTCGAGCTCGAGACGCTCATACTGCAGCGCGTCGGCGTCGCGTGCGTCTCCGCGTACAACGCCTACAAGATGGCGATGAACCTGAAGAAGGTTGCGTTCATCGACATGCACGCGCGGCACTCGCCGGGAGACGACCTTTCGCTGCTCGCGGCGTACGGCGCCTCGGTCGGGAGCCGAATGGCGAAACTCGGCGGCGCGATCGGCTTCATCGGTTCCTCGCAGGACCTTACCGCTCACTTCTACGGCCACGACAAGGGCATCGGCACCATGCCGCACGGCATCATCGGCTACGCGGGCTCGACCCTGCGCGCGGCGCAGATGTATGTCGAAACCCATCCGCAGGATAATCTCACGGTGCTGATCGATTACTACGGACGCGAGTATTCCGACGCCCTCGACATCTGCCGCTGGTGGTACAACGAACACCTGCCGGGGGACGAGACGGGCGCACGAGCGCTTGCTCTGCGCATCGACACCCACGGCGAGCGCTACGCGGAGGGCCTCGACTACGAAAAATCGACCGAGATCGTGGTCAACTGGCTGCACGTACCGAACGAGTACGAAGCGGTGCGCTACGTGATGGGCGAGGAAGCGTTCGACGCCGACAGCCTGAACATCGTCAAGGACCGCGTGCGCAAAGTGCTGTTCGGCACTGGCGTCTCCGTCGCCGCTGTCATCCAACTGCGTCAGACGCTCGATGCGAACGGTTTCAACGCCTGCAAGATCGTGGGCTCATCGGGATTCAATCTGTTCAAGTGCAAGATGTTCGCCAACAGCAGGGCTCCGCTCGACGTGATCGGCACCGGCTCCTTCATCCCGGAGAACTTCAACGACACTTTCGCGACGGCGGATATCTTCATGTACGACGGAAAGCCCGGCATCAAGCTCGGCCGCGAGAAGTTGTTCCAGGGGCTGAAGCCGTAGCTCCATGTTGTTTCCGACGACGCTCGTCGGCAGCTACCCGCAGCCGGAGTGGCTGATCGACCGCAAGAAGCTCGCCGGGCGCTTTCCGCCGCGCGTGCGTGCGAGAGAGCTGTGGCGAATCCCCGATGCGCATCTCGCCGAAGCGCAGGACGACGCGACGCTGCTCGCGATCCGCGCCCAGGAGGAAGCGGGCCTGGACATCGTCACCGACGGCGAGATCCGGCGCGAGAGCTACTCCAACCGTTTCGCCACCGCGCTCGAAGGGGTGGACATCGACAATCCCGGCACGGCCCTCGACCGCTCGGGACACCCCAACCCGGTACCGCGCATCGTCGGAAAGATTCGCAGGAAGCACGCGGTAGAGATCGAGGATCTGAAGTTCCTGCGGGCCCACACGAAGAAGGCGGTCAAGATGACCGTGCCCGGTCCTTTCACCATGAGCCAGCAGGCGCAGAACGAGTACTACCGGTCCGAGGAAGAAGCGTCCATGGATTACGCGGTCGCGGTGAACGAAGAAATTCGGGATCTGTTCGCCGCCGGTGCCGACATCGTGCAAATCGACGAGCCCTACATGCAGGCGAGGCCGGAAAAGGCGCGTCGGTACGGCCTTGCGGCGCTCGACCGAGCGCTCGAAGGCATCGCCGGAACCACCGCGGTGCACATCTGTTTCGGATACGCCGCCGTCATCCACGCGAGGCCCTCCGGCTACTCGTTCCTCGGCGAGCTTGCGGGCTGCAACTGCCGTCAGGTCTCGATCGAGACTGCGCAGTCCGATCTCGACTGTTCGGTGCTCGAGTCCCTGCCCGGCAAAACGATCATCCTCGGCGTGATCGACTTGAACGACGTGACGGTGGAGCCGCCGGAAAAGGTCGCCGCGCGCATCCGCCGCGCCCTGCCCTTCGTCGCGCCCGAGCGCATCGTCGTCGCGCCCGACTGCGGGATGAAGTACTTGCCGCGCGAGGCGGCGTTCGGGAAAATGAAAGCGATGGTCGAGGGCGCGAAGCTCATGCGCGCCGAGCTCGGCCGGAGCCGATAGCGGGGACGACGACATGCTTGCAGTGATATTCGAGGTCATTCCGGCTGCGGGCCGGAAAGAGCAATATCTGGAGCTCGCCGCGCAACTGCGGCCGGAGCTCGAGAAAATCGACGGGTTCATTTCCGTCGAGCGCTTCGCGAGCCTTACGGACGAAAGCAAGCTGCTGTCCCTGTCGTTCTGGCGCGACGAGGAAGCCGTGCGGCGCTGGCGCAACCTTGCGCGCCACCGCGAGGCGCAGGCGCGCGGGCGCTCAGGCGTGTTTGCCGATTACCGCCTGCGCATCGCGAGCGTTGTTCGCGACTACGGCATGACCGACAGGGACGAAGCCCCTAGTGACAGCCGCTCGGCCCACCCCGTCTAAGGGCCTTGCGCCCGGTGAGAGCGCGGCCTCTGGCATGGGTCCTGCTTGCCTAGTGTGGCAGAAGGCGTAACGGCGCTGAGAAGCGCTACAAAGCGTAGCGGCTTTTCTACTTACCTAGCTTAATAACCAAAGACATACAACTGCTAGTAAATTCGCAGAATTAATATTATGATGTATCATATTGGACATCAAGAAGTAATTGGGTACCCTCGTCCAAAATCTCGGAGTCTGTTTCAAAGTTCCATGACCCAGTCTCCGAATTCGGAGAGTATCGCCGGTTCCAATAACCGCCTCTCCTAGCAGCCGGTTATTGGCGGGAGAAATCATGAACAAGCTCGCTGCATCGATTATCGGAAGCTTTCTCGTCGCGGGCGCGCTCGTCCTAGCGAGCTGCTCGAACGACACGACGACGACCGGATCGGGGACCCCACCCATATTCGGCGGCAATAACGCTGGCCCCGGAACCGGCCCTGGGCCCGCCCCCGGCCCCAGCGGCACGCGGGTTCAGGTGCTGGCGAGCAGCCCGCAAATGCCCTCGTCCGGAACGGTGACGGTAGACCTGACTGCGATTGTCGTCGATGCCAACGGGCAGGCGGTCTCCGGAACTGCGGTAGTCCTTTCAACGGGCGCCGATCCCTCCGCGTTCATCAGCAACATCAGCGGCAGCGGGGTATCCGACACAAACGGCGCCGTCACGGCCAAGCTCAATCTCGGGTCCAACAAATCAAACCGTTTTATCTCAGTCACCGCTTCCGCTGTAGGCGCCACCGCGGCCACGGGCGTCGATGTCACTGGCACGGCCATCACCGTGAGCGGCAGCAGTTCCCTCGCGTTGGGCTCCAATACGACGCTGACCTTCAGTCTCAAGGATTCGGCGGGAGTTGCCTTGCCGGGCTTTACGATGACCCTCACTTCGGCGACCGGAAACTCGATTTCTCCGGCGACAGGCACCACCAACTCGGCGGGCCAAGTCAGCGCCGTCGTCACGGCCAGTGTGGGCGGCAACGATACCATCACCGCCACGGCGGCCGGGGCGAGCAAAACACAGGCGCTGACCGTCAGCAGTGCGGGTTTTGCGTTCACCACACCGGCGCCGTCGGTGGAGATACCTCTGAATACACCGACAGCGATCTCGGTTCACTGGACCACTGGCGGAGTGCCCGTCGTGGGTCAACCCGTAACGTTTGCCACCAGCCGCGGCACGATCGCCGGTAGCCCGTCGACCACAGACGGCGCAGGCGACACACCGGGCACGTCGATTTCATCCACCTCCGCAGGTAATGCCACCATCAGCGCCTCGGGCCCGGGCGGCACCCCGGCGGCCACTCTCAACATTACCTTCGTTGCCACTACCGCCAGCAGCATCGCGGCCCAGGCCGTTCCAGGCACGATCGGGACCACCACCGGTGTTGGATCTCAAACCAACAATAGGTCAACGATTTCGGTGGTAGTGCGCGACGCGACCAACAATCTAGTCAAGAATGCGGGCGTAAACTTTACCGTCACGGCTGATCCCACTGGAGGCTCTCTCAATGCGGCGAGGGCGATAACCGATGTCAACGGCGGCGCCTCGGTGACCTACACGGCAGGCACTGTCAGCAGCCCGCAAAATGGCGTGCAAATCCAGGCCACAGTGACTGACATCAGTGGCGTTGCCGTGGCTCCGGGCATAACCGACACTGCGACGTTGACTGTCAGCGGACAGTCGCTTCTGGTGCGCCTGGGTACCGATAACCTGGTGCAGCCAGTGACGACTCCTCCGGTCTACAAAAAGACATGGGCCGCGGTCGTGACCGATGCCACGGGCAACGCGGTCGCAAACGCGACGGTGATTTTCGCCCTGCGCCCCGGCAGGTATCTCAAGGGTCAGTACGACGTGTTTAATACCACGGCCGGCGTATGGACACGATCAGTACCACCGACAATCTGTGCCAACGAAGACCTCAATTTCAACGGCAATCTCGATGCGGGTGAAGATGTCAACGGAAATGGTTCGCTCGAACCTGGGGGTGTGGCCACTGTAAACCCCAGTGCTGTCACGGACGCGAGCGGCATCGCCACTGCGGTCATCACGTATCCGAAGGATCATGCGACCTGGGCTGAATATAGCCTTGAAGCCCGCACCAGCGTCAACAGCAACGATCCGCCTACTGTCGCTACATTCATTCTAGTGGGTTTGGCGAGCGACTACACCGACAAGAACGTGGCGCCGCCGGGTCAATTCAGCCCCTATGGGGTAGCCACCGTGTGCACCGATCCGAATTAAGGCGGCAGGTTGTAGGGTTGGTTTTCGTCATCTGAGCGGCGGCTCGACCTTCTCAGGTCGAGCGCAGCCGCTCGAATCCCGCCTCGAGATCCGCGATCAGGTCCTCGACGTTCTCCAGGCCCGCGTGGATCCGGAAGCACGGCCCCTTGTGCGGCCACTTAGTCGCCGTGCGCGTCTCGCGCGGATCGAAGGGCACGATCAGGCTCTCGAACCCGCCCCAGGACGAGCCGATTCCGTAGAGTTCCAGACCGTCGATCATCGCGCCGAGCGCGCGCTCGGTGATGCCTTCCTTGAGCACCACGCCGAAAAGGCCGCAGGCGCCCGTAAAATCGCGCTTCCAGATCGCGTGTCCCGGATCTCCGGGGAGCGCCGGGTGGAGCACGCGTTCGACCTCGGGCTGGCGAGCGATCCATTCGGCTAGCGCGACACCGGCCTTCCAGTGCTGTTTCAGGCGCACCGCGAGCGTGCGCAGGCCCCTCTGACCCAGATAGACGTCGTCCGGACCGGCCGTCTGCCCGAGCTCGTGGGTCGAGCGCCTCAGCCTCGGCCAGGCTTCCTTCGTGCAGGTGAGCATGGCGTCGGAGTGACCGACGATGTATTTGGTCGCCGCCTGCACTGAAACGTCCACGCCGTGCGCAAACGGCTTGAAGTACAGGGGCGTCCCCCAGGTGTTGTCGGCGATGACGGTGATGCCGCGGCGGTGCGCGGCTTCCGCAATCGCCGGTACGTCCTGCACCTCGAAAGTGAGCGAGCCGGGCGATTCGAGATAGATCACCCGGGTTTCGGACCGGATGAGCGAATCGATGGACGGCCCCGCGAGCGGATCGAAAAACGTCGTGCTCACGCCAAAGCGCTTGAGAAATCCAGTCGCAAAGTTGCGCGTGGGGCCGTAGACGGTGTCGCTCATCAGCAGCTGATCTCCGGCGGACAGGAACGCGAGCAAGGCTCCGGCGCAGGCGGCGAGTCCCGAGGGGTAAACGACCGTGCGGTGCCCTCCCTCGAGCGCCGCGATCGCCTCCTGGAGCGCCTCGATCGTCGGTGTGCCGAAGCGCCCGTAGTAGGTGCCCGGTTGTTCCAGAATCCAGTTCTGGCGCCTGCGGCGGAACTCCGCCACGTTTTCCGAGAGGATCGTCGAGGCGTGGAACACCGGCGGGTTCACCGCGCCGTGATGCCGCTCGGGGTGGAGTCCGGAATGGACGACGGTTGTCTCTTCGCGCATGGAGTTCCCTCCTGATTGGACTAGAACGCAAAGCGGTTATTCTGACAGCAACGGGACTGACAGTAGCCTCCACGTACAATTACTGTGTTCATCAAGGGATCGTCCTCGTCGTGACTTCGGCCGTTTCCCGCATCGCCAAAGGCGTGGTCAGGCTCGCCTGGCCGGTGCTCGTCGCGCAGCTGGCGGTGATCGCGAGCGGCGTGCTCGACACGGTGATGGCGGGCCGCTACAGCGCGGTGGACCTCGCCGCGGTCGGGATCGGAGCCAGCGTCTATTTCAGCGTCTTCATCGGATTGATGGGGGTGGTGCAGGCGCTCTCACCGATTGCGGCGCAGCTCTTCGGGGGAAGGCAGTTCGAAAGAATCGGCGAGCAGACGCGCCAGACCCTCTGGCTTGCGCTCGGCCTCGGCGTGCTCGGAGTCCTGCTGCTCGCGTTTCCCGAACCGTTCCTGCGGCTCTCGAGCGCGCCGCCGGAGGTCGAGGCGCGCACGCGAGCTTACCTTCAGGGCATCGCCTGGGCGCTCCCGGCGATGCTGCTTTTTCGCGTTTTTTTCGCGCTCACCACCGCGGTGTCCCGGCCGCGCGCGGTCATGGCGATCAACCTCGTCTATTTCGCCGCCAAGATTCCGCTCAACGCCCTGTTCATTTACGGGGCGCTGGGCGCGCCCGAGCTCGGCGGTCCGGGCTGCGCGGTCGCAACCGCGATCGCGAGCTGGCTGATCTTCGCGCTCGCCTGGATCTATTGCGCGAAGCACCCGTTCTACGCGCCGTTTCGCATCTTCAGCCGCTGGTCCTGGCCCGACTTGCCCACCCTCTGGAGCCACCTGAAGCTCGGAGTACCCATCGGGCTCGCGTTTTTCGTCGAGGTGACTTCGTTCACTTTCATGGCGCTTTTCCTCGCGCGGCTCGGCGCGGCCACTTCCGCCGGACACCAGATCGCGTCGAACGTCACCGCCGTCCTCTACATGTTCGGGCTCGCGATCGGAAACGCAACCGCGGTGCTCACGGCGCAGGCGATCGGCGCGGGCAATCCGCGCGAGGCACGGCGTACGGGGCTTACCGGCATCGGGATGATGTTCGCCATTTCCGCCTGCGGCGGCGTAGCGATCTTCCTTGGCGCGCATCAGATCGTATTGCTGTACACCCGCGACCCCGCGGTGCAGGCGATCGCGATTCCTCTCCTCGCCTACATCGCTTTTTTCCAGCTCTTCGACACCTCGCAGGTGGTGATCGTCAACGCCCTGCGCGGCTACAAGATTGCCTTCATTCCCATGCTCGTCTATACCGTCGCGCTCTGGGGGATCGGATTGGGAGGGGGTTATGCGCTGGGACTCGGGCGGGTCGAAGCCGCGACTGCGCTCGGGCTTGCGACACCCATGGGCGCCGCCGGATTCTGGCTTGCGGGCGTCGCCAGCCTCGTCGTCGCGGCAACGATCCTGTTTGCCTACTTCATGCACGTGAGCCGCCGGCACGCGGCGGGGACGATCTGACTCGCCCGCATTGCGAGAGCTCTCCCTTTCCACTATATTTCCGGCGCCTGTGCCCGCTCCGTAAAAACAAGGAACCCATCATGATCCGCGCGCTCGCCGTCCTCGCTCTCGCGATTTTCAGCGCAAACGCTTGGGCACAGGCGTATCCGAACAAACCCATCCGCCTCGTGGTCGGGTTCACGCCCGGGGGAGTCTCCGACGTGCTCGCGCGAGCCCTCAGTGCCAGGCTGTCGCAGAATCTCGGCCAGCAAGTCGTCGTCGACAACCGCCCCGGCGCCGGCACCACGATCGCCTCCGAGATCGTCGCCAGGTCGGCCCCCGACGGCTACACGCTGTACTTCTGCGATGCCACCACGCATGCGATCAACGCGAGCCTGTACGGCAAGCTCCCTTACGATAGCGTCAAGGATTTCACGTTCATCAGTCTGGTGGCCTCGACGCCGCTTTTGCTCGTCGTCAATCCGGCGCTGCCCGCAAAGACGGTGCCCGAGCTGATCGCGCTGGCGAAAGCGAGAGCCGGGCAGCTCAACTACGCCTCTTCCGGCACCGGTACCATCGTCCATCTGGCGGGCGAGACCTTCAAATCGATGGCGGGCGTCGATCTGCTGCACGTGCCCTACAAGGGCAGCGCGCCGGCGACCGTGGCGGTGATCGCGGGCGATGTCGCCTTTATTTTTTCGACCATGCCTGCGGCGCTGCCGCATGTGAAGAGCGGAAGGCTCCGCGCGCTCGCCGTGACCACGCCTGCGCGAGTCGCGGCAGTGCAGGACATTCCGACAATCGCCGAAGCGGCCCTGCCCGGGTTCGATCTGGTGCTCTACAGCGGAGTGGTTGGCCCGGCGGGCATGCCGAAGGAGGTCGTCGAGCGGTTGAACGGCGAGCTTGTCAAAGTCGTCAATTCCCCCGAGATCACGGAGTTTTTCGCGGCTCAGGGTGCGACGCCCATCGCAAGCACCCCCGAGCAGTTCGCCGCCCATATGCGCTCTGACATCGTGAAGCTGGGCAAAATGGTCAAGGCTTCAGGCGCGAAAGCCGATTGACCGGAGGGCGCGTGGCCAAGAATTTTCTTCCGAGGCATTCCCGCTACGACTACGTGCCGATCACCGAGCGCAAGGACTATTCCTGGCCGGGCGGCAAGCGCCTCGCTTTCTGCATCACCACCAACCTAGAGTGCTTCGCCTTCGGCGCGGGGCTCGGGCACGACAACGCCAAGACAGGCGAACCCCAAACGCAGCGGAACTACTCCTGGCGCGACTACGGAAACCGCGTCGGCATCTGGCGCCTGTTCGACCTCGCCGAAGAGCTCGAGCTGCCGCTCGCGCACAACACCAACAGCCTGCTCTACGACTACGCGCCGCAGATCTTCGCGCGAATCCGCGCAAGGGGCGACGAGATCGTCGCCCACGGACGCACGAATTCCGAAAACCTGCGCGGCCTCTGGGAACCCGACGAAGAACGCAT
>Ga0209808_1001781_pt1 | contig 11177 bp, 10 predicted proteins | sample GraSoiAngelo_157_FD_186171 | JGI IMG/M metagenome (GOLD analysis project Ga0209808, IMG submission 186171) | Grasslands soil microbial communities from the Angelo Coastal Reserve, California, USA - 14_1009_16_20cm (SPAdes) (version 2) | ecosystem: Environmental > Terrestrial > Soil > Grasslands ...
CGTGGCGGTGCTGGCGCAGCGCCTGCCGCTGCGCGCCCACAAGTACGTCACCTGGATCAATGCCGGACGCAGGCCCGAGAGCTACGGCCGCGATCTGTACGCGAATCTGCGTACCCTGGACAAAGCGGGCTGCCAGCGCATTCTCGTGCAGGCGGTACCGGACGGGGAGCGCTGGCAGGCGATCCGCGATCGCCTGCTGCGCGCCGCGACCAGCGTCGCCGACAGCGACGACGGCACCGGCAGCATGGCAGTGCTGCCGTAAACTCCCCTGGTGCGCCGCCCGCGATTCATCGACCCGTTCCAGCCCGCGCAAGTTCGGCGCCTCGTCAGCGAGTTCGGCTCGCCGCTCCTGATCCTCGACTGCGAGCGCGTGCGCGTGCAGTTCCGCAAGCTTCGCAAGGCGCTGCCGCGAGTCGATCTGCACTACGCGCTGAAGCCCATGCCGCATCCGGCGGTCGTGCAGACGGTCATCGCCGAGGGCGGTTTCCTCGATCTGGCCACGAGCGGGGAGGTGCAGCTGGTGCAGCGCCTGGGCGTAGCGCCCGAGCGCTGCATTCACAGCCACCCGATCAAGCGCGAGCAGGACATCGCCAACGCGCTGCAGTTCGGCGTACGCCTGTTCGTCGCCGACAATCCCGATGAAGTGCGCAAGTTCGCGCGCCTTGGCGAGGCGGCGCAACTGCTGTTGCGGGTGTCGTTCCGCGCCCCCGGCGCGGTGTGCGATCTGTCGCGCAAGTTCGGCTGCGATCCGGAGGACCTGCTGCCGCTGGCGCGGCTGGCCGCCGATCTGGGTATCGGGGTGCGGGGGCTTTCCTTCCACGTCGGCTCGCAGACCGCCGATGCCGGCAAGCACGTCGAGGCGCTCGCCGCGTGCGCCCGGCTGATGGCGGCGGCGCGCCGCGAAAGGCTCGGCGCCTTCGATACGCTCGACATCGGCGGCGGTTTCCCCATCGAATATGGGCAGCCGGTACAGGACATCGGCCGCTTCTGCGCGCCGCTGCGTGCGGCCGTGGGGAGGCTCCCCAGGCGCGTGCGCGTGATCGCCGAGCCGGGGCGCTACGTCGTGGGTCCGTCCGCCATTGGCGTGGCCTCGGTGATGGGGCGTGCACGGCGCGAGGGACACTGGTGGTATTACCTCGACGACGGGCTGTACGGCTCCTACAGTGGGCAGCTGTTCGATCACGCACGTTACCCGGTGGAAGCGCTGCGCGAGGGCAGCGAGCGGCTGCCGTCGGTGCTCGCGGGGCCGACTTGCGACAGCATCGACGTGATCGCGGAGAACCTCATGTTGCCGCAGCTTCGAGCCGGAGACCTGGTGGTCGGCCGCGCCATGGGTGCCTACACCTGGGCGAGCGCCTCGGAGTTCAACTTCTTTCCCAAGGCCACCGTGGTGTCGGTCAACCTGCGCCCCGGGGACACGGGCAGCGTCACGCCGTGGCCGCTGTAGCGCCTGATACCGCGGGGCAGCGCTTGATCCGCAATGTCGTGTTCGACATCGGCTGGGTGCTCGTGCGGCTCAACTACCGGCCGATCCTCGGGCACCTCGAGGCGCACGGCGCGCAAGTGGCCGAGCGCGACGCGCTGATGGAGCGCATCGGGCTCCCGGAGCACGAGTGCGGGCGCCTGCCCGGCCGCGAGCTCCTCGAGCGGCTGGCGGGCCTCGCGCGCCAGCCCGTGTCGCTCGAGGAGACGCATGCACGTTGGGTGGACATGTTCGAGCTCGAGCCGGCGATGGTGGATCTGGCCCACCGCCTGAGCGAGCGCCACCGGGTGTTCCTTCTGTCCAACATCGGCGACCTGCACTGGGCACATCTGTCGCGCGAATATCGCCTGCACGCCATCGGGCATGGAGCGCTGCCGTCATACCTCGCGGGTGTCATGAAGCCGCACGCACGCTCACCGCCCTGGGGGACCTCGGGGTCGACTGCTTCAGGACCTGATCCGTGAACCCGGTCATTTCCGCGACCCTGCTGCTAATGGCCTCGAACGTCTTCATGACGTTCGCCTGGTACGCGCACCTGAAGAATCTCGCCGGCCGGCCGTGGTACCTGGCGGCAATGGTGAGCTGGGGCATCGCCTTCTTCGAGTATCTGCTGCAGGTGCCGGGCAACCGGATCGGCTACACGCAGCTGTCACTGCCGCAGCTGAAGATCCTGCAGGAGGTGATCACGCTCGGCGTGTTCGTGCCGTTCGCCCTGCTGTACATGCACAAGGCGCTGAAGCTCGACTACCTGTGGGCGGCCCTGTGCATTCTGGGTGCGGTATATTTCGTATTCCGTTCACCGGGCGCCCCATGAAGAACGAAGTCGCAGCGGAGCCTTTTACCGTCATCCACGCGCAGGTGATCGCCGCCCGCGAGGGACGCGATCCGCGCGTGATCGCGCGCCTGTTCTCGGGTTGGGCGGTGTTCGGCGAGCGGCAGTTCGTGCGCGGCTACGCGGTGCTGCTGCCGGATCCGGTGGTGCCGAATCTCAACGCGCTCGGCGCCCGCGAGCGCATCGCCTTCCTCTCCGACATGTCGCGCCTGGGCGATGCGCTGCTCAAGGTGACCGGAGCCACGCGCATCAACTACGCGATCTTCGGCAACCAGGAGCCGGCGCTGCACGCGCACGTCATCCCGCGCTACGTCGATGAACCGGAGGCGCTGCGCGGCGCGCAGCCCTGGGCCTACGACTGGTCCGCGGCGCCGCTGTTCGAGCGCGCCTCCTGCCAGGAGCTCGCCGGGAACCTGCTGCGCGAACTCACGCGCATGGGCGTCACCAAGCCCATGCGCTTCAATCCCGGCGCGAACGCCGACGGCTGAAGCTCCCGCGGGGCGGCGCCCCGCGGCGCTCACTTGGCCGCGGGTTTCTCCGCCGGCGGCGTCGCAGGTGGCGCCGGCGCCCCGGACTGCGCCGTGCTCGGGGCCGCCTTGACGCTCAGCAGCTCGACTTCGAAGATCAGCAGCGAGCCGGGCGGAATCGGCGGCGCGGAGCGCAGGTCGTACCCGAGTTGCGGTGGGATGAAGAGTTGCCACTTGGCGCCCGGCTTCATGAGACCGAGCGCCTCGGTCCAGCCGGGGATGACGCGGTTGAGCTGGAAGTTCGCCGGCTGCCCGCGCTTGTAGCTGCTGTCGAACTCGGTCCCACTTATCAGCGTGCCCCGGTAGTTCACCGTGACCTCGTCGGTTGGCTTGGGCGATGCGCCGCTGCCGGCGGCGAGCACCTTGTACTGCAGGCCGCTCGCGGTCGTGACGATGTCGGGTTTCTTGCCGTTCTCGGCCAGGAACTTGGCCGCCACGCGGTGGTTGGATTCGCCGACGGAGTCCACCAGACCGCGCAGGTTCTCGCGATCCTTGTCCGTCATCGAGACCTTGCCGGAGAGCGCATCGTGGACGCCCTGCGCGAGCTGCTGCGCGTTGAGCAGCTCGGGCGGAATGCCGGTGGCGCGCAGCTGCTCGCCCATCGACACGCCGACGCTGTAACTCGGGGAGCCGGCTTTGGTCTTTGCGGGCGCCTCCTTGGCGGCGCCGGCCGTGGCGGGCGCTTTCTTGGCCGGGGCGGCGGTTTCCGACGAGGGCGCAGCGCCCGCGGGCGGTTGCTGCGCAGCCGCGAGCATCGGGCCGGCAAGCGCGACGGCGGCGGCGGTGCTGACGAGAAGGAATGTGCGGGCGCGGCGCGGCGCTGGCAGTGTCATGGGGTACCCTTCACAGGCATGCGGGCCGTGCACGGCACGGCTTGGGAACCGCAGCGGGTCGGGAGTGTGGCTGATTGCAGGCCTGCGCGCTGCACTTTTTGCTGTCAGCCGTCCGGCGGCTCGTTCGCAGGCTGGGCTGCCGCCGACAGCGACGCGAGCTCCTCGTCCGTGAACGTGCCCTGGGAGAGGAGCCAGCGGGCCCGGTGCAACTGGGGGGCGGCGACGTATATCCGGGAGGGCGCAGCCTGCCCGAGGACGCCGGCATCCGACATGACCCGAGCCACGACCCCATCGGCCGCGAGCACCTCGGCCAGCGACTGCGCGGAGGGCAGATCCGACAGCGTGGTAAGCAGGCGCCATTCAGAGTCGGACATGGTGTCGCTACAGTGCCAAAGGCGCGATGTTTCTACAATGCGCAGCATATGCTCATCGTTCGCAGTCTTTCCCGCAGCTTCCGCGAGGGCGGGCGCGTGCACCAGGTGCTCGATGGAGCCGACGCGCAGCTAAGGTGCGGCGAGACGGTCGCGGTCACCGGACGCAGCGGCTCGGGCAAATCCACGCTCCTCAATCTCATCAGCGGCATCGACCGTGCCGAGCGTGGCACCGTGGAGATCGACGGCCGTGACGTGACGGCCATGGGCGAGCCCGCCCGCACCCTGTTCCGCCGCGCCCACATCGGCTTCGTCTACCAGTTCTTCAACCTGATCCCGACGCTCGATGTCGAAGAGAACGTGCGCCTGGTGCTCGAACTCAACGGCGCACGCGGGGCACAGGCGCGCGAGCGCAGCCTCGCGGCGCTCGCGGACGTGGGTCTGCGCGAGCGGGCGCACAGCGCGGTGGACCAGCTCTCCGGCGGCGAGCAGCAGCGGGTGGCGATCGCGCGCGCGCTGGTGCACCGGCCCGGGCTGCTGCTGGCCGATGAGCCCACCGGTAACCTCGACGAACAGACCGCGGGCGAGGTGCTGGCGGTGCTGTTGTCGCTCACCCGCGCGCGCGGCACGACCGTCGTGATCGTGACGCACGACGTCGCCGTGTCTCGTCTGGCGGATCGCGTGCTCGAGCTGCGTGACGGCCGGCTGCACTCATGATGCCGACCCTGCGTGCAGCCAGCGTGCGGCATCTGCTGCGCCATCCGGCCCAACTGGCGCTGGCGCTCATCGGGCTGACACTGGGAGTGGGCACGATCGTGGCGGTGGACGTTGCCACGGCAAGCTCGCAGCGCGCCTTCGAGCTGTCCCTGCAGGCGGTCAACGGCGCCGCCACCCATCAGATCACGGGCGGTCCGCGCGGGATCGATGAACGGCTGTACGCGCAGCTGCGTACGCAGGCCGCCGCGGGCGTGCCGCTGCGGTTCGCGCCGCTGGTGACGGGGTACGTCACGGTGGGTGAGCGCACCATGCAACTGATCGGCGTCGACCCGTTCGCCGCCGCGGAGCTCGCGGGCGAGGGGCGGGTCGCCGCAGCGCCCGACCCGGCGACTGACGGTGTCGAGGGATTGCGCCGCTGGCTCACCGAGCCGGGCGCCGTGGTCATGAGCGCGGCGGCCGCGCAAGAGCTGGGCCTGAACGGGCGCTTTGACGTGACCGTCGGCGGCGTGCGGCAGCGCGCCACGCTCATCGGCCGGATCGCCGACGCTGGCCCGGGGCTCGACGCGGCGCTGCTCACGGACATCGCGCAGGCACAGGAATGGCTCGGAGCGGTCGGCCGCCTGTCGCGCATCGACGTGCGCGTTGCCGGGGGCGCGCCCGACGCCGCGCTCGCGTGGCTGCGCGCGCACCTGCCTGCGGATCTCGAGCTGCACGCGACGCGCGCCCAGGCGCGCGAGACCTTCGCCATGACGGACGCGTTCACGACCAACCTGAAGGCCATGAGCCTGTTGGCACTGCTGGTGGGCGCGTTTCTCATCTACGGGGCAGTGAGCTTTGCGGTGCTGCAGCGCCGCGCCACCCTCGCCGTGCTGCGGGCGCTCGGCGCTACCCGCGGCGAGGTGCTCGCCGTCGTGCTCGGCGAAGCGGCGGTGCTGGGCGTCGTCGGCTCGCTGTGCGGAGTGCTGCTGGGAGTGGCGCTCGGACGGGGCCTGGTGGGACTCGTTTCACAAACCATCAATGACCTGTATTTCGTGGTCACCGTGAACCAGGTCACCGTACCCGTGAGCGGCGTCGTCGCGGCGCTGTGCGCCGGGCCGGCGACCGCGCTCGCCGCGGCGTTGCTGCCGGCGCTCGAGGTGGCCGCGAGCGCACCGCAGCTGGGACTGGCGCGTTCGGTGCTCGAAACGCGGGCGGTACGGGTGGCGCGCGCCCTGGCCGCCGTCAGCGCACTGCTGGCGGTGGGGGCGGGCCTCATCGCGTGGGTCTCCGGACGGAGCCTGCTGGCCGGGTTCGCCACGCTGTTCATGTTGCTGCTGAGTGTGGCGGCGGTCACGCCGGCGGCGCTGCGCGTGCTGGCACAGGCGGCGGCGCGGCTCGGCGCGCGCCTGAGCCCGGTGGCGCGGCTCGCCTGCGGCGACATCGCGGCCTCACTCAGCCGCACGGGCGTGGCCAGCGCCGCGCTCGGCATGGCGCTCACCGCCATGATCGGGGTCGCCATCATGGTGGAGAGCTTCCGCGAATCACTGCGCGAGTGGCTCATTCACACCCTGCGCGCGGACGTCTACGTCAGCGCTCCGGGCCCGGCGGAAGCGTCGCAACGCCGGCTCGACCCGGCCGTCATCCGCGCGCTGCTCGCGACACCCGGGATCCGTGATCACAGCGAGAGCCGCCGGGTGGAGGTCGCATCGCCGCGCGGCGCGCTGGATCTGAACGCCGTCAGACTCGCGCATGCCAGCTACGCGGCGCTGCAGTTCACGCAAGGAGACGCGGCGCACGCGTGGCCGCAGTTTGCGCGCGGCGCGATCCTGGTTTCCGAGCCGCTCGCCTGGCGGCTGGGTCTCGCGCCCCACGACACCCTCACGCTCACGACCGCGGCCGGGCCGCGGGCGTTTGCGGTGGCGGGCGTGTACCGCGAATACGGTAACGACCGCGGCGAGGTGCTCATGAGCCTCGGGACTTACCAGCGCCTGTGGGCCGATGAGGCCATCAGCGGGCTCGGCATCTATCTGGCACCCGGTGTCGAGGCGCGGCGGGCGGTAGGGGAATTGCGTGCGGCCGCGGGCGGCCGGCAGGCGCTCCTCATCCGCTCCAACGCCGACATTCGCGCGCTGTCGATGGGCATTTTCGAGCGCACCTTCGTGATTACGCGGGTGCTGTACTGGCTCGCCGCGGGCGTGGCCGCGGTGGCCCTGGTGAGTGCGCTGCTGGCGTGGGAACTGGAACGGTCGCGGGAGCTGGCGATCCTGCGCTCGCTCGGCCTGACTCCATGGGGCACCGCGCTGCTGGTGCTGGCGCAGACCACTTTCATGGGCGTCGCGGCGCTCGCCGCCGCTATCCCGGCGGGACTGCTGACCGCGCTGGTGCTGACCGGCGTCATCAACCGCCGGGCCTTCGGCTGGCAGATCGGCCTGCACCTGACGCCGGCACAGTTCACCGATGCCCTGTGGCTCGCGCTCGGCGCGGCGCTGGCGGCCGGTGTGTACCCGGCGTGGCGCAGTGCGCGGGCGCCGCTCGCGCAGGGTCTGCGGGAGGAGTGATGCGCCGCAGCCGCACGCGGGCGGTGATCCGGCTGGCGCTCGCGGGCGCGGCAGCGTGCGCGATGAGCGCGGCGGCGCCCCCCGCGCAGCTGCGCCCGGGCGCCGGCGTCGCGCCGGCGGGCTTTGCGCAGGCGCTGGCGCCCTGGACCTTCGCGTTTCCGCGCGATCACGGACCACATCCGCAGTTCCGGCAGGAGTGGTGGTATGTCAGCGGCAATCTGGACGCCGCGTCCGGGGAGCGCGTGGGATTTGAGCTGACGTTCTTCCGCTTTGCCCTGCAGCCCGGAGCGGCGCTCGCACCCGAGCCCGCGGCGGCCTCCGCCTGGCGCACGCGCGAGATCTACATGGCGCATTTCGCGATCGCCGACGTTCAGCGCCGGCGCTTCCGCTTCGCGCGCAAGCTCTCGCGCGCGGCGCTGGGCCTTGCGGGTGCGCAGGCGGCACCGTTGCACGTGTGGATCGACGACTGGTCGCTCGAGGGCGCCGCTGAGGCCGTTTTCGCTGCCCCGTGGCGGCTGCGGGCCGCGCAGCCCGGATATGAGCTCGAGCTCACGCTGCAGGCGCAGGCGCCGCCGGTCCTGAACGGCGAGGCGGGATTGAGTCGCAAGTCGGGCGAGCCGGGCGATGCGACTTACTACTACTCGATTCCGCGCCTCAGCGTGCGCGGGCGCCTGATCCGCGAGGGTCATCCGCTTGGGCTTCAGGGCCTGGCATGGCTCGATCGCGAGTGGGGCAGCGGGGACTTAAGCGCGCGGGAGGTGGGTTGGGACTGGTTCGCGCTGCAGCTGAACGACGGCACGGCGCTGATGTTCTACGCACTGCGCGATCGGGACGACACCCGCGATCCGCACAGTGCCGGAACCTGGGTGGAGGCGGCCGGTCGCTCCCGCCCATTGTCCAATGAAGAGGTGAGCATCGAGGTCACAGATCACTGGAGCAACGCGCAGGGGACCCGCTACCCGGCGCTCTGGCGCCTGCGTGTGCCCGCGCTCGCGCTCGAGCTGAGCGTACGTCCCGTGCTTGCCGATCAGGAGCTCAGGACCACGCCCGATTACTGGGAGGGCGCGGTGGATGTCAGCGGAGCGCGCGCCGGGCGCAGCATCGCCGGGCGCGGCTATGTCGAGTTGGTCGGCTATGCGCCGGAACGCCCGCGCCACGACGAGACTGGCGTGCCCGGCCGCCTTGGCCGATGATGGCCGCCCTTCGCCTCATCGATACGGGAGACGATCATGCGACGCTATTTCGCAGGGGCACTCACCATACTGGTTGCGCTTCCGCTGTATGCCGCGCTGCCCGACGGCGCGAAGGCACCGGATTTCAGCACGGTGGCATCGCTCGCGGGCAAGGAGTTCCGGTTCTCGCTGGCCGATGCCCTGAAGAAGGGACCGGTGGTGCTGTATTTCTACCCGGCGGCTTTCACGCCAGGATGCAACATCGAGGCGCACAAGTTCGCCGAAGCGGCCGCTCAGTTCAAGGCGCTGGGCGCCACCGTGGTGGGCGTGTCGCACGACCCGATCGCGAAGCTCGACGAGTTCTCGGTCCAGAAGTGCGAGAACAAGTTCCCGGTGGCCTCCGACGGGGACGGCTCGATCATGAAATCCTACGACTCCGTGCTCGCCGATCACCCTGAGTACGCCAACCGCACTTCCTACGTGATCGCCCCCACGGGCGTGATCATCTACTCCTACACGGCCATGAAGCCCGACCAGCATGTCGAGAACACCATGGCCGCCGTCAGGAAGTGGCAGGAGACGCACAAGAGGACTTGACCGCCGGCTCAGGCGAGATCGGCGAGCTGGGCCGGCACCTGCCGGCGCAGCAGCAGGTTGCGCGCTTCCCACTGCTGCGGCGCGGGCAGCTCCTCCAGGAAGCTCACCTCGCCCCCCGCCAGGAGCGCGATCGGCACGCCATCGCGATACAGCAGGCGGTTACCGCTCAGTGAAGGCAGCCGCGCACCCGGCGTGAGGATGCCGACCAGGTTCAACGGGTCGGCGCCCGAGAGCGACACGTAGTGCCCCTCGCGCGGCTTGCGGCGCGCCTCGCGCAGCAAGGCGATCGCCTCGGGCGCGGCGTACTGCTCGCCGGTGAAGCCGGCGACGAAGCGCCCGCCGCGAATCTCGCCCCGCGCCTCGAGGCGCCGGCAGCACATCAGCAGATCGCGCCACGGCGGCAGCCAATCGGCCTCGCGCGCCAACAGTCGCCAGAACACCACTCCCCAGCGGCGCAGGAGCGTCCGCACCAGGTGCTCGACGGTCTCCTCGCCGAGTGCTCGCTCGCGTGCTGTGGCGTCCTGATCACCCGCGGCCGGGGCGGGATTTGCGGCAGCAGCGCCCGCGGCCGCCGCGGGGCGTGCGATGCGCGACCAGCGTCCCGCGGCGTCCATCCCGAACAGCGCGATGCGTCGCCGCCGGCGAGCGCCCATGGCGGGTCTGCGGCGGTCGGCGGGAAGCAGCAGTGCGCGCAGCCCCGCGAAGCTGTCGGAGTTCACCAGGCCGAGCGCCACCAGCTCGGCGAGCGCCTCCTCGCACTGCGTGGGCAGCAGCCCGGTCCCTGGCCCGATCTCGTCGAAGAAGGATGCGCCATGCGCGGACAGATGCTGCGCCACGCGCTGTGCGCTCGCCGACAGGTGCGTCGCATCCACCGACCCGGTCAGGGACGACCACAGGCGTAGATTGCGCCGCGCGAGCAGCACGATCGGCGTGGCGCGCACCGGCGCTGCGGCGCGCGCCGGGTCGCTGCGGCGGGCGCTGAGCCGCGTCCACACGAAACGACCGGCGAGGCACTGCTCATCGAGCCAGGCGGGCTCGTACTCGCCGATGCGGTTGGGCAGGATCTCGGTCTCCCAGGCGCTGGCCGGCGCCTCGAAGCCCTCGAGCTGCGCGAGCACCGCGCCCACCGCATCGGGACCCTCCATGCGACCGCTGAGCGTGACGCGCTGCCAGTCGAGGAGGAAGCGCACGAAGTCGCGCGCCTCGATGGGCTCGATCTCGGCGCGCAGCCGCTTGACGGTGTAGCTGTGGATGCGCGCGAGCAGCCGCCTCTCGCACCACTCGCCTTCCGGGGGCGGCGTGTCCGTGAACGCGCCGCGCATCGCAAAGCCCTCCGCCTGCAGCGCGGCGAGCGCCGTCTCGACGCGCGAGGTCGGCATGGCAAGCTCCGCGGCGAGTGCGGCGGCAGTCGTCGGCCCCAAACCCTCGAGCCGCCCGCGCGCCGCCTCGACGAGCGCGGCTTCGCTGCTCACGCTCTGCGCGCGACCTGCGGGCGTCGTCACCGCGGGCTCCGGACGCGCCGCGGGGAAGAGTGCGGCAAAGAGCGGCAGCCGCTCGGCGGTGACCCAGACTCCGGCGCCCGCGCCAACGATGTGCGTCACGCGTCGCTGCGCGGCGAGCTCGGCGATCAGGTCCGTCCAGCCCGCGCCGCGCGCGACCTCGGCATCGGTGAGGTACGTGAGCCACAGCAGCGCATCGTGCAGCTCGTCGGCATCCGTCGCATCCGGCCAGGCCTCCTCGCGCACGCGGCGGATGGCCTCGGCATCGAGCTTGCCCAGGTCCGCGGCGCTGTGCGGATCGAGCCAGCGCCGGCTCATCACCGCCTGGGTGCGTCGCTCCTCGAGAGGCGCGTCATCGAGATAGGCGTACGGTCGCGCCGAGAGCACTTCGAGCGCGAGCGGGGAGGGCTCGGTGAGATCGCGGGCCAGCACCTGGATGCTGCCCGATTCCAGAGCGCGCAGCAGCCGCTCGAATCCGCCGGCGTCCATTGCCTCCTCGAGGCAGTCCCGCAGCGTCTGGCGCACCAGCGGGTGATCGGGAATCTCGAGCTCGCCCGGCAGATTCTCGGCGCAGGCGAGCTGGTCCGGGAAGACGGCCGCGAGCAGATC
>Ga0209808_1001782_pt1 | contig 11173 bp, 8 predicted proteins | sample GraSoiAngelo_157_FD_186171 | JGI IMG/M metagenome (GOLD analysis project Ga0209808, IMG submission 186171) | Grasslands soil microbial communities from the Angelo Coastal Reserve, California, USA - 14_1009_16_20cm (SPAdes) (version 2) | ecosystem: Environmental > Terrestrial > Soil > Grasslands ...
CGAGTGGATCTTCGCCGTTCACGTGAAGGATGGGAACCTCGATCATCTTGGCGATATCGGTTGCATACATCGATGAACGCGCGTCTTCCGGCAAAGTAGTGAAGCCGATCTGGTTGTTGACCACAATATGGAAGGTGCCGCCGGTGGAGTAACCGGCCAGCTGCGACAGGTTGAGCGTTTCCGCCACGATCCCCTGCCCGGCGAAGGCCGCGTCGCCATGAATTAAAAGTGGCAGAACTTTGCGCCGATGTTCGGTATCGCCGCGGATCCGTTGGCGGGCACGCGCCGTCCCTTCTACAACCGGATCCACTGCTTCGAGATGGCTGGGGTTTGCCGAAAGCCGGATCTCGACTTCGCCGGCCGCGAGTTTGCGCACGGTGCGATAGCCCAGGTGATATTTCACGTCGCCGTCGCCGGCAACAAGAGCTGGGATGTAATTCTCAGTGAATTCAGTGAAGATTACGTTGAGCGATTTCCTCAGGAAATTAGCCAGCACATTGAGCCGGCCACGATGCGCCATACCCATGCAAATTTCCTCCACGCCGTCGCTGACGCATTTGTGAAGCAAGGTATCGAGGATCACCATTAAACCTTCCGCGCCTTGCAGGGAAAAACGTTTCTGCCCGACGTAACTGCTGTGTAAAAAGACTTCGAATGTCTCCGCTTCGAGCAAGGCGCGAAGGAGGGCGACTTGTATTTCCGAGGACGGCGGCGGGGCGAAGATGCGCGATTCGAGGCGATGCCGCACCCAATCACGAACACGAGTGTTTTGAATGTGCTGGAATTCCGCGCCAATGGAGCCGGCGTAAATTTGATCGAGCAGCGCGATCATTTCGCGCAAGGTCATCTGGCGATCGTCGAGAAAGAATTTTGATGAAACCGGATAGTCCAGTTCCTTGTCGCTAAAGCCGAATTCGCGAAGGCTGAGCAGCGGATTCTCGGGCCGTTTTTCCGCCAACGGATTCACCCGCGCGATGGTGTGACCGAGAATGCGATAGGCATAAACGAGAGAATCGATGCGCGTCTGCAACGGGCTTTCGCGCAGATCTCGCCGCGCTTCGGCGGGCACCGCTTCAACCGCCGCTCCATTTTTGCCGTCGAGGTTCCCGAGCTCAAATCCCTCAAAAAATGCCGACCAACCGGAATCGAGCGAATCGGGATCTTTCTGCCATCGCTCGTAATTCTGCTCGAGCAAGCCGAGATTCAGGCGGTTGGCGAAGGAAGGATGCATGATATTAGGACAATGTCGTAAAAACGAGACGACCAGCAAGTTGACAGTGGAAAGGGCGCCCGGTTACTTGCGCGGGCAATTTCACACGACCCGAAGGGATGCAATACACAACAATGTCGAATGCCAATATTCCGGGTAGCGCACGCGTCTCGCGTGCCAGTTTCGGCGTCTCGCCGAAACAATCTTTTCTATTTCTAGTGTGCAAAAGGAAAGCCCGCGATGGCGAGACGCGTGCGCTACCCAGAGTCTGTCTCCACGCGTCAAGGACAGCGATTGCCGTACTGTTCGCGAGCAGCGCCCTGCTTTTTGCGCAAACGATGCAATGTACATCGGCGCAAACGCCGACACCGTTGCCGTCGTCAACGCCTACCGATCCGGCTTCTGAGCCCGTTGTTCTCGCAGTCGCGAAAGTGATGCCGGCCGTCGTTAACATTAATGCCGAGCGCGTAGTGCGCCGGCAAATCCGCGATCCATTCGAAGATTTCGCGACCGAATTCTTTGGCACCTACCGCAGCCAACCACGCGAAGTCCGACAGCGTCTGCAAAGTCTTGGCTCCGGTTTCATCGTTGACCCCGCTGGCTACATCGTGACCAATGAGCACGTGGTGCAGCGCGCAGCCGACCTAAGAATCGAAGTGACCACGAGCGACGGCAAGGTTTACAACGCCCACTACATAACGGGCGATCCCAAAAAAGATCTCGCGTTTATCAAAATTGACGGCCAGAGCGGATTCCCGTTCATTAATCTGGATAATCCTTCACCCAATCTTCTCGGCCAAACGGTGATCGTCCTTGGCAATTCGGTCGGTTACGGCAGCTCGATCAGCCGCGGCGTGCTCAGCGGACTGAAGCGAGATATCACGATAGATAATCTGGAGTACAAAGATCTTTTGCAAACCGACGCGGCGATTAACCCAGGAAATTCTGGCGGTCCAGTGGTCGATATTGCCGGCCGCCTAGTCGGGGTGAGTTCGGCCAAAATGGCATTTACGCCCCAGGGTGTTCCAACACAGGGACTGGGGTTTGCCATTCCGGCCGAGACCGTGCGTGAAGTGGTCAAAGGATTTAAAGCAGTCGCGCAAAAGAAGCCTTCCGCGCAGCAGCCACCCAGCAGCTCCAATCAACCCGCCGCGGCAAATGCCGATCGCCTTTTTGGAATGCAATTGCAAGATCTGACGGCGGAACTAACCGATGCTTTTGACTTGGTTCCCGGGCGCGGAGTTTTGGTTAGCGCGGTTGAACCAGGAAGTCCGGCGGCGGAAATTGGGGTCGAGCGCGGACTGGTGATTTACCGAGTCGGACGGCACGATGTGAACTCGGTGAAATCGATCGAGGGCCTGCTCGGGCGCGTGCAAAGCGGGATGACGGTTGATTTCACCGTCGGCGTCGTTCGAAACGATGGGACGCGCCAGATCCAAACCGTGCCATTGGCAGCGCGCTAAAATTTTTTAGACAACGCAGCGCGATGAAAATTGTCTCAAAGGATTAGTGAATTCGAGAAATGGAAGATACCCTCTTCGGAGGCCCTCATTCTAGCTTTTTCCCACAAGGAGAAGGAATGCTTGGTCTCGTTTCGCTGACGGGACAAGTAATTCCTCCGGTGGAACTTGTTTTATGATCAAGGTTGAAAATTTAACTAAAAAATACGCAGGCCAGACCGCAATCCGCGATCTCAACTTCGAGGTCGGTCAGGGGGAGATCATGGGTTTCCTTGGGCCAAACGGAGCCGGCAAGACAACCACAATGCGCATTTTGGCGAGCTTCATGCCGCCAACCGCCGGCCGGGCCTCCATCGCCGGTTTCGATATTTTCGAGCAATCACTTCAGGCCCGAGCGCACCTTGGTTACATGCCGGAACACGTGCCGCTCTATAACGACATGCGCGTGAACGAATATTTGAACTACCGCGCCGCCCTCAAAAGCATTCCACATCGGCGGATGAGCGAACGGGTCGGCGATGTGAAAGAACTTTGCGGGTTGCGCGAAGTTGAAAACAAACTCATTCGCGCGCTTTCGAAAGGATTTCGGCAACGGGTTGGATTAGCAGACGCGTTACTGCACGAACCTGATCTGCTGATTCTAGATGAACCGACGATCGGTCTCGATCCGAATCAAATCCGCCAGGTGCGGGAACTAATCAAGAATCTGGGCAAGCAACATACGATTTTGCTTTCGACCCATATTTTGCCCGAGGTCGAGATGACCTGCACGCGGGTAATCATTATCAATAAAGGGCGAATCGAAGCGTGCGACACGCCGGAAAATTTGCTCGGTCGCATTCGGACGGCCGGCGGAGTGACGCTGGAAGCGAAGGTCGGCGCGGATGACGCAGTGGCTGAGCTAAGAGAAATCACGGGCGTCCGCGATGTGAGCGAGGCGGAGGATAACGGCTGGAAGATTTTGTCGCTGCGAGTGGAATCGGGGGCGGACGTTCGACCGGAGGTTTTCCGCTTGGCGCGGGACCGCCATTGGGAAGTGCGCGAGTTAACCGCGCGCCGCGCAACGCTGGAGGATGTTTTTGTGGAGATCACCCATTCGGATGAGACGTGAATGAAAAATAACATTCCGATGTTTCATCACTTCGCTCTAGCAGCGGCGTGTCATCCTGAGCGAAGCGAAGGACCTCACACCAACTCCGTGCCTGACCCAAACCTCCCTTGTCTAATCAATCAGGATGGGCGAGGTCCCTCGCCGTCTGCGCGGCTCAGGATGATAGACAGCGCGCGGCACCATTTTTGCCATGCGTAAATTCTACACGCTTCTTTCCCGCGAAGTATCCAGTTACTTCTACTCGCCCATCGCCTACATCGTCCTGGTCTTCTTTTTGTTCGTGAGCGGAGCCGACTTCTATTTCCAGATTTCGTTCATGAACCAGCGGCCGATACAATATTCGGTGCAGGAAGCATTTTTTAATTCGGTATTTTTCTGGTTCGCCTTTGTTTTGATTTTCCCGCTCATCACCATGCGGTTGTTCGCGGAGGAATTTAAGCTGGGTACGATTGAACCGCTCATGACCGCGCCGGTGCGAGACTGGCAGGTGGTGCTGGCGAAATTTTTTGGCGCTCTCGTTTTCTACCTGGTTCTCTGGGTTCCCACCATTCTTTACTTTTTAATCTTCCAATACATCACGGGTCAAACAGCGGCGGGGTCAGCCGGAGCGTATTGGGGTTCGTACCTGATGCTGCTGCTGCTGGGAATGTTTTATATCAGCATCGGCTGTTTCGCTTCGGTCCTGACTAGAAACCAGATTATCGCAGCGGTGATTTCGTTTTGTGCGATCACGATGCATTTCTTTTCCGGGCTAATCACTTTTATTCTAACTGAGGTCAGTTCCACGACGAGGCAACTCCTTGGCTATTTCTCCGCCCTTGAACAAATGGGCACGCTCTCGCGCGGCGAGATCGATACCCGCCCGATCGTTCTCTACCTCAGCCTGACGATTGTCATGCTTGGTCTGACCTATCAGGCATTTCAATCGCGCAAATGGAGACTGTAATTGTGGCGGAGAAACCAAAGAAAATTCATCGCTTCCAGATCGGACTCAACGTCGTCGTTCAGATTGGCTTGCTCATCTTCCTGGCGTTGATGGTGAACTATCTCGGCTTCGAGCATTACCGGCGCTGGGATTTCTCGCGCGACCAAAAATACGCCCTCTCGGACAAGACGAAACGCATGCTTGACTCGTTGAAGGGGAAACTGCGCATCACTGTTTTCTTTTCCCCAAACACGCCGATCACCAACGACGTGCAAGGTCTGCTAACGGAATATCAGTACGCCGCCAAAGGGAAAATCGACGTTGAGCAGATCGATCCTGAACGCAGTTTTTCGCGGGCGAAGGAACTTTTCGACAAATACAAGGTAGTCACGGACGAAAGCATGCTGGTGCTTGATTACGAGGGACGGAACAAAACGGTCAAGGCCTCGGAAATGGCGGAAGTGGATCAAAGCGGGATGGCGATGGGTGAAGGTCCGCGCGTGACCACGTTCAAAGGCGAGCAAGCGATCAGCGGCGCGATCATCGATCTGACCGAGGGGAAGAAAAACGTCATTGGTTATGTACTCGGCCACAAAGAACCGCCTATCGCGGAGGCGGCACCTAACCTGATGACGGTGGAGCGGGCGCCGGCCAGCCCGATCTCAGTGCTAAAAACATTTATCGAAAATGAAAACATCAAGCTTCAGGAACTAAATCTTTTCAACGTCGATGCAATTGCGGCGGAGATGAAGACGATCATGATCGTCGGCCCGCAATACGATTTTTCCGACCGCGAGATGCAATTATTACGCGATTTTTGGAACAAACAGGGCCGCATTTTGCTACTGCTCGATCCGTCTGCCAAAACGCCAAAGCTCGACGCGTTTCTGGCCGAGCTCGGGGTACGAGTGAACGATGATCGCTTGATGGCAATGGTGCGCACCGGCATCGAAGAAATCGCGCGAGTGCGCGATGTAATCGGGCGTTTCCTGCCCGACTCTGCGATTACCAAACGGCTGGCCGACGTGCGCGCGCCATTTTTGGGTGGAACGTGTTCCCTCACACTCGACTCGCAGCGGGTGCAAGCCGGGGGCGTTCAGCTGCAGCCACTGGTGCAGGCGGAAAAAGGTTACTGGGGCGAAGTCGATTACAATTCGGACGATCCGGCTAAATTACAGTTCGAACAAAATCGGGACCACGCTGCGCCTCTGACCATCGCAGTCTCGATCGAAAAGGGCGGTAGTGGCGACGAACGGGTGCGGGTGAATTCGTCCCGCATGGTGGTAGTGAGCAATGCGCTTTTTGTTCAGGACAATGCGCTCACTCAGGATCAGCAGGCCCTCGATTTTATTTCGGGCTCCATTAACTGGCTGATGAGTCGCGAGCAAATGATCGGTATCGCGCCCAAGGTGCCGAAAACGCTTACTTTCAGCCTCGATCAAACGGCGCTGCGGAATTTACGCTGGATCGTTCTGGTATTGATGCCGCTGGTGCCGGCATTGATCGGCTCCGCGGTGTGGTGGAAGCGGCGGGCCTGATCGCGCTATGAGATTCCGAACCACCCTCATCCTCTTTGCCCTCACCGCGGCGCTTGTCGTTTTCATTAAATTTTACGAAACCAAGCGCCCGAACACCGAAGAAGCGAATCGTCGCGCTCAGAACGTGATCAATTTCGAGCGCGATAAAATCGACGGAGTTGTCATTCAAAACGGCGAGGAGCGAATCGAATTAAAACGCGCAGACAAAAAATGGCGACTGGAATCGCCGGTCAAAGATCTGGCCGATGGTAGTACCGTAGACAGTTTATTGTTCGATCTGGAAGACTGGAAAAAAGACGCAACTATCAGCGGAAAAGAAATCGAGGCCGACAAGAGCCGGATGGCGGAATACGGTGTGGCCAAAGCGAAGCTTCGGCTCAAGCTCCAAGGCGCGAACGCACCGCCGGAGATTTTATTCGGTAACAACGCCGCTCTGGAAGGCAAGACCTATGTGCGGTTGGAGAATTCGAAGGATGTCTTTCTCGCCGCGCAGTCGATCAAGAACCAGATTTCAAAAAAGCCCGAGGAATTTCGGGACCGCAAATTAACCGACACGGTTGCGACACAGGTCGCACGGCTTTCACTCAAAACCGCCGCTGGCGAAATGGAACTGCAAAAACAAGCTGATCACTGGCAAATCGTGAAACCGTTGCGGGCCCGAGCCGACGATCAAAAGGTCAACGATCTGATTGCGCAGATCACGACCAGCCGAATCGCCCAATTTGTGGCCGACGATGCCGGCGATTTGCACCCCTACGGCCTGACCGAGCCCCGGGGAACGGTGACGATTTTTAGCGACAACGACAAGCAGGGCCAGATTTTGCAGATAGGCGGCGTGCCCGAAAAAGAAAAGGACCAGGTTTACGTCCGATTCGCGCCGCGCAAGTTCGTTTACACCCTGCCGAACAAGATTGAAGCAATTTTGGGCACCAAACCAAACGATTTACGTGACCGGCACCTGGTGCGTTTTGATCAAAATCAGCTGGACCGCATCACCATTGATGCTCCCGGAAAAACAAAAACGGTGCTGGCCCGCAAAGATCAAAACTGGACGATCATCAATCGGAACAATCGCCCGGCCAATGCAGCAGAAGCACGCCGGTTAATGGAGTTGCTTGCCGGTGAGCAAGTAACGAATTTCGTCACCGACGTTGCATCCGATTTGCCGAAATATGGTCTCGATAAGCCGCAATTAACGGTCACCCTCAGCTCATTTGCATCGGAGAACACGGCCGAGACCCAGGCGGGTGAGCATCCTTTGGCGACGATCGCATTCGGAAAAATCGATGGTGAAAATATCTTCGCGCGTGTCGGCGAGGAACCATTCGTAGTAGCGGTTCGCCACTCCACACTCGATAATATTTTTGCCGATCCTTTGCAGTGGCAGGAACTGGCAATTTTCAAGTTCAAACCGGAACAAATCCACCGGTTGTCGCTTTTCACCGATCACGAACAAAGCTTGATCCGCGGGACGAACAATCAATGGCAATGGGTCAGTGGTAGCGGGCCGATCAACACCGTGAAGGTGCAAGCGCTGCTGAACACGCTCGCCTCGCTGCATGCCGTTCGCTGGATCGCAAATGTTCCGCCGGGAACGTTCGATAAACCATCGTTCGTCATCAGTTTTACTACTTCGCCGGATGACAAGGCCCAACACAAGCTGACAATCGGCGGACCTTCGCCTGATGGAACATCGATGGCGCGGACCGACGAACAGGAAGGCGCCTTTGTGATTAGTAACTCGGACTTGAGGGCGTTGCGAGGAGAGCTGGTGCAACCGCCATCACCTTCACCCTCGGCCAGTGCGTCGCCCTCGGTCGCGATCTCCCCCATGACCGCACCAACGCCCTGAACGTCTAGTTGCCCCCAGCAGCAGAAATTCCGAAGTGCCGCTGAACCAGCGGCAGCTACACTTCCGCAGCGTAAATCGTCACGATACCGCCGGTAAGTGGCTCGGCTATGGCATTTTGAAATCCGCTGGCTTCAATCAAATCGCACATCGCACGACCGCTGGGAAAATTTTCGATAGAAGAGCCGAGATATTGGTAGGCTTCCTTTTCCCGCGTAATGAGTGCGGAAGCGAGGGGCAAGATTCGGCGCAGGTAAAATCGGTAAAGGAAACGAAGGATCGGATTTGGCGGCCGAGAAAAATCGAGCACGAGCAGATGACCGGCGGAGGTCAGAACACGACGTATTTCGCGCAGCGCCGCCGCCCAATCGCGCACGTTTCGCAGGCCAAACGCGACGGTTATGGCGTCGAACGATTGTTCCGCTAACGGTAATTGGGCAGCATCGGCGGCAATAAGCTGGCGAACTCCCTTGCTGCGCGCGAGTGTGAGCATGGCACTGGAAAAATCTAGACCGACTATTTGGGCACGAGGGATTTTGTCTTGAAGGGCGAGCGCGAGATCGCCGCTGCCCGTGGCGAGGTCGAGCACACAAGCCGGATTCCATTTCGCGACAATCTCGGCTGCCCGTCTGCGCCAGAAGAAATCCCGGCCAAAGCTCAAAAGGTGGTTCGCGAGGTCGTATCGTCTCGCGACGCGATCAAACATTTCCCGTACAACTTCGGGATCACGTGCACGGGCGTTTTCCTCAGGCGAGCTCAACCACCGGCGTTCGCTCGGAAACCGCCATTGTGCAAGTAACGCCGCGCTCGTGGACAGGCGCCGGGCTTTTCACCCTTCGGCGAGAAACCGCGAGCAGGATGATCAGAAATCCAACTGGAGCGACATGCAGTAACAGCCGGCTAATCGAAAGACCTACATGCTCGAGGTAGTTGGGCCAGCTACTGAAGACATAAATCAACAGATACAGCACGATGGGAACGAACAGAGCATTTAGCAATACCGGTGTACCTGGATTGCGCATTTGACCCAGCAAGTATGCCACGCCAACCGCGACCACAAACCAAAACAAACTCCAGATAGGAAGATTATGGAATTCGGCCAAAAGTGCAGAAAAAAGTGGAAGGATACGATCGAGATGACTGCTAAAGGTCTCCAAATTCATCGGCAGAAAATCGGCGGCGGCCTGTGGCGCGTGCATGGCCGATAGATAAAGGCGCCAGCCGCAAATGATCAGAAGCCCTGGGAACAATGCCAAAAAATGCCGAGACGATCTTTTCGTCCGTAAAATGACGAATACTCCGCAAGCTGCCGCGACGATCCATAGAATGAGGCCATCACGTTTTACCCACGGCAGCAGGGCGAGACATGCGGCGTAAAGGCGGAAAAAGGCATCGTTCTTTGGTTCGGTGGCGCAGAAAAGGCACCCGATCGTTGCCAGATAAAAGATACTCAGCGGAAAATCTGCGTAACCAGCGATTGCACTCCCGACTTCAACCGTAATCTGTGGGACAAAAAACAGAAAGGCCGCCATGAGCAGCCCGTTCCATGTTTTTCCGGTGAAACGCTTGCCCAATGCGACGACCAAAAATGTTCCGATAACATAGAAAATTGGAAAGATGGTTTTCGCCCAGAATTGGTCGGCTTCACCGAGCCAAAGATAAAGCCACAACTCGGTGAACGGAATGGCCAGCGGATATTCCGGATGACTGAAGGCGCGACCGCTGTCGCTAAAATAGGTTGCGGGAATAACGCCGCCGTTGGCAAAGGCGTAGTGAGCTTTGATTTCCCAGTTGAGCAACCCGTCCCAACCAAGGGTATGAACAAATGAAAGATAGAAGACGACCGCAATTTCAATGACGATGATTATCCCGAGAAAAATTTCGAAAGACTTTGGCGCGGACCCCACCGGTAGCGGCACCATTCGTCTCCAACCAGTGAATCCCAGCAAAAGGCAAACGATGCTAACGAGAGCGGGTAACAGTGCCCCGTGGACAAGAAGACCAAAGATCCAGAGAAGCAGTGAAACCGCCCCAGTTCCAAGAAGCCAGGAGAAAGCGATTTGCTCCGTGAGACTAAATCGTGTCTCCCGACGAACCAGCAAAGTTAGAAGGCCATAGCCGGCGACAAAAAGTGTCCCGAATGCGCCGAGCAAAGCGAGCGCACTCATCGCCGCACCTTTTCCGACATCGAGACTACTTCCAGTCCCGAGCCAAATACCTTCCCGGCCGGCAACCACGTAGGACGGTTAATACGACAAAAAACCACCGCTGCTACTTCATCGGGATTCATCTTCGAGAGTTCATTGTCCGGATGCGTTCCGTTGATTTCGAATAAACGGACAAGATGCGGCGAGGCGAGATAAGCAGCCGTCAATCCCAGACCAGAGCTAAACGCGTCATCCTTGCGGGTGAAGATGATGATGCGCTTGGACGCGGTCGTCGACTGAAAGATCGAGATTACATCCTTCGCCGCAACCGATGCGCCGGTGGCAAATTTCAGGTAGCTATCGCAAGTATGGAGAGGGCCGGTAGAATGAAGCGGGCTTTGGGTCACACCGGAATAAATTTTCGGGATGCTTACCCAAAGTGACGCGACAGCCAACCCGCCCCAAAGCAATACGTGCGCAATGCGCCCGTAGGAAAAGCGGCATGTCATCAGGAATGTTTCAGGCGCGGCCCAAATTCAACGGTATCGGCCGACTCGTTCAGCGAATTCTCGTTAGAAAAAACGGCGCTACCCCCGCGAACAAAAAAGTTGTATTTGATGATGGCGTAGAAGGCGCGAATTCCATCGCGCCAGGTGATTTTTTTCCCTTCTTCATAGGTACGGCCGTCGTAAGAGATACCGACTTCGTAAATCCGGCAACGGGCGCGGGCTACTTTGGCCGTGATTTCTGGTTCGAATCCGAAGCGATCTTCGCGCAGATCAATGGTCCTGATGACGGAAGCGCGGAATGCCTTGTAGCAAGTTTCCATGTCAGTGAGATTGATGTTTGTGCACATGTTTGAGAGCAAAGTGAGCAGTTTGTTGCCGATCATGTGCCAGAAATAAACGACACGATGTGGGCCGGCGCCCATAA
>Ga0209808_1001785_pt1 | contig 11158 bp, 15 predicted proteins | sample GraSoiAngelo_157_FD_186171 | JGI IMG/M metagenome (GOLD analysis project Ga0209808, IMG submission 186171) | Grasslands soil microbial communities from the Angelo Coastal Reserve, California, USA - 14_1009_16_20cm (SPAdes) (version 2) | ecosystem: Environmental > Terrestrial > Soil > Grasslands ...
TTTATTGGCGTCCGGAAGGCAGGCATCTTGTTTTCTTCGGACCTGAGGCCAACACCATCAATCTGTGGGATCACAACGGGGTTGCCGTCCAGCAGGTCTATAACTTCGATTGGGTCTTCGATTTCAAGCCGAACCTCATCATGGCCCCCATCGTTGGGTATGAAACCGACACCTTGCGGCCCAACGACGTCAGTGGGCTTCCGGATAATCACAAATATGTTCAACATCTTGTCGGATTCGTTCTGAAAGGCAGCCCCCTCAGCAAGCTCACCTTCAACACCAAGGTAATTCGTGATGGAACCGTGCTGATCGATGTGCCCACTGGGCAATTCCCAATTACGGGCGACGAGACGGCGATCACGCAAACCATGAGCCTGAAACCGACCCGTCACCTGCAAATTGACAACACTTACATCCTCGACCGCGTGCTCAACGGCGCTGTCCATCATGCTGCATTCAACAACCACATCATTCGCTCCAAGTGGAATTACCAGTTCACGCCAGCACTGTCACTTCGCTTCATCACGCAGTACAACGGGCTGCTGGCGAATCCTGCGCGGAGCTCATTGACCACGACAAGGAACCTGAATTTCGATTTTCTCATCACTTACCTGCCCCATCCTGGAACGGCAGTTTACGTAGGCTACAACAGCAACCTCGAAAACCTTGTTCCCGGGCTCTGCGAGCAGCTGCCGGGTTCTACGGCATGTATTCCAAACGGCCCGGCGCTGGTCCGCAGCAACGGTTTTATTAATGATGGCCGCCAGTTTTTCGTGAAAATAAGTTATCTGTTCCGGCGTTAACCCACCTTACTGCCTCCACCGATATCGATCGGCTGTCCATGGGGGCAGCCGGCTGGAGTCCCCAGTGATTCACCTAAGCATCGTCTGAGGTGTGCCATATCCGTCTCCTCGTGCCTCTTCGTTTAGTTCAAACGTGAACGAAATGCTCAAGACAGAAACCGGCATTACCAGCGAACCCGATCTTCAGGATCTTCCACCACGACCACCTCATATTTATCCAACATCGGCATCAGGATGTTCTCCAGTTCGCGTTTCCAAAGCTCGCCTTCGTAGAACTTTGCCTTCATCGGCTCACGCGACGCGACATCAGGGAAGCCACGCATAAAGAAGAAGGTGTCAGGATCTTCGATGGAAAGAAATGGACCTAATATTTTCATCCCGATTTCCGTGTGCGCAGGGATAGACTTGGAGCGGAATATCTCAAGGAACTGAGAGCGTTTGCCGGGCTTCGTTTTGTAGGTCCGCATTTCGATAATCATTTACGTGACCCTGCCTCTAATGCTTGCGCGGCGGCGGTACAAAAGGCAAGAACGCACTTTGCGGTAATCAGGTTACGTTATGGAAACTCGCCCTGCGGTAAAAAGGGCTACTGTGTCGCTACCTCTACCAACAAAGTGCCCGCTTACAGCGGCGCTCAACGCAATCGGCGGGAAATGGAGCTTGATTTGTCTCTATTGGCTGGATTCCGCCACGCGTCGGTTCAACGAACTGCGCCGATTGATGCCCGAGATTTCCCATAAGGTATTGGCCGCAACGCTCCGCAATCTGGAGCACGAGGGACTCATCTGTCGTACCGTCTATGCTGAGGTCCCGCCACGAGTTGAGTACTCCATCTCTGGCCACGGAGAAACAGTGCGTCCGCTGATTGAGGCTGTTCGAAGTTGGGGCCGAGAGCACCTCGAGTGGAAGCAACTAGAAGACAGGCCCGCCTCTCCTCGGCCGCTCCCAAATTCATCAAAAAGATCAACGAGACAGAAAGTCGTAAACCTTGCGCACCGATAAGTCCGCCCCTTACAGCCGGATTCCCCCTCCGACCAGCAATTCCTCACCGGTGACCCAGCCGGAATCTTCGGACGCCAGGAAGAGAGCAGCTTTTGCAATATCTTCCGCCGTGCCCATGCGTCCCAGAGGAGTGCGCGTAACTGCCAGTTGCTCAAAACCGTTCTTGTACTCTGGCAGCGCAAGCACACCCTCGGTCTCTGTTGCGCCGGGCGAAAGCGAATTGACACGGATTTTCCGCGGTGCCAGTTCCAAGGCCAGCGCGCGCGAAATCACATCTACCGCTCCTTTGGTGGCGCTGTACACAGAGCTGTTGACGACCGGCGTTTTGGCCGCGATGGAGCTCACATTAATGATGCTTCCGCCCTGGCCGTTCATGTGTGCCACGGCTTCTTTGGTCGTCAGCAGCAGACCCAGCACGTTTAAATCAAAGATCTTGCGGAAGTGCTCTTCATCGAGCGATTCTAGCGACCGGAATTCATACACCCCGGCATTATTGACCAGGATATCCACGTTGCCGAAGGTGCGGGTGGTTTCGGCAAACAGCTTCTTGATGTCTTCCGCCTTGGAAACGTCGGCTTGCACGGAAATAGCGTTGCCGCCCGATTGCTTGATTTTCTCAGTCACCTTCTCCGCGCCCGCCTTGTCGTGGGCATAATTCACAACGACGTTCGCTCCTTCCGACCCCAGCTTTTCGGCGATCGCTGCCCCGATTCCTTTCGATGCGCCAGTGATAACCGCTACCTTGCCATTCAGTCTCGCCATATCTCGCCCTTTTCCTCGAAATGTCGAATTGAAATCCAGACGTTAATTCGATATTTCGATAATCATCTAAGTAGAGGTGGCACGCAGGAAAAAGGATTCAGAATCTTACTGTCTTACAATTTGCCCAGCTGGGACAGATATTTCTGCCAAACGTTGCGTCGCAACTTCATGTGGGCGAACTGGCCCTCCTTCCGCATTTCAACCAAACCGGCATTGACCAGTTCCTTGAGATGGTGCGACAGCGTCGCCGCGGTGATTGGCAGCTCACTGCGAACATCGCTGCACGCGAGTTCCCGACACTTGGCGATTCGTGACAAAAGTTCATATCGGCGCGGCTCCGCCAGGGCCTTGCTGATCCGATGAAATTGTTGGCTTTCCATGATTGATTAGGCTCTAGGGTACGCCACTACTGGCAGAACGGGCTACGGGAGTCCTTGCCCAGTGCGGATGGCAGCGGGGCAAGAAAAATAAGAAAAAGCTTGACATGTGGAATAGTGTTATAGTTAACTATAACAGCATAGGAGCAGAGGTTCATTAGAGCTGATTCGATCTCAACTGAGTACGCCAGCGAATAACCCTGACCCGAGAGCAAAGAAGAAATGTACTACTCAAGGAGAATGAAACATGAAATCCCTTCGTTTTATGCTGTCCGTAGGTCTGATGTCGCTCTCCACCGTGGCTTTCGCGCAGTCCGACGCGCAAAAGTCTGTCGCGCAGTCCGACACACACGCATACAAGGCCGTCGACACACCCGCGCCGAACTCCGACGCGCAGAAGTCTTTCGACACAATGAAAACGCTGGCCGGTATCTGGACCGCTAAGCTAACCCTCGACCCGCCGCTGCCCGATATTAACGACAAGGACATGCCCGGGCAGGTCTCGATGCGCGTGACTTCCCGAGGAAACGCGCTCGTGCACGAAATGTACGCACTGGGAGTGCCGGACGACCCGACTCGTTACGATCATCCGGTCACCATGCTGTACCTGGACGGAAATCGCCTCACCTTGGTTCACTACTGCGACGCCGGGAATCGACCGCGGATGGTGGCCAGGACCTCGCCGGACGGCAAGACGGTAGAATTCGATTTTGTCGATATTTCCGGTGGCACGCAACGCGGACACATGCACCACGCCGTGTTCACCGTGATTGACGCGAACCACCACACCGAGGACTGGACTTACATGATGCCAGGGGACAAGCCGATGCACGCGCACTTCGACCTGCAGCGGGCAAAATGAGGGTATCTTTCGCAAGGGTTATCTGGAAAACCTGATGGACCGTGAGTGGAATGACAGTCAGCCGATTTACCGCCAGCTTCGCGATCGTGTCGTCGCGATGATACTCGACGGAGTTCTCAAGGAAGGCGATCCGCTGCCCTCCGTGCGCACAGTCGCGGCCGAATATCGGGTCAATCCGCTCACGGTTCTGAAGGGCTATCAGCAACTGGTGGACGAGGGGCTGGTCGAGTCCAGACGAGGCCGCGGCATGTTCATCAATGCCGGCGCACGCAGTTTGTTGCTGCGGGGCGAACGGCAGAAGTTTCTTGGTGAAGAATGGCCCAGAATCTACGCAACCATTCAGCGGCTCGGCCTGAAGCCGGAAGAATTGTTGGAGAATGGCGCAGGCCGCCAGCCAAAGTCGAAAACTAAAAAAGAGGAGGAACGCTGAGACCATGGCATGCATAGAAGCACGTGGGCTCCGTAAGGCGTTCGGCACAACCATCGCGCTGGACGGTGTCAATTTGCGTGTTGAAGAGGGCCGCATCCTCGGACTGATCGGTCCCAATGGTGCAGGCAAGACCACCGCCCTCAACACGATTCTCGGCCTTACCCCATATCAGGGAGAACTGAACGTGCTTGGACGCGACCCCTGGACCGAGCGCGATCAGCTCATGCGCGATGTCTCGTTCATTGCCGATGTCGCTGTGCTGCCGCGCTGGATGCGAGTTTCGCAGGCGCTCGACTACGTCGCCGGCGTGCATCCGCGGTTCGATCGCGCGAAGGCGGAAGGTTTTCTTACCAAGACCACCATCGGGCATGCCAGCAAAGTCAGGGAATTGTCGAAGGGCATGGTGACCCAGCTGCACCTCGCTCTGGTCATGGCCATGGATGCGAAATTGCTGGTGTTGGACGAGCCGACGCTTGGTCTCGACATCCTTTTTCGCAAGCAGTTCTACGACTCGTTGCTGAACGACTACTTCGATCGCAGCCGCACGATCGTGGTGACCACCCATCAAGTTGACGAGATCCAGGACGTCCTCACCGATCTCATGTTCATCGACCGCGGGCGCATCGTATTCGAATGCAGCATGGAAGAATTCGAGTCGCGCTATTTGGAAGTCACGGTGAATCCCGAAAATGCCGCGGCTGCACGGGCGCTCAAGCCGATTCACGAGCGCCAGGTGTTCGGCCGGAGCATCCTATTGTTCGATCTAAAGCTCGACGGTGTCGATCGTCAGCAACTTGCTGCAATTGGCGACGTGCGCACACCCAGCATCGCGGACCTGTTCGTTGCCGTGATGGGAAATCAGGCCGTCCAGGCACAAGGAGCCGCGAGATGAATACTCAATCGAACGCCATGCCTGAATCCCTCGACGCGCAGAGAGTCGCGCCCGCGGTCCTGTCGCCGAGCCGGCCAATGTACTGGTCTGTACGACGTGAATTGTGGGAGAACCGGTCGATCTATATCGCGCCGCTGGCCGTCGCCGGCGTTTTCCTGTTCGGCTTTCTGATCAGCACTATTCATCTGCCGTCCAGGATGCGTGCCCTATCGGCGCTCGATCCGGCGCAGCAGCGCGAAGCGATCGCCATGCCGTTTGACATAGCAGCAGCTCTGCTCATGCTTACGCAGTTGCTGGTCGGAGCGTTCTACTGTCTCGACGCGCTACACGGCGAACGCCGCGATCGCAGCATACTGTTCTGGAAGTCGCTGCCGGTTTCCGATCTCACCACCGTGCTTTCGAAGGCGAGCATTCCGCTCGTTGTTCTGCCACTGCTCACCTTCACGATCACCGTTGCCATGCAGTTGATCATGCTGCTGCTGAGCTCCGCAGTGCTGCTGGGGAGCGGTCTGAACGTCGCGACGCTATGGACACAGTTGTCTTTCGTGCAGATGTCGCTGCTGCTGCTCTACCACCTTGTGACCGTACATGCGCTCTGGCCTGCGCCAATCTACGCGTGGCTGCTGCTGGTTTCAGGCTGGGCGCGGCGCGCGGCATTTCTATGGGCGGTGTTACCGCTGCTGGCGATCGGTGTCTTCGAAAAGATCGTGTTCCACACTTCGCATTTCGCTGCCATGCTGGGGAACCGCTTGAGCGGTGGCGGCGCGGAGGCTTTCACAGTGCCGGGTACCTTCCCGATGGATCCGATGACACACCTCACTCCGGGTAATTTCCTGAGCAGCCCGGATCTGTGGATCGGCTTGGCAATCGCAGCGGCATTCCTCGCCGCAGCGGTCCGGCTGCGCCGCTATCAAGGGCCGATCTGAAGCGTGATGCATTTCCTCATCCAGTCGACTTCATTAGGAGACACGAATATGAGCACCGCAGTCATGATCCACCAGAGAGGCGCGCCATCGGGCGTCGGGCGTCTTGTCGGCGTACTGCTGCTCGCGCATTTAGCGGGCGGATTGATCGTGCCGTTCATCATGCTGCATCCGCTGGTCAGCCCGCCGGGTTTCCTGGTGAGCGCGGCTGGCGTCGCGACTCAGGTCCGCGCGGCCGTGCTGCTTTTTTTCGTAGGAAGCGCGATGGCTATCGCGGTCGCGAGCGCGGGATGGCATGTGTTTCGTCGGTACAGCTCGGCCATGGCGCTCTGGCTGGTGGCCCTCGCGGTGGCAGCTTTTTCGTTGCAGGCGGTGGATAACGCTCACATCCTCTCTATGCTGTCGCTGAGCCAGGAGTATGTGAGCGCGGGTGCGGCGAAGGCTGAGCTGTTCCAGGGCGTGGCACTCGTAGTCGGCGCAGCGCGGAAGTGGTCGCATTACACATTCCTACTGACGGTGGGTTGTTGGATCTTGCTGCTCTTTACGCTGCTCTACCGTTTCCGGCTCGTCCCGCGACCGCTCGCGGCGTTCGGAATGATCGGCGCTGTACTGCAGATCGCAGGTGTGAGCTTGCGAGGATTGTTGGGATATTCTCCGGAAGTGCGCCTGGCGATGCCGTTGGCCCCGGCTTACGTCCTGCTAGCCGTGTGGCTGATGGTCAAAGGGTTGGATGTACGGCATCGTCCGCTCGAAGGAGAGGAGCACGGGGCGGCATCGGCTTAGTGACGCTTCCCTTTCCCAACGAAAGCCTTACCTTGGCAAAAATGCCCGTAGATCAGTTCCGGTCTGTAGATCCTAATTTTTCGCGTAACGGAGAACGAACATGGGAACCGCTGCAATGACGGAAACGTCGCCGCGTTTCAAGGCCAGGATTACCGGTGTGCTTTATCTCCTCACCATACTGACGGGAATATTCGCTCAGGGTTTCGTCAGCGGCAGGCTGGTTGTAGACGGCGACGCCGCGGCTACGGCGACCAACATACTGACGCACAGGGGCTTTTTTCAGTTGGGTTTCACGGTCTACCTGATCGAAATGGCCTGCCAGATCGCTATCACAGCTCTCTTTTATGATTTGCTTAAGCCGGCCGGCAGGAGCGTCTCTTTGGTTGCGGCGTTCTTGGGCCTCGCCGGTTGCGTCATCAAGACCTTTAGCCGCCTCTTCTATATCGCCCCCTTGCTCGTCTTGGGAGGCTCGCACTACTTGAGTGTATTTAGCGCGGAACAATTGCAGGCGTTGGCGCTCCTCTTTCTCAAGGTGAATGACCATGGCGCTGCAATCGCCTTGGCATTTTTCGGATTCTACGCGCTCCTGACAGGCTACCTCATTGTCAGGTCCACCTTCCTGCCTCGAATCTTGGGTGTGTTGTCGGTATTTGGAGGTTTAGGTTGGCTGACCTTCCTATATCCGCCGCTCGGATACCGTCTGTTCCCCTACCTTGCAGCCTTCGGCCTTCTCGGGGCAGGATCGCTAATCGTGTGGCTCCTCGTGTTCGGCGTGAACGAACAACGATGGAAGGAGCAGGCTAGTGCAGCGGGGGAATAGTGATCCTAGCGCGCGATGAAACGACGCCAGGGTAACTATAAGACGTTCCGCGAGCGGGTGCCCCACGTTTCGCGGTTTTCGAAACGTGGGATCCCCACCCCAAGGGAGGGCAGAAATGACATCTCGTACCATTGAAACATCGCCACAACTTTACGCAAGAATCGGCGGCGCGCTGTACCTGATCATCATTGTTATAGGCCTCTACGGAGAGGCATTCGTCCGGGACAGGCTGATCGTCTCGGGCGATGCCGCGGCCACAGCCGCCAACATCGTGTCGCACGAATCGCTCTGGCGCTTCCATATCGCTGCCGAACTGTTCTTGCTGATTTGCGCTGTTGCCCTGCTACTGATCTTGTTTGTCTTGCTGAAACCGGTCAGCAAAGATCTCGCTTTACTGGCGGCATTCTTCAATCTGGTATCAATCGGCATCGAAGCCGCGACTACGATGTATCTGCTTGAGGCGTTGTTTCCGCTGGGGAATGCTGGATACCTCAAAGCATTTACGCCGGAGCAGCTCTACGCCATGGCGACCCTGTCGCTCAAATCGCATGGCTATGGCTTTGGCGTGAGCCTGATTTTCTTCGGCTGTTTCTGCCTCATTGTCGGATACCTGATCTTCAAATCGGGCTATCTTCCAAAGGCTATCGGCGTTCTGATGCAGATCGCCGGTGTGTGCTATCTGACCAATAGCTTCGCTCTGATTCTGTCCCCCGCCGTCGCAAATCGGTTATTCCCCGCCATTCTAGTTCCCGCCTTTATTGGGGAGGCATCACTCTGCCTTTGGCTTCTGGTGAAGGGGGTTAATGTAGAGAAGTGGAAAGAGAAAGCAAGCGCTTGGCGATCCAAGGTGCCTAAGTACAACTGACTACTAGTTGGGATCGGGTGCTGACTATAGCCCTCGAGCTTGACAATCATCCCTAACGTATGTACATTGTGTGCATATCAACGAGCGGCGAGCTGTAAGAATGCTTTTCGACTGGGACGAAAGCAAGCGCCAGGCCAACCTCGCAAAGCACCTCGTTGACTTTCAGGACGCGACTCAGATCTTCGATGGACCTGTCTTTGAGCAAGCTCGTCGTCGCCACGGCGAAGACCGCGTGTTAGCCATCGGCCTCATGCAAGACGTCGAGATCGTAGTGGTTTACGTTATGCGCGGCAAACGCCGGCGGATTATTTCGGCCAGGAGGGCACATCGCGATGAAAAGAAAGACTACGCAAACCACCTCAGGGACACGGGCAAAGGGAGCCACGGATTTTAAGCGGTTGCGCGCCATGCGCGATGCCGACATCGACTTCTCCGACATCCCCAAGCTCGGCAAATCCTTCTGGAAAACCGCCCGGCTCACCATGCCCGAACCCAAAGACCGTCTCACCATCAGAGTTGATCACGACGTCGTGCAGTGGCTGAAGAAAAACGGCCGTGGCTATCAGACCCGCATCAACGCTATCCTGCGCTCCTACATGGAAGCTCAATCCACCACCGACCGCTAGCCGCGCCGGCCACAGCGCCGATCTTTATTTTCGAAATCACTTCTAGGTCCTTGGGCTGCTTTCGCCCAGTCGCATAGTTACAAAAGCTTGCGCAATGTGTCGATACCTTCGGGCAGCCCCTCTAATGCCATCACTTGAACATGCTGAGCAATGGTGGAATACCGGCAGCATATGTCCGAGACGTGCGGATCGAGGATCAAAATGCGCTTCAGATTCCCGGCGATCGCCGTCCTACGCAGTAGCTCGGTGATCGCACGTCGTATGATGGCAGCGAATACCCACAAACAATCCAAATCGCTGCCCTGGCAAGCTCCTCTTCGGCGCTACTCCAGACCGGCTGTAACCATGCGGGTATTCCCTTTCCGGAACTGGTGGGATAATCGCTGCGTCTCCACCGCTCCGAAATGCGGGACGGAGATCCTGGAACAATTCCAGCCCGTCCCCCACGCGGGACCAATTCAGCGAACCATGTAACTTGTAGACAGGAACTGCCCCTTCCAGTTCGATGTAATTACCCTGATAAGCCCATGGCAGTTGGGTTCCCCGCAATAATTGCGGTTTCGGAATCCCCCCGTAATAGCAACCGGGTCCGAAAACGCGCGTCATCCGCCTGTGCCTTAGCCCGCGCTCGATGAGGATATCGTAATTCGTAGTTATAGCGGCGACGTGGACTGCTTTCCCCAGCACCTCTCGCCAAAACGCCAAATGCGAATCACAGCGGAAGGGAAACATAACGCGTGCTCCGTAGCGGAAATTCGTTACCGTTGTGTAAGAGGGCAGTGGAGTTGCTAGGACGGCTGCCAGCAGCTCCACGGCCCACTCAAACGGTGGAATGACGCGCGCCGGAACAGGAAAATCGGGAAACGGGAAAGTCGATCCTCGCGTTTCAATAGTGGCTGTTGCCTCCAAATTGCGGCGGGCCAAGACGTATCTTTCGTTTGCGGTCCACACTGCCGACCGCCTGTGCTTAGGCAGGTCTGCCAAGTACTCCTCTGCGTTGCGGGAGGGATTTTCAGGTAACCACGCCTCGTAATCCTTCCAGACCGTCCGGAATCTGCGTGCAGCAGCTTCGGAAGGGATCGCCACGTTGCGAGTGGCGAACAGATCTCTGGCCAGAGGTGCACCAGCAACGTGCGAGTAACCCGCGCCGAGGATGCAACAGATCGATTGCATTAGTAACTCAGAATTGCTAACCGACGACTCGCCCAGCGACCGGCGTTTCCATTTCCCCAGTTAGTCCCTGTTTCCTAAGCCAGACTGGCGCGAATGCCAAGACCCTCGGCGACTTTACGGAGTCGCTTATCTCTTGTCCACAGAAGCGTGGACGGATTGATAAAGACAGAGGCTATTAGGTGTGCGTCGGTGAGACCGATGCCGCGGTTGTACAAGCGTCGAGCTTCAATCGTTAGCCGCACTTCGCTCAGTTGCGCCACCCGCACCTGTGGCAAAAGATCCAGCAGTGCAAGTGTCTTAGTGCGCTCCTGAAGCGAGCGCCTGTTTACCAAACCCAGGGCAAGTTCCGTAATGATGAACGGATGGATCACAATGTTCCCGTGGTTAAGATGCTTGCGCAATTCTCTGTTTCCGGAACGGAGATGGTCGATCCAAATAGACGTATCGGCGAGAATCAATTCGGCCGCACCCTGCGGCGTGGAATATTCTTCAATTGCGGCATTGTGCCTCCCAGGGACGCCAATCTGCGAGCGCTTTCCCGCTCGATGAGGGCTTTGAGAGCTTCACGAATCAACGCCGTTTTCTCCGCTACCCCAGTGAACTCCTGGGCAATGCGTACGAGATCGTCATCAAGTGCAAGGGTTGTTCTCATCGGAAACTCCAGGCACTAATTATAGCATCATGTGATGTCATATTGTGTGCTTGCATGTGTCGAGTAACGACCGCAACGGACCTCGCCTCCGTGGCTGCCGGTGGAAAAAACTCCTTCACGAAGTGGCGTCTTGTATTTCAGTGGGAATCGGCGAAGATGAGAAGGAAGCCCGGCGCTGCATGAGTCCT
>Ga0209808_1001786_pt1 | contig 11142 bp, 8 predicted proteins | sample GraSoiAngelo_157_FD_186171 | JGI IMG/M metagenome (GOLD analysis project Ga0209808, IMG submission 186171) | Grasslands soil microbial communities from the Angelo Coastal Reserve, California, USA - 14_1009_16_20cm (SPAdes) (version 2) | ecosystem: Environmental > Terrestrial > Soil > Grasslands ...
GCCAAGAACTAGGAGCGCGACTAACGAGACTTGGACACGCCGCCGCCGGCGTCGCTTTCTTTGGCGGTGCGCCGCGGTCAGCATAAAGTCTTCGTCGGGCATGGGCGTTAAAAAGCTGAAAGGCTGAAATTCTGAAACACTGAAATCAGCTTGCTGCTTTCATGTGAAATATTTTAGCGTTTTAGCGTTTCAGCATTTTCCGGCGCAATAAGCGCCGGTAGCATCTCCCCGAATCTTTGATCGATCACTTTTTCGTCCACACCTGCGGGTGCGAGAATAATTACCTCCAGCACTTGTTGTCCCAGGTTACGGATTCCTTCCTTCACCACGCGCCACCGGTCGGCCAGATCCCAGTTGGAATATAAATCCTGCCGGTCCTTCTCAGCTGCGTGCACCCGGTCCTCATGCAAACAATAATAGGCATGTGCCCGCACTGGCGTTTCATTCGATTCGATATGTCCAAAAGTGAAACGGCGAAACGCGAGTGAGCGTCCGGGGCTGATGCGAAATGATTCGACGCGATCCGTCCCCAGCTGTTTCCAGCCGGCGCTAGGGAGGCAAATGTCGGGCCGATGGGCGCGCGCTCGCAGGATGGTGCCGCTGCCCGGGTTCCAGCGAAAGAAAAACATGTAATTCGTCTCCGCCAAATTAGGGGAGCGCCAGAGGGCTTCATGCGCGGAATCAAAACGAAGCAGTTCGCGGACACGTTCGTCCGTCTTAATCTCGCGGTAACCGGGCGCATCTTCCGGCCAGCGGACCGACCATGCCGCAGTGGGGATGGTAGTGCGCTCGTGCATTCGATACCAGGCTTCCACTCCGATCTCGACCGCAAGTAGCCAGGCAAAGAGCAAGGAGCAAAGAGCAAGGAGCCTCTTCCAAGCAGGACCATGTGACCACTGACCACTGACTACAGGACCTCGGTCTTGTTGTCTCGTTGTCCCATTGTCTTGCGATCTCGTAGTCTCGTAGCCCTGTAGTCTTGTAGTCTCGCGTTGGCGCCCCAGGCGCCACGCGATGGCCATCGTTCCGATAAAGACGAGCACCAAAATTCCGTAACCGGCAAGATCATGCCATTTGTTAACGACCGAGACATCGTGTGCGCGTGATGCCATCGAGACGAGAAAGAGCACGCGGAGAAAGTTGGCTAGAAGCGCAATGCCAACGCCGGCGACGACAAGAAAAATTCTTTGCCAGAGACTGAGCCGCTTCAATTCGCCAAAGAGCAACCCGATCATGATCGAAGTCTGCAATGATCGGACTCCGCTACAGGCTTCATTCACGCCGACAAGGCCGCTGGGTAAGCGCATCAGATTTCCTTCCGCTTGCGCGGGAATACCGAACATTGCGAGAACTTCCGCAGCGATCGCGGCGACGCTCCGCATCAATCCCTCAATGACCGGCGCTTCGATCGCAGTAACCCACGGTACCGCGGTCAAAAAAAACAAAACGGGAATGGCGAAATGCCGGAGCCAGGAACCGCCGCCGATAAGATAGACGATCGATAAGGTAATGGTCACGACAGCAAACGCGTGCAGCCAGCCGAGCGGCCGATAATCCGAACTGGCAACTTCAAACACGCGCAGCGGCAGCAGGATTATCGCCGCACCGACGATCAGAACTACCGCAAAGCTCCGTGCTCCGTGCTCCCTGCTCCCTGCTTCTACTTTCGGCCGGTCCTCCCACCGCAGCCAAAAAAGATAGGCAACGAAAAACGGAACGAACCAGCCGTAGCTGTATTGTTCGTTGAAGCGCCATTCTTCGCTGAGATGACGGCAACAAACAAACCAGAGCGCGCCGAGAGCGAGGGCGAGGAATAAAACGGTTGTAGCCGCGTCTCTATGAGACGTGTCTTGGCGAGACGCGCTTCTCTCTATCCCGGTTACTTGAGTCGCGTGTTGCGTATGCAAGCGGGAGTATCTTACAATTTTTGCGGAGAAGAAACGTGTTTATTTGTCTCTATGAGACGCGCGCGCACGGCTCACAGAGCCGTGGCTACAACGCGGCTACAAACATGCACGATCAATTAACACAATTTCCCCCTAAAACGGCCACTCCGTCCAAATTGTAACGAATCCGGCGCGGACGGGATTATCGCGCACATATTCCCATTTCTGCACCATGCTTTCGTCACTGCGTAAAATATGATCGAAAATCCTTCCTGGCAGATCCTATCATGGCGCATGCCCGATGAAATGCTTTTACCGAGCGCTTTGATCCATTTCCCGAGATGGAAATGCAGATCGCCACAAACAAAAAGATGTACATGATCGAGCATTATCACATAGCGCCCTACCGCAATGTTATGGCTCTGCGCCGCTCGCAAACCAAAAGCGACAAACGAGTCATGAACGTGTTTGGTAGCGACGATGGAACGCCGTCGGTAGGTGCAGAACGTAACAAAAAAAACTGGCGTGCCCCGCACCATGACACACGAGGCGGTCGCCGAGGAAACGTCTGCACATTCAATTGTAGCCGCGTCTCCTATAAGACGCGAGAATAAGGCTGCAACTCAGAACAAGCACACGGATCATAGAGCCGTGGCTACAACATCAGGATTGAGATAGAATCTCGATCGCTGCTCCTTCCGCCGCCAATGTCACCACCGCCATTTCCAACCAAACGCATGCTCGGCATCGATTTTTTTGTTGGCACCGCGGCCGAAGCGATCGCGCACATTTCGAAATATGACGGGCTACTTGTCGCGCCGGCCGCCCCCTCATTCATCGCCTTGCAGGACGATCCCGACTATCGCCGGGCTATCGCCGATACCAATCTCGCAATTGCCGACAGCGGCTGGGCCGTTCTTTTTTGGCGATTACTTCGGCGCGAAAGACTCACTCGCATATCTGGCCTCGCGCTCTTCAAAGCTTTGCTCGAAATCGCGGACACGCGCATCCCAGGAAATCTTTTTTTCATTTTGCCGAGCGAAAAGGCGAAAAGCAAAACACTCGAGTTCGGCTGGGTATCAGGCTACCCGATTACCGACGCTGATTGCTATGTTGCGCCCAGGTATTTCAGTTGTAGCCACGGCTCTGTGAGCCGTGGGGAAAGGGAGCGCGTCTCACAGAAACGCGGTTACAGCATCGCTGACGATGCGCTGGTCGCAATTCTCCAATCGCGTAAACCGAAACACATCATCATTGGCATTGGCGGAGGAATGCAGGACAAGCTCGGCAGTTACCTAAAACATCAACTGATCTATCGACCCGGAAATTTACTGCATCGGAGCGGATCGATTTTTTGTCGGTTGGATATTCCGGATCATCGGCCGACCGCGCGACTACCTAACTCGTTACTGGAAAGCTCGTTTCCTGCCGCTTCTGATTATCAAGTATGGAACCAGGATTCCGCAATTGCGAACGAGCTGATAAAGCGCCAATTATTTGATGGCCTGCCCTGATTGGCAACGAATTCTCGGTGTCCGATTCTTTGATGGAGCTGCGCCCGAGGCGGTTGATTACATCACGCGTGTGGGCGGCTACACTGTTGTCCCGGCCGCACCCGCGCTGGTAAAGATTGAAAATGATCCGGCCTACCGCCGTGCGCTCGTCGAGGCCGACCTCGCGATTGCCGACAGTGGCTTCATGGTATTGCTCTGGCGCCTCCTGCAGCGACGAACCATTGCGCGAATTTCCGGTTTGAAATACCTGCGCATCCTCCTTGCGGATCCACGATTGCGCGAGCGCGGCAGCACCTTTCTGATTTTGCCGCACCAATCCTCTCTGGAGAAAGCGCTAGTGTGGCTGCGCCACGAGGGTTTTGAAATTGCGAATGACGACTGCTACATCGCGCCCAATTATTCCAGTTGTAGCCACGGCTCTGTGAGCCGTGAGGAGAGGGAGCGCGTCTCACAGAGACGCGGCTACAGCATCGCTGACGATGCGCTGATCGTCATTATCGAACAACGCAGACCGGCTCATATCATCATCGGCATCGGTGGCGGGGTTCAGGAAAAACTCGGATTCTACTTGCGCGAGCATCTCTCTTATAGACCTGCGATTCACTGTATGGGCGCGGCACTTGCCTTTCTAACGGGCGATCAAAAGCCAATTCCAATGTGGGCTGATCGTATCTACCTCGGTTGGTTCCTTCGCCTCGCTCGCGCACCGCATCATTACGCGCGTCGTTTTGCCCCCGCATTTAGATTGCCCGGAATGATTTGGCGCTACGGCAGCGAATTGCCAAGGCTCAAAATTACAAAGTAGAAATTAGAAAGTAGAAAACAGGTGAAGAAGGACTTGGAACAGCGGACAAAATGTTTTTCACTCGCGGCCATTAAGTTTGCTGACGCTCTGCCGCGGAACCGTGCGTCCGATGTTCTTGCACGACAGTTTTTGCGTTCCGCCACTTCAATCGGGGCGAATTATCGCGAAGCAAACCGTGGTGTTTCACGCGCCGATTTTGCAAATAAAATCGGAACGGTTCAAAAGGAAGCATCGGAAACACAGTATTGGATCGAGCTGCTGATAAAGGCCGGTATCGGTGCTCGTGACAGCGCGCAAGACCTTCACAAAGAACCTTCTGAATTGCTCGCGATCTTCACCGCAATTCGCAAGAAACTTAAGCAGTGATTGTTTTCTACCTTTTACTTTACCCTTTCTACTTTTGATGACCATCCTCGGCCTTAATGCATATCACGGGGATTCCGCGGCGTGCCTTTTCCTCGATGGCAAGCTAATTGCCGCAGCGGAAGAAGAGCGGTTCCGCAGAATCAAACACTGGGCCGGATTACCAACCCAGGCGATCGATTACTGTCTGCGCGAAGGCGGACTAACTATAAGCGAGATCGATCATATCGCGGTGAACCGTAAATCCGGTGTAAATAATCTTCGCCGCTTCATGTTCGTATTGCGGCATCGACCCGATCCGCGGCTAATGTGGCAAAAGGTGCGCAACATTCGCAAGGCAGCGACGGTTAAGGAGGCGCTCGAAGGGCATTACGGCACAAGCTTGCGCGCGAAACCCCATCACATCGAGCATCATCACGCCCATTTGGCTTCAGCCTTTCTCGTCTCCGGTTTCGAGGAGGCAGCCTGCTTGTCCGTTGATGGCTTTGGTGATTTTGCCAGCACTGCGTTCGGGCTCGGTCGAGCTAACGGGATAGAAATAAAGGACCGTGTTTACTTCCCGTACTCGCTCGGAATCTTTTATTCGGCAGTCACACAATTCATTGGCTTCCCCCATTACGGCGATGAATACAAGGTGATGGGACTGGCGCCTTATGGGGAGCCGAAGTTCGTCCGACAGCTGAGCGGGCTGGTTGAGATTACGAACAATGGGAAGTTCAAGCTGGATCTGCGCTACTTCCGCCATCACACCGCTAACGTTTCTTATAGTTGGAACAACTGCGCACCTGAAGTTGGCAAGCTCTATCGCGATGAAATGGCCGACCTACTCGGGCCGCCCCGGGATCCTGATGCACCGCTCGAGCAACGCCATAAGGACCTGGCGCGTTCCGCTCAGATCGTCTATGAGGAAGCCTTCTTCGCGCTGCTGCTGGCCTTGCACCGACGCTATCCCGTGCCGAACCTTGCACTCTCCGGTGGTTGCGCCATGAATTCAGTGGCCAACGGCAAAGTTTATTTACGCACGCCGTTTCGAAAAATGTATCTGCCCGCGGCGGCCGGTGACGCCGGCGGCGCGATCGGCGCAGCCTGCGTTGTCCAATCGCAATTGGACAAGAACAGAGGTCAGAGAACAGAGAGCAGAAGTCAGAAATCAGAAATCAGTGTCCTGACCTCTGACCTCCGATCTCTTACCTCTGCCTATCTCGGCCCCCATTTTTCTAATGACGAAATAGAGCATCTACTTAGTGAACGCGGCTTGCTCCCGCCTGTTAGCTGTAGCCACGGCTCTATGAGCCGTGCACAAGAAGAAGAACGCGTCTCACAGAGACGCGGCTACATCTCCGAGCACCCTGCGTCGCCGCTCGGTATCTCACCCCTTGTAGGCCTGCCTGCCGAACCGATCGACCCTGGCAAGCGGAAGCGCTTGCTCTACAATTCCAGTCTTCGCATCGTGCGCATCGACGACGATGCCGAACTCTGCGAACGCACCGCGCGCGCAATCGCAGAAGGCCTCGTCGTGGGCTGGTTCCAGGGGCGAATGGAATGGGGCCCTCGCGCGCTGGGGAATCGTTCCATTCTATGCGACCCGCGTCGCGCTGATATGAAAGACATTTTAAACGCCAAGATTAAACGCCGCGAATCGTTTCGTCCCTTCGCACCGTCGATTCTGCGCGAAGCGGTCGGAGAATGGTTCGAACAGGAGGATGACGTTCCCTTTATGATGCAGGTCTTTCAGGTGCGCGAAGCAAAACGCGCTCTCATCCCCGCGGTGACGCACATCGATGGATCAGGTCGATTACAAACCGTCCATCGCGAAACGAACCCTCTCTACCATAAACTGATTTCTGACTTCCGTTCTCTGACCTCCGTTCCGCTCGTGCTCAACACTTCTTTCAACGAAAACGAACCGGTAGTTTGCCGTCCGGAGGAGGCGCTGGATTGTTTTTTGCGCACCAAAATGGACGTGCTCGTTTTGGGCAGCTTTTTCGTGGAGCGAAAACGCTAGTTATCAGTTATCTGTTATTAGTTAATAAAGTGTCAGAACAAGACTACGCAGCCGTGGATTCAGCGAGAATTACTGAATTGCCTCAAATCAAAACATTTGAGGATTTGCATTGTTGGCAGAAATGCCGAGAGCTTCGAATATTTGTTGCGAAAGAAATTGTTCCAGCTCTCCCGAAGGAGGAAAGGTTTCGTTTAGGCGATCAATTTTTGCGAGGTGCCCGTTCAACGACGGCCAATATTGCTGAGGGCTACGGTCGCTTTCATCATCTGGATAATGCAAAATTTTGCAGCAATTCGCGTGGATCGTGCTGGGAAGTCCTGGATCACTTAATCACCTCGAGCGACGAAGGTCTTCTCCCGACAGCTATTATCGAGAAAGGCAAAGCGCTCGTCCCAGAGGCCGTGAAGCTGTTAAATGGATATATGAGTTATTTAAAACGTGCCGCCTCAAATCCTGATAACAGGTAACAGATAACAGATAACCCTTTAGCCCCATGTGCGGCATAGCAGCGATCTTTGCCTACGGTAAATCGGCCCCGGCGGTCGATCGCGCCGAAGTTATTCGGATGCGCGAGCAAATGTTCGCGCGCGGCCCGGATGGGGAAGGGGAATGGTTTTCGGAGGACGGCCGTATCGGTTTAGGTCATCGCCGCCTTACTATTATCGATTTATCGCCGGCGGGGGAGCAACCAATGTGGAACGCCGATCGTTCTCTCGCCATCATTTTCAACGGCGAAATCTATAACTATCGCGAACTGCGCTCGCAGTTGTCAGCTGATGGTTATCAATTCAGATCGCATTGCGATACCGAAGTTTTGTTAGCTCTTTATGAGACTGGTGGGGAAGCGATGCTGAACGTGCTGCGCGGCATGTACGCGTTCGCGATTTGGGACCGTAACAAGGAAGGTCTCTTTCTGGCGCGTGACCCTTTCGGGATCAAACCACTCTACTACTCGGATAACGGCCATACTTTTCGGGTAGCTTCGCAGGTAAAACCGTTGCGCGATTGCGGGAAGATCGATCTCGCGCCTGATCCCGCAGGACACGTCGGATACTTTCTGTGGGGACACGTGCCCGATCCTTATACTCTACTCCGCAACATTCGCAGTCTTCCCGCCGGCAGCTCAATGTGGGTCGATCGCAACGGCCCGCATTCTCCGCGCGTTTTCTGCAATATCAGCCGCATCCTGGCGGATGCGGAGAAGTCAGGGGCCGGAATTCAGAAGTCAGAGATTGTAGGGCAGGCATTCCGGCCTGCCGAACCAATTAATTCCAGCAAGCGGGAACGCTTGCCCTACAGCTCCGATCTTCTGCGCCTGGCTCTGCAAGAGACCGTGCGTTATCATCTTGTGGCTGACGTCCCGGTGGGCGTTTTCCTCTCTTCAGGGCTGGATTCTACCACGATCGCAGCGCTGGCGGCGGAGCAGAGGGGCGACTTGCGAACAGTCACACTCGGCTTCGAAGAATATAAGGGCACAGCGGAGGATGAAGTTCCTCTGGCGGAACAATTCGCGCGGCGTTGCGGGGCGAAACATCAAACCATCTGGGTATCGCGCGCCGATTTCGAGGCTGAACGCGACCATCTCTTTGAATCGATGGACCGTCCCAGCACCGACGGGGTTAATACATTTTTCGTTAGTCTGGCCGCGAAACGGGCGAACTTGAAGGTTGCGCTTTCTGGTGTTGGCGGCGACGAATTATTTGCCAGCTACCCTGGTTTCCAGGAAATCCCGCGCAGCGTCCGCTGGCTAAAAGGGTTTCACTGGTGGCGAAACATCGGGCGCGACATTCGCATTGTGACCGCCCCGATCTTAAGGCGTTTTACTTCGCCAAAGTATGCCGGCGTCTTCGAATACGGCGGCAGCTACTCAGGCGCATACTTGCTCCGTCGCGGAATGTTCATGCCGTGGGAGCTACCGGACCTGCTCGATCCCGAACTGGTTCGCGAGGGCTGGGCGGAGTTGCAAACCTTGCTTCGTCTCGATGAAACGCTGGATGGAATCAAAAATCCGCGCCTGAAAGTTTCCGCTCTGGAGATGAATTGGTACATGCGCAATCAGCTTCTACGTGATTCCGATTGGGCTGGGATGGGACACTCGGTCGAAATTCGGGTCCCCTTTGTCGATGTCGACCTTCTCTGCACGATCGCCCCTTTGCTTGCGAGCAAACAGCCGCCTTCCAAGCGCGAGATGGCCGCCGCGGCCACCCCGCTTATCACTGCGGAGATGTTGGACCGGCGCAAGACTGGTTTCCAGGTTCCGGTGCGCGCTTGGCTTCTTACCGACTTGCCTGATCATTTGCCCGATTCACCTAGTCGTAGTGCTGACCGTGGGCTTCGCGGTTGGGCCAAACATGTTTATCGACGTTTTCCTGGCTCCCAGCTTCGGCTGCTCGGAAGAAAGCGGAGTAACATCCAGCCGCTTAAGCGCGCTCTTCCCAGTCCAACAATCGTTAGCTCGCCGAAGCGCATTCTTGTATTCCGAATTGGCCAGCTCGGCGACACGATCGTCGCTCTTCCAGCGATGTGGCTTGTTCGTAAAAACTATCCCGACGCGCATATTGCACTACTTTGCGATCGCCACCCCGGAAAAAGGCACGTCATCGCATCCGACTTGTTGCGCGGCTCCAAAATTTTTAATGAATACCTCTCCTATCCGGTCTCGGAATCCGGCGAATTTCTTCGGAGCAGAAGGATGGCAAGCCTCCTGGCCAATATACGACGCAAGCACTTCGACACGCTCGTTTACCTGGCGCCGACAAATCGCACTGCCGAGCAAGTGGCACGCGATCGACGCTTCTTTTCGTTGGCAGGAATTCGGAACTTCATCGGGATGCACGGTTTTGAGCCTCTGGAACCGAAACAGAAAGGCGAGCCGATGGTATCGTCTTCTCCCGAATCTGAATTGCTGTTTCGTCGTCTCGAGGCCTCCGGGCTTAAAGCTGAGCCTAGAGATCGATCGCGCATGGATCTCGGGTTGAGCGAAGCGGACGAAGTGGTGATGCGCGGTTGGCTTTCGCCACTTCCCTCGGATAAGGGTCGGGCGTGGATTGCCGTCGGACCGGGGTCGAAAATGCCGGCGAAACGGTGGCCATTGGAGCGCTTTCTGCATGTAATCGGCGAACTGATTTCGGAGTTCGATATCTGGCCGGTTATTTTTGGCGGAGAGGAAGACAGAGTGATTGGCGCCTGGTTATTAGACCGGTGGGGTAGCGGCTACAACGCTGCCGGCGCACTCGGTATTCGTTCGTCGCTCGCGGCCATGAAACACTGCGAGCTTTTCATTGGCAATGACACGGGCACGATGCATATGGCGGCCGCAGTCGGACTGCCATGTGTCGCCACCTTTTCGTCACGTGAACGCCCTGGTCTGTGGTATCCGCCGGGAGAAGGCCATCGTGTTTTTCGTAGCGCGATCGACTGCGAAGGATGCGGCTTGGTCGAATGCATCGAACTCGGTAACGAATGCCTGAAACGGATCTCTGTCGAGGGAGTTCTCTCCGCTTGCCGGGAACTACTCGCGGAAACGTTAGGAAAAAAGAAGTTATCGGTTATCAGTTGACCGTTATCGGTCATAGCATGAGTCGAGTTCGAAGCCTGCAATTTTCAATTTCTTGAGCGCAGAATTTCCGCCCGAACCGGAATAGGATTGCTCAAGTTCCGGTCCTCTATGAATCTTGCCCGGCGATAGCGTCAATCGTTTTCAATTTGTTCTCCAACAATGGATTCTCCTGCAGGCCCTCTGCCGCCCGAAGATGCAGAGGAAATGCCGATACCATCTACGCTTCCGGATCGCCGAGCCTTGGTAACACAAGGCTTGGTTTGGACCGGCTTGCTTCAGGTTTTCTTGGTGGGGGCGAATTTCGTCTCAATGATTGTACTTGTCCGGTTGTTGCCACCGACAGAGTACGGCCGGGCCGCAGCCGCTACCGGTATCCTGGCGCTAATAAATTGTTTCAATTGCAGTTATTTCATCGCGCAAGCGTTGCAATTGCATGAAGGTGAAGAGCCGGATTGGTCAGCGCACTGGACCGCTGGTTTCTACATCCAGCTCGGGCTTTTTATCGCCTGCAACGTTATCGCGCTCGCCTGCTGGATGCTCCCGGCCTATCGACCGATGGCTGTATTGCTGCACGTCGCGTCAATTGGACTCTTGATCGATTGCCCCAACCAGATCAGTTTGACTCGCCTCCGGCGGGACTTGGACTATCGCACTCTGCGCCTCGTGCAGGGGGTGTGCACTTTGGTCACGGTTTTAAGTAGCATTTCTCTCGCGCTAGCGGGGGCGGGTGCCGTCGCACTCGTGGTCGGATCGAATGTGCTTCATGGGATTCCGCAGGGATTGCATCTTCTTTTGGTTCGAAAATGGCGGCCACCAGCGCGTTGGTGGCATTGGCCGAATTGGAAAGAATATCGCAGTCCCCTGAGATTCGGTGCGCAGCTTTCAGGCTCGGCTATGTTAACTGCAGCGCGGGGAATGTTGGAAGCAACGGTCCTTCCGGCAACGATTGGTTATGAGGCCGTAGGTCTGCTGAATCGAGCTCAGGTCCTATTTTCAACCACGGTAGGACG
>Ga0209808_1001791_pt1 | contig 11120 bp, 12 predicted proteins | sample GraSoiAngelo_157_FD_186171 | JGI IMG/M metagenome (GOLD analysis project Ga0209808, IMG submission 186171) | Grasslands soil microbial communities from the Angelo Coastal Reserve, California, USA - 14_1009_16_20cm (SPAdes) (version 2) | ecosystem: Environmental > Terrestrial > Soil > Grasslands ...
CCTCGCCGCTCTCGGCGTCGGAGTGATCCTGATCGCGCTCGGCGCGGGATCGAGCACCGCCGGGCTGCTTGCCTACACGTTCTCCGCCTTCGCGCTCGCCGCGATCGTGCTCGAGTTCGCCCGCGGCACGCGCGCCCGGAAGGCGCTCGGTGCCCCGAGTTGGTGGTCGGCGTTCTCGGGCCTGGTCGCACGAAACCGCCGCCGGTACGGCGGCTACGTCGTCCACGCCGCCGTCGTCCTGCTTGCGATCGGCGTCGCGGGCTCGAGCGCCTACGGAGCAACGAAGATCCAGCGGTTTCGCCCCGGAGACACGATGCACATCCGCGGCTACGAGCTGACCTATCTCGACAGTGTGCAGAGGCGAGCGGCAAATCACCTGGAGCTTCGCGCGCGAATCGCGGTGACCCAGAACGGCAAGAGCGCCGGGACGATCATGGCCGGCAAAAACACGTATTTCGCCGAGCAGCAGACCTCGAACGAGGTCGCGATCAAGCACGATTGGCTCCGCGCGCAGGATCTGTTCGTGATCGGAGACGAGTTCAAGTTCGGTAAGGGCGATACGGTCAAGGCCGTCTACCTGAAGGTGCTGGTCAAGCCGCTCGTCAACCTGATCTGGCTCGCCGGCTTCGTCTTCCTGCTCGGGTCCGTGATCACGCTCTGGCCCGACGCGCGCGAGCAGCGGCGCCTGGCAGCGAGGACCGAGCCGGGCCCGGTGCCGGCTACTCCGTAACCACGTACTCGAACGCCGCCCAGGCGACGAGCACGAAGATTGCGTCGTAGAGCGCCAGGAAGGCAAGGTACTTCCCGCTCGAGGCGGCGAGGCTCGAGCCGACGCCGCCGACGACGATCGGGATCGCAAGCGGCAGGAAGAGCAGCGGCAGCAACAGCTCACGCGCCCGTCCGGCCGCCGCCATCGCCGCGAGCACGGTTCCGACCGCGCAGATGCCGATATCCGCCAGCGCGACGCCGGCGATCGTCGCCCCGTCGATCGAGGTGAAAAAGAGCGCGAACGCCGGCAGCGCCACGGCCTCGGCGACGACGAGGAAGGCGAGCGTCGCCACGACCTTCCCGACCCAGATCGCGCTGCGGTCGGACGGTGCGAGCACGAGCCCGTCGAGCACCCCCTGCTCGCGCTCGGCGACGAAGGAGCGGCCGAGGCCCAGCAGCGCCGTGAAGAGAATCGCCACCCAGAGCAGGCCGAGCGACGCGTGCGCCGAGGCGTTCGTCGGCAGCGCAAAGTGAAAGACGACGAGCACCGCGACGATGAAGAGCAGCATCGCGGGCAGTGTGTCGCGCGCCCGCAGCTCGAGCAGCAGATCCTTGCGGGCCAGCGCCCCCGCGTCCAAGAAATACCGCCTCACCCGAGGGCCAGCTTCCCCGTCGCGAAGCGGTCGAGGCGCTCAGGCGCATGGCTGGCGACGAGGAACGTCCGCTCGCGGCGCAGCTCGTCGAGCTCCCGTTCCAGCAGCGTCTCGCCCGCCTCATCCAGCGCGTTGGCGGGCTCATCGAGAATCAGCAGCTCGGGGTCGTGCAAGAGAGCGCGACAGAGCGCCAGGCGCTGCAGCATCCCGCGCGAGTACGAGCCGGTGCGCTCCGAGCGAGCCTCCCAAAGCCCGAAGCGCTCGAGCAGCATCCCGATCCGCTCGCGCCGTTCTGCCACACGGTAGAGCCGCCCGTACAGGTCAAGGTTCTCGATCGCGGTCAGTTCGCGGTAGACGAGTGGCTCGTGCGCGAGGTAGCCGACTTGGCCGCGCTCGGCGTCCACCTCCAGCTCGCCGGAGGTTGGGATCAGCAGGCCGGCGCAGAGGCGCAGCAGCGTGGTCTTGCCGGACCCGTTCGGGCCCGTGACGACGAGAAAGCCGCGCGACTCCAAATCGAAGTCGACCGGCTCGAGGGCACGTTTGTCGCCGAAGCTGCGCGCGACTCCGCGCGCGCGGATCATGCTCACCCCGCCGCCTCCGCGAGCACGAAGCCGAAGAAGACGACGCTGATGACCCCGTTCATCGTGAAGAATGCCGCGTTCAGGCGCCGCAGATCGCCGGGGCGCACCAGCGCGTGCTCGTACGCGAGGAGGACGGCGACCGCAGAGACGCCGAGCCAGTAGAGGGCGCCGAGATGAAGCCCGAAGCCGACCGCGGCGAGCAGCCCGACGGTCGCCGCATGCGCCAGGCGGGCGCCCCAGAAGAGCCGGCGCTCGCCGAACCGCGTCGCGAACGAGTGCAGCCCCTGCTCACGGTCGACCTCGAGATCGAAGAGCGAGTAGAACAGATCGAAGCCCGCCACCCAGAGCGCCACGGCGCCCCCGAGCGCCCACGCAGGCCAGGGCAGGCGGCCGGTGATCGCGACCCAGGCACCAACGGGAGCGAGACCGTCGACGGCGCCGAGCCACGCATGCGAGATCCAGGTCCAGCGCTTCAGGTAGGGATAGACGACGAAGGCGACGACCGGAATCGGCCAGAGCCAGCGAACGATCGGATCGAGCTGGTAGACCGCCACGAGGAAGAGCGCGAGCGACGCCGCGCAGAAGACGACCACCTGGCCGCGGCTCAGCAACCCGCTCGGCAGCTCGCGGGTAGCGGTGCGGGGATTTCGCGCATCGATGGCGGCGTCGATCAGCCGGTTCAGGCCCATCGCCAGCGAGCGCGCTCCGATCATCGCAAGCGTGATCCACACGAGATCGTGCGCCGACGGGATCTTGTTGACGCACAGCAGCGCCCCGACGTAGGCAAACGGCAGCGCGAAAACGGTGTGCTCGATCTTGACCAGCGACGCGAAGCGCCGCGGATACGAGGCGGCGGCCGTGATCATGTCTGCCGGTGTGCGGTCCGCTCACCGGCGAGCAGCTCGAGCGCGTGCCGGAGCGCGGGCTGCAGCACCGCGAAACCATCGCGGCAGCCACCGGGAGAGCCGGGCAGATTGACCACGAGCGTCTGGTCGCGCACGCCGGCGATCCCGCGCGAGAGCAGGCCGTGCGGCGTCTTCGCGATCGAGTCGGCGCGAATCGCTTCGGCGATGCCCGGCGCCGGCCGGTCGACCACCTCGGCGCTCGCCTCAGGCGTCACGTCGCGGGGCCCCAGTCCGGTTCCGCCCGTGGTGAGTACGAGCGAAGCATTCTCCGCGAGCTCGACGATCGCGTCGGCGATCGCTTCACGGTCGTCGGGAACGACGCGCCGCTCGACCTCGTAGCCTCCCCCGGCGAGCAGCTCGGCGAGCACATCGCCGCTCTCATCCTCCCGCTCCCGCGCCGAGACACCATCCGAGACGGTCAGCACCGCAGCTCTCATGCGGGCACTTTGCTCTTCTCGACCAGACGCACGCCCGTGATCTCGAGCTCCTTGTCGACCGCCTTAGCCATGTCGTAAACGGTCAGCGCTGCAACGGACGCGGCAGTCAGGGCCTCCATCTCGACGCCTGTCTGCGCGATCGTCTCGGCGGTCGCGAGGATCGTGACTTCACCGCCACCGACTTCGAGCTCGACCGCGATATGGGACAGAGGCAGCGGATGACACAGAGGGATCAATTCGGCCGTGCGCTTCGCGGCCATGATCCCCGCCACCTGCGCCGTCGCGAGCGCGTCGCCTTTCGGCAGCTCGCGCAGCCGCCGCGCCGTCTCGGCACCCATCCGCACCTCTGCTCGCGCGACCGCCCGTCGGCGCGAAGGTTCCTTGCCGCCAACGTCGACCATCCGCACCGCCCCCGTGTCGTCGACGTGTGAGAGCTCGCTCATATCGCCCTTAGGAAACCCGAGCCGAAGCGCGGTCGAGCTCGTCGAGCTGGGTGGCGAGCCAGTGGGCAAGATCGTGCTCGCGCACATGCGCCCTGATCGCGTCGAGCCGGCCGCGGCGCTCCGTCACGGGCATCTCGAGCGCCTCGTGAATGGCTTCGGCCTGCGCGGCGACATCGAAGGGATTGATCTTGAGCGTCCAGGAGCCGAGCTCTTCGCAGACGCCGGTGTTTTCGGATAGGACAACAACCCCTTCGCGAGTGTTCACCAGCGGTCCCTCCTTCGCCACGAGGTTGAGCCCATCGAAGATCGCATTCACGAACAGGACGTCGAACTGCTTGTACGCGGCGACCGAGCCCGGGAAGTCATCCGCGATCCGAAGGTCGATCGGGACCCATACGCCGGTCTGGAAGCGGTCGTTGACGCGGCGCGCCTCGCGCTGGATCGCGCCGAGATACTCCGCGTACTCTGGAATGTCCTGCCGGGAGGGATCGAGCAGCGCGAGCAGCGCCACCCGCTCGTGCATCTCCGGATGCGCCTCGAGGTAGAGCTCGAACGCCCGGAAGCCGCGAACGACGTTCTTCGACGGATCGGTGCGGTCGACCCGTACGATCAGCCGCTCCGGCCGCCGCTCGACGATCTCCCGCTCCGCCTCGAGCACCCCGGGACTCTCCGCGAGCTCGTCGAACTCCTCGGGATCGATCGAGATCGGCGAGGCGGCCACCCGGGTCCGCCGGTCGCGGTAGTCGGCGGTCCAGTTGCTGAAGTCTCCAGACGCGCCGGCGATGTCGACGGCGCAGCGGAGGAAGGCGAGGCGCCAACGGTTCGAGTGGAAGCCGACGACGTCGTTCGCCAGCAACCCGTCGTGGATCGCTCGGCGCATCTCCCTCGGCAGAATCCGCCAGTAGTCCGGCTGCGGCCAGGGGATGTGGACGAAGTGCGAGAGCGTCGCGTCGGGCGCCTCCTCGCGCACGAGCCGTGGGGCGAGGTAGAGATGGTAGTCGTGGAACAGCACCGCCGAATCGGGTTCGGCTTCGAGCTCGTCGAGGACAGCGGCGGCAAATCCTTCGTTGACGCGCACGTAGCCGTGCTCCCAGGCGTGCTTAAAGCCGTGATCGACGGCGGGCGTGTGGGCGAGCTCCCAGAGGTAGTGCTGGAGGAACCACAACATGGGGTTTGCGACCACGTTGTAGAACCAGTCGTAGGCCACCTCGTCGTGGGCGACCAGCCGCAGACGGAACGCCGAGCCGTCTCGCGCCGTCTCGTCGATCGTCTCGTCGGCGACAGCCCGGTCCTCTTCTGAGATCGCGCTCGCGATCCAGGTCACGTCGTGGTACGAGACGAGCCCGCGCAAGGCGGTGACCAACCCGCCGCCTCCGCGCTTCGCCACGCGCTCGCCGTTCTGCCGCGAGTACGAGACCGGCCCGCGGTTCGAGACGACGATCAGCTTGCGCCGCTCGGCCATGACGAGAGCGTATCGCCGCGAGAGATATTGAAAGCTACGCGGCGCCGACCACGGCGAGCTCCGTCCCGGCCGTATCGTTGCCGAGCAGCCGGTTGTAGAGCACCAGCCAGTCGCGGAGGAGCCGGGGTATCAGGAAGTTCCGCCGCACGTACTCCTTGCCCTTCAGCGCGCGCAAACGTGCCTCGCTTGGATCACGCAGGATCTCGATGCAAGCGTCTGCGCACTGGGCGGACGAGTCGACGAGCCAGCCCGTCTCTCCGTCCTGAATCTGCCGGACGATCCCGCCCACACGCCCGGCCACGGTCGGTCGCGTCTTCCAGAGCCCCTCGGTGACGGTCAGGCCGAACCCTTCCTTGATCGACTTCTGAATCACCGCGTGCGAGTGCACCTGGAACGCGTTGACCTCGACACCGCCGATGTTGTTCAGGTTGGAGAGGATGTAGATGTCGGGGTCGCCCTGGGCATAGCCGACGGTCTGGTTGTAGTAGTCCCAGCCCTCAGGATCGTCGTGAGCCATCGAGCCGACGAGCGCAAGCTGCACCTCCGGGAAGCGCTCTTTCACCTCCCGATAGGCATCGATCACGCCCAGCGGATCCTTCCAGGGATCGAAGCGCGAGACCTGCGTCAGCAGGGGTCGCTCGACGTCGATCCCGAACTGGTCGACGATGTAAGCGGCGTCCTCGGACGAGAGCGCCATGTTTTTCGGCGTCAGAGGGTCGATCGCGGGCGGCCAGATGTACGAGGGCGGGAGCCCCGGCGCCGCGGGGACGTAGTCGTTCATGTGGAAGATCGCCGCGTCGTACCGTCCCAGGGCCGGCAGGAGGAAATTGAGTACGTCCTGGTTCGGCGCGGACAGGTCGATGTGGCATCGCCAGATCCAGCGCGCCTGTGAGGAGGGGAAGTGCTCGATCATGAAGGCCGGCTGGGGGTCGTGGACGATGACGAAGTCGTAGTCGTCCTCCAGGTCCTGCGCGTTCTCAACGTTGTAGCGGCGGTAGACCTCCTCCTGATCGGGCGTCAGGCCCTGCGGCGAGCCCTGGAGGGCGTTGTGGATGGTCTTCGTCGCCCCGAAGAACTCATCGGCCCCTCGAATGATCCGCCATTCGGCATCGAGGCCCGCGTCCCGCATCAAGGGGACGAGCGCGTAGAGAATCTCGGCGACCCCTCCGCCGAACGCGGTCGCAGAAAGATGCAGCACCCGCTTGCCCTCGAGCTGGGCCGCGAGCGTGCGAATCTCCTCCATCAAGCCGCGCGAGGCAATCGTGCCGTAGTCGAGCAGCGACTTGTTTCCGACGTTGATGAGCTGGAGCATGTGAGGGCGGGGGATCAGATGGCGAGAGCGCGCAGAATAGAGGCTATTCGCCCAGGAACTTCACGAACCGGAGCCGGGATCCTCCCGACTCGCGCTCGCCAATTTCGACCTCATCGGCGACTGCCCGGATGATCGCGATCCCGAGGCCGCCTTCACTCAGGTCGCCGTTGCCGCCGCCCGCGAGCTCGGAGGGCTTGAACCCCTGACCGTCGTCGGCGACCTCGACGACGAGCCGGTCCGGCTCGATCTGGTAGACGATCTCGACGGTGCCCGCACGCCCCTCCCGGTAGGCGTGACGGACCGAGTTGGTGCACGCCTCGGTCAGGGCGAGCTTCAGGTCGCTGAGCGCCTCCTCGGTCAGCGGACGCACCCTGGCGATCGCGGTCAGCGCGAGGCGGCCGAGGGTGATGTATTCGGCCTTCGCCGGGATGGTTAAGCGGACCATCCGGTCTTGGGGGTCCATCGAGGCCCTCTTCCCTCTGTGGAGCCGGCCCTAACCTCTAACCCGGGTTCGCCGGTCGTTCCACGAGCCTGAGGTTCACCCGATGCCGCCGGCCGCCGCGGATGAAGACAATTGGGACGGACTGACCGGGGGAGAGCTCCTCGGTGACCACCCGCACGACGTCTTCCGCGCTCCCCACGGGGTGGCCCGCGATCGAGACGATCACGTCGCCCCCGCGGGTGAACGGCGACCCGAGCAGCTCCAGCTTGTCCGTGCCGCCCCGAAGGCCGACACGGGCGCCCGGCGAATGCGGGTTCACCCTCGTGACGACTGCGCCGTGCATGACCGGGTAGTGAAGCTGGGTCGCAATCGACGGAATCAGGTCCTCCGTCTCGATCCCGACATAGGCATACGAGACGCGACCGGCCGCGATCAGCTGGGTCATCGACCGTCGCGCGGAGTCGATGGGCACCGCGAACCCCACCCCCTCGGCCGCACCCGAGTCGCTGCGAATCTGCGCGTTGATCCCGATCACGCGGCCACGGGCATCGAACAGCGGGCCGCCCGAGTTGCCGTGGTTGATCGCAGCGTCGGTCTGGATCGCGTCGACGAGGCTGTACTGCGACGTCAGGGAGTCGATCGAGCGCTCGGTCGCGGAGACCACGCCGACGCTGAGCGAGTTGACGTTCCCGAACGGGCTTCCGATCGCAGCCACGGGCTGGCCGACCTTCACCTGGCTCGAATCTCCAAGCGGTACGGCGTCGAGCCGGTGATCGGCGGGATTGACCTTGATCAGCCCGACGTCGTCATAGATGTCCCAGCCCACGACCTTGGCCGCAACTCGATCTTGATCCTGGAACTCGACGAACAACCTGCCGGCGGCGGAAACCCTGCTGGCCCCTTCGCCCGCGTTCGTGATCACATGTGAGTTGGTGAGGATGTAACCCTTTGGCGAGACGACGAAGCCAGAGCCTTGCGATTCCTGGGCCGACGGGCTGTCGCCGCCGTAGACAGCGAAGATGGTGACGACGCCTGCGGCGCGCGTCGAGTAGATCCGGCTCGGGTCGAAGCCGTTGCCTACGAGCGGCTTCGCGTCGGACGAAACCGCCGCTCTCGGCGTTGCAACCGCCTGCGCCACGCCCGGTGTCTGGACGACGACAGTCTTCTTTGTTCCATTCGTGAGCCAGCCGGCCGCCTTTCCGACCACGAGGACAGAAATGCCGCCGATGACGGCGGCAACGATCGCAACGATCGCGAGAGAAACGGGGCGCTCGCGCACGGATCGCACTGTAGCTGCGTGCGCTCTACACCTCCGCGCGGAAAACGCGCTCGAGCTGAGCGCGGCGCGCTCCGCTGAGCCACGGTCGTAGAAGATCAGCGGCACTCAACGCGTCTTCACCCTCGGCCACCCACATCCAGACCAGTTTTCGGCCGGCTCCGTTGCTATACGGCCCGTAGACGATTCCGCATCTCACCGCGGCCGCGAATCGCCGAACGGGTTCCTCGTTCGTCATCCTCACCGATAGGCGTAAGCGCCCATCGCATCGCGTGGCTGTTCCCTCGCCCTCATAGAGACCAGCTGCCCAACCAATCACTTCGTAAGAGTGCCAGAGCCGTTGGACAGCAAAAGTCCTGCAAACATCTCCTTTTGAGCCTTTTCACGTAAAAAGGCATGTCCTCGAGAGGCGGTCTGCTTCCCTACGCCTCTCCATCATGCCCCTCGTTTGAGAGGCAAAGTCGCCCTGTCGGGCGAAAAGGTCCCCTTCGGCCACGCACCCGTGACCCGCGCGTAACAATTTCACCGCTACGCTCGCCTTGGGGAGGAGGCTGGGGCGCCTTGGTTCACACGTCAACCCAGGAGACGCACAGCGGCCACCCTCAGGCCGTCACGAGCTCGGACTCGCGCGCTAGCTCGACGGCCGGCAAAACAAGCGAAAAGACGGTCCGCCCAGGCTTCGTCTCGAGCTCGATCCTGCCGCCCATCAGCTCGGCAAGCTCTTTCGCGATCGCCAGGCCGAGCCCGCTGCCCGACGCCTTCGTGCTCTCTCCCCGGTAGAAGCGCTCGAACAACTCGGCTCGATCGTCGGCGCTGATGCCGGGGCCGAAGTCCGCGACACTGATTTCCGCCCAGCCGTCGGCCTGCCGCACGTCAACCTCGACGGGCGTGCCCGGAGGAGTGTGGACCAGCGCGTTCTCGAGCAGGATGCGCACGATCTGGAGGACCCGCTGGGGATCGCCGCGCGCCTCCGCCCCGCCGTTGCGCCCGAGCGGATGCTCCAACGCCCGCGCGACACCCGCAAACTCGTCGACTGCCGCACCCGCCAGGCTCTCGAGATCGACCGGTTGCGTCTCCACGTGCAGTCGGCCGGCGTCGAGCTTGGATAGGTCGAGCAGGTCGTCGGCGAGCTTCGTCAGCCGCCGCACCTGCCCGGCCATCGTCTCGAGGAACTCGCGCCGCGTGCGCTCGTCGAGCTCTTCATCCTCCAGTAGCTCGAGGAACCCGCCGAGCGAGAACAGCGGCGTCCGCAGCTCATGCGAGGCATTGGCCACGAATTCGCGTCGCGCGTGATCCAGACCTGCGAGCCGCGAGCGCATGCGCTCGAAGGCCCGCGCCAGCTCCCCGAGCTCGTCTGCGCTGCGATCCGCAACCTTCTCGTCGAAACGGCCACCGGCGATTCTGTCGGCGGCCCGCTCGAGGCGACGAATGCGGCGCGCAAAGAGACGCGCTGCCCCGTAGCCGACCACCAAGGCAACGATCAGCGCCAGGCCGCCGGCGAGGAGCATCCGCCTCTGGACCGCATTGCAGGATGTTCCCGTTCCCGACCGGGATCGCAACCTCGGCAAACTCGTCGTCGCCGTGCGAAACAGTGCCTTGCTCGAGACGAGACGTCCCTGCCGAACGGATCGCGACCGGGTCGTCCGTAAAGGCCGCCGCGCTGCGGCCGGGGAGCGAGTACCGGGTCGGCGTCACCACCAGGGGCGACTGCGAGACGACGGACATCAGCAAGACTCTGGCATTCGTGCTCGCCGCGGCATTGGAGTAGAAGTCCGGGTCGTTCGGCCGCTGCCTGTACTCCGCGACGAGGGCCTTCCTCGCTCGAGCAAGGTCGTTCAGCCGCGCGTCCACCAGACGGGTCTTGAGCGAAGGGACGACGACGAGGTAGACAAGCCCGAGCACCAGGGCGACGACGCCGAGGAGCGCCAGGCTCAGACGCGCCCCGACGGTCCGGAGCGGGTTCATCAGTCGCGGAACCGGTACCCGACGCCGCGCACGGTGAAGATGTACTCGGGCTCACGGGGGTCTCGCTCGAGCTTCTCGCGCAGATGCCGGACGTGCACGTCGATCGTCCGTGGCTCGCGGTAGGCAGAGTCGCCCCACAGCGCTCGAAGCAGCATCTCGCGCGTGAAGACCCGCGCCGGCTCGCCGGCCAGCGTCGTCAGGAGCTCGAATTCCACGTACGTCAGCTGCACGGGCTCGCCGGCGAGCTCCACTGTCCGACGCGCGGGATCGATCCGCAGCTCACCCGCTTCGATCAACTCGACCTCGCGCGCTCGCTCGCGAGGCAGGCCCGCCCGGCGCAGGAGTGCCCGGACACGACTGCGGAACTCCCGAATCGAGAACGGCTTCGTAATGTAATCGTCCGCGCCGAGCTCGAGCCCCAGCACCTTGTCGAGCTCCTCCCCGCGAGCGGTCAGCATGATGATCGGAACGTTGCTGTCCGCGCGCAGGCGCTTACAGATCTCCAGCCCGTCGACCTTGGGCAGCATCAGGTCGAGAACGACGAGATCGATTCGCTCGTCGCCGAACAGTCTGAGAGCCTGCTCGCCGTCTCTCGCCTGCACGACCCGAAATCCATCGCGCTCGAGCGGATACGTGAGCAACTTCTGGACGGAATCCTCGTCGTCGACGAGCAGGATGGTCGAGGAATCGGGCATCGCGCACCAAGTCTGCCTGCCCGCGTCGAGTTCTCGCCGTCCTACTATAGCCCCGGCATGGCGGCGCACCCGCCTCCCGCGCGCACACGCGCGCGCCCCGGCTCGCTCGAGCGACCGATCAACGGCCGTCTTTACCGTGGCACGTGGCTGCTCGTCGGTATTCCGCTGCTAATCGCCGCGTTCAGCGTCGGCAAGCCGCCGGCGTTGCGAGCAGCGGTTCCGACTTTGCCGCCCGCGTTCG
>Ga0209808_1001794_pt1 | contig 11112 bp, 11 predicted proteins | sample GraSoiAngelo_157_FD_186171 | JGI IMG/M metagenome (GOLD analysis project Ga0209808, IMG submission 186171) | Grasslands soil microbial communities from the Angelo Coastal Reserve, California, USA - 14_1009_16_20cm (SPAdes) (version 2) | ecosystem: Environmental > Terrestrial > Soil > Grasslands ...
CATTTGGGAAGAGCAGATCATCCGCGACCACCGATGACGAGCCGTCGAGGTCGACTCGGACCAACACGGTCGGCGTCGGTCGCGACTTGCGATCCAGCGCGAAACCGAAGTTCCCGACGTAGGCGCGTCCGGACAGGTCGACGACCATGTCATTGAGGAAACCGCCACACCAGCGCGACACATCGGCGTGTTGCGTCACCCGTCCATCGGGCCAGCGCCGGATGAGGCGGTGGTCTCTCATCGAGACGACGAGAAGCGATCCGTCGGGAAGCCATCCCAGACCCGATGGCTGCTCCGGCACCTCGAGGATGACCTCAGCCAAGCCATGTTCGTCCACGGTCTGGACCACATGACGATGGAAGTCGCTCACGTACCAACGACCGTCGTGCCAACGCGGTGCTTCGAAGAATCTGCCGCCGTCCAGAAGGATCTCGAGATTTCGTGCCACGCTTACGCCGTCGCACTCGGGGTCATGATCACGAACGCGAGTAGCCTAAGCGTCCGCGCATGGCTACCGCCGTTTTCGAATCGCTCTCTATCGACCCGGCCACCTTCGAGCATCTCACGGGGTGGTCGATGAGACCCGAGGGGCTCTGCCGGGGCGAGCGCTGCATCCCCCTTGCGGCGGGGAACGGGCGTGTGGATCTCCGTGTCTTCGCGGAGCGGACCTCGAGTGCGCTCGTGCATGACGCGGAGAACGGGCTGTGGGCGGTCGGACCGGAGTCGGGTGGCCGCGCGCTCGAGTCCGCGAGCGTGCCGGAACTCGAGCTGCCGCGTGTCGATGGGACTCTCTTCCGGCTGTCGTCGCTGCGCGGCGCTAAGGTTCTGCTGGTCGCGTGGGCGTCGTGGTGAGGGTGCCGACTCAGCCTGCCCGTGTGGCAGGAGCTGCGAGCGGTCCTGCGGCCGAAGGGCCTCGAGATCGTGACCGTCGCGCTTGACAGCGGAGGGGCGATCGCAGCGCGCCCATGGATCGAAGCGGCCAAGGCCGATCATCCGTCCCTCATCGACGAACGACATCTGTGCGACGAGCTCCTCGGTATCGTGAACGTGCCGAGCGGCGTGTGGATCGACGAGACCGGGACGACCGTGCGCCCGCCGGAGCCTGCGTGGCCTCGGCGGCCGGCGTTCGCGGACCGCGAGCCGCGGCCCGACGATCCGCCACTCCGCGCCGAGTCGATCCGAGTCGTCCGCGGACTCCGCTACGAAGCGGAGCCCTACATCGCCGCGCTGCGCGACTGGGTGGAGCGCGGCGCGCACAGCCGCTTCGCGCTGCCCGGCGACGAGGTCGTGCGTCGGAGCCGGCCCATTCCGCCGGAGGTCTCGTCAGCCGCCGCCTCGTTCGCACTCGGCCTCGCACTGCACCGGCGCGGCCAGAGCGAGCGCGCGGCGTACTGGTTCGGGGAAGCCATGAGGTTGCAGCCGGACAACTGGACCTACCGGCGGCAGGCCTGGACGTTGGCCGGAGCGGATCGCGAGCGCTTTTACGCGACGGATTGGCTTACCGAGGTCAAGCGGCTGGGCGCGGAGACGTACTACCCGCCGCTCGAGCTCTAACTTTGCCGACGTGCCGCCGCACTCGGCGCTGCAGCGCTTGGAGCAAGAAGAACCGCTTCGGGTCAGGGTCTTGATCACAAGATCTGCCGATGGCCGACATTCGGACGCGGCGCGGATGGCTCTCCGGAGGATGTAAGTCGTGCCCTCCGACCCGCGGGTCGGGACGCGGCCGTCAGCCAGGCCACTGGATAGTCCGAATAGAGCAATAATTTTGACTGCTGCGACCGCGTTTTCGGACAAATGATTTCGTCGAGATTGCGCACGAGCAGATCCGAACCATTCGTCTTATGTGCTGAATGGTTCGCTAGACCATTGGTCATCGATGCGTTCCAAATGGCAGTCAGTCGCCTTCGAATTCCGCAGCGAAACCGATAGAATTTGAGCTCCCCGGCCGAGGTAGCTCAGTTGGTAGAGCAATGGTCTGAAGAACTGCGAACCGTCTCACCTCGCGGGTTTCCTCCGAAACTCGCGGCTGATACCTCTTTTAAGCCCAGCAGAAAAAATAGTCTCGCTGCTACATAGTCTTGCGAGTGCGGCGGGCAGGCCGCACCTTTCGTAGCGTTGTTGGTCAAACGTGGACGGCCCTTCGGGTCGGCCGATCTCGGCTTCCGGACGGTGCTCGCTCCGCGCGAGCTCGGCAAGGTGATTTCCGGGGTTCGCGCGTGTTTCTCGGCGACGCTCTTGGCCGGTTACTGTCGCGGGGTGCTCGCCCCGGTCGTTCGCGAAGAGTTTCCAGTGATGGCCCTCCAGCGACCGGGCGTCAGGCCATAGGTTCGCTTGAACTGACGCGTCATGTGGCTTTGGTCAGCGAAGCCGGCCTCCGAAGCAGCTTCGGCAAGTGATTGCCCGCTCTCGATCGCGGCCCGCGCTAGCGCCACGCGGCGCGACGTGCGATAGCGGTCGGGGCTCGTCCCAAACGCCCACCGGAAGTGGCGCGCGATCGTGAAGCGGTCGGTACCCGCGATCCTTTCGAGGACCGAGGCCGAGGTTTGCTCTCGTGCGTGGGCGGCGAGATAGTCGCGCGCGAGCTCGACCGCCCTCACATTGATCGCCGCTGGGCGGCGTTCGGGGCAGCCGCTCATCGAAACGAGGCCGTCGGCCACCGCGACGGCGATCTCAGTGGAACTGACCTCATTGATCGGCTCGTCGATATCGGAAAGTAGGGAGGCAACACGCCCGGCCGCTGGTCCCAACGGCTGAATCGGATCGTCGACAAAGGGCAGCGCGCGACCGGAGAGCGCTTCACGAACGAGCTCGGGTGGGATGTAGAGCATTCGGTAGCCGAACCCGGTGTCAGTTCCCGCAGCGCCGTCGTGCGCTACATCAGGATGCAGAACGTGGAGCTGCCCCGGCAGACACGTGTGACGCGACCCGCGGTAGTGAAACGTTTGGATGCCGGCTGTCGTCATTCCGATGGCGTAGGTGTCGTGCCGATGGGGCTCGAATGCGCACGTGGAGAGGTACACCTCTAGGCGTTCGATCCCATACGCGCTCGGTCCGAACCTGATCGAATCCCACCGCTGGCCGCGTACTCGTTTGAGACCGCCGACATCGATGTCTTTTCGGTCCGCAGTGTCCGTGAGCGAGCTCTCGATGCCATCCATCGCCGACGGGTGCCGGTGGCGTGTCGCCGCGCCTGGCGCCGCCTGGACTGCAGCCGTCGTCCGCGGTGCAGAGACTGCCGGGCGAGTGCTCGTCGTGGACAACGCCGGGGTGATCACGAGACGCCCCGGCTCGCGAGTAGGGCAGCGACGGCCGCTTTCGCATGTCGCGCCGCGGCCGGATCCCGTCGAGACCCACCAACGGCGTACGCACCGTCGACGAGCAGTACCACCTGGGCGGCGAGGTCCGCGTCGTCTGCGCCCGCCTCGACGAGGAGCTGGCGAACGAGTTCCTCGCGAGCACGCAGATGCGCGAGCGCAGCCTCACGAATGGGATGGCCGGGGTAGTTGATCTCGAGCGAAGCATTGATGAACGCGCATCCAGCCTTCGTCTTTGTGCTCAGGGCGTTCCCGATTACGTCGAAGAACGCCAGGATCGCCAGTTCGCCGGTTTCCTCGGAGCGGCGCCTGGCGCCGGCCTCGAGGTTAGAGAGTGCCCGTCGGCTTCGCTCGCTCAGCGCTTCGGCCACGAGCTGATCCTTGGAGCCGAAGTGCTGGTACAGGGTCCGCTTCGTCACCCCTGCTTGCGCTGCGATCGCGTCCACTCCTGTGCCCGTGATCCCGCGCGTATAGGTCAGCTCACTTGTCGCTGTAAGAAGCGCGTCGTGCGCATTAGGCCGATTTGTCATTGCCGCGAGTATACATACCGGTCGGTGTACTGTGGGTGAGACGAGGTCCGTCCAATGCCCTCGGCTCACGGGGACCCGCACAAGACCGCTGACCCTCCCGATAGGTCGCTACACGTAGCAACTCACGCTTGGATGCGGATACGGGTAAAGGTGACCGCAAGCGCATCCAATTGAACCGCGCGGGCGGCTCCAAGACTGCGTGCTCCCGTCGGCATGGCTCACCGCTGTCGAGATCAATGGCGACGAGGCAGTCCTCGTGTGTACAGACAGATGCTCGTTGCGCCACCGCAGGCCTGCGAACACACCATCGAGGATGAGCCGCGTTCGCGACGTTCCTCGCCGTTCCTCGCGCACGAAGCGCGGTGGGATCGTCCGTGCGCGGTCCGGACGCACGATCGTTCAAGACCGTCCGTATCGAGAGTTACTAGGGTCGCGGAGTGCACCGCGACGTGTTCACCAACGTCGCGGCGCAACAAATGGGGAAGTGGTCCCTGCGGAGAACGGAGTCTTGCAGGTGTGCGCAGGCCGAAACGAAATAGTTAAGGAGCGGTTCATGGCAAAGCCGGTCGGGCCTTTCAGGCCATGGCGTCGGGTTGGACAGACGATCGCCACATCAGGTCAGATCGGCCTGGGCGAGGACGGGAAGCTGGTGCAGGGCGGATTCGGGCCCGAGCTCGAGCAGACGCTCCGCAATCTCGCGAGCGTGCTCGCCGACGCCGGTGTGACACGAGAGCAGGTCATCAAAGTCAACGTGTATCTGGCGGACATCGCGGACTGGCCGGCCCTCAATGGTCCCTACGCGCAGTTCTTTGGTTCAACGTTCCCAGCGCGGACCGCCTTCGGGACCTCGGCGCTCCCGCTCGGTGCCAGGGTCGAGATCGAGGCCTGGGCCGTCGTCGAGGAGCCGCGCTGATCGCGCTTGAATTCACTTCGGCGAACATGCGCGCGCTACGCCCGTGTCGTCGTCGAAGGGGTCGGCGTGTGCGAGATCTGTGCAGATGAGCCCACGACCACAGGCCATCGGCGGCTTTCGCCGGATGAGCGGCCTCGTCTCACGCCTCATCGGGGGCTGGCGCACCGGGCTCGCTCGCCCCGTGCTGATCCTTCAAGCGGGAAACGCTCTCAACTACTTCGGCTACGGGCTGATTCTTCCCTTCGAGATCATCTATCTGCACCAGATCCGTGGCTTTTCCACGTCGACGGCCGGTCTGGTACTTGGGGCGATCATGGCGACGGCCGCGATCGCCACGCCGCCAACAGGAGCGCTGCTCGACCGGTACTCACCCAAAGCGATCCTGGTAGCAGGAAGCGTGGCGAGCGCCGTTGGCTACGCTGGCTTCGCCTTCGTCGACCAGCCCTGGCAGGCGTTTTTCTGCGCAATCATCGGCGGAGTCGGCAACGGCGCGGCAGGGACGGCCAACCGCGTATTGGTCTTCAGGCTAGTGAGGCCCGAGCAGCGCGCGGCCTCCGTCGCGCTTTCCCGCGTCGCGGGCAACTTCGGTCTCGGTCTCGGCGCGACCGTCGCCGGCTTCCTCGTCGCAGCTGCACAGCAGCTCAGCTCTTTCCAACAGCTCTATGTGTTCGACGCTGTCACCTTCGTCGGGTTCGCGCTGATCGTGCTTGCAGCGGTCCCCGTCCCCAATGCCGTCCTCGCCGCATCGACAAAGATAAACGGAGCTGGCTATGGCGCAGTCGCTCGAGATCGACTCTTCCTCAGGGTGATCGTAGCCAACACCGTGCTCATCGTCGTCGGCCACACGTTCTTCTCGAACATCCTGGCCCCGTTTGCAGCGACGCACACACCGGTCGGCCCGGAAGGCCTCGGAATCATCTTTCTCGTGAACACGTCCTTCGTTGTCATCGCGCAGATTCCGGCGGTGCGCGTCGTGGCACGCTTGCGACGCACACACGCGTTCGCGGCCGCCAGCGCGCTCTTTGCGTTGAGCTTGCTTGCGGTGTTGCCAGCGACGCTGACCCATTCGGAGCTCGCTGCGACGAGTCTCCTCGCCGCTGTTGCGATCGTCTTCGCAGTCGCCGAATGCATCCACATTGTCGTGCTCGGGCCGCTGGTCGCGGATATGGCTCCAGCGCATCTCCTCGGCCGCTACTTGTCGATCTACGGTCTGACGTTCACCGTTTCCCTGGCCCTCGGTCCGGCCATTGGTGGACTTCTCCTGCAGAGCTCGCCAGATGCCGTCTGGTGGGGTGGCGCGCTTGCTGCGGCGCTCGCCGGAGCCGTCCTGCTTCGACTCGACGGCCGCATTCCTGATCCGCTGCACCAACCGTCAGCTCTAGCGCCAGTGCGAGAAGCCGGATGAGATCCGAGCAAGTCGCACGATCGTTCAAGCCAGTCGTGAGCGAGAACGGCTACGGTCCGATTTCATGACTGCATCTGATTGGCTGACGAGTACGACGCGCTGATGGCCCAGGTCATCGCGGTGGCCGACGGCTGTTCACCGGCAGACTGGACGACGAACTGCGCAAACGAACAGCGCTCCGTTGGAGTCATGTTCGACCACATCGCAGAGATCAATGCGGATGTGGTGCGTTGGGTCCAGGAATTCCTGAGCGGCCGCCCAGTCGAGTTGAACCGCGAGACGATCGTGCAGCGCAACACACAACATGCGTGCAAGGCTGCCATGCGACCGCGAGAAGAGACTCTTCGCGACCTGAAGGCCGGCTCAGAGCGCACCTCCGAGTTCATACGCTGGCTGACCGGCGAGCAGCTGGCAGTCACGCAGGAATGGGGGTGGGCGGGCACGCAGACCGTCGGCTGGGTGGCGAGCGTCGCGATCCGCCACCCAACGAGCCACCTCAAGAGCATCAAGAGGCGCTGGGCCGGTAGATCGTGACCCGCCACGAGTACACGCTCGTCGACGTCTTCACGGACCGAAAGTTCGGCGGCAATCAGCTCGCGGTGTTCCATGACGGCGAAGGCGTCAGCGAGGCATTGATGCAGGCCGCCGCGAAGGAGCTCAACCTCACTGAGATAACGTTCGTGGTTCAAGCAGAGCACGGCGGAGATCACAAGATTCGGATCTTCAGCCCCAACGCGCGAGCTTCCATTCGCGGGCCACCCCACAATCGGGACCGCGTTCGTACTCGCTCGGGGGCGCGATGCGACGCTTCGCCTCGAGGAGCAGGTCGGGACGCTCCAGGTCACGGTGCGCGACGGCTTCACTGAGATGGAGCAGCCGCTCCCCACGTTCGAGCGGGTCGCCGACCGCGATGCCGTCGCCGCGAGCCTCGCGCTGGATGCCGCCGATTTCGAGCCCGCGCTTCCGATTGAGATCGGGTCCAGCGGCCTCCGGTTCATGTTCGTCGCCGTGAAGACCCTCGATGCTGTGAGGCGCGCGTCGCCGCGCGAGCTCGCCGAGGCCGCGTACATCTTTACGACACACACGGTCGAGCCGGGTTCCACCGTGCACGGGCGCATGTATGGGCAGGAGATCGCCGAGGATCCCGCGACCGGCTCCGCGAACGGGCCGCTCGGGGCGTTCCTGGTGCGGCACGGGCTGTCGGACGGCATGCGCATCGTCTCCGAGCAGGGCTTCGAGATGGGTCGCCCATCACTCTTGTACGTTCGTGTCGGGGGCACTCGCGATCGGATCACGAGTGTGCACGTCGGCGGACGCTGCACGATCGTCGGCGGAGGGTGGCTCGACCTGTGAAGGTCCCGATCATCATCGACGTGTTCTCGCCGCCGCGCGAGGAGTTCAGTTGATCACGCAGCAGCTCGTCGCGTTCATTGCTTTCACCGTTGCGGCCGCCGCGACCCCGGGACCGAGCAACACGCTCCTCGCGACGACGGGCGCGCAGCGCGGGCTGCTACGCGGTCTGCCCGCTCTCGTCGGCGCGAGCGCCGGCATGGCGACGTTGATGGCGGTCGTGACGTTGGGCCTCGGGACTGTGATCCTGGAGAGCCCGCTTCTGGTCACGGTCGTGCGAGTGTGTGGTGCGGCTTTCCTCTGCTGGCTCGCCTGGAGGACGGCGACGGCGGGGCACCTCCCGAGCGCGCACGCCAGGTCGCCCGGTTTCTGGGCGATGGCGGCATTCCAGTGGATCAATCCGAAGGCCTGGCTGATATGCGCGGCCGCGGCCGCGACATTCCTTGACCCGGCCGCCGGGAGCGCGGTCGGTCAATCTATCGAGCTGGGCATCACGTTCGCGGCGGTGACCGTCCCGTGCTTTCTACCGTGGCTCGCATTCGGCGCTGTGCTCCAGCGCCTGTTGCAGTCGGAGCGTGCCGCCCGTGCGTTTAACATCGCGATGGCTGCGCTCCTTGCGACTTCTGTAATCTTCCTGATCCTGTGAGCTCGCAGGGTTTGAGACCGTGAAACCCACGCGCCATAAATCGAGATCCATCCCGTGGTCCAACAGACCATCTGGGCTGAACGCCCGAATTCCCGCGGGAATCCGAGGAGTTAATCCCACCCGTTCTCCGAGCGCGGCCTCGCGCGGCAAGCTTGTCGGCGACTCCCTCATCGTGAGCGGCGTTGCGCGTCGTGCGTTGCAAGTTGTGGCCGAAAACCGCGTGAGCCCGAGGTAATGTTCCGACGCGCGCTCTCGACCGCGGTCTTTTGCCTGTTCGTGTTCGGTGCGACCCTCGCTGTCCAGGGGATCTGGTCGGCGCTTCTCGTCGCGAATCTGCAGACGACGGCGGCACTGCCCTGGTCGGTCCCGGTCATGGCCGCGTTGCTCTGGGCGCTGTGGAGCTACGCGGGCGGCCGATGGGGTCCGGCGCGCATGCAGGCGTTCCGCGCGCGCTCGCTGCGCGCCGGACAGCCGCCGCGCGCGATCTTCACGAAAGTGCTCGCCGCTGGGATGCTTGGTCTCGGCGCGCTCGTGCTGCTCTGGACGATCATCTTCGAGCTCATCTCCGTACCCATTGCCGCGCGCGCGGACCTCGGGGCATATCCGCTCGTCACCGTGATCGCCGTGGTGACGATGGCGAGTCTGGTCGGCGCGATCGTCGAGGAGGCGGGGCTGCGCGGATACCTGCTCGTGCGACTGCAGCGCGAGGTGCCCGGGCCGCTCGCGATCGTCACGGCCGCACTTGTCATCTCGCCGGGACACGGCGCGACGCGGGGCTTCGTCTGGCCAGTCTTGCTCTGGTACTTCCTCGCGGATGTGATGTTCGGCGCGCTCGCCCTCGTCGCCGACTCGATACGGCCGGGCATCGTCGTCCATGCGATCGGCCTGTTCATCTTCTTCGCATTCATATGGCCGGCCGATCCATCGCGCACCGTCGTCTCGATCGATAGCGCGGACGCAAGCTTCTGGTTCTCGGTCGCTGCGTTCCTCGGGCTGGCTGCGGCCAGCGCCGCACTTCTCACCAAGCTCGCTCGCGAATATCCGAGGGATGGCGAGCGGAAATCGAACAACCGGTCAACGTAACTTCACAGCCGCTGAGACCGTCGTTTGCGAAACCGCTGCGCAAGTACTGCGATGAACCCGACGCCGGTGTCCCTGGAGACGAATGTCTCGTGCTCAATCGTTCTTTTGGCGAGCGCTTCTGGCCGCGAGTTCGTTCGCTCTTCGCGTTCAAAATAGTCTGGCCGAAGACATAGCCTCGATAGTTCTAGCCGTCGTGCCACATCGTTCATTTCGCGCTTTTCGGCGCGAACTCAAGGCGCGCTTCGATTCCGCTGCTACATAGTTCGCTAGACCATTGGTCATGCATGCGTTCCCCATCCGAGTCGACGAGGGTCGAGATCCCGGGCAAAACCGATAAAATGGATGTCCCCGCCGAGGTAGCTCAGTTGGTAGAGCAATGGTCTGAAGAACCATGTGTCGCCAGTTCGATTCTGGCCCTCGGCACAGAGCGAGTTTCCTAGCGAATTCAAGAAAGGCGTGCGTCCGCGCTGACCCGGCGAGGGACGTGAACCAATGTGCGTCAACGGGCGGGAGGTGTGAGGCGGTGAGGAAACGTAAGACATCGGAAGCGCGGAAGCCCCTCGAGCGGAGCGCAGCGGACGTAGCGCTGTATTACTCGCAGTTCTACGGACGCATGCGCGACGACTTGGGTCGCGTAATCGAGTGGCAACACGAGCATCCGCAAGCGCGTGCGGGAAACATGCTGTGCGCGCTCGGGCTTGTGGTGTACACGGAGGCTCTCGGTCGTCTTGCGATAGAGGAGTTGGAGGCCAGGTTCGCGGGCGACAGGGAGGCGTTCTACTGCTTCCTGGACCGTATGGGCGACACATATCGGCTGTGGCACGAGGAATGGGACAAGATGCACCGACAGCCTCTCTACACCGCGTTGCGTGGTGGGCTTGCGCACGAGTACTTGCCGAAGGTCCCAACCAAGCTATGGTTCGAAGGGGACGAGCTAGGTGGTGTTGGCGCCGATCCTCAATTCGATCTCCACGTGCGGCTCGAGCCGTTCTACGACGATTTCTGCCTCGCGGCCGAACGGCTGTTTGCCGAGCTCGGCGTAAATTCGAACGCAACTCCCAAGGACGGAGTGGGCGAGCACGACCGAGCGCTGATGCCGCCGTTCTCTACGTCGGCGTCGTCTTAGGATGACTACGTATGTTGACGCTCAGCTAGTGTCGTCGTAGGTTGACGACATGAAACCAGGTGACGTCCTGCTTCGCCTGATTAAGAAGTACGGCGTTCGACGTGCGGTGATGCTGTTTGGAGCCGCGACCGTTGCCGGAACACGCGGGTGGGACGTCATGGTCGGCGACGACGCGTACTCCCGACAAGGCGTCTGGGTGTGGAGGCGCGATCTTGAGGCTGCGGGGATCGACCCCGCCGCGGTTGAGTGGAGCGGGTTTGATCGGAAGCTCGGCGGCGATATGGGCGAGGGCCTTGCTCGGGCCAAAGTCAAGTTTCGCGAGAAGAAGGCGCGCAAGGATGTTCGGGCGGCACGAGGCAGAGCGGCCACCTAGTCGCCCGCGAGTCAAGGGCTGGCGGTAGCGGCAGCAACCGACCGGAACCCTTGACGCGCCGCGACCGAGAACGCTGTTGATAGGCCGACGCCCCGGCGGACGCCGGGCGGCGGCCCTCACCGTTTCGTTGTTGCGTTGCAGTCTGTCTTCCTACGTAGACAAGGCGTCGGCGGCCTCCTAGGATGCCCGGATGGGCTGTCTACGTAGGAGGACATCGAAGCCGAGAGGGCACGGAGCCTGTAGCACAGTGCCCTCTCGTTCAGAGGGCTCAGCAACTTGCTGGTCGTAGACGCCGGCGTGGACAGCCTCTATTGGACAGCGCGCGCTGTTATGGGGGGCTGGTACCCCGATGCTGTTGGGGCTCGGGACCGC
>Ga0209808_1001795_pt1 | contig 11109 bp, 5 predicted proteins | sample GraSoiAngelo_157_FD_186171 | JGI IMG/M metagenome (GOLD analysis project Ga0209808, IMG submission 186171) | Grasslands soil microbial communities from the Angelo Coastal Reserve, California, USA - 14_1009_16_20cm (SPAdes) (version 2) | ecosystem: Environmental > Terrestrial > Soil > Grasslands ...
TGCCGTCGAACGTGGCGGCGGAGGCATACGTACGCGGCCGTAAGCCGCGGCAGATCACCAAGGAAAGGCATTCGCAGGGACCGACGCGGATCTGACGCCACAGTTTCCTTCGTGGGTTGTCGGTTATGTCAGATGACGGCAACACCGTAAGGGTCACCGTAGAACATATTCACGACCGTGACGCGCACTGCGAAGCGCGTCACAAGTCGTGTGCTTGCGGCACCGACCCTTGTCACTGTTTGGCGACGGCGTGTTCCTGTAAAACGTAGGGGCCCGAGTGCGTACTCCGTACTACTAAGAATTAGGAACGCTTTCGTGACGACGAGTTCGGGCCTGCGAGGAATCCGCGGGTAGTCTCCGCCGTCGGTCGCGCAGGTATCGGGCGAGCTGCACTTCTGCCCACTCCGATCGGTCCGTGAACGGACCGGCGAGTTTCAGAAGCGCGCTGCCGTAGTCTGACGCTGCGAGAAAGACACCGTGTGAATGACTCTTCGACAACCGAGATTCGGCGTCAGGGACTGAAGCTCCCGCCGCAGTCCTTGCTCCTGGGCGCGGGCTTCCTCATGCTCTATCTGCTGCTCGACTGGGCGAGCTACGTCGAACCGCTGCGCCACACGAGCATCACGCCCTGGAATCCGAACACCGGGCTGGTCATGGCGCTGCTGCTCGCGCGCGGCTGGCGCTGGGCGCCGCTGGCCGCGTTCGGGATCTTCACCGGAGAGCTCCTGACGGACGAGAGTCCGGCGCCATGGCGGGTGCTGGCGCTGACCTCGCTGTATCTGGCTGCCGTATATGCGTGCGCGGCGTGGGCCCTGCGCCGACGCGGCCTGGAGCGACCGATCGAGACGCCGAAGGCGGCCGGCTGGTTCGCCGGCGTGATAGCGATGGCCGGCGCCATCGCGGCGGCCGGCTATGTCGGGATTCTGGTGAGCGCCGGGCAACTGAGCACCGATGAGACGTGGACCAGCATCGGCCGCTACTGGATCGGCGAATTCAACGGCATCATCGCGCTCACACCGGTGCTGCTGCTGAAAGTCGGCCGCATCCCGCGGTTTGAGGAAATTCGCCGACACAAGCGCGAGCTCATGCTGCAGGTTCTGGGAGCTGTATTCGGAGTCGCGCTCGCCTTCGCGCTCGCCGCCACGCGCGATGTCCGGCTGTTCTATCCGCTGTTCGTCCCGGTGACCTGGATTGCGCTGCGTCACGGGGTGCCGGGCGCCATGATCAGCGTCTGCCTCGTACAGGCGGCCCTGGAGGCGGCGCTCGAACTGACCCCCGGCTCGATCCCGCTGTTCGACGTGCAGTTTCCGCTGCTGTCCCTCGGCGTCACGGCTCTGTTTCTCGGTGCGCTGGCGACCAACCACGACAAGACTTTGGGCCAGATGCGCCAGCAGGATGCCGCTCTGCAGCGCTCGATGCGCTTCGCCGTGGCGGGCCAGCTTGCCTCGGCGCTCACGCACGAGCTCAACCAGCCGATGACGGCGCTGCTGTCCTACGTGCGCTCAGCGGAGCTTATGAGCGAACCACTGGCCCGCGCAGACGAGCGACTCGCCGGTACCCTGCGCAAGGCGGGCGAGGAAGCCGGTCGCGCGGCCGCCGTGCTGCGGCGGCTGCGCGAGTTCTATCGCGGTGAGGGCGCGCGACTCGAGCCCACGGACGCGCTCAGCGTGTGCGCCCGCGTGGCGGAGGCGCTGCGGGACCGCATGCGCCGCAGCGCGGTGGAGTTCGAGCAGCACAAGGGCGCGGGCATACCGAGCGTCATGGTCGATCGCACGCAGCTCGAGATCGTCGTCCACAACCTGCTCACGAACTGCCTTGAGGCGTTCGACGCGCTGCCTGTGAGTGGATCGCGGGCGCGACGCATCGAGCTTGCGGCGGAAGTGCGCGGCGCGGACGTGTTGATTGCTGTAGATGATTCGGGGCCGGGAATCTCGCCGAATGTCATTGAGCGCTTGTTCGAGCCCTTCGTCACCAGCAAAAGCAGCGGTATGGGCCTGGGACTTTCCTTGAGCCGCGCCTTCCTGCGCCATCAGGGTGGCGATCTGTGGAGCGAGGCCAGCCGCCTCGGCGGCGCGCGTTTCGTCATCCGGCTGGCGAGGCAGACGAATGCGCAGACCAGCTTATGACGATGAGTGAGGACATGGACGAGAACGACACCGTCTTTCTGATCGATGACGATCCGGGGATACGCGACTCGCTCAGCCTGCTGCTGTCGCTCAAAGGGGTGCGCACGCAGCCATTTGCCAACGCCGAATCCTTCATCGAGACCTACCGCCCGGAGTGGAACGGCTGCGTGCTGACGGATCTGCGCATGCCCGGGATGACCGGACTCGAGCTGCAGTCGATGCTGCGCGAGCGCGGCGTTCAGGTGCCGGTCGTCGTGCTCACCGCCCATGGCGATGTCGCCACCGCGCGCACCGCGCTCAAGAGCGGTGCGTTCGATTTCCTCGAGAAGCCGGTCGATGACACCATGCTGTTGGACGTGTTGCGCAATGCGCTGCGCGCCGATCGCGAGCGACGCCTGGCGGCCACGACGCGCTCGGCCACCGACCAGCGTCTCGAGCGCCTGACGGAGCGCGAGCGGGAGATTCTCGCGCTCATCGCCGCGGGCCACCAGAACCGCGACATCGCCGCGCAGCTCGGCATCAGTCCGCGCACCGTCGAGGTTAACAAGGCACGGATCATGGAGAAACTCGAGTGCCGTTCGCTCGCGGAATTGATCCGCGTGAACCTCGCGGCTCGCTGAAGCGAGAACCCGTTCACACTTTTCCTCTCTTCCCCGCGCCACACAGGGGGCGGGAGTGTGACGCGCGCACTCCGGGTCGATGCGTAGGGGCGCCACCTGATTTTACCTGAGGGTCACGCACCTAAGCTGTGGCGCAAACAACAGCGCACGGCGCGATGGCTGCCACATGACCCTGATCGAATCTCCCGCAACCGCCACACCGGCTGCGCAAACCCGCCGCGCGCATCGCATAGTGTTGATCGACGGCCAGCGGATTTTCCGTCAGGCGCTGCGGGTCCTGTTTGCCACCGAGGAGGAGTTCGCCGTGGTGGGGGAGGCCGGCCACGCGGCCGAAGCCGTGGAGCTCATCGGCAGCCTGCAGCCGGACGTGGTAGTGACCGAACTGCACTTGACGGACGGCTCCGCCGTGCCGCTCATCGAGCAGATCCATGCGCGTTTCCCAAGGACTGCGATTCTCGTGCTCACGGCGGTGCGTGCACATGACGTCGCTGCCGCAGTCAGAAAAGCCGGTGCCCTGGGGTACCTGCTGAAGGACGGTGGCCGCAGCGAGCTGCTGACCGCGTTGCGCGAGGTGGTCGCGGGACGCTGGTACCGCTCGATCACCCCGGAAGCACCGGTGATGCACGGGCACACGGACCAGGCAAGCCTGAGCACCCGCGCGGCTTACCTCACCGAACGCCAGCGACAAGTGCTGCGGTCGGTGGCGCGCGGCTATCGTACGCGCGAGATCGCGCAGATGCTGGGCGTGAGCGTGAAGGCGGTGCACAAGCAGCGCGAGCGGCTGCGCATCGCGCTGCAGCTGAACAGCACTGCGGCATTGACACGTTTCGCGGTGCGCGAGGGCTTTGCCGAGGACAGCCCCGCGACCGGGTAGGTTGAAAATCCTGGCGCTCGACGCTCGGGACATCTCAGGGATTTACGCGCAGGCCGGACGCGCACCAATCAAGCACCGCAGATTTCTCGTACTCCGAGGCTAGGCGATACAACGTCGCGATGCACGCGACGTTGTGGTGCGCGTATTGGCGGCGGCGCTTCAGCACGTTGAGGGCCGCGCGCCGCGTCCGCTGTGCTTAAGTCAAGTCAAGCTGCGCGAACTGCAGCACCTACCCACTAACCCGACTTCCGCTGGGGAATTAACCGGTGGCTCGCTTCGGCGTCGTGCCATCGTCCCGGTCGCCGCCAACCGGCATGTTAAGCCCCGTAAACAACAACCACGCGCTACGGGTCTAGCGCAGCGGCACCGCCGGGGGCCGCACTGGGAGCCGAGCGAAACGGAGCGCTGAAAAACAGCGCCAGCAAGAGTCGAACTTGTACCTGCATACAGAACGAACAGCGGGCGATACACGCCCTTCACAGTCACTCACGGGGTTCACCGCGCTCCGCCTGCCGGCGGATCTGGTTGGAGGCGTTATGTTTAGTACACGCGGTTGGATTGCATTGGGCTTACTGAGCGCGTTCGCGGTGCCCGCGATGGCTCAGTCATTTCGTGTGCAGTGTCCGACCAGCACGATCACTCACCCCGTTGCCGCCAATAACGATTCGGAGCCCGCGTACAGCGGGCCCACTTACACCGGAGCGAGTACGGACTACACGGTCGGTAACACCGGGCCCGTGAACGGCGCGATTAAGTGCCAGCAGATCGCCGGCGGCGACGGCTACGCCACGATGGGCGACGGCACGCAGACGTATCTGTTCTCCTTCGGACCGCTGTCGGGGATCGCGGATATCACGCAGGGCAGGCCCGGCACGGAATTCCCGAGCGTCTTCAACAGTCCGTTTCCGGTTGCGAAGGGCAATTACATGGTGCCGGGTGATCCGGCCACGAGCGTGGACACGGCCGCGACCGTGTCGGGCGGGCTCGTACAGCCGCTCACGGCAACCCAGCTTTCCAGCATAGCGAGCTTCTACAACGGTGCGGTTGGACTGGATTACGACGTCGCGCACACGTTCAGCATTGCCGACATCAGCGAGAGCGGAAATACGGTGACGGTTGTTCTGAACGCGCAATCGCCCTTCGCGATCGGAGACCAGGTGGTCATCGGGCAAGGGGCAGGGACCGACCTGGCCGGTTACACGGGAACCTTCACGGTGACGGCCGTCAACATCGCGAACCCCTTTTTCCCGAACAACTACGCCTTCCAGTACAGCAACCCCACCACCGGCCTGGCTGAGGTGACCATAACGCCCGACGGCACCGCGTCGTCGAACCCGGCGATCACCGGTCATGTCGATGCCCGCCAGATCATGGACGTGGGCGTGATGAACGGCAACATCCCGGCGCCCCTGATGGCGATCGACGAGGACGACGAGTTCTTCCTGACCTTGACCAACGTCGGAATGATCATGCGGCCGGACCTCTTCGAGCAGCACACGGTTCACTTCCACGGTTACCCGAACGCGTCCGCGTTCTACGACGGCGTGCCGGATGCGTCGGTGGCGATCAACATCGCCGCCAGCTTCACCTACTACTACCTGGCGCCGGATGCGGGCACCTACTTCTGGCACTGCCACATCACGCCTCCCGAGCACCTGCAGATGGGCATGGTGGGGCAGATGTACGTGAGGCCGCGGCAGAACCGCGTGCCGGTCGGTAATAGCCTGTACACCGCGCGCAGCGCGCAGGACGGGGACCTGCGCACCGCCTGTGTCTCCGCCAACGACATCCTGTGCAGCAATCCGGTGCCGGTGGTGAACAGCGGCGCCGCCCGCGCGGCCGCCGGCAATTACGCCTACAACGACGGCGACGGCTCGACCTACTACGACGTCGAGTACCCGATCCAGATGCACGGGTTCGACCCGAACTTCCACTTCGTCGGCATGACCTTCAACCCCGAGGGTTTCGCCGACATGAAGGACAAGTACTTCCTGCTGAACGGCCGCAGCTACCCCGACACGGTCAACCCCGATCCGCTGCAGACGCAGTCGGCCGACGGCGTCAATCACTTCTCGCAGCCCCTGCCGACCATCGTTGCCATCCCCGCCGGCAAGCGGGCGCTGCTGCGGATCTCGGACCTCAATACGTCGGAGTACCACACGCTCGCTTCCCTCGGCGTGCCGATGACGGTGATCGGCTACAACGCGAAGCTGCTGCGCGACCAGTCCGGCAACAACCTGTATTACGCGACCAACTCGATCACTCTCGGCGGAGGCGAGTCGCTGGATGTGATCCTCGACACCTGCGTGGTCCGACCCACGACGACAGTGACCACCTCGACGGGCGCGACCGTGACGGTGAGCGACTACACCAGCTGCACGACCCCCATGGCGGTCGGCACCTACTACCTCTACACACCCAATCTCGACCATCTATCGAACGACGCGGAGAACTTCGGGGGCCAGATGACCGAAGTCCGGGTCCAATAGGGGAGCTGCCATGAGTGCACCGATCACAAGAAAGGCGACGACGATGAATCGCATGCTTCCCCTCCTGGCGGCGGCCGGCTGGCTGCTCGCAGCAGCGGCGCAGGCCGCGGCCCCGGGCATCAGCGGAAATACCATCAACCTGACCGCGAGCCCGGCATACCTGACTCAGCCCGACGGGCTGTCGGTGTACTCCTGGGGGTACGGCTGTACGGGCGGGGCGCTGGCGAGCGGCCAGAGCTTCGTTCCGGCCACGAGCACGACGGCGTTCTGCACCACGATGCAGGTTCCCGGCCCGACGCTGGTGGTCACCGAAGGGCAGACGGTGACGGTGACCCTGACCAACAACCTCCCGGCTTCCGCCGGCAACACCTCGATCCTGTTCCCGGGCTTCAATGTGTCGGCCTCGGGAGGCGTGCAGGGCCTGCTTACCTCGGAGGCTGTTCCGGGCAGCACTGTCACGTACACGTTCACCGCGTCCTCGCCCGGCACGCGCGCCTACTACAGCGGCACGCAGGGCGACCTGCAGGTGGAGATGGGCCTGTACGGCGCCATCATCGTGTTGCCGAACGGCGCGCCGAGCAATGGACCCTGTCCCACCCACAACACCGCGGCCGGACTGAACACGGCGGGCAATGCGCTGGCCGCCGGTGGCGAGAGCGATTTCCGGCTCTCGCCGACCGGCGCCGCTTACCACGTGTCCCAGAGCTGCTACGACCGCGAGTACCTGTTCCAGTTCTCCGAGATAGACCCCAACGTCCACATCCAGGCGCTGGCGCAGACCACCGCCTGCGCGGCGCCGGGGGCGCCGGCCGGATGCCACCTGAACGTGGCGACCGAGCCGTACCACCCGGTCTATTTCATGATCAATGGCCGGTCGATGCCAGACGACATGGATCCGAACTACGCGGCGCAGTATCAGCACCAGCCTTACAACGGCAATCCGCACATGCACCCCGGAGACCTGGTGCTGCTGCGGATCATCGGCCAGGGGCGCTGGCAGCACCCCTTCCACGAGCACGGCAACCACGTCCGCATCCTCGCGCGCGACGGCAACCTGATCACGAGCAACTCGAGCGCCACCGACCTCGCGGGTCCGCTGCTGTTCACCACCACGACCACCCCGGGCCTCGCGATGGACGGCATCTTCTACTGGACGGGCAGGGGGCTCAACTGGGACGCCTACGGTCACCATGCGGGCTCGAGCGATGCGCTGGCGACGCTCAGCTGCACGCCGGATGCCAACGGTTACAACACGGGCAATCTGACCGCGGTCAACTATTACGAGTGGTGCCAGGACCACAACAAGCCGCTGCAGGCCAAGCCGTTCGGCGATGTCGCGGGCGGCGGACCGACAACCCTGCCCGACCCGAACCTGTTCGCCAACGGCGCGTGGTACGGCGGCAGTCCCTACCTCGGCCCGAATGCGACGCAGCGCGCCACCGGCCCGACGGGTACGACGCCGCCGTCGGGCACGATCGCGAACTCCCCGACCGGGGAAGCGGGCTTTGCCTTCATGTGGCACTCCCATAACGAGCGGGAGATAACCACCAACAACATATTCCCCGGCGGCATGCTGATGATGATGCTGGTCGATTCGCGTGAATTCGTGATCGACGAATCGAACTAAGCGAGGACACTTCCAATGCGCTCCAACAACTACAAGTCAGTCCTGAAGCACGCGGGACTCGCAGCCACTGTTCTGCTGCTGGCCAGCGGCGTGGCATTCGGCCAGGCGCAGCAGGTCAATCTCACCGCCGCTCCGGCTACCACCGCCTTGCCCGATGGCACGGTGGTGCCGATGTGGGGCTACAGCTGCGGCACGCTGGCCACTGGCACTACGTCCACGGCCACCTGCACTGCGCTCAACAAGGCGGTGGCGGCGGCCGCGGCGGCGGGCACCCCCCTGGCCGGGGTCTGGTCTCCGGTGGTGATCACCGTGCCCACGGGGCAGGATCTGCAGATCAACCTGACGAACAATCTTGCGTTCGCTGGCGGCAACATCCCCACCTCGCTCGTGATCGTGGGCCAGCTGGGTGGCGGACTCGGAACACCGGGCTCTTCCACCGCGAGTCCGGATCACACCAATGCGCAGCCGCTCACCTGGCCGATCGCCGGGGACCCGGCGGGCGCACCCATGACCGGTGTCGGCACGCCGCCCGTGCAGGGCCCCCGCGTGCAGTCGTTCTCCACCGAAGTGGCGGCAGTGGCCGCGGGTACGGGCACCGCGACCCCCCTGTGCTGGGGAGTCTGCGGCTCCACGACCGGAGCGCCTGCGCTGAAGCCGGGTACCTACCTGATCGAGTCCGGCACGCACCCCTCGATCCAGGGCCCGATGGGCCTGTACGGCATTCTGGTCGTCACGGCCGCCCCGAGCGGCGGGACCGCGGGCACCGCTTATGGAACGGGCGCCACTGCAGTCACGTACAACGCCGAGATTCCGCTGCTGCTGAGCGAGATCGACCCGGTCCAGAACGCCGCGGTCAGCGCCGCCGTCAATACGGCCGGCTTCAGCGAGACCAGGGTGTGGTCGGGACTGTACGGCGGCTGCGGCAATCCGGTGAACGCGAATGGAGCCGCGAATCCGACTTACCAGACGTGTTATCCGCCGGCGGTGAATTACACGCCACTCTACTATCTGGTCAACGGCTCCGCGTTCGACAAGACGGCCGCCTCGAGCGCCACTCCTCCGTCGCTGTTCCCCACCTCGCCGGCCACGGCGGTCACGGGCACGGTGCTGGTGCGTCTGGTCAATGCGGGCCTGCGCATGCACGTGCCCTCGATCGTGGCGGCGCAGACCGGGACGGCCGCGGTCGGTGGCATGTCGCTGATCGCGGAAGACGGCAACGTGCTGCCGGGCGTGCCGCGCGTGCAGAGCGAAGTGTTCATGCCCGCCGGCAAGACCTACGACCTGATGATCAACGCGGCGAACACTCCCGCCGCCACCACGGCCCTTCCGATCTACGACCGTGAGCTGAGCCTCTCGGCGAATGCGACCGCGCGCGACACCGGAATGCTGGCCTATATCAGCATCAACGGCGCCGGCCTGCCGGCGGCTGCCGCGTTCACGTCGGCGTCGGCAAATCCGGACTCGTACTTCGTCGTCGGGAGCAACACCCTGGTGGTGTCCGATCCCGCCAAGGGCCTGCTCGGCAACGACGTCAATGTCTTCGGCGCGCAGGTCCAGGGCGGCGGCACCGTTACCGGGCTGAAGCTGAATGCGGATGGCACGTTCACCTACACCGGCGCGGCGACCTCATTCACATACTGCGGCAACGGACAGACAACGGGCAGCGCCTGCGCATTGGTGAGCCTGGCCGCGTGCACCGGCACCTGCCAGGAAGCGGCCAGCGGCATCACGATGAACGGCACCACGTACAACGCGAACGGGACGTTCCTGAAGATCCAGCCGCCCGGGATCCTCGCCCTTGACAAGGACGCGGCCGGCTACCCGCTGACGGTGAACGCCGCCAGCGTGACGGGAGCGGGCCTGACGACGCTGAGCGTGGATCCGAATGGCGGCTTCTCCGCGTCGGTTGCGAGCTGCGCTCCGGTGGCTCCGGCCACGACCTGCTCAACAAGCTTCACCTACAAGGCGCAGAACTCGCAGGGCACGGTCAGCGACGGCACCGCCACGGTGACCGTGAACTTCGCGCCCGCCACGGGTCTCGCGGTGACGGTCCTGGACGGGAAGGACGTTCTGGCTGCGAAAACCAGCCCGGCGATCACCCCGACCGTCATCACCGACTATCGCTGGGTCATCGAGGAAGATCGCACGTTCTACGTGAACCCGAACTGCACGACGAACCCGCCGCCCGCCGGCTGCCCGGGCGCGACCACGGCCGGTCTCGGAACCACAGGCATCGTTCCGACCTTCGGTACCAACTTCCATACCAGCTACATGCCGCTGATTGCGGCGGGCTGCACGGGGCAGCTCTCGTGCGAAGGCGGCCAGATGATCTTCAATCCGGCCACGGGAACGCACGACCCGGCGGTGTGCGACGTCGGCAACGGCGTGTGCCGGCCCGACACCAGCGGAAACGGCTTCGCGCCGCATTTCCCCCGCGAGGTGCATCTGGATCCGACCAAGCGCTACTACCTGACGGTGTTCCCGGGCGACGCGGGCAATCCGTTCGCCAATGGCAATCTGAGCGCGGACTGCACAAACGGTTCCGCCGCGGCCACCGATCCGGGCGCCTGCGGCCATGGCATGAGTGGCGTTCCGGTTCCGGCAGCCGTCAGCTGCACTACGACGGCCGGCGTCACGACTTGCACCGCGGTGCAGTACACCGGAACGACAACGGCACCGACCTGCACTCCGACGGCTCCGGCGACAAGCTGCGTTCCCGCCGGGACCGTGGTGCCGGGCGTGGCGGCACCGCTCACGGTGCTGACGCAGCCCGATCCATTCCCACCCTCGAAACTCTCCGTGTTCGTGTTTCAGGATGACTTCCCGCTGAACGGCGAGCAGGACGGCGGCGGCGGCATCGACGTGCTGTCGCAGAACGAGCCGGGACTCGGAGGCTTCAACCTCACGCTGTTCGACGATGCGGGTGGCACCGGCGATGCGACCGGTCAGATGACCTACGACATGTTCAACCAGCCGCTGGTGAACAGCCTGGCGGGAACCATCGATCCTGCCACGGGCCTGGATGCGTGTCCGATTTCGAAGATCTCGCGGGTCGGGCCGCAGTTCGATGCCAACGGCAACCCGATAGCCGGCACCCTGGACCCGACGCAATTGGGCATCACCGGTACGCTCGTGACCTGTCCGAAGTTCGAATCGGACGGCGCGACGCTGTCGCCGCTCGCGGGCCAGGCGGTGATCCCCAACCTGATGCCGGGACGGTACGGCGTGGTGGCGACGCCCGGAGCAGACCGGATCGCCCGCGGCGAGGAGTGGCTGCAGACCAATACGCTCGACGGCCAGAAAGCCCACGACTCGTTCCTGCGCATCGGCGAGCCGAACTTCTTCCAGGAGTTCGGTCCGGCCGGATATCACG
>Ga0209808_1001804_pt1 | contig 11072 bp, 10 predicted proteins | sample GraSoiAngelo_157_FD_186171 | JGI IMG/M metagenome (GOLD analysis project Ga0209808, IMG submission 186171) | Grasslands soil microbial communities from the Angelo Coastal Reserve, California, USA - 14_1009_16_20cm (SPAdes) (version 2) | ecosystem: Environmental > Terrestrial > Soil > Grasslands ...
ACTACGTCGAAGCGGATCTGGTCGACGGCATGTGCCCCATCCACGGCACGCCGGTGGAGCCGGTCAAGGAGGAGAACTACTTCTTCAAGCTCAGCCGCTACCAGCAGCCGCTCCTCGACTGGTACGACGCGCACCCGGACTTCGTGCAGCCCGAGGGCAAGCGTAACGAGGCGCTCGGTCTCATCCGCGGCGGTCTTCAGGACTTCTCGATCAGTCGCACGTCGATCACGTGGGGCGTCCCGATCCCATGGGACGAGAGCCACGTCACCTACGTCTGGTACGACGCGCTCATCAATTACGCCACCGCCGTCGGCTACGGCACCGACCCGGACCGCTTCGACGCCTGGTGGCCGGCCGTCAACCACATCATCGGCAAGGACATCCTGCGCTTCCATTGCGTCTACTGGCCGGCCATGCTCCTCTCTGCAGGCATCACGCCGCCCCGCCACGTCTTCGTGCACGGCTTCCTGATGGTTGGCGGCGAGAAGATGAGCAAGACCCGGCTCAACCAGATCGCGCCCGCCGACCTCGTCGCCGACTTCGGCGTCGACGGCTTCCGCTACCACTTCCTGCGGGATCAGCAGTTCGGGCCCGACGGCGACTTCTCATACGAGCGCATGGTCGACCGCTACAACGCCGACCTGGCGAACAACCTCGGCAACCTCCTGTCGCGCGTGGCCACCGTGGTCGGCAGCAAGTGCGCGGGCGTGGGACCCGCGCCATCGGCCACCAGCCCGCTGGCCCCCATGGCGGCCGACGCCTACGCGGCGGCCGCAGCCGCTTGGGGGCGGGTGGCGCCGAGCGATGCGCTCGACGCGACCTGGCGTCTCATCCGCGAGACCAACGCCTACCTCGAGGCCAACGAGCCCTGGAAGGCCGACCCCGGCGCGACCGTCGACACGGTGATGGGCGACGCGCTCGAGGTGCTGCGCATCGTGGCCGTCCTCGCGTGGCCGGCAGTGCCCGCGTCGGCGGAGGAGGTGTGGCGGCGGATCGGGCTCGTCGGGTCGCCATCCGACGCGCGCCTTCCCGGATCGGCGACCTGGGGTCAGTACCCCGGGGGGTTGACGGTCGAGAAGGGCGCACCGCTCTTCCCGCGCATCAAAGCGTGAGCTGGGCCGACAGCCACTGCCACCTGCCCGCCGCGGCCGAGGAGTCCGCCGCGCTCGTGGCCGACGCGCAGGCTGCGGGCGTGACCCTGCTGGTGGCGATCGGCACCGATGCGGGGGAGACGCGCGCGGCCATCGCCAACGCACGCTCCCACGATCGGGTGTGGGCCACCGTCGGGCTCCATCCCCATGATGCGCAGCAGGGGGTCGACACCCTGGTGGCGTTGCTCGCCGAGCCCGAGGTGGTGGCGGTGGGCGAATGCGGGCTCGACTACCACTACGACCATTCGCCGCGCGATGTGCAGCGCGCGGCCTTCGCGGCCCAGATCGGCCTCGCCCACGAGCGCGGCCTCGCCCTGGTGATCCACACGCGAGAGGCATGGGACGACACGTTCGCGATCCTCACCGCCGAGGGCGTCCCCGACCGCACGGTGTTCCACTGCTTCACCGGCGGGCCCGACGAGGCGCGGCGTGCCCTCGACGTGGGGGGCCATCTGTCGTTCAGCGGCATCGTCACGTTCAAGGGCGCGCACGACCCGCGCGCGGCCGCGGCCCTGTGCCCGCTCGATCGGCTGCTCGTCGAAACCGACTCGCCCTTCCTCGCCCCGGTGCCTCATCGCGGTGAGCAGAACCGCCCCGCCCTCGTGCCGATCGTGGGCTCGGCGGTGGCCGCGGCGCGTGGGGTCGACGTCGCCGAGGTCGAGGCGGCGACCTGGGCCAACACCGAACGGGTCTTCGACCTGGCCCAGCGGTAGGCGATGGTGGCGTGACTCTCTCGCGCCGGGAGGTCGTCGACCTGCTGGCCGAGCACGGTCTGCGCCCGCGGCGGGCCCTCGGCCAGAACTTCGTCGTCGACCCCAACACGGTCCGCCGCATCGCCCGCCTGGCGGGCGTCGGTACCGGCGATCGGGTGGTCGAGATCGGGGCCGGGCTGGGCTCGCTCACGCTGGCCCTGGCGGAGACCGGCGCCTCCGTGACCGCGGTGGAGACCGACCCCCAGCTCGTGGCTGTGCTGCGACGTGTTGTCGAGCCCGCGGGCGTCACCGTCGTCGAGGGCGACGCCCGACGCATCGACTGGGCGGCGCTGCTCGCTGACCACCGTTGGCGACTCGTCGCCAACCTGCCGTACAACGTCGCCACCGCGCTCGTGCTCGACCTGCTCGAGCAGGTGCCGACCATCGAGCACATGCTCGTGATGGTGCAGCGCGAGGTGGGCGAACGTCTCGCCGCTCACGTCGGTGACGAGGCCTACGGCGCGGTTTCCGTGAAGGTGGCCTTCTGGGCCACGGCCACCGTCGTCGGCTCGGTGCCTGCGACGGTGTTCGTGCCCAGGCCCAACGTCGAGTCGGCATTGGTGCGCGTCGACCGGCGGTCGACTCCGGCCGTCGACGCGAGCATCGACCGTCGCCGGTTGTTCGCGTTGATCGACCAGGGCTTCGGCCAGCGTCGCAAGATGCTGCGCCGGGCGTTGGCAGGGACGGTGGACGCGAGCGGGTTCGCGTGCGCGGACATCCGTCCGGAAGCTCGCGCCGAGGAGCTGTCGATCGAGGACTGGGGCAGGCTGGCGGCATGCAACGGGTGAGGGCGCTGGCGAAGCTCACGTCGTCGTTGCGGGTCACCGGCGTGCGCGACGACGGCTACCACCGGCTGGAGGCGGAGATGACGACGATCGACCTCGCCGACGTGCTGACGTTCTCCGAGGGCGTGGGCTTCGACGTGGTGGGGCTCGATGTCGTCGGGCTCGACGCGGTCGGCCTCGATCGCGCCTCGTTCGACCTCGTGCCCCGCGCCCTCGCCGCGGTCGACCGCACCGCGCACGTCCGGCTCGAGAAGCGCATTCCCGTCGGTGCCGGGCTCGGTGGCGGCTCCGCCGACGCCGCGGCGGTGCTGCGTTGGGCCGGGTGTGACGACCTGCTCCTGGCGGCGTCACTCGGCGCCGACGTTCCCTTCTGCCTCGTCGGTGGGCGCGCCCGCGTGAAGGGCATCGGCGAGATCGTCGAGCCACTGCCCTTCGAGCTGCGCGAGTTCACGCTCCTCACCCCGCCGCTGTCGGTCGAAACGTCGGCGGTCTACCGCCGCTGGGACGAGCTCGGTGGGCCCACCGCCGACGGCCCCAACGACCTCGAGCCGGCCGCGCTCGCCGTCGAGCCGGGGCTGGCCGAGTGGCGCGACCGGCTGGGCGACGCCACGGGGCAGACGCCGCAACTGGCCGGGAGCGGGTCGACGTGGTTCGTCGAGGGCGCCTTCCCCGACGTCGTCGGGGCGGTCGTGACGCGAACCGACCGCCCCTGAGGGCGGTCGGTGGTGCTCCCGGACGCCTACTTGCCGGCCCGGCGCTGCCAGCGCGTCGCCTTCAGCATCTTCTTGTGCTTCTTCTTGCGCATGCGCTTGCGGCGCTTCTTGATCAGCGATCCCATGGCCGGCGTCAGGGTAGCGGGGCGAGGAAGCGGGCGCCGAGACCCCCTGTCCTACGCTGGGGCCCGCGACAGCCCTGGCGGGTAGTTCAACAGGCAGAACGCTTGACTTTGGATCAAGAGGTTGCAGGTTCGAGCCCTGCCCCGCCAGCAAGGCCAGCGAGAAGGAGTGCACGTCAGCGACACCGCGATTCCCCGAGCCTTCAGGCGGACCGCTCGACCCATGACATCGGATCGTTCCAACCGCGGATCTCGGGTGACTGCTGAGTGAGACTCACGCGACCGTGCTGAGCAAGACAACGCCGACGGACCAGACGGCCCTCGTGGTCGATGATTACGCGAGACAACGTCACTTGCTCGTGGCCGTCGCGGGCGCCGGCGTCCTGGTGGCCGTTCTCCTTCAGCTCATCGCGACTCGCCGAGGCGTCGGCCTGCAAGAGGACAGTGCCGCGTACATCGGCGCGGCGAGGGGACTGCTCCACGGCAAGGGTCTGACGCTGCCCTTCGGTGAATCGCTCGCCACTCCGCTGACGCGCTATCCGCCCTTCTATCCGCTCCTTCTCGCAGGCCACGCCATCACGCCTCTCGACGTCTTCGGTTACGCGCGCTGGTTGAACACCGGCCTGCTCGCCGCGACCCTGATCCTGGTCGCACTCATCTGTCGCACGATGAGCAGGTCGGCCGCGATGCCGCTCGCTTTCGCCTCACTGATCGTCGTCGGCTCGACGCGCTTCATCACGGTGTACGCCATGGCGATGTCGGAGCCGGTGATGATCGTCGCCGGTCTTGCGAGCCTGTATCTGCTGATGAAGTACCTCGCCGACGCGCGGCCACAGCTGCTCTTCGCCAGCGCGACTCTCGCGTCGCTCGCGGCCTTGACTCGTTACATCGGCGTCGCTTACGGGGTTGCCGGCGCGATACTGCTGGCGCGATCGCGCACGCAGACGCGTCACCGCAGAGCAACGCTCGTCGTCGCGTACCTGGTGGGTTCACTTGGACCGTTGGCCGCGTTCATCGCCTACAACGTCCTCGTCACACATGACACGGCCAACCGATCTCTCGGGTTCCATCCGTCCGGGCTTCGGAACCTGTCGCGGATGCTCGACACGCTGGGATCCTGGTTGGTGGGAACCGAGAGCTCAGCTCAGGGGATCGCCGGTCTGGTTCTCTGCGTCACCCTCGTGGCGGCCGTCGCCGCCCTGATCCGACGCGGAGGCGCGCACCGGGCGACCGCCGTCGTTCTGGTCGTCTGGCTGGTCGTCTATCTCGTACTGGTTGAACTCGCTACTGCGATCGTGGACGCGACCACCGCAGGCGACTATCCGCGAATACTGACGCCGGCCTTGCCGGTCGTTGCCGTGCTGCTCGCGAGTGCGCTCCACCAGTTGATGTCGATGCGATCGCGCCTTGGTCGCCTGAGGCTCGCCCTCCCGATTGCGTGCGTCGTTGCGCTGGCGCCGATCGTTCCCGAAGCCGTCCGATGGGGTCGATCCGCTCGCATCAACGGTGTCGCCGTGACGAGACCGGCTTGGGCAAGCTCGCGGGTGCTTCGCACCGCTCGGGAAACACCGCGAGGCGAGGTCATCTATTCGAACGACGCCGCCATGGTCTACCTCTTGACGGGCCGTCACGTCTTCGACGTGCCCTCCGATCGTGATGTGTCCAGCCTTCGGCGCAACTCGGAGTTCGACGCACAGCTGGCGCGGATGCGTCGACGGCTGGCCCGGCGCGGCGGAATCGTCGTGTACTTCGACAACGCCTTCACCCCGACGAGACGGCAGCTGACCGACGCGCTGCGTCTTCGTGAGGTGGTGCACGAGAGGAGCGGCACCGTGCTCCGCGCCGCGCGGCAACACCCGTAGCGTGGGCGGCACTGACCGACCGATCGGCGTCATCCCGTTCCGCCTTGCAGTTCGAGCGCGCGCGTCACGACCGTGAGGTCCTGGTCGCCGAACCCCTGATCCACGACTCGCTGCCATTCGTCGGCCAGGCAGCCGAGCGCAGCGAATCGGTCCTCGCCGGCAGCTTCGAGCGCGAGGTGCACGTCCTTGAGCGCGAGCGTCAACGCGAACTGTGCCGAGAAGTCGCCCTCGACGATGCGCTGCAGCTTGGCTGCCTGCCACAGGGACACGAGCGGACCGCCGCCCAGCGCGTCGACAACGGTCTCGGCCTCGAGGCCCAACCGGCGAGCAAGGGCCACCGACGCGGCAACCGCTTCCGCCGCGAACGCGAGCCAGGTGTTGTTCACGATCTTCACGCGTGCTCCGTTCCCGACCGGACCGACCCAGATCGTGCGCTGGCCGAGCGCGTCGAAGAGGGGAGTGACTCGCACGCGGGCGTCGTCGGGCCCCGACGCGAAGATCGTCAGCCGGCCCTGCTCGGCGGGATCCTTGCTCCCCGAGACCGGCGCGTCGAGAAGCGTGATGTCGGGACGCTCTCTCTCGGCGAGGGCCGCGACGCGTTCGGTCCCGGCCACGCCGATCGTGCTCATCTGCACCCAGATCGCGTCCGGCGCGAGAGCGGCGAGCATGCCCTGGTCGTGGGCGATCGAGATCACCGCGTCGGCGTCGGTCACCATCGTGACGACGATCGCGGCTCGCCCCGCCGCGTCGGCCGCGGTCTCGGCGACTTCCGCGCCGAGCTCGGCGAGGTCTCGGGTCGCCTCCGGCGTGCGGTTCCAGACGATCGTCGGGATGCCGGCGCGCACGCGCTGGTTGTCATCCCGTGGCCCATCGCGCCGATGCCGAGCACCGCGACCGGGTTCTGGGTCGGTGCCATGCTGCCTCCTCTCGGGCGCCTGCTTCGGTCGTCGACTTTCGCAGCGCAGTCTTCCCCAGCCTGGTCGGCTCGGCTCCCGCCCGGACGAGCCCCTTCCAAGCCGTGCTCCTCCGGATGAGAATGACGAGGGCTGCGTCTGTGCCGGGTACCATGAGGAACGAGCCGGCGCTGTCGTCCAGTCCACGCGCGCCCTCCGGCCGGAATCGTCCTGGGTGACGGCCGTTTCACTCAGCAGACGCCCTGGCGAGCGGCCGCGGGACGGCGCATGAGCAAGGCGACGAAGCACAAGCGGACAGCAGCTCCGCGCGCGAAGTTGGCCGCGATCCTCGAATCAACCCACGACGCGATCATCGGTTCGACGCCGCTCGGCGTGATCAACAGCTGGAACCCCGCGGCGACAGACCTCTACGGGTACGCAGCCGAGGAGGTCATCGGCCGCAACGTCGACGTGCTCGTCGCGCCGGAGAGGCTTGAGGAAGAGGCGGAGGCACTCCGTCGGATCGTCGAGGGGGGTGACCCCGCCGAGCAGTACGAGACGACGCGGGTGGCGAAGGACGGATCGGTGGTCGCCGTGTCGCTCACGACCGCGGCGATCGTCGACAGCGCGAACGCTGTAGTCGGCGCGGTGATGGTCTCTCACCGACGGTCCGAGTCACAACGAGATCGGTCGAACATCGACGAGCGGAAGCTCGCGGCTGATGCCGACGAAGCGCTGCTGGAAGCCCACCTGCAGCAGACCCAACGTATGGAGGTTCTCGGACGGCTCGCGGGCGGGGTCGCTCACGACTTCAACAACCTGCTCGCGGTGATCCTCAACTACTCCGCCTTCGTCTCCGAGGAGCTGACCGGCGCGGTCGAGTCGGCACCTGATTGGGAGCGGCGGCGCGAGGGGGTGCAACGTGACGTCGAGCAGATCCGGCGCGCGGCCAAACGCGCGACCGACCTGACCCATCAGCTGCTCGCGTTCGCCCGCCGAGAGGTGGTTCAACCGCGGGTGCTCCACCTCAATGACGCGGTGACCGACGTCGAGCAGCTGCTCCGCCGGACCCTCGGCGAGGACATGGAGCTGGTCATCAAGCTGCCCGACCAGCTGTGGCCCATCCTCGCCGACCCGGGCCAGATCGAGCAGGTGCTGGTGAACCTCGCGATCAATGCCCGCGACGCGATGCCAGGCGGCGGCACGTTGCGCATCGACACTGCCAACGTTGCCGTCGACGCCGAGTCGGTGGCAGGTGGATCACCCGCGCGACCCGGACGGTACGTGCGCCTTCGGGTCAGCGACACCGGCACCGGCATGTCTGCCGAAGTGGCCGCCCACGCCTTCGAGCCCTTCTACAGCACCAAGGGCGACGGCGCCGGGACCGGACTGGGCCTGGCCACCGTCTACGGGATCGTCAGCCAGGCCGAGGCCACGATCGCCATCCAGTCCGAACCGGGTGCGGGTACCACTTTCACCATGATGCTTCCGGTGACCGACGAGGCCGCCGCGTCGATCGAGGAGCCCGCGCCCTACGAACGCACTCCGAAGGGAGAGACCGTTCTCGTCGTCGAGGATGAAGAAGCGCTCCGCGAGGTGACCGAACGAATCTTCACCCGCAACGGCTATCGCGTGATCACCGCCGCGAATGGTCCCGATGCCGTCGCCCTCGTCGCCCGGCACGAGGGTGAGATCCACCTGCTCGTCACCGACGTCGTCATGCCCAAGATGCTCGGAAAAGAAGTCGCCGAGCGGGTCCGCGAGCTCCGCCCGGACATCGAAGTGCTCTTCATGTCCGGCTACGCACTACCCGTCCTCGCCTCACAGGGCAGGCTCGAGCCTGGCGTCGCGCTCGTCGACAAACCGTTCTCGGAGGCGGCGCTGCTCGCCAAAGCGGGTCAGGTGCTCAACGGCAACTTCCGAGGATTCGAGAACGTCCGCCGCTGACGCGATCACGCCGCCGGCGCCCTCAGCGGTGGAGCCAACGGAGCGGCGTTGCGAGCTGGAGGCTCCAGCGCACTGCCTCGACGCCGCGGCGACGAAGGTCGTCGACGACGCGACGAACGTCGTCGGCGACGCGACGAAGGTCGAACATCTCGCGGCCCGCAATGCGAACGCTCGTTGTCCCGTGCTCCGCGTGCGTGCGCGCGGTGACCGCGTCGGCGACGGCATCCGCCACGAGGCAGGCGAGCTGGAACATCACCTGTTGCGAGACGGCGTCAGGGTCGTCGGGTGCGTCGTCGGCGATGAAGTCGTCGACCCAGGAGACAGCTTCGACTTCGGCGCGCGTTCGTAGGTTGGGGCAGTCGGGTGGCGGCGCGAGGACGCACTCCTCGACGGCTTCGACGACGCCGACGATGAGGTCGTCGAGCGACTCGATCAAGCCGTCGGCCAACTCGGAGAGAGGCGCGGGGTCGAGCAGTCGCAGCGCCACCGCGGCGACCTCGCTCCGCGCGGTCGGCCGCGATGCGGCCAGGCCGAGGGCGCTGCACGTCGGTTCAGCGAGCACCACCACGCGCGCCGCCCCATCGGGCGCCGCGGACACCCCATCGTCCACGTTTCCTCCCCGTCCACCCTCGCGTCCTGTCCCGCCGAGGAGAAGCTAGCGCCCGGCCTCTGTGGAGCGCCCTGGGGATATCGCTGTGGACGCTGTGGATACGTCGGCGACGGCGATCAGGTCGGGGCAGGTGGTCCGGGTCGCAAGAGGAACCCCCCTCCCGCCCGCCGACCCGGACCGCCACCCCTTCTGCAGCGCCCCCACTCCGCCCGCGAGGACTGCCTGCTCAGCATCCAGTGGTCGGGGCAGGCGAGCAATGGGTCGGACGACCCCTTCGCTCGGAGTGCTCGCCGCAACGCGACCGGTCACCTTGGAGCTGGCGGCTGGAGCTAACGGCGGACCCACACCGGGTTGTCGGTCGGAAAGCAGTGTGCGTGGAACAGCACATCGGGCTCGTCGTCGACCGGATCCGGGGCCGCGTCGCGCGACAGCCCCGCCCGAACCAGGCTTGGGTCGGCCGGGTCGACCTCCTCGGCACACCCTTCGCAGACGCTCTTCACTGACATCCGTGTCATGGTAACGACTCGGTGGCGCCGGCACGTGGTCGGCGGGCGACAGCTCAGGGGTGCGTGACGAAATGCCCGTGCTCTGCGGCAACGCGACGGAGCGCGGCCTCGAGCTTCTCGGGCTCGTCCTTCCGCACCACGTCCGCGACCCCCTCCTCCTCGGCCAGTCGGGCGAGCGTGTCGAACGCGGTGTAGACGACGATCTGGGTGCCGGGTGCGGCCGTCCTGACTGCGGGGATCACGTCAGTACCGCTCACGCCCTTGAGCGAGAGGTCCAGCACGAGCACGTGCGCCTTGGTCATCTCCGCCAGCACGAGAGCCTCCAGCGCCAGGGCGGCCTCTCCCACCACCTCGAAACCACAGTCCTCGACGACGCCACGCACCACGTGGCGAACGGTGGCGTCGTCGTCACAGAGGACGGCTCGAAGCGGCTGATCACCCATGGCGGCTCTATCGACTTGCCACGGCGGTCGCTTGAGGCGGAGCGCCCGGACATCTCACTGGTGGGGCGATTCGCGCAGTAGAACAGAGTCATGAGCGCGAGACGGCCGTTGTGGGTGGTGCTCATGGCGGCGGGCGAGGGCACTCGGATGAGGTCGGAGCGGCCGAAGCCCCTGCACGTGCTCTGTGGTCGGGCCATGTTGCTGCACATCCTCGACGCGCTGTCCGAGCTGCCGATCGATCGCACCGTCGTCGTCGTCGGTCACGCCGCCGAGCGCATCACCAAGACGCTGCTCGAGCAGGGCCCGCCGGGTCTCCCCATCGAGTTCGTCGAACAACACCGGCAGCGGGGGACGGGCGACGCAGCCGGCATCGCCATGACCGCCCTGCCCGAGGACGACACGTTCGACGACGGCGACGTCATGGTGCTTCCCGGCGACACGCCTCTGCTGCGCGCGTCCACGCTCGCCCGCCTGGTGCAGGCGCACCGCGAGAGCGATGCCGCGGCCACGCTGCTCACTGCGCGTCCCGACGACGCGACGGGCTACGGCCGCGTGATCCGAGGTCGTGACGACCGGGTGGTGCGGGTGGTCGAGCAGGGCGACGCAACCCCGAGCGAGCTCGCGGTCGACGAGGTCAACACGTCGATCTACTGCTTCCGCCGCAGCGTGCTCGCGCCCGCGCTCCGGCGCCTGAGCCCCGACAACAACCAGGGCGAGTACTACCTCACCGACGTCGTCGAGGTCCTGCACGACGCGGGTTACGAGGTGTCGTCGGTCGTGGCCGACGACCCCGGTGAGATCACCGGTGTGAACGACCGGGTGCAGCTGGCCGCGGCGGAGGCCGAGCTGCGGCGCCGCACCAACGAGCGATGGATGAGGCAGGGCGTGACCATGCTCGACCCCGATCGCACCTACGTCGACGCCACGGTGGAGCTGCAGGCCGACGTGACTCTGTTCCCGGGCACGATGCTGCACGGGCGCACGGTGGTCGGAGCGGGAGCCCGCATCGGGCCCGACGTGCGGCTGGTCGACTGCATGGTCGGTCGCAACGCGGTGGTGAGCCATTCGGTGGGCCATGACGCGGAGATCGGTGACGACGCGGTGGTCGGTCCGTTCGCCGTCCTGGAACCCGGCTGCCAAATCGCTCCGGGGGCACGTACGGGTCCGTTCTACAATGCAACTGCCGGCGACGACTAAGGGGAGGGAGGCGACCATGGAGCTCGTCACCAAGAAGCGCCTGCAGCTGTTCTCGGGCCGGTCGCATACACCGCTCGCCGAGGAGATCGCC
>Ga0209808_1001806_pt1 | contig 11063 bp, 10 predicted proteins | sample GraSoiAngelo_157_FD_186171 | JGI IMG/M metagenome (GOLD analysis project Ga0209808, IMG submission 186171) | Grasslands soil microbial communities from the Angelo Coastal Reserve, California, USA - 14_1009_16_20cm (SPAdes) (version 2) | ecosystem: Environmental > Terrestrial > Soil > Grasslands ...
TTTCAAAAGCGTGGCCGAAGAGCAAGGTGAAAAGCGGCGGCAAAATGAGGAGCAAAAGCAACACGCGCCGGTCGCGATAAATGTGGAGAAACTCCTTGTAAGCGACACTGGCGATGGCGTGGAGGGAAGAAGAGTTCATGAGGTCGTCGTCGGGAAATGCGTGCCAGGACCGAAGCTGGTAAATAGTCGAGCGGCGAACGTGTGCGAGATCGAAGGCAACAAGGGAAAACGCCCAACCTCCAACGCCCAACGCCCAACGCTCAATGAGGAGAACCGCGAAGTGAAAAAGCAAAGCGTTGAACACCCAACACCGAACGCCGAACACCGAACACCGAATAGTAATTTCTGTGGCGTTATCACTTGTTACGTCCCCGCTCAGTTGTCCGCACACTTGCAACGAAAATTCTGATTAGTTCTTGGGCTTCAGCGAGGCATGCAACCAAGCGCGGATCCCGATTCATCTTCTTGAGCCGTGATACCAGCCTGAGCCACCGTCGGGTTTCACGCAGCTCCTTTAGGCAGACCTTAAGTTTATGGATAAAATCTTTGCGGGATTCCGCGGACTCGACTTCGCCATGATGGCCGTAGGGCGATGTTCCACACCTGAGAAGTTGTCCCGCAATGTGATTGCCTGCTCTTGTGTTGGGCAAGTCATCCGTCAGTTCAACAACTGCAACGGCGAACTCCAATAATCTGTCTTCGAGGTCGTACTTAATTTTCTTCGGCGCGGCATACTCGGAATTCGCCTCATTGACCCCAAATGGCGGCACTTTCCGTTCGGCGTTCGATGTTCGGCGTTCGATGTTCGGTGTTTTCCTTTTGGTCCTCATATGAATCTCTTGCGTCGTACGTTCGCTTTTCGGCCTTGAATCTGTTTGGCGCATAGCTCCGTACACCGGCACGTCATCCTTTACGCGGCCCTCTCCCATCCAACGGATAATTCGGCGTGGGGTGTTCGGCGTTTTTCTTTTCATATCACGTCGATGGCTTGAGCACGGCGTCGTAGCCTTGCGAGTAGGCGGTGAAAACATCTTCCATATCCGGTTCGACCCACCGTTCACCTATCAATTTCAAATCCGGAAACGGCCAGTTCGTCTGCCAGATCGCGATCAGTCTTTCCGGATCGGGCGCATAAATTCGCAATGCGCCACTGCGCAAGGAAACGCCCAGAATCTCGGGAAGATTTCGCAGCCGGACCAGCGCCGGCATCACCGGATCGACATCGATTTCGAGCAGCTTGGTGCGAAAGCTCGCTTTCAGTTCTCGCGGGGGCGCTTTGGCCAGCAGTCGGCCGCTTTCGATGAAGCCCACCTCGGTGCAACGCTCCGCTTCATCCATGTAATGGGTGGTAACGAAAATTGTTTTGCCATCGTTACTCAAATCGTAGAGCAAATTCCAAATATGCTGCCGATGCACCGGATCGAGCCCGGACGTCGGTTCATCGAGGAAAAGCAGAGGTGGATCGTGCACCAATGCGCAACCAAGCGCGAGTAATTGCCGCATACCTCCCGACAAACTCCCGGCTGGGGTGTCGCGTTTTTCTTCAAGATCGGTCAGGCCCAATAAATTCCCGATTCGTTCCTCCAATTGCGTAACCGGCACCCGACAAGCGCCACCGAAAAAGCGAAAATTTTCCTCAACCGTCAGATCGGGATACAAACTAAAACGTTGCGCAACGTAACCGAATTTCGCTCGCACCAGCTGTCGCTCCTGCCACACGTCGTGGCCAGAGATCGTCGCCCTCCCACCAGTCGGATGCGTCAGCCCGCACAACATCCGGATCGTTGTCGTCTTGCCTGCACCATTGGCGCCGAGAAATCCGAAGATCGTTCCTGCTACGATGGTGAGAGAAACGTCCCGTACGGCCTGAACGTCGCCGAAACGCTTGCTCAGCTTGTCGAGCACGATCACCGGTTCACTCATTTGCGAAACGTTATTGCGATGGCAGAGCAAGATTTGCAACCCGGCGACGTGCCGTTAGAAGTGTGGGCATGAGAAACGGCTGCCTGCTTTGTCTTGCCCTGATCGTTTCGGCGGGCGCCGGCATCGCATCAGCCGATCCGGTTTCGGAACTGAGTAGCTTCTCTATTTTCGATAAAGTCGATCTGTCGCAATTGGCGAAAAGCGACGCGAAAACGGCGCACGGCCCGCCAATGAGCAATCCGCGGTTCCTCTCCGTGCAAAGCGTTTACGTTATGCCCGGCTCGCCCGCGCAACATTTGGAGGCAATGCGCAATTGGAATCCAGCCGAGCATCACGAACCCAAAGTTTATCTGCACGGTGATCTTCCCGGTTCACCAAGCGAGGCTGCTTTTGCCAAGCTCAAAAGCGCTCCGGATAACGCCCCGGTTCGCGCGTTAACGAACGCGACTGCCAAAATGGCAAATGAATTGCAGCTCAGTCGCGAGGAAGGGGCGAAATGGAAAGGAGGCAATGGCGCACTTTCAGGTGCCGGCGGCGATTTCTGGATCGGCGTTCTCGCTGCGCGTACCCGCGCCTTTTCAAGTGGCGGAACTTCGGCGCAAGCGCCCTACGATCACGCCGGACCCGCGGTGCGACCGGGCGAAGAATTGAATGGCCTGCTTCGCGAGCAAGGCAAAATCCGCAAGCAATTCGCAGGTCTGCTCGAAAGTACCGGCATCGGCCGCGGCGCTGGATCGCTCAAACCGGATTTGTATTGGGAACTGCTAAATGCCGATGACGTTGCAGTCGCTACCCTCGGCGCCTTTTATTCGCGCAACACCGGTGGAAACGCCCAGGCCGCCGATACTTTTTACTACGCTAGCGGCGGTTACTACGTGACACTCACTCTCCATCAAATGTGGCCAGTGGATGTGAATGGCAAACCGCATACGCTGATCTGGCGCGGCGACATGGTTTCGTCTGCTTCGCTCGCTGATTTACACGGCGTCGAAAAACTCGGTTCGGAATCGGCGATGATGAAGGACATAGCCAAATCCATCGCGCTTTTCCGCAGGGAAAGTGCGCACTGAATCGTGATGCTGCGCAATTTCAATCGGCAGTTACTGGTCGCGATTTTCCTGACCGCGGCCACAGGATCATTCGGCAGCGACTTTTGGCCGGTCGAATATTCGTTCGAGGAAACTTATGTCGGCGAGGCCAGCGTGGCACGCGGACCCCATCGCGTGGAGGATTTCGATGAGAGCGATACCTTGCTTCGTTTAGTTCTCACTCCGCGGGTGAAGCTTGGCGTCTTACGACTCGGTTTCGAATATGAACAATTCTCCTTCGGGTTGAGCAAAAATGCGCCCCTTCCCAATACCCTCCAATCCGTCGCCGCTGTCGTTGGAATCGATACTCAATTCTCCGATTCAATTCTCGTTAGATTGGAAGCTACCCCCGGCGTTTATAGCGAAGCTTTCCGCCCCGGATCGACCGATTTCAACATGCCGTTCGAGATCGGCGGCACCTATATTTATAATCCCGATTTGCAGTTCGTAGTTGGCGTCAGCATAGACGTGGAACGAAAGTATCCCGTCATTCCTGGCGGTGGTATCCGCTGGAAATTCCAGCCGAAGTGGGTGCTCAACGCCGTTATGCCCACACCGCGCCTCGAATACGAATGGAATAAGAACCTGACGTTGTATGCCGGAGCCACTCTGAAGGAAACGAATTTTCGAGTGAGCGATGAGTTCGGGCGCGACCACGGTATTCCCAGATTGAATCATGCTGTGCTAACCTATAGCGAAGTGCGAGCCGGTGGCGGCATCGACTGGAAGGTCACAAACTGGCTATCCGTCAATGCGGAGGCCGGCTATCAACCATATCGCAACTTCGACTTCTATCGCGCCAACATCCGCTTCCACGAAGATGGCAGCGCACCCTACGGAATGATTGCGCTGCACGGCGCGTTCTAAGCGAGCTGGACTGTCGTTCTTTGCTCGGGACGACGGAACAACTGCAGCTGCAACTATCTCGATAGCTACCTCGAACGTGCTTCCGAACCTCGCCAGGTCCCTCGATCCGAGCCGGACTGGCGGTGTCTGCGCGGGTGACGGGTAACGCAGCGTCTTGTTGAGACGCAGTTGTGCGCAGACGCCGCTAAGCTGAGACTGCAAACATGCGGCGCCGACAACTTTCGAAACTGGACGAGTGCCGCGACTGCGTTTGTCTGGCCATGCGCACGGCGACGCGCCGAATCACACAAGGATATGATACCGCGCTGGCCGGAACCGGCCTGCGGGTCACGCAGTTCAGCCTGTTGGTGATGGTGCATCACCTCGGCGCGCCGACAATGAAAACCCTCGCTCGCATGCTCGATAGCGATCCCACCACCATCACGCGCAACATCCAAGGGTTGAGCAAGCGCCGGTTGCTCACGCTTTCTCCCGGCCAGGATTTGCGCGAGCGCAAAGTAATACTGACAAAGCTAGGCCGGACCATGCTCCTGCGTGCTTTTCCCAACTGGCGCAAAGCGCAGAGTGATGTCGTGGCCAGTCTCAATCGCGCGGAACTAACAAATTTGCGCGCGTTGCTCGAGCAAGTTGGTCAGCGCAAGAAAACAGCGTGATCCGGGACCGCTGCAGTGAACGGAGCTGGCGTCGTGGCAAGGAGGCTCCCTACGCTTCCAAATCTTCTTACCGCTGATATTAGTGCCAACTCCGAAAGTGCTGAGACACGCCAAGCGTACAGTTTCACCCGCCCAATACGCTAGCGGACGCTAAAGTAAGCAATATTTCTTTTTTTGACGTCATTTCGCGCCCATCGCGCCGTGCTCGGGCGACTCCGGGACGAAGGCCGGTGTTTGGCAAATCATCCGTTTCAACGCGCGCAATCCGCGATTGGATTTCTTTCTCGGCTGTAATTTCCTTTTTTCAAATCCGAGCCGGGCCGGACCGGGCTCAGATCAACGCCTGCGAACATCACTGCCGAAAAGAGCTCTTGCACGTTCCTTCTAATAGTTGTATATACAACTATGAGGCAAGCCGACCTGTCGTCCCTGCCTTTTTCTTAATCGCGGCACGGCTTTTGTGATCTTCGCCGTTGCCATCTTCATTGTTGCCGCGCATACCGCCATTGCTGGAATGGCAGCTCCGCGCGCTTCGCTGTCGCAGAGAACCAAGTCCACCATCCCGTTTATAATCGCGGCCTTCCTCGGGTCATGGCTCGCGATTGCATTTATCGTGGGCGACGGCGCCAATTTCCCCATCTCGCTGGAATCTCGTCGCTCGGCCAGCGGCTTAGTCGCGTTGATTCCATTCCTCATTGCGGTGATGGCACTGTTCGTTTCCAAATCGCTCCGCGCGATCAATTCCGCGATGCCCAGCGCTTGGCTCATTGCCATTCAAACCTATCGCGTCGCCGGCATCATGTTCGTATTCCCCTTCCTCACTGATGGAATTCTGCCGGCCGGCTTCGGCTGGCCTGCCGGAATTGGGGATGCCATAACTGGAATCTTCGCGCCGGTGGTAGCGCTGATGGTGGCGCGCAACCGTCCGAATGCTTTCAAATGGGCGGTGGCATGGAATCTTTTCGGCACGCTCGATCTGATCGTCGCCCCGGCCACCGCGCTCTATTTCGAGGCGCGTGTCCTGAGTATCTATCCGCTCAATCTGGTGCCGCTCTTTCTCGGCCCGCCTATCGGAATTCTGACGCACATTTATTCGCTCCGGAATTTGGCCGTCAACACAACGGCCTAAAAGCCAGGCGTCAGCGTATCAGCGCCGCACAAAACGGAAGGCCGCCACCGACAGTTAACAGAAGTCGTCGACGCTCTTTTAATACAGATCTTGCCGGCGATGATCGAATACCGCCATGCGAGCGCGAATGGAATTAATGATCTCTTCTGAAATCTCAGCTTGAATCAGTTCTTCGCGATCGGCGGAGGCGGCGGCAACAATGACGCCGTAAGGATCGATGATTACGGATGTGCCACAGAAAGTGACTCCGTCGTCTGTTCCGACTCGATTGGCCAGAACAAGGTAGCATTGGTTTTCAATCGCGCGCGCCAGCGCGAGAATCCGAAAATGGTCAAGGCGCGGGAATGGCCAGGCCGATGAATTAACGAAGAGATTCGCTCCGCGTTCCACCGCGAGGGCGCGGCACACCTCCGGAAATCGAAGATCGTAACAAATCGTTAGGCCGAGATTGAACTTATCGAGCTTGCAACTCGCGAATGTGCCGCCGGCAGCAAAGACGGGGCGCTCGTCCAACGGTGCAGCTGTCACCAAATGCGTCTTGCGATATTTGGCTCGGATGTTGCCGCCAGCATCAATGAAAACCTGTCCGTTATAAATGCGCGGACCCTCGCGGTCCGAAACGCCAGCGATAATCGCAAGCGAAAATTGCTTTGCCATTTCTTGAAGCTGCGGAACAGCGCCTTCAGTCCACGAAGTTGCGTGCTTCTGAATCACCGGCATCGAATAACCGGTATCGATCATTTCAGGGAAGACGATCAGCTCCGCGCCGGCGTCTTTGGCACGTGAAGCGAAATCGTTAATCGTGCGCAGATTCGCTTCCAGATCTCCCGGCGTGCAGGCGATCTGGGCAGCGGCAATTTTCATCGCTTCTATTTGTAGGGCGTTTCTGTGAAACGCCAAGTCGCGAGGCGGCCGCACCGACGGTGATTCTTCGTCTTGCACGCGTTCTCATTTTCATCGCGCGTCATCCTGAGCGAACGCGAAGGATCTCACAAAATTCGAGCGCGTCTTCGAACATTGCGAGGTCCCTCGCCATCTGCGCGGCTCGGGATGACTGATGAGTGTCAGCGCAACGTCTTATCCAATCTTCCAATCTTCAACGTTTCCGGCCACCACTTGGCGACGCCGAGGACGACGAGAATAGTTCCGATTCCACCGCCGACCACAGACAGAACCGGGCCGAACAACGCGGCGGTTAGACCGGATTCAAGCGCACCGAATTCATTCGAAGTGCCGATAAAGATGTTGTTCACGGCGGATACACGACCTCGCATTTCATCGGGCGTGACCAGTTGCACAATGGTACCGCGTATGATTACGCTCACGCTATCGAACGCGCCGATCAAAAAGAGCATCGCGAGGGAAAACCAAAACACGCGCGACAATCCAAAGAGAATGGTGGCGATTCCAAAACCGGTGACGCACCAGAGCAAAGTCGCGCCGGAACGTTTCATCGGCGGCAGGTAGGCAACCAGCAGTGCAATGCCGAATGCACCGATCGCAGGCATGGCCCGCATCCAACCGAGCCCGACAGCGCCGACATGCAGAATTTGATCGGCAAACATCGGCAATAAGGCGGTCGCGCCCCCGAGCAACACCGCGAACAAGTCGAGCGTGATGGTTGCGAGAATAACGTGTTTACTCAGAACAAAACGCATCCCTGCCTGCAAGCTGCGCCAGGTATTTTGTTCCTCGCGTTTTTCCCGGGCCGGTGCGCGCGGGATCGGCATCACGAGAAGAAAAAAGAGAAACGAGCAGATAGCGTCGATGATGTAAACGCAGGAAAAACTAACGTGGGCGACGATGAAGCCGCTAATGGCCGGGCCAACAACCGAGCCGATTTGAAAAACGCTGCTATTCCAGGTGACAGCATTGGCGAAAGCGTCCCGCGGCACCAGCGTCGGGAAAAATGAACTACGCGCGGCCCAGGCAAAGGTTCGGGCCGTCCCGGAAACAAAGAGCAATAGATAAATCAGCGGCACCGAAAAATCGTCGAAGTGGAAGGTCGATTGATGACGCTCGAAAATTCCGGCGATCCCGCGCAATAGATTATTGCCGTGCTGTAAGATCGGCCATGCCGGAATGACGAGATGTTTCCAGGAAACGATGGCGAGCGCAGCGGACGCGATCGCGCTGAAAAACTGCGCGATCATGATGATATGTTTGCGGCTGTATTTGTCCGCCAAATGTCCCGCCGGCAGCGACAGACAAACCACCGGAACCGCGAGCACCAGGCCGACCAATCCGAGCGCGGTGGCCGAATGTGTGCGCCGGTAAATTTCCCACTCCACTGCTACTGCCAACATTTGGCGGCCGACGATGGCGAGAAGATTTCCCGTCATATAAAGATTGAAGTTGGCAAAGCGAAAGGCGGCGTAGGGGTCGTGCGATGGAGGACCAATTGGCGGAATAGCCTGCGACGCTTGGTCGTGATTCATGAAAGTGCGCGCGTTTAGAAATGCGCTCGCGAGAGGCTAGCGTCGCGATTTGGTGTCGCAAGGCAGGTGTTAAACAATGAGCGGGCTTGCTCCATGCATGTCGTCCCGAGCGCGAGAGGGGACCTCGCCTAAACTCTTGGATCAGACAAGCTAACTTGGGTGTTCAACACTGTACTCGTGAGGTCCCTCACCTCGCAAGCATTCGGGGTTCGGGATGACACGCGCCATGTTGCAATTGAAGGGCGATGGTCAATTTGATTTCGCCGTAGGTTGAAGAACTACCGCAAGGAGTTTGTACCTAGTTAGAGATTTCTCGGTCCGAGCCGGACTGGCGTATTCGCTCGAAATGACAGACGTGAGCACTTGCCATCATCCGTGACGCCGAGTAGTTGCAAGCAATGACGTCGGTCTATTCCCGCACTAATCCGTTTCCCGGCAAAATGGTCGTTAACCGACGGCTGAATGAAGGAAATCGGAACAAGGAAACGCGGCATCACGAAATTTCGCTGGCCGGTTCGGGGCTGACCTTCGAACCGGGTGATTCGATGGCGGTTTGCGCCTCGAACGATCCGCCGCTGGTCGAAGAGATTATTCGTGCACTCGGCGCTACTGGTGATGAGATCGTACCAGCGGGAAAAAACGAAACAGCGCCGCTGCGACAGGCCTTGCTACGAAACTATTCCATCACCACGCCGACCCCGAAATTCTTGAAAGCGATCGTCGAGCGGGCCTCGGCTGCCCCGTTGCTAGAAGAGTTGCTTCGCCCCGATCATAAACACGATCTGCAGGTTTATCTCTGGGGGATGGAAGCGATCGATTTCCTTCTGCAACATCCTTCGGCGAAATTTACGCCCGAGGAGTTCGTTGGCCTGCTAACGAAACTGCAACCGCGTCTTTACTCGGTGGCGAGTTGTTTGCGAGTCTTTCCTGAGTCCGTCCACTTCATCGTCGATGTCATTCGCTATGAATCGCATGGACGCCTTCGTAAAGGTGTGGCTTCGACCTTTCTGGCGGAGCGCTGCAATGATCAGCCCGTCCCGGTTTTCCCCAGTGTGGCTAAGCATTTTCATCTACCGGAAGGCGATGCTGATATTATTATGGTTGGGCCCGGGACCGGGATCGCGCCCTTCCGGGCTTTCTTGCAGGAGCGTCGCGCGGTCGGCGCACGTGGGCGCAACTGGCTCTTCTTCGGCGCACAGCGTTCCAGCTATGACTACTATTATGGCAAGGAGTTCGAAGAGCTAAAGAAACAGAACATTCTTACTCATCTGCATTGCGCCTTCTCGCGCGATCGGGAGCACAAAGTTTATGTGCAGCATCGGATGCAGGAGAACGCAGCTGAACTTTGGCGCTGGCTCGACGCTGGAGCGTATTTTTACGTTTGCGGCGATGCGTTGAAGATGGCGAAAGACGTGGACGCGGCCTTGCGTACCATCGTGCAGGAGCAGAGCGGCAGGTCACCGGAGGAAGCGCAGGCTTACGTCGAGCAAATGAAGGCGGACAAGCGGTATAAGCGGGACGTTTACTAGCGAGTTCTTGTTTCAATCGGTTTCGCTTGCACGCCGTAACGCGGAAGTGAAGGCCTAACGCCGAGTCTTCCCAAGGGCGACTTGAGTATGTGTTTAGCGCCAAAGGCGCGGTTTTCATTTTAGCCTGGGGCAACGCCCCAGGGATTTGTGTGATGCCAATTCCCAGCGCTGAAAGCGCGAGTCATTTCGGTGCCTTGAGTCGCGCCTTCAGCGCTATTTGAGCGTTTGGTCCAACGTCCCTGGGGCAATGCCCCAGGCTCTCCAATGATAAAGCGCCGTTGGCGCGAAACACAATACCGACTTGGAAGTCGCCCCTTCCAGTTAAAGCGCGGCCACCGCGCGCGCTAGAGTAAATCCGATCAAGCCAGTGGCCGGGAGCGTCAGAATCCAGGCCCAGATGATCCGTTCCACCACGGTCCATTTCACGCCGCTGAATCGTTTGGCCGCGCCTACGCCCATGATCGAGGTTGAGATCACGTGCGTAGTTGAAAGCGGAATGCCGTAAACGCTTGCAGTCTGAATGATGAGGGCCGCACTCGTTTCCGCGGCGAAGCCGTGCACCGGCTGAAGTTTTACCATCTTGTGCCCGAGGGTGCGGATAATTCGCCAGCCGCCCGCGGCCGTGCCCGCAGCCATGGTGATGGCACAAAGAATCGTTACCCACGCGGGAATGGCGGCGAAGGCCGGCGTTTGCAAAAAAGTCAGCCAGCCTGGCAAATGATCGAAGCTCCCCGCCTTCGTCCCGGTAAAAAGCGCGAGCGTGATGATGCCCATTGTTTTTTGTGCATCATTGCTGCCATGTGAATGCGCCATCCAGGCCGCGCTAAAAATTTGTAACTTGCCGAAGACGGAATGGACCGCACCGGGCGTAAAGCGATGGAAGAGCGCAAAAAGCGCGAACATCACCAGAGCGCCGAGAAAGAAACCGGCAAGTGGCGATGTAATCATCGGGACAACCACCTTTGGCCAGAGTCCGGTGTTCCATTTCAATACCGACCAGTTTCCGCGGGCGGTCGCGAGTGCGGCTCCGCACAAGCCGCCAATCAGCGCATGACTAGAACTCGACGGGAGACCGACCCACCAGGTCGTAATATTCCAGGCGAAGGCAGCGATGAGAGCGCACAACACCGTCGCCATGCTCACGACATTGGTGTCGACCAAACCTTTGCCGATGGTGGAAGCGACTGCGCCGCCCAAAAGGGCGCCGGTTAAATTGAAAATCGCCGCCATCACAATGGCTTGCCGCGGGGTAAGCACTTTGGTCGAGACAACAGTGGCGATGGCGTTGGCCGCATCGTGAAACCCGTTGCTGTATTCGAAAACAATCGCCGCGAAGACAACGACGAAAAACGTGATCATCGGTAGATGCCGACTACGCGTATTTCAAGACAACTTGCAGGATGATGTTGCCGGCATCGCGACAGCGATCGATCACT